>Ga0160425_1000924_pt1 | contig 32089 bp, 22 predicted proteins | sample BioMet8_FD_108193 | JGI IMG/M metagenome (GOLD analysis project Ga0160425, IMG submission 108193) | Microbial communities from bioreactor (seeded with sewage sludge) at Lawrence Berkeley National Lab, California, USA - Biofuel... | ecosystem: Engineered > Bioreactor > Anaerobic > Unclassified ...
AAAAGAGATATAACGGGACGGCGAAGACATGTCTGAACTTTAAAAGCCCTGACCAGATAGTAGCGGAGTACTTTTCAAAATGTAACATATGTGTTGACAGCTAAGACAAAATGAAGAAAAAATTTAATGAAATCATTGACAGAAAACAGGCCCGGTGTTAAGATGACCTCAAGTTAATACTAAACCGTTGATGGGGAAGTAAGCTGAAAGGCGGTCTCCCAGCGAATCCGGGATGGTGAGAGCCGGACAGACGCAGTCACAGATATTGGGCCCCTGAGGGTGAAGCAAAAGGCGGAGTGCAGATACAGGAAAGCAAGGCACAGCCGAGTAGCGGAGACGTGGCGCCGGCGTTATGGGCGAAGGGTGTGATGGCACTCTGCAGAGAGGACGATCTATTCGTCAATTAAGGTGGTACCGCAGGCAAAGCCTGTCCTTATATAAGGACAGGCTTTTTATTTTACCTCCGTAGCAAACAGCCTGAACGGACATCGCAGCAGAGATATGCCCCTTTTAAAGAAAGGAGTCATAAAATGACAAGACAGGAAATACCGTATAAAATTTATCTGGCAGAAAATGAGATGCCGAAACAATGGTACAATGTGCGCGCCGATATGAAGACAAAACCGGCGCCGCTGCTCAACCCGGGTACAGGCGAACCGATGACAGCCGAACAGCTGGGAGGCGTTTTCTGCAGCGAGCTGGTAGAACAGGAACTCGATAATGATGACCGCTATATCGACATACCCCAGGACATCAGAGATTTTTATCTTATGTACAGACCTTCCCCGCTGGTAAGAGCTTACTGTCTGGAGGAAAAACTGGGGACTCCGGCAAAGATCTATTACAAGTTTGAAGGCAATAACACCAGCGGCAGCCATAAACTGAATTCAGCCATCGCACAGGCTTATTATGCGAAAAAACAGGGCCTGAAAGGTGTAACTACCGAGACCGGCGCAGGCCAGTGGGGCACAGCGCTGTCGATGGCCTGCTCGTATCTGGATCTGGACTGCAGAGTCTTTATGGTCAAAGTATCATATGAACAGAAACCGTTCAGAAGAGAAGTCATGAGGACATACGGGGCCAGCGTCACACCGTCGCCTTCAGACACGACGGAGGTCGGCAGAAAAATACTGGCAGAACATCCGGGAACAGGCGGATCGCTGGGATGTGCTATTTCAGAGGCAGTCGAAACAGCCGTAGGCAATGAGGGCTATCGGTATGTTCTTGGAAGCGTACTCAATCAGGTGCTGCTGCACCAGTCGGTCATCGGCGAAGAAACAAAGATCGCCATGGAGAAATACGGCATAGAACCCGACATGATAATCGGCTGTGCCGGAGGCGGCTCAAATCTGGGCGGACTGATATCGCCGTTCATGGGACAGAAAATAAGAGGCGAAAAGGATTATGAATTCATCGCCGTGGAGCCGGCATCGTGTCCGAGCCTGACCAGAGGAAAATTCGCATACGATTTCTGTGATACGGGAATGGTGTGCCCGCTGGCAAAGATGTACACTCTCGGCAGCGGCTTCATACCTTCGCCAAATCATGCCGGAGGCCTAAGGTATCACGGCATGAGCCCGATACTGTCGCAGCTTTATGATGACGGTTATATGGAAGCAAGATCCGTAGAGCAGACATCGGTCTTTGAAGCGGCAGAAGAATTCGCCAGAGTAGAGGGAATCCTGCCGGCACCGGAAAGCAGTCATGCCATAAAAGTCGCACTGGATGAAGCAAAGAAATGCAGAGAGACAGGCGAAGAAAAAACGATACTGTTCGGACTTACCGGAACCGGATATTTCGATATGGTGGCTTATGAAAAGTTCCATAACGGTGAAATGACGGATTATGTCCCGACAGATGAAGATCTGCAGCCGGGATTCGATTCCCTGCCGAAGATCGGCTGAAACAGGCAGCGGATGTCTGCGATCACGGGCTCCTGTGACGGAAATGTTTGGCTTTATACAGAGCTTCATCGGCATCCGCTATCCACAGATCAGGAGTAAGATGCCTGGAAGAGTAATACTCCTGATGGCCTATGCTCAGAGAAAGTTTGTATTTTATAGAATAATACCGGCATATAGAAGCGAGTCGGTCGTTGATCTCATTTTCAAGTGCGATCGCGCGCGACTCGCTTGAGCATTTATAGATCGCGGCGAATTCATCTCCGCCGTAGCGTGCCAGGAACAGGTCTTTGGATTTTCCGGCATCTCTCAGCACTGCGGCTATTCTGATCAGAGCATGGTCGCCCTCCGTGTGGCCGTAAGTATCGTTGATCCTTTTGAAATAATCAACATCTATCAGAAACAGAAACATTCTTTTTGAGTGGCCGAATTCATTCATCACATTCTGGATGTGCTGATCGAATTGGCGACGATTGTTGAGTCCTGTCAGACCGTCTGTTGATATTCTGTGCTCCATGAAGTTTACATACACCATCATCAGAGAAATGGCGGCAAAGGGCCATGGCGATATCTGCATGACAATAGAATTAAGGGCGATCCCCATACAGGGAAGTATGGCAAATGAGAGCATAGTGAGCAGGTCGCGGCGCTTCTGCACCTGAGGCTCTCTGGAAATAGCGATCAGCAGATAGATCGTTGCAATGATAATATACATGAGCCCGACAGCAACCTGTACTGCATGCAGCGGACCGCGGTGATATACATTGGCAGAATCTATATCGAAGACAGAGCCTGTCCATATGGAAGCGAAGCACAATACTGCAAGCACTGCAGCAGGAAGCAGCAGAATGATCGAAAATGCGCTGCTGAATGATTTTTTAGAGTGCTTTTTCAGTGAGCATCTTACAAATTCCAGCCAGAGATATCCTATCAGACCCGTGTCTGACAGATATAATGCGTTGATGATATTATTGCTGAAAATGAAAAAAGTAGAACCGCGGCCGTTTACGGCGGCCCATAAAGCATCCAGCACCAGGATAGCGATGGTGGAGATCATAACTCTCATCAGGGCAATACTTTCAGTCTGGTTGTCATGGCTGGTCTTCATCTTCATAATAATGTAGAAAAGTATGCCGGAACAAATCAGACTGAATTCTATATATAAACATTTTATTATCGCTGCATCACCCAATAAGAATCTCCTTTTCTTTTGATTTTCAAATTTTACAATAGTTGGAGAAACATATCAATAGATGAAGTGGATTTTTTTATGAATATAATACTATAATTGATATAAAAATAGAGTTTTTAAATTAATTTTATAAAAATAATATAATAATATTATAAAAACTCTTGACATCGTCGATTAATTAAACTAAAATAGTTTTATCAAAAGGGACCAGGGTAATATAGAGATTAAGATTGACATGAAAAACGCATTTGGGTAAATGGGTCTTATCTTGATCGACTGGTTAAAGTTGATTGAAAAGGTAATTGAAAAGAGCAAAGCAGTTGTGAGACTGTGACGCAAAGCCAAGGGTCTTAGGTTAAGCGAAATTATTATCGAGCTAAGACAGCCTAGCCGCCATTTACTTCGTAAGCAAGTCTGATGGTGGTTTTTTATTAAGACCATCAGCAGGGATAGAGTTTATGGAGGAAGGAAAATGAAGGGTATCAAATCTAGGGCACTTAAATCGCTCCTGACATTCATCGTAGCTTTTACGATGATTTTGTCGGCGCCGGCTGCAACATTTGCCAACAGCGCGGCGGCAGCGGATGATCAGACTGCGAGCGGGCAGACGCAGGAACAGGCATCACAGACAGATGACCAGTCGTCTGCATCTCAGGCGCAGGATGTCCAGAAGGACCAGTCTGCCGGATCGGATCAGGTCCAGGACAGTACGAAGTCTGACAGCGGCAGCAGTACATCCGGCAGCAGTGCAGAAAATGAAAATACAAAAACAGGATCACCGGCGGCGACGCTGACTGATATAGCCGGGGGAGCACGGATAACTGTAGAAGCACCGGCAGGTGCTCTTCCAGAGGGCGCTTCCATGACGGCAAGAACTGTGGAGGATGAGAATGCCGTAGACACGGCAGTATCTGAAACGCTTGGTGAAAATCAGATCCTGCGGAGTTCGGCTGCATTCGATATCACCTTTTATGATGTGAACGGCAAAAAGATCGAGCCGGACAAGGATGTCTCGGTGAACATAGCGGGAACAGATCTCAAGGGTGAAAACTTTTCTCTGTACCATATGAGTTCAATAAACTCGTCAGCGAAAAAAGTCAACGGGATGGTCACAAACGGCAGCACCAATTTCAAGGCTGACGATTTTTCGATATATGTGATAGCAGGATATAATAATAATACCAGCAGGACATATACGCTTACATTTAACAGGAATGGCGGCAGCGTCGCCGCGCCGGCAGCTGTCAGCAACGTAAAAGAAGGCGATGAAGTGACGCTGCCCGGATATTCAGGCACGAAGACCAAATACACTTTTATAGGATGGAGCACAGACAAAGATGCCAATGGAGAAGGCTCCGGCCATTACGCAAAGGCGGTCTATCCCAAGGACAGCGTCTATACAATGGAGAATGCGAATACTACATTATATGCAGTCTGGGCCAGCAGCGAGGCTGTTGATGCGCAGTTCTTTATCCGTCTTGACGGAAAGATCCCGACCGAACCGCAGGGACATGACGTATCTGAATATACAGGGGCGATCAATATCAGCGGCGCGATCAAGGGCGGATATTCATATTTCTATACCAATTCGACCAGCGGAGTCGATTCTCATCTGACGACTGTTCCGACAGATGCGCAGATAAAGGCCGTATACTCGAAATATGATCCGGAAAGTCAATATGTGCTGTGGTATGTCGTGAAGCATGAAAGCACCTGGCATATCGACGGCGTTTTATTGGATAAAGCAAAAGTAAACCTTTCCTATGACCCCAATGCACCGGCGGGTACCTGGAGCAACATGCCTGACGGGCAGCAGTATGCCGTCGGGGCGACAGCAACTGTCAGCAGCAAGGTACCGGCACGCTCAGGGTATTCCTTTACGGGATGGAACACTGAGGCTGACGGAAGCGGGACATCATATGCAGGCAATGCGAAATTCAAGATCGAGAAGGCAACAACGCTGTATGCACAGTGGAAGCCGAATGATAAAACAGCATACAAGGTGAATTACTATTACCAGAAAGAGAACGGTTCATATTCCGAAACAGCTGACAAGACGATGACCAGATACGGAACTACAGATGCTGTTGTAAAAGTAACAGATGCAGATAAGAAGGCTGCTCCGAAGGGATATGTTCTGGATAATGATGCGGCCGGAAAGGTATATGAAGCCAAAGTAAACGGCGACGGCAGCACTGTATTGAAAGTATATTTCAAGAAGCAGATCGCATTGACTATTACAGCAGACAGCAGCAGCAAGACATATGACGGCACAGCACTGACCGACAGCGGGTACAGCATGACTGCAGGAACACTGGCTGCGGGAGACTCAATAACGAGCGCAGCAGTTACAGGTTCGCAGACTAATGCCGGCAGCAGTGCAAATACAGCCAGCAATGCAGTGATAATGCATGGCGACAATGATGTCACAGCGAACTACGATATCACATATGTAGCCGGATCACTTACAGTAAACCCGGTAGCGATCGAACTGACAGCAGACAGCAGCAGCAAGGTATATGACGGCACAGCACTGACCGACAGCGGGTACAGCATCACGGGCGGAGCCTTCGTGGACAATGATGGACTGTCGAGCGTAACAGTAGAAGGAAGCCAGACCTTCGCAGGAAGTTCAGCGAATACGATAACAGGGCATGCTCTGAAAAACGGAACGAAAGCTAGTAATTATACAATCACATATAAACCGGGCACGTTGACTGTGACTCAGGCTGTGATACCGATCACGATCAAAGCAAACAGCCGCAGCAAGACATATGACGGCGCAGCGCTGACAGATGGCGGATATACATACACAGGTACATTAGCAAACGGAGATACGATCAGCAGTGTGACTGTAGCAGGTTCGCGGACAGATGCAGGAAGCAGTGCAAATGCAGCCGGAAATGCAGTGATAATGCATGGCGATACAGATGTGACGGAGAATTATGACATAACATACATAGCCGGTAAACTTTCGGTGACACCTGCAGTTCTGAGAGTGACGACGCCGGATGCCACTAAACCATATGATGAGACAGCACTTACTGCAGCAGGCAGCATCAGCGGCTTCGTGAACGGTGAAACGGCGACATTCGTCACGACCGGCACACAGACAGCAGTAGGAAGCAGCAGCAATACATATTCGCTGACCTGGGACGGCAAAGCTGAAAAGGACAACTACAAATTGACAGAAGATATCGGGACATTGACAGTAACAGAGGCACCGGGCAGGATCGATGTGACGAAGGCGACAATAGTAGACGGAAAACCGGCTGCAGTGAGCCATGATATATTCCATGCGGCACTGTTCGACTCAGACGGCAATATCGCCAGCGATGTCAAAGAAATAAACATGGACGGAAACACAAGTGCGGAAGTATCATTTACAGGTCTGATTCTAAACAAAGAATATAAGGTCTGTGAAACGGATGCCGACGGCAGCATCATCAATGGCGATCCCGACAACGGCTGGACGATAGCATACGATAATCAGACAGTCACACTGACTGCAGACAGGACCACAGGCGAAGCAGCGATAATCAATGATTACTCATCGCAGCAGGATCAGGGCTCTGTGACAGTCAACAAAACAGTGACGGTGAACGGCAAGAAGAAAGCCGTGGACAACCATTACTACACAGCTCTGTTCTCAGACGAAGCATGCACGAACATCGTCACAGATGTCAAGACTCTGGATATGAACGGCAATTCCTCGACGAGCGTGACTTTCCTGATAGACAAAGGAGGAAATTATCTCGGAGACGGGACATACTATGTGGCGGAAACAGATAAGTACGGAAAGGCCATAACAGATACAGGCGACTCGAGCTGGTTGATCTCGATCAAAGGCAGCAAGGTGGAAATGACCAAGGATGATCCGAACAAGACGGCGACGATAACCAATGCATATAAAGACGGCGTACAGCCGTATGATCCGGACAATCCGAGCAGAAGCAGCACTGAAACACTGACGAGTTCTACAAAGACAGGCGACAGCAGCAATATGTCGATATGGCTGATGCTGGCAGTACTGGGACTTGCAGGAGCAGGTATGGCAGCTGCCGGAAAACGCAGAAAGAGCGACGACGAACAGTAGCTGGATCAGAAACTTAACAAATACCAATATCCGATATAAACCGGAAACGGCCCGCACAATTCCCTTGTGCGGGCCGTTTGCCCGTTGTATAATCATATAATAGTATATTTAGAATGCATTAATTACAGAGGGTAAGGATATGCTTAGTTTTGCGAACCTGTTTTCAGATCAGACATGGTTCATTACACTGGTGACATTTTTATACATAATCAATTTTTTTCTGTCAATAGGTATCATATTCCTTGAAAGAAAAAATCCTTCGGCAACGCTGGCATGGATCATGGTGCTGCTGCTGGTGCCGATAGTGGGTATCGTTTTTTATTTCTTCTTTTCACAGAACATAACCAGGCGGAGGATATATAAGGTCACTCAGGAAGAGAAAGACCTGGCTACGAATTCACTTTCGAAACAGAAGAAAAGGATCGTCGACGGAGATTTTGAATATGTCAACGAAGAAGAACGAAGATGGGAGGATCTGATACGTCTGAATCAGTCTTACGGACGAGCTTACCTTACACAGGACAATGAGGTCGAAGCCCTGACGGACGGACGTGCCATGTTCGACAGATTCCTCAAGGATATAAAAAATGCCGGCGAGAACATTAATGTAATGTATTTCATACTCAAGACAGATGCCATAGGCCAGATGCTGATCGACGCTCTCACGGCGGCGGCCAGAAGAGGCGTCAAGGTGCGCCTGCTGGTGGATGCTCTGGGAAGCAGACAGGTAACGAAACATTTTCTGAAGGATTTTCTTAATGCCGGAGGCGAATTCGCAAGATTCTTTCCTCCCAAGATCAGATATCTAAATACCAACTTCAACTACAGGAATCACCGCAAACTCGTCATCATCGATGATAAGATAGGGTATATCGGCGGTTTCAATATTGCCAACGAATATCTGGGATATAATAAAAAATTCGGATACTGGCGCGACACATTCCTGCGTATCAGGGGCGGCAGCGTGCTGGATATGAACGGCAAATTCCTTCTGGACTGGCGTGCAGCGACGAGGGGCATGGACAATGATGTCAACATAGCCAAGCTGTTCTATGAGATCCCCGAAGCGGCAGGGAACAGCGGTGTGCAGATCGTTTCCAGCGGTCCTGATACTGATCATGAGGAGATCAAGAGAGCTTTCATGAAGATGATATCGGCGGCCGAAAAGAATATATATATACAGACGCCTTATTTCGTGCCGGACGAACCTATACAGGAATCGCTGAAGATGGCGGCTCAGAGCGGCGTAGATGTCAGGATAATGATACCGTGCATGCCCGACCATGTCTTTGTGTACTGGGCAACATATTCTTATATAGGTGATATTATACGCAACGGCGGCAGGGCATATATATATGACGGCGGATTTCTGCATGCCAAGACAATGATGGTGGACGGTCAGGTCTGCACAGTAGGTTCGACCAACTTCGACAGGAGAAGTTTCAAGCTCAACTGGGAAGGAAATGCATTCATCTATGACGGCAAATTTACCAGACATATGGAAAATATATTCATCAACGACATCAGAGAATGTCATGAGCTGACAAAGGAACTGTATGAAAACAGAGATCTGCAGATCAAGATCAAGGAACCTTTCTGCAGAGTATTGTCGGATGTTTTATAGGAGAAAACTTTGAAAAGATTTTTAGATCCGTGGGCCATAGGCCTGATAGCGGTAATGGCATATTTTTCTATAAGAAGCGGAGCCTTCAATGACCCCAGGACCTGGATACTGACGAAACTGTATCTGCTTCCCGGCATAGTTATCGGGTTGTCCTTCCATGAGTTTGCCCATGCCTGGATATCGGACAGACTGGGTGATGATACTCCGAGACTGCAGGGAAGGGTCACCCTTAATCCTGCAGCGCACATAGATCTGGTGGGATTCATCGCCCTTATTTTTGTCGGCTTCGGCTGGGGCGTGCCTGTGGAGATAGATCCAAGCAGGTATAAAAACAGAAAAGCCGGTGAGATACTTGTATCTCTGTCCGGCGTGGTAATGAACTTTGCTCTGGCATTCGTTTTTACAGTTGTGCTCAAGCTGGTGTATATGGCAGTCGGCTACTATCCCTCGGGAGTGACGGCGATAATAGTGACGATAATCATATATGCGATACAGATTAATCTTGTATTGATGGTATTCAATCTGATGCCGATACCGCCTTTGGACGGTTTCAATCTGATTTCTACTATTTTTGATCTGAGGAAGTATAAATGGTGGTATCAGATATATGATAAGGGCATGATCATTCTCATGGTACTGATCTTATTCAATTTTACAGATTATATACTCTCACCGGCAGTGGACTTCTTCTGGAAAATCCTTTCGGCGATGCTGTAGAACAGCAGCGCCGCATGTTTATTATCGTTTCACAGTTGTTAGTAATCGTTTCCAAGCGGCACGAAATACATGAAAGTGGCACTTCCGTCCATGCTGTGCGAGAGACCGGAGAAGTTGTCGTATTTTTTGCCTGCGGCCTTGAGGCGCTGCAGCGTTGCCGAAACGCCTTTGAGATTATTGTTGTACAGACCGAGGAGCTTTGATATCCCTTTTTTGTAATATGTGTTCATGCCTTTGGCAAACTTCGCCGAACCGCTGTCTAGTTTTGATACACCGCTGGTCAGGGCTGATGTGCCCTTTTCGAGCTGGCGCATGCCGTTTACCATCGATTCCGATCCTGAAATCAGCGATGGCTTATTACTCTGAGTACCCAAAGCGGCGATGATCTTATCAAGACCGTCTTCAGTATTTTTGATCATGTCGGCCAGACCGATGTAATATTCTACGGTCGTACCGTCTGCAGCTGTTCCTTTCTGTCTGAGCTTTTCGAGGTCGTCTGACGAAATGCCGATGGCATGGCCGTGATTTTTGATGAAGTCAGCAGCCGTATCTGTTGCTTTTTTAGTTTTCTCGACATCGATATTCCTGTCTGCATCAAGGACCTTTGTGCCGTTGTTCATATACTGAATAGCAGTGAGAATTGTATTGTTGGTATCGAGATTTTCTGACAGCGTCTGCTCTGCAAGATAGGCATTTCCTTTGACAGTATTGCCGCTATCGTCTGTATATTTATTTTTGTCAGCACTCTGCTGCTCAAAGTTTCCGGGATCGGCTACACTTTTATTGTTATTGGCGCGGAGGTTCCCGAGCTGCTCGACAGAGATCGTTATACCATATGTGCTGTGAAGATAGCTTTTGAGAGCCTCAAGATCATTATCGGGCCATTTTTCTGTATCAAATATATCATGCATGCAGTTGATATAAGCGCCGGTCGTTTTGTCGGCATTGAAGGCTTTGCTGTTGGCTGTTTCCATTTTTTCGAGCAGAGTGCTTTCAAATTGAGATATTTGGGAAAGTACGGCAAAAGCTTCCTTCATCATTAATGCGCCGGCTTTCATGGCGATAAGAGAATCTCTGAGTTTTTTTGAGCCTGCCGCTGCCTTGTCGATACCGCCGGTCAACAGCGGCAGTTTGCCGTGCAGCAGCGCCGTTCCATATGACAGCTTTTTCGTGGCGGATACGAGTTTTTTAGTGCCTGTTTCGAGTTTGCCGATCTTGCTGTCGGCATCGAGCTTGCGAAGTTTTTTATTGCTGACGATCTTGAGGACATCGCTTGATGCCAGAGTCATAAGTTCGTTGCTGGAAAATTCTTTAGCAGTCCCTTTGATGACAACGGTGTCGCCGATGCCTTTTTTCATTATGTCTGTCTTGAGATTGCCGGAGAGCCCCGGCACAGCGATGCCGATCGCCATTTTCAGAGAACCTACTTTCATCAGTTTTCCGGGCGTGACCTTTATGTTATTGAAACTGTTGCCTGTAAAAAGTATCGATGACAGGCATACGAAGGGAACAGCGCTGTTGATGCCGTTGATATTTTCTGTGGCATTGTTTTTATAGCGGACGACGATCTTGATCTTTCCGGTTTTTCCCTCGAGATCGCTGCCGGATATCTTTTTGCCGTTCAGATAGTATTTTACTTTTATCGAGAGCGGCAGGTTTTTGGCAGACGCTCTGCCCTGGTAGGAAATGTCTTCACCCTTGGGAGTGTCCCACGTAACAGTGCCGTTGCCGTTTTTTATATATTTTTCATCCCCGCTGGTATTCTCCAGACCGGACAGCGATGTCATATCGACGATCTTTTCCTTCTCACGGTTGTTCTTCAGCGTTGCATCTACAGACACTTCCTTCACTTTTCCATTTGCATCTGTATTCACATAGACCAGCTCGCTTTTTTTGATTTTCGCACTGCGGTCATGTTTTGAAGAGGGACTGTAAACCATCTTGTGCTTTTTATTCTGGTTATTTATGTTTTGAAGGCTGATGATGAGTATGGCCGCAGCAAGAATAATGACGGCAGCGATGATAAGGATCGTGATGATTTTTTTAAGTCTGCTGTCGCCGCGCACCTTTGCGATCACGTCTGTTGCGGGAAAGCTGATTTTGAATTTATCAAACATTTATACCACCTGTAAAAAAATACAACAAAAACGATAGGACCAATGTCAAATGATGCAGCTATTTATTTCAATATTATACCATAATACTGCTTTGATTTTAATATTATTGTATAGTATAGCCTTAATTTTTGATATATATATGATATATAATATCCGTAAGACCGCGAAGGATATTTGATATATATGATGTTTTTGTGAAAATTTGGAAGCTATCACATAATATGAAATGCGCGGTGTTATACTTGCAAAAGCAGTAAGGTAAAGCATCAATAGAATTAACGAGGTGAAAGGATGAAGATGTCTAAGTTGAAAAAAAGTATTTTGACAGCTGTTTTGGTATTCTGTATGACAGTTGTTTATGTACCATTTGCCGGAAGCACAGCAAATGCTGAGGACCGTGCTGCGGAGGCAGACAACGGTGCGTCCGGAACAGTTCAGGCAGCTTCCGATGAAGGCAGCAGTAATACTGCAGAATCAGCAACTTATACAGTCAGTAAGAGCACATATACAGGCCGCAGTGCAAGCACAGCAGGAGGAACTGTTGAGTTATCAGCGACTTCTGTAAAATCGGGCGACAGCATAACAGTGACATCAAAGCCGAAGAGAGGCTATTCGATAATGGCGATATATGTTAACGGCAAAAAAGTGCCTTCTACTGCATCAGTATATACTGTTGCTTCTGTAGACCAGAATACATATGTCAAGGTATATTTCTGGAGATCCGGTCTGTTTATCAAGCTCGATCCGGGTCATGCCGGTTATTATAACCGCGGCTATTACAAGTCGTATTATGAATCAGTATTCACATATAAATTCTATAAACGTCTTCGTTACTATCTGGAGCAGTATCCGAGTATCACAGTGAGCGGTACCAAGACCAGCCTCAATAACGACCCTCGTGTATACACCAGGGGACTGATGGCCAAGGGATATGATCTCTTTATATCTCTGCATTCCAATTCGGGAGCCAGGTCGGCCAATTATCCGCTGGCCATCGTCTCTTCGGGTTCGATACTCCAATCTCAGGCAAAGCCTCTGTCGGTAAAACTGGCTCAGTCTGTGCAGAGCACCATGAGGACAAGTCAGAGTTATCAAATATGGCAGAAAAAACAGAGAGACGGCCGTGACTGGTACGGTGTCATAAGAGGGTCTGCCGCTGTAGGTGTGCCGGGTATAATCCTGGAGCATTCTTTCCATTCGAACCCCAGATCATGCAGATGGCTGCTGAACAGTACCAACATAGACAGGATGGCAAAGAATGAAGCGACAGTTATCGCCAATTATTACGGTATGACCAGGAGCGGGACCTCAGTGCTGACGCCTAAAAAGACAGCTTTGAAACTGACAGCGGGAAGCAGAAAAGTTGCAGCTGCCTGGAAATCTTCAGCAGGCGCGTATGGATACAGGTTATACAGGTCTGCATCTGCAAACGGCACATATACAGCGCTGCGGTCAACAAGGTCCTTAAGCTATACAGATAAGCACCTTGTTTCGGGCAGGACATATTATTATAAAGTGCGCGCTTACAGATATTACAGCGGCATAAGAGTATACGGTGCATATTCGTCAGTCGCGGCGGCCAGAGTCAAGTAGGACGACAGCAGACAGAGTTTCCTTAAACGGGGGCTCTGTTTTTTTTGCCTGAAAAACGTTGAAATACAAAGGATACACACGTATTGTTAGCACTCTATATAAATGAGTGCTAAAAAAGTCTTTACTTTTTGTCTCTGCACATTTACAATTGAATATAAGGAAAATCAGGAGGTGAAACTATGAACATAGATAAATATACACAAAAAGCCCAGGACGCTATTGTAGATATGCAGAATATCGCTGTTTCTGAAGGTCATCAGCAGCTTGACGGTGAGCATCTCCATCTGGCTCTGATGCAGCAGCAGGACGGGCTCATACCCAAACTGGTAAAATATATGGAAGCAGATCCGGCCAGGATCATCGGCGATCTTGAGGCTGAGATGGAAAAGCTGCCCAAGGTGGCCGGCGCCGGAGATAATATGTATTCAACCAGAAGACTCAATCAGCTGCTGCTGGAAGCGGAGAAGATAGCCGGCAATTTTAAAGATGAGTATGTCAGCGTGGAGCATATGTATCTGGCTCTGCTCGGCGAAAAGAGCACGCCATCTTCGGCTATATTCAGCAAGTACGGCATAACAAAAGATAAATTTCTCAGAGCGCTGGAAACGGTAAGGGGGAACCAGAAGGTGACCAGTCAGAATCCGGAGGATCAGTATCAGGCTCTGGAGAAATACGGCCGGGACCTTGTGGAAATGGCCAGAGACGGCAAACTTGATCCGGTGATAGGCAGAGACGATGAGATCAGACATACTATACAGATATTGTCGCGGAGAACAAAGAACAATCCGGTACTCATCGGCGAACCCGGCGTCGGCAAGACTGCCGTAGTCGAGGGACTTGCCCAGCGTATACTGAACGGCGATGTTCCTGAAGGCCTGAAAGACAAAACGATATATGCACTCGATATGGGCGCGCTGATAGCAGGAGCAAAATTCAGGGGCGAATTCGAAGAACGTCTTAAAGCAGTGCTCAATGAGATAGAAAAATCGGAAGGCAGGATACTGCTGTTCATCGATGAGATCCACAACATAGTCGGAGCGGGCAAGACAGAAGGCTCAATGGATGCCGGCAATCTGCTCAAGCCGAAACTGGCCAGGGGGGAACTGCACTGCATCGGTGCGACAACTCTGGATGAGTACAGAAAGTATATCGAAAAGGACGCTGCGCTGGAAAGAAGGTTCCAGAAGGTACTGGTAGATCAGCCGACGGTCGAAGATACGATCTCGATACTGCGGGGCCTGAAGGAAAGATTCGAGATACATCACGGCGTCAGGATAACAGACAATGCTCTTATTGCCTGCGCTACGCTTTCCGACAGATATATCAGCGACAGGTTCCTGCCGGACAAGGCCATCGATCTTATGGATGAAGCCGCTTCCAAGATAAGGACGGAGATCGACAGTCTGCCGGCCGAGCTGGATGACATCTCCAGAAAAATAATGCAGCTGGAGATCGAAAAGCAGGCTCTGTCGAAGGAGGACGAAGGCGTGTCGCAGCAGAGGCTAGACAATATTGAAAAAGAACTGGCAGAACTGAACAGCCAGAATTCGACTATGCGTGCACAGTGGGAAAGCGAGAAGAAGGCCATCGGAGAAGTCAAGGGCACAAAAAAACAGATCGAAGAGGTGAAGCTGCAGATCGAGGAAGCGGAACGTGCCTATGATCTTGAAAAACTGGCGCAGCTGAAATACGGCAGTCTGCCGGAACTGGAAAAGAAACTGGAAACGGAAAAGGGTCAGGCAGACGAGTCAAAAGAGGGAAGGCTCCTTAAAGAGGAGGTCACTGAAGAAGAAATCGCCGATGTCGTATCGCAGTGGACAGGTATACCTGTGAGCAGACTGGTCGAGACGGAGCGAGAAAAACTGCTGCGTCTGCCGGAGATACTGCACAAGAGGGTAATTGGTCAGGATGAAGGGATCGAAGCCGTCTCAGAGGCCATTTTGAGGGCCAGAGCAGGGCTTAAAGATGAAAAGAGACCAATAGGTTCGTTCATATTCATGGGTCCCACAGGCGTCGGCAAGACCGAACTGGCCAAGGCTCTGAGCGAAGCGCTGTTCGATTCGGAAAAAAACATGATCAGGATCGATATGTCCGAATATATGGAAAAACATTCAGTCAGCAGACTGGTGGGCGCGCCTCCGGGATATATCGGCTATGATGAAGGCGGGCAGCTGACCGAAGCGGTGAGAAGAAAGCCGTACAGTGTCGTGCTGTTCGATGAGATCGAGAAAGCTCATCCGGATGTGTTCAACATACTGCTGCAGCTGCTGGACGACGGCAGATTGACGGACAATCAGGGCCGTACGGTAGACTTCAAAAATACGATAATAATCATGACATCGAATATAGGCAGCGCCTATCTGACCGAGAATATCAGAGAGGACGGCACCGTGGCGAAAGAAGTCAAAGACACCGTGGAAGCGGAACTGAAAAAGAATTTCAGACCGGAGTTCATCAACAGGATAGATGATATCGTGGTATTCAGTCCGCTGACGGAAGAACAGATCGGCAGAATAATAGATATCTCCATGAAGGAGATAGAGAGCAGACTGGCGGAGAGGAACATTACTCTGAGGCTTACCGACGACAGCAAGAAACTCATTGCCAAGGAAGCATATTCGCCTCAGTACGGGGCAAGACCTGTAAAGAGATATCTGCAGAAATACATCGAGACAGGAATCGCGGAAAAGATAATCAGAGGCGAGATCGAGGATGGACAGGAGATCACGATCGATGCCAAGGGAGGTCAGCAGCAGTTCAGTGCAGAACAGCAAAAAAACGCATAAATAAATATGGATGACATGCTGATATGCATGGATAAGTACATACGGTAACGATAAGACCGGAGTTTTCCGGTCTTATTTATTTTGCGAGAACATCAGAGTGCGGTCGTCAGGGCCTGAGCACGAATGGGAAATATTAGTAATATTCACAATTATTCTGAAAATGTGATATCATATATATCATCAGCATGAACGGTCGGCATCCGTTTTATGATGTGCAGCATTTTGCCGGCGCCGCTGCGGAAGCAGCAGCGCGATAGTGCGGAGGTATGGGTATGACAGAGCATAGTGATGAAAGTTCACTGCGAAATCAAATTCTTCAGCTTATCCCGTCAGGTGTAGGTGTTTATGATGTGAGCGGAAACACAGTACGGAAAGAATATCTGAACGACGGATACTATCAGATGATAGGAGCTTCCCGAAGAAAACGGAATCGCTACGACGGCGAAAATACGGTGTTTGCCATATACGAAGATGATCTTCCCGGTCTTATGAAGGAGGTCAGAGCGTGCATGAAAGAAAACCGCATGCTGGAATATTCGTTCCGGGTATTAAACGGCGACGGTGATTATCAGTGGCTGGCTATCCGTGCCAACCATGTGCCGGTCAATAAAGAGACGGAGCGGTTCTATGCAGCTTATTATGATATCGATGAGCTGGTCCGTGCCCAGAACGAACTCAAGACGAATGAGATGCTCCTCAATGACTTTCTGAAATATTCCGATAATCTGCATTTCATATATTATCCGGGAAGGCACAGATATGAGATAATCGTGCTTCCGGATAAACTTTCAAATCTGCCGAAATCCATGGATGATTTTCCTGAAGCCCTGATCGAATATGCGCATCTCAGTGAAGAGGATGCCGATGCATATCGTGAGATGGTCAGAATGATAGATGACGGCCGGCAGGAAGCGGAATGCACGATAAGATTCAGATACGAAGAAAAATATATATGGTACAAGGTGCGCCTTTTAAATTTCCTCAATGAGGAAGGTACTCCGGTGAGAGCACTGGGAAGCGCCACGAATGTGGATCAGTATAAAGAGGCGGAGATAAAATTCAATGAAGAAAAGCTGCGGATGCAGTCGATGGGCAGCGGTACGCTGGCGGCTGTCTGTTTCAATGTTACAAAAGATACCATCGTGGAATTGAACAAAGATCCGTCCATTGTTTATAAGAGCCTGAAAAAGAGCACTGTATATAAAGATGTGCTGGCAGAGTTTCCCAGCCTGAAGGATCAGAATGCAAAGACATTGAAGCTGCTGATATCAGCGGCTGAAGGAATATCTGATATACAGCAGAGGAATGCTTTCATTTCAGCCTGCAGCAATGAAGGCATGAAAAAGATGCATGAAGACGGCCGGCACGAAAAGGTGATCGAATATCGGAGGGATACCGGAAAAGGATGCATTTGGATGTCTACGCGCATCGTCCTGGCTCCTGATCCGGAGAGCGGGGATATACTGGCATTTTTCTATACAACAGACATTAATGAAAGTAAAGTCAAGCAGGAAATCACCTCACGCCTGCTTATAGAAGATTATGTTTTATCTATATATATGGATATGGAAACAGAAAAAGTCTACATGATCGTCGGAAGTGATCTTGATAAGGAGCGGATGCCGGAAACCATGAGCCTCGCTGAACTCATGAAATACAATGTGTCCAAATATGTTTACGGAGATGACAGGAAACGCTGCAGCTCGGAATGTAACCTGGACAACATATTGAAAACTCTGGAATCAGAGCCTGTGTTCGTATCGTATTACAGGAAGAAAGACGATGACATGCCTGAAAGTTCGCCTTACCGCCGGATGAGGATGACGGCTTTTTACCTGAACGAAGAAAAAAGATATCTCGTTTGCAATTTCTCTGATATCACTGATCAGTACGATCATGAACAGGAACAGCAGGATATTCTGGCAGAGGCTGCATATCAGGCAGAAAAAGCCAATATGGCCAAAACGGATTTTCTTTCGCGGATGAGTCATGACATTAGGACGCCGCTCAACGGGATAATCGGCATGACGGCTCTGGCAGAAGATGAAGAGGATCCGCAGGCAGTAAGGAGTTATCTCGAGAAGATAGATGAATCAAGCAATTTCCTGCTGAGTCTGGTAAATGACATACTTGATATGAGCCGGATAGAAAGCGGAAAGATAAGTCTGCATCCGGAGAAGTATTCTTATGACGAGTTCAGCCACTATATCGATTCAGTGATACAGCCGCTCAGTGACAGCAAGGGTATAACCTTTACCATCGATATCGATCATGACCAGGGAGCTGTTATGGTCGACAAGCTGAGGTTCAATCAGATATTTTTCAACCTGCTGTCGAATGCCGTAAAATTTACGCCGCAGGGTGGACATGTGAAATTGAGCATACGCGAAAAAAACTCTTCTGATAAATATATCAAGGCAGATTACATAGTAAGTGATGACGGCATAGGGATCAGCGATACTTTTAGAGAACGCCTTTTCCAGCCTTTTGAACAGGAAGAAAAGGCCGGTCGCGGAGTCAACAGCGGATCCGGACTCGGACTGGCCATAGTAAAAAATCTCGTCGACCTTATGGGCGGTACAGTCAAAGTCAAGAGCAAAGAAGGCGATGGAAGTGTCTTTACCGTGCAGCTGAAACTGCCGCGGATGAATGATATGACAGCAGCTGTTGAAGAGATGCCGGTTTCATATGATGCACTCAGAGGCAGGCATATACTCGTAGCAGAAGATAATGATATCAACAGTGAGATAGTGATGACACTCCTGAAGAAAAGGGGAGCTGTGCCGTTCCGGGCTGAAGACGGGGCTCAGGCGCTGAGCAAATATGAAGCTTCTGCTCAGTATTATTACGATGCTGTACTGATGGATGTGCGCATGCCTGTCATGGACGGCATCGAAGCTGCCAGAGCGATACGCGCATTGAAACGTCCTGATGCTACAACAGTTCCGATCATAGCCCTGACTGCCAATGCCTTCGATGAGGATGTGAAGACATGTCTGGCTGCAGGCATGGATATGCATATCGCCAAGCCGATAGATGCGGACCAATTATTTGCCGGCCTGAGCGAGTTGCTGAGACCGGCGAAATAGATCGATATATGTGTACAGATGACATGTTCTCCTGCAGTGTTCAGAATGGCTCAGGCATTTCTGTCAGCAATCAGAACGTGCAGGGCATTTCTGTCAGCAATCAGAACGTGCAGGGCATTTCTGTCTGCAGGGATGAGGACTGACTAAGCATGCCTGCGCTTTGAATTATCCATATGCGCGGCCATTGCCGCTTCCCCGGCCTCGATGTCCCTGTTTTCAAATGCCTTGAATATCCTGCGGTGCTCCTCAAGTACGGTTTCGAGATAGTCGGCTTTTTGTGCGCCGGTGTTTTTATTGTGCTTGATGTACACCTGATATGAAGAGAGCAGATGCATGAGCAGACGGTTGTGCGACGCCTTGTATATCATCTGATGGAAATTCGTATTGATATTGATCATCTTTTCCATATCGTTTTTCATGGTGTAGAATTCCATGAACTCAAAGTTTTCTTCCAGTTCATTGAGTTCGTCTTCAGTGATGCGTTCTATTGCCCAGCGCGTAGCCTGGACCTCGTACATCTTGCGCAGTGTATATATATCTTCGATATCCTGAGCAGACAGGCCTATCACGAAAGCGCCGCGGTTCGGTATGCTTTCGATCAGGCCTTCCATTTCCAGCTGTACGAGAGCTTCGCGTACGGGCGTTCTGCTTACTCGGTACTCTTCACAGATGTTTTTCTCAGTGAGCTTTTGATTTTTTTTGAGTTTGCCGGTCAGGATATCTTCTTTGAGTTTTGTCGACAGATCTGTAGATAATGATACAGATGTCGACTTGACTCCTGAAAGATTTTTTACGGTTACTGTCATTTGATGTTCCTCCATTGGATCCGAATGTTGATGCGGTCCCGCTGCATATCATTCAAGCGCGGCGCTGTGACTTTTTTTGAAAGCCGCGGTTAGGGACTTATATTTTCGAAAGAATATAGTCTGCAAATTCTGCGCCTGTAGCGCCGTCGCTCCTGCCTGTCATGACCAGCTTCTTTTCGGTAACTGTGCATTCGTCAAGGGCGGCATACAGTTTGTCGGCCTGCTCCTGATAACCTATGTGGGACAGCAGCATGGCACCGGCCCTGATGACGCTGCAGGGGTCGGCGTATTGGTCACGGCCCTCTTCGACCATTCTGGGTGCGCTGCCGTGTACGGCTTCAAACATGGCATAATGATTTCCTATATTCGCACTTCCGGCAGTGCCGACTCCGCCCTGCAGTTCTGCTGCTTCATCAGTAAGGATGTCGCCGTAGAGGTTGGGCAGTATCACTACCTGGAACTGGCTCCTTCTTTTTTCGTCGACGAGTTTGGCTGCCATTATATCAATATACCAGTCGTCTGTCTGTATCGAAGGATGCTTCTCGGCAACTTTCTTGCATATATCCAGGAATTTGCCGTCGGTAGTCTTTACGATGTTGGCCTTGGTAACGATGGTTACTCTGTCCTTATGGTTGGCTTCGGCATAATCAAAAGCCAGCTGGGCGATCCTTTCAGTACCGGGTGTCGTTATCACTCTGAAGTCGATAGCAAGATCATCATCGATATCGATGCCCTGTGATCCCATGGCATAGAGGCATTCGGTGTTCTCGCGGAAGAAGCACCAGTCTATATCCTGCTCGGGTATTTTTACAGGGCGTACGTTGGCAAAGAGATCAAGTTCTTTTCGCATGGCTACATTTGCGCTTTCTACATTGGTCCATTTGTCGCCTTTGCGCGGTGTCGTTGTCGGTCCCTTGAGAAGCACATTGCATTTTTTGATTTCGGCAAGAACATCTTCCGGAATGGCCTTCCCTGCCGCTGCACGGTTTTCAATAGTCAGTCCCTCTATGGTTCTGAATTCGACTTTGCCTGAAGCAACTTCGTCAGAGAGCAGAGACTCGAGGACTCTGCGCGCATGCGCAGTTATCGCCGGGCCGATGCCGTCTCCTCCGATGATGCCGATGATTATTTTATCCAGGTCCTGATAGTTCACCGCCCCCGTATCGTTCTTCAGGCGTTCGACCCTTGCTGCCTGCGCAGCGACTATATCTTCAAAATGTTTTCTGTAATCCATCATTAACGCTCCTTTATATAATTGATCTTTCCGCCTGCCAGGATCATGGCCTTTTCCAGATCCGAGAAATTGGTGGCAGCTTTGTATTCTTTGCCGTTGCTCTTGTTCCTGATCGTTACTTCGGGTTTCTGAACCTGAGAAACGGCATCTTCTATAATCAGTTCCTGTCCGATCGCGAAATCGTCATAGTCTGACGAATCGGCAAATACCAGAGGCAGGATGCCGCTGTTGATCAGGTTCGATCTGTGTATGCGCGCAAAGGATTTTGCCAGCACGAATTTCACGCCCAGGTAAAGAGGTGCAAGGGCAGCGTGTTCGCGGCTGGAACCCTGGCCGTAGTTTTCACCGCCGACGATGGCGCAGCGGCCTGCGTCCCTGCAGCGCTGAGCAAATTCTCCGTCGATCTTTTCGAAACAGTAATTTGCCAGGTGAGGTACATTGGATCTGTACGGCAGCAGCCTGGAATCAGACGGCATGATATCGTCTGTTGTGATATTGTCTCCCGGATGGAGCGTAACCGTTGCTTCAATGTCGCCGACAAGCGTTTGATTGCGCGGGAAAGGTTTGATATTGGGACCCATTTCCACTTCTGTATTTGAGGTATCGCAGCCTTCAGGATAGACGATGAAGTTTTCGTTCTGCTCGAAATCAGCCATGCCGATATCAGGTATCCTGATGTCGGATCTGCTGCCGTCAGTGAGGACTCCTGTCACTGCCGATATTGCTGCTGTTTCGGGGCTGACCAGATATACCTGGGCATCGAGTGTGCCGCTGCGGCCTTTGAAATTGCGGTTGAAAGTGCGCAGTGAAACTGCACCGGACTTCGGCGACTGGCCCATGCCGATGCAGGGGCCGCAGGCGTTCTCTATGATCCGGGCGCCGCTGGATATGATGTCTGCCATGGCTCCGTTTTCAGCCATTTTTTTTGTTATTTTCGATGATCCCGGGCTTATGACTAGGCTGACATCGGGATGTACCCTGCGTCCTTTAAGTATGGCGGCCACTCGCATAAGGTCTGCATAGGAAGAGTTGGTGCAGCTGCCTATGGCGACCTGATCGACTTTTATCTCGCCTATCTCTGAGACCTTTTTCACATTGTCGGGACTGTGAGGCATGGCAGCCATCGGTTCGAGCGAAGACAGATCGATTGTCAGTTCTTCATCGTATACAGCATCGGGATCTGCTGCCAGAGGCCTGTAATCCTGCGGCCTGCCCTCGGCTGTAAGATATGCAAGGGTATTTTCATCGCTGGGGAATACAGATGTGGTCGCTCCCAGCTCCGCACCCATATTGGTGATCGTGGCACGGTCAGTAACAGAAAGCGTCTTTACGCCGTCACCGGTATATTCTATTATTTTTCCCACGCCGCCCTTTACAGACAGTTCCTGAAGTACTTTGAGGATAATATCCTTGGCAGAGGTCCAGGCGGGCAGTTTGCCCTGCAGTTTTACATTCACGACTTCAGGCACATTCAGAGAGTAGGTCCCCCTGGCCATGGCCACGGCAACATCCAGTCCGCCGGCACCGATGGCTATCATGCCCAGTCCGCCGCCGGTAGGTGTATGGGAGTCGCTTCCCAGAAGAGTCTTGCCGGGCTTGCCGTAACTCTCGAGATGGAGCTGGTGACAGATGCCGTTGCCGGGTTTGCTGAAAATGACTCCGTGACGCCTGGCTACGCTTTTTATGAAAGCGTGGTCGTCGGCGTTTTCGAATCCTGTCTGCAGAGTGTTGTGATCTATATAGGCGACGGACAGTTCGGTTTTCACCTTTTCCACATCCATCGCTTCCAGCTGGAGATATACCATGGTACCGGTTGAATCCTGCGTAAGTGTCTGATCCATTTTGATCTTGATCTCTGTTCCAGGGATCATTTTGCCTTCGATGAGGTGATCTTCCAGTATCTTGTAAGCTAAAGTTTTGCCCATTTTTTGTCCTCCTGTTATGACATAGTTGTTCATTACGGCTAATGATGTTTACAATCATGCGAATGTATTCTCACTCGCGATTCGTATACAATTATACAATTGCAACGGACGCTGGTCAAGCGAAAAGATATATACGGCAGACAAGGATATAATAAAGAGACTTTCGATATGCATAACAGACAAAGATACATACGGCGGACAGGGGTACATACAGCAGTCCGGCATATTTGTTTGACTGCGGCAGATATGTTATACTGACATCCGTGATGCATATCGGGAATGATCCTGGAGGAAAATTATGGAAGAAAAAAAATACTGCGAATCATTTTATCAGAATAAAGGATGCAAGTATTACCCTTGTCATAACGACATCGCGGAAGAGGAATTCAGCTGCCTTTTCTGTTATTGCCCGCTTTATGCGCTGGGAGACAGCTGCGGAGGAAATTTCAGTTATGATAATGAAAAAGGAATAAAAGACTGCAGCGGCTGTACGCTTCCTCACAGAAAAAACTCGTATGAATATATATGCCGCAAGTGCGGAGAGATATGCGATATGGTCAGGAAGCAGAAATAGCAGAATGGCCGGAAGCAGAAGCAGCAGACAGAAAAGTTCGTCGAATAATACTGCATCGGCAGTATCCGGAGGCAGACCATGCTGGGATATGTGACTTGTGAAAAAGCAGAACTGAAAATGAAGGACTACGAACGCTACAGCGGTTATTACTGCGGTGTATGCAAATCGATCGGCAGCAGATACGGTCAGCTGCCGCGCATGGTCCTTTCTTATGATGCAGCGTTTCTGGCGCTGCTGCTGGCGGGGATCGAGGATACCGCCGAAGAGGATGTTGCACGTGAACACTGTCTGGTGCATCCGGTAAAAGAAAAAACCGTAGTCAGGAACGGTGCCATAGACTATGCTGCTGATGTGATGCTGATACTGGCATGGCACAAGCTGCTCGATGATATTGCAGATGAGGGCAGGAGAACTGCAAAAACAGCGAAGATAATGTCCGGAAAAATTTATCGAAGGATCAGACATGAAAGAGCTGTATTATGCAATGACCTGCAAAAGCAGCTCGCGGAAATGAATATCCTCGAACATGAAAAATGCAGCAGCCTCGACAGAGCAGCGGAGCCGTTCGCAAAGATAATGGAAATAATTTTCACAGGTTATGAAGGCGGGCGTGCAGCAGGTACGGAGGGCGGCGATAAAAGGCTGGCCTCGCTGGGATATCATCTGGGTAAATGGATATATCTGATGGACGCCTGGGAGGATATCGAAGAAAATGCGGAAAACGGATCGTATAATCCGCTGATATACAGATACGGATTTGATGAAAAACAAGAATCACAGTTAGATTTCAGGAAAAGAATATATGATGACTGTGAAAGAAATTTGACGATATACCTTTCTCAGATAAGCGAAGCCTATAAAATGCTTGATATAAAAAAAAATGACGGTATAATAGAAAATATTATTTATTTCGGACTGCTGCGCAGGACGGAGAATGCGCTCGGCAGCTGTCAGCAGCCGGGGCCGCGGTCTGAAGCAGACGAGCAGGAAAACAAGTAACAGGGGAACAAGTAACAGGAGGAAAGCGCTCTGTATTAAGGGAGCGACCGGAGACAGCAATGAACGGCAATCCATATCAGATACTCGGCGTCAGAGACGGCGCTTCGGAAGAAGAAATCAAGAAGGCATATAAAGAACAGGTGAAAAAATGGCATCCCGACAGATTCCAGGGAGATCCGCGTGAAAAAATGGCGGGTGAAAAGCTGCGCGACATCAACGAGGCATATGATTACCTGATGAAATTCGGAAAAGCCGGTACCGCCGACGGGGCATACGGCAGGACAGCCAGCAGGGCTTCGGCGGAGCAGAGCCGGGCTTTCCGCAGCGAGTTCGACCAGATCAGACAGGCCATCGACGCCAACAATCTGACTATGGCAGAAGACATGCTCAGCCGTATACAGATAAAAAATGCCGAATGGATATTTCTGAACGGCATGATCTGCTATAAAAAAGGATGGTACGATGAAGCTGTGTCCAATATCCAGCAGGCGGTCAATATGGAGCCGGGAAATGTTGAATATCAGCAGGCACTCGATAATTTAATGAATGCCGGAGCAGGGTACAGACAGCAGGCATACGGCAGGGGATACAACAATAATGACGATGCGTTCTGTCAGGCTCTGCAGTGCTACTGCTGCGCCGATATGTGCTGTCCGTGTTTCTGATACCGCAGATCAGAAACGGAAAACAATAACGATGTCAGGGACTGCCGCGATGGCAGTCCCTTTTTGATACTGATATAATGGTGCAGCTATTTGCAGAGCAGATCCGTGAAAAACATTTAACACTCAGGGAATTAAGCGGGCTTTGGCATCTGAAACGCAGCTGCCGTATATAATAATAAACTGAAGGACAGCCGCGGCTGTCCTTCAGAAATAAAGCTATTTTTTTAACATCGTTGCGATTAGAGCAGCGGTGATTTGAACTTAAGAGGTTTGCACTTGAGCAGCTTGCCTGCGCCTCTCTGGCCGACAAACTTGTCATCCTTGAATACCAGGTTGCCTCTGCTGTATGTAGCAACAGGATAACCCTTGATCTTTGCGCCTTCCCAGATAGTATGGTCAGTGTCGCCGTGCATCTTCTTGTTCGTTACTGTGAAGTTCTTCTTGGGGTCATAGATAACGATATCAGCATCCAGACCTATTGTAAGAGAACCTTTGCATGTGTCCAGACCAAAGAGTTTGGCCGGATTTGACGATGCGATCTCAACAGCCTTGTTGAATGTGATCCTGCCCTTGTTAGCTTCTGAAAGGATATACGGATACATGTTTTCAATACCAGCGCATCCATTAGGAATAGTTGTGAAGTTGCCGGGTTTGCCGTCCTTCGTCTTGATTCCCCAGTCTTTTTCAGCTTTTGTGAACGGGCAGTGGTCGGTAGCCAGTGTAGAAATGAATCCGTTCTTGATACCGTCCCAGATAGCGTTCTGTGATTCTTTGTTCTTCATTGGCGGTGAACATACATAGTCCTGACCTCTCTTCTCCTTGTAGCAGGAGCAGGTGAAGTTCAGATACTGCGGACATGTCTCAGCAAAGATCGGATATCCTTCTTCTCTAGCCTTGATAACTGCATCCATACCCTGTTTATCAGCAAGATGTACAATGTAGAGTGAAGTTCCTGCCATCTTGGCCAGGTTGATTGCTCTTACATCAGCTTCGCCTTCAACAGCTTCGTTCTTTGACATGTAATGCCACCAGGGAGCTACTTTACCTTCGCTGAGGTAATCTTTGATCAGAGCATTGTTAACGTCTCTGTTCTCCGCATGTACGCCTACCAGAGCACCGATCTTGGCCGCCTTCTGCAGTACCTTGAAGAAAGTACCGTCATCTACGCCAAAGTCGTAAACCATGAATACTTTGAAAGAGGGGATACCGAATTTAACGGCATCTTCCATTGAATTCAGCAGTGCATCTGTTGATACGTCTGTTACTGCAAGGTGGAAAGAATAGTCGATGGCTGCATCGGGTTCTGCCAGAGCGTTTCTTCTCTTTACAGCGTCGAGCATTTTTTCGCCCTTGTTCTGTGTGATGAAATCGAATACTGTGGTAGTACCGCCGCATGCTGCGGATCTTGTACCTGCATAGTAATCGTCTGTAGAAATTGTTCCGCCGAACGGCATAGCCAGATGTGTATGTCCATCTATAGCTCCAGGCAGTACCATTTTACCTTTTGCATCTACAACTTCAGTGTTCTTGTCAGGTTTGAGACTGGCACCGATAGCTGAGATCTTGCCATTGGTAACTGCGATGTCGGCTTTGAATGTGTTGCTTGCTGTTACCAGCTTGCCGCCTTTGATCAATAAGTCCATAATAACCTCCTTGCAAGTTTTTATTTGTCCCTTCCTGCATGGAAGGGGGTAAAGCAAGAGCCTTTGAGTCGTCTCAAAGGCTCTTACAATATTAACTTATACAGTTGTCAGTCATAATGACTGTACTAGTTGGAAGCTCTTTCTGTGAAGCTTTCGTGCTCTTCTTCTGTAACCAGTGAAGCTTTTCCAGCTTTGGAAGCCTTCATAAGAGGTATGTAGAGGAAGAAGCCGATCAGGAATCCTACGATGTAGTTCCATTCTGACATGAATGTTCCGAATGCTCCGAAGTTAACCTGTGCGCCAAGAACTGTCGGGAGCTGAACGATCAGAGGAAGTGCGAAGGATATTATCCATGTAAGCACTGCCATGATGTTCCAGCCGCCGGAGTACCAGTATCTGCCTTCCGGTCCTTTGAACAGACCAGCAACTTCGATTCTCTTCTTTCTTACTACGAAGTAGTCAGCTATGAATATAGCAGCTACAGGAGCAAGCAGAGTTCCGTAAATGTTCAGCCAGTTGAAGTAAGCCCCGCCTGTACCATATATCCACCAAGCCTGGAAGATGAAGAACGAGAGCAGTATCGAAATAACAACGCCCTTTCTGTAGGAGATCTTCCTCGGTGAGATGTTGGATATTCCGTTTGCCGGTGCAACTACGTTAGCAGCTACGCAGGTAGTTATTGTAGCCATAACTACGCCAATGGCAACTATGATAACAATAATCTTGCTCTGCATACCGTAAAGTACTGTGATTACATCGAACGGGTTCTTGTATCCGGGCATCCCTTCTGTCAGTCCCTTAGCTGTGTTAGCCAGCGTAGCGGCCTGTGCGTAAACAGCACCAGTGAATGCGCAGAAGAACATCGGTGCAGGCATTCCCAGGAACTGTCCTGCGATCTGTACCTTCTGGCTCTTTGCATATCTTGAAAAGTCAGGAATATTCAGAGCCACTGTAGCCCAGAATGCGATGTTGCCCATCAGGCCCGAAAGGAATACGAGAGCAAATCCGCCGTTGCCGGCCAGTGCTGCTTCGTTGTTGCCCTGGCCCATGATGTCGCCAAAGCTGAATCCGGCATTGCTGCCGACTTTAACTGACCATGCGCACAGAGCGATCATCAGCACGATCAGGATCGGGCTGCCTATGTTCTGTACCCATTTGATGTTCTCGATACCATTGTAAGCTACCCACAGCGTGAACAGCATATAAAGGATGAATCCGATGAACTGTCCTGCCATAGCAGTCTGCATGCCGCCCCATGAAGGAAGGTTGATTGTCCAGGTTGTGTCTGAGAATTTCGGTGCGAAGCAGCCGATGATAGCAGCAACAGCGCCGCCGCCTACCCATGACTGTACTGAACACCAGCCTGTAGCAACGAGTGCCCTCAGCAGTGACGGTATCTGTGCTCCGACAGATCCGAACGTCAGACGTGCGAACAGCGGGAACGGAATACCGTATTTAGTACCGATATGTGAGTTTAACTGAATAGGAACAAGGATGATCAAGTTACCGAGAGTAACATTGATTACTGCCAGCCAGGGAGAAATTCCGGACTGAACAAGTCCCGTAGCCAGTGAAAGCGAAGGTACGCATATTGACATACCTACCCATAACATCGTGATGTTATAAGTTGTCCACGTTCTCTGGGATACGGATGTTGGAGCGAGGTCCTCATTGTAGTACTTTGAGGAAGTCAGCTCTGCACGCGCTGCATCTGTAAGTTCAAACAGACCATTGCGCTCTACTTGTGTGTAGTTTGACATTTAAACACCTCCGTATAAAAAATAATTGCGTAAAATATTACTATTAGAGTATACTACAATATGACGGAAATGTAACCTCTTTTTGATATTTTTTTTCAAGTTTTTACGAAGCATATCTCATGTAGAAAAACGCTTGAAAATGACTGAAATATAAGGGAATCAAGGCCGTAAGTCAAAAAAATCACAAAAAAAGAACAACGAAAAACAAGATGATTGTATGACAGTATATTGTATACATGACGGAGGACATCATGCACCTTAAAAAGAAGAAAATAATCGATGTATTAGACCGGCTGGCGGAGGAATATCCGCAGGCGGGATGTGCGCTGGTATACAGAGATCCGTATCAGCTGCTGGTGGCGGTGACGCTTTCTGCACAGACAACAGATGTGAGCGTGAATAAAGTGACGCCTGAGCTTTTTGAAAAATATCCGGATGTATGCGCCATGGCAAAAGCCGATCCTGCCGATATCGAAAAAATAATAAAAACGATAGGTCTGTATAAAACGAAATCAAAAAGAATAGCAGATCAGGCAAAGGTGCTGATCGAAAAATATTCCGGAACAGTTCCTGAAGATGATGATGAACTTGTCAGCCTGCCCGGAGTGGGGAGAAAAACGGCGAATGTGGTGATGGCGGATGCCTTCGGACATCAGCGCATAGCTGTAGATACTCATGTCTTCAGAGTAGCTAACCGCATAGGGCTGGCAGAAGGAAAAGATGTGACAGAAACAGAAAAAGGATTAAAAAAAGCGCTTCCGGAAAACAGGTGGACGGAAGCGCATCACAGTATCATATTCCATGGCCGTAACTGCTGTCATGCCAGACGACCGGAATGCGGCCGCTGTGTGCTGAAGGATATCTGTCTTTATAATAATAAAGAAGGATAATATCACTCGTGCCGGCACAGGTGCATGTCAGGCATTTCTGCCGCAGCAGTATTTGTATTTTTTGCCGCTGCCGCAGGGGCAGGGATCGTTCCTGCCGACCTTTTTCTCTTTGTTGACAACAGTTTTTGATTTTTTGTATTTTTTGATGAGCATTGCCATCGTGCCGATCCCGAGGATGTCCTCCCACTGGGGGAGACGGAAAAGGTAATCGGCTTCGGCAGCCACCATATTATAGAAGAGTTTTGCCAGATCGATCTTCATGACGAGAGCGGAATTCTCATCTACAGCCTCCAGATCGAACGGTTCGGTAAGACTCTCCTGGATGCCGTCAAGGAAGCCCATGAATATGGCAGGCTCGGCGTCATATTTTTTTATTGCTTCACCGACATTGACGGAAAAAGTCCATTTCGGAGCTTTATCATAAGTACCCATGACGAGTTCTTCGTTCACATCGTCTGTCAGCGGTACATTGGATACCGCAGCGGCCTGATCGAGTATGTCGGAGTAGATTCTCTTTTCTGTGCCGCTGTACTTTTCCCAGAAGGCCTTGAAAGTTTCGTCCGTCTGTGATTCGGTAAGTTTTTTCCATTCATCAAATAAACTCATCTGTCTGCTGCACCTCCGTTACATATGCGCTGCCAGTACTTTGGCTATCTCAAGCACATCGCCCATCACGGCACTGCCTGTCGGCAGCGGGCCTGCACCCTTGCCGTAGAACATCAGCTCGTCAACTGCGTTGCCCTTGACAAAGATCGCATTGAATTCATTGTTTACAGAAGCAAGGGGATGCGTCTCGGGAAGTTCCATCGGTTTCACGGCATATTCAACTTTGCCGTTGACCATCCTGGCGCTGGATATCAGTTTGATGCGGCATCCATTGGCTTTGGCGTTCTTGATGTTCTGTTTCGTTATCCCGGTTATCCCTTCAGTGGGTATCTGCGTCGGGGGAACATAGTTGCCGAATGTAAGCGCCATAAGGATAGAGAGTTTGTTGGCGCAGTCGATGCCTTCCACATCGGCTGTCGGATCGGCTTCAGCAAAGCCTTTTTCCTGAGCTACCTTGAGGACATCTTCGTAGTCGAGGCCGTAATCGGTCATCTGCGTGAGTATATAATTGGTAGTACCGTTGAGGATACCGAGTACTTCTTCATATTTATTCGCCTTGAGAACTGTGGTCAGCGCGTTGAGTATCGGTATGCCGCCTCCGACGCTGGCCTCGTATCTGAACATGACGCCGTTTTCCTTTGCAGTATTTGTCAGACGTTCATAATTGGCGGCGACAGCTGCCTTGTTGGCAGTTACGACGCTTTTGCCGTGTTTCATTGCTTCCGCCATGAAAGTGGCCGCCGGTTCGATACCGCCCAGAAGTTCGATCACGATCTGTATATCAGGGTCGTTGAAGATCTCTTCCGGATCCTGAGTGAACTGCTCAGGAGAAACAGTGATATCTCTCTTTCTTTCGGTATCTTTTTCAAGAATTTTAGTGATGCGCAGATCAAGACCGGAAGATTTTTCGATCTCGTCTCTGTTCATTTCCAGTGTTTTGTACGAGCCGGTCCCGATGTTTCCAAGTCCGAGCAGCCCGATTTTTATGGTTTTCATTTGTTACCTCCTGATGCTGTTGATTTACAATGGTAAAAATTATATAACAAATAACCGCATTTGTCTTTATAAATCTTGGATTTTTTATTATATTATTCTTAGTTGTCAAGACATATGTTACATTTTGAGAAGTACTCTGCTACCATCTGGTCAGGACTCCTAAAATTCAGGCATGTCTTCGCTGTCCCGTTATATCTCTTTTCATGCTTCTTTACCTGCCGGATCAATTCTTTCTTGCTGATGAAGACTTTCCTCCCGTATAGGATCTTTCCATCTTCTCTGTGACTTCTTTCTACTTTCCCGTTCTGCCAGGGTGAATATGGCCTTGTTCTTCTCAATTCCATTCCCAGAGCTTTTACTGCATGCTCAAAGGCATTCTCTTTTTCAGTCCTATCGCCGTCGTTTACGAATTCAGAGCCGTTATCCACCTGGATCGTCCTGATTGGAAAACCCATCTTCTCTTCCAGTTCTCGCAAATACTTCGTCGTTTCATATGTGCTTTTCTCTTCTACGATCTTCAGCACTCGCTTTCGACTATACTCGTCTATGCCTGTTATCTGATAGTACCTTTTTCCGTATGCTGGAAAGCGTATGCATTCCGGAGGCACATATTTGATGTCTACCTGTACTTTATCTCCCGGGTACTTTCCATCCATCCTTTCATACCTTGTATAGCTTTTCCTGTGTACATTCGGTTTTCGATATCCGTTATTCCGTATCTGACGGCACATGCTTCCGAAACTTCTCACATATCCTTTAGCCACGCAGCGTACAAATACTTCAGCCAGGCCATAGACTCCATTCCTCTTTAGCATGCGCCTGATAAGGTCCAGTTCTTCATCAGTATGAGCGTTTGGACTGCGCACTGGCTTCCTT
>Ga0160425_1000938_pt1 | contig 31825 bp, 28 predicted proteins | sample BioMet8_FD_108193 | JGI IMG/M metagenome (GOLD analysis project Ga0160425, IMG submission 108193) | Microbial communities from bioreactor (seeded with sewage sludge) at Lawrence Berkeley National Lab, California, USA - Biofuel... | ecosystem: Engineered > Bioreactor > Anaerobic > Unclassified ...
CGGTGTGACCGAAAGGTCACGCCGTTTTCTGCATTTTGGGGGTTCTTTCATAGGTCACAGGCTCACTGACATCGCCCAATTCCGCATTGCCGACAAAGTTGAAGATAATCTTGATCTTCTGCTGCCGGTGGCCGCTGGATTTGTCCGGCGCATACACGACGATCTGCTTGATATACTCGTTCACAATCGTCTGCGTCAACTCCTCAACGTCCACATATTTCTTCGTCAGGGCGAGAAAGCTGTCAATGCTGTCGCTCATGTCCTGCTGCTTTTTGAGCCAGTCTTCCGATTCCGCAACCTTGACTTTCAGCTGCTCCTGCTCCGCCTCATAGTCTGCGGACATCTTTTTGTACCGTTCTGCCCGGAGGTTTCCCAGCACATAATCCTCATAGAGCCGGGAGATCAGCACATCCAGATCGCCGAGGCGCTTTTTTGTCTGCTCCAGCTCGCGTCTGTCGCTGCGGATACTTTTTTCCTGTTCGGCTCTGCGGCAGCGCAGCCATTCTTCCTGAAAGCCCTCCGCATCCTCGCGGATCAGCTCATTGACGGAGCGAATCCGTTCCAGAACAAGCTCCCGCAGCACATCTTCGCGGATATAGTGTGCCGAGCAGGTACCCCGGCCGCTTTTGTAGCGGGCGCAAACGTAGTGATCCTGCTTTCCCTCAAAGCTCTTGCAGGTGGCAAAATGGAGCTTGCTTCCGCAGTCAGCGCAGATCAGAAGTCCGGAGAACAGGCCCTGCCGTTCCGCTTTCGCGGGGCGGCGTTTGTTTTTTCTCAGCTCCTGAACCCGGTTCCATTGCTCCTGCGACACAATCGCTTCCTGTGTATCCGGCAGAATAAACATCTTGTCCGGGTCGTTGGGAATCCGCTTTTTCAGCTTGTAGGATTTGGAGTAGGTCTTGAAATTGCAGGTGCAGCCGGTATATTCCATCCGTTCCAAAATGCCGACAATGGACTGGTTGCTCCAATGGCAGGGCCGGTCGGGCAAAGGTTTACCCTTCTGTCTGGCATACAGCGCTCTGGTGGTCAATACCTGTTCCTGCTCCAGAATACGGGCAATTTGGTCTGGCCCCTTACCGGCAATGGTCAGATCAAAAATGTGCCTGACCACCGGCGCGGCTTCTTCATCGAGGACCCACTGATCCTTGTTGTCCGGGTCGCAGCGATAGCCGTAGGGTGGTTTGCCAAGATGCTGGCCGCTGGTGCCTTTCTGCCGGAAAACGGCCCGCACTTTCTTGCTCGTGTCGCGGGGATACCATTCATTGAACAGATTGCGGATCGCGGTAAACCCTTCGTTGTCGCCTCTGTCGCTGTCCACACCGTCGTTGACGGCAATAAACCGCACATCATAGCTGGGAAAGATGATGTCCGTGTACTGGCCGACCGTCAGATAATCGCGTCCGAAGCGGCTCATGTCCTTGACCAGCCAGCAGCCGACGAGGCCCTGTTTCACAAGCTCAAAGCCCTCTTGTACGCCGGGGCGGCTGAAGTTGGTTCCGGTATATTGCAGCCTCGGTGGAACTGGAGGACAAACTCTTTCCTGCGCTGGATGCTCTGACGGCCACTTTTCGGCGTCTGGAAAAAGAAAACGCCGATGTGGTGAAGTCGGGCCGCACCCATCTTCAGGATGCGGTGCCCATTACGCTGGGCCAGGAAATCAGCGGCTGGCGGAACATGCTGGAGAAGGACCGGGCGATGCTTGAACTGGCCCTGCCCGGCTTGCACGAGCTGGCTTTGGGCGGTACCGCAGTGGGCACCGGCCTCAATGCCCCCAAGGGTTTTGCGGAGGATGTTGCCAAAGCGGTCAGCGAATTGACCGGGAAAAGCTTTGTCACCGCACCCAACAAGTTCCATGCCCTCACCAGCAAGGATGAGTTGGTTTTTGCCCACGGCGCTCTGAAAGCACTGGCCGCTGACCTGATGAAGATTGCCAACGATGTGCGCTGGCTGGCTTCCGGACCTCGCTGCGGTCTGGGGGAGATCCGTATTCCGGAGAACGAGCCCGGCTCCTCCATTATGCCGGGCAAGGTCAATCCGACCCAGTGTGAAGCGGTGACAATGGTGGCTGTTCAGGTTATGGCGAATGATGTGGCTGTGGGTCTGTCGGCCGGCCAGGGCAATTTTGAACTCAACGTGTTTATGCCGGTTTGTATTTATAATTTTCTCCAATCGGTCCGCCTGCTCGGCGATTGCATGACTTCTTTCAATAAAAATTGTGCGCAGGGCATTACGGCTGACCGCGAGAAGTGCCGCCATAATTTGTACAATTCCCTGATGCTTGTCACCGCGCTCAATCCCTATATCGGCTACGATAATGCCGCAAAAACCGCCAAGCTGGCCCATAAGGAGAATATTTCCCTGAAAGAATCCTGCGTAAAGCTCGGATTCCTGACGGCGGAGCAGTTTGATAAAGTGTTCCACCCTGAGGAAATGGTGTGAAAACAGCCTTGCGCCAAGCGCATTCAAACATATTATTAATGAGAAACGAGAAAGGAAACATGAATTTATGGATGAAATCAGTCAAAGATCTTTGGATCTTCACTACGCGCTGCACGGAAAAATTGAAATCGTTGCCCGGAAACACGTGGAAACCCGGGAAGATCTTTCCCTCCTGTATACCCCCGGCGTGGCACAGCCTTGCCGGGAAATCCAGGCTGACTATAACAAATCCTTCGACCTGACGCGGCGCAGCAATCTGGTAGCTGTCATTACCGATGGTTCCGCCGTGCTGGGCCTGGGCGATATCGGGCCTGCGGCCGGCATGCCCGTTATGGAAGGCAAATGCGCCCTTTTCAAAGAGTTCGGGGATGTGGACGCCATTCCGCTGTGCGTGGATACCAAGGATGTGGACAAGCTGGTGGAAACCATTGCGCTTATCTCCAAAAGCTTCGGAGGCATTAATCTGGAAGACATCGCCGCACCCCGGTGCTTTGAAGTGGAACGCCGGCTGAAGGAAATATGCGATATCCCCGTATTTCACGATGACCAGCACGGGACTGCCATTGTTGTATCCGCGGCGCTGCTCAATGCCATTAAGGTCACAAAGAAACAGATGGGCCATCTGAAGATCGTTATCAATGGAGCCGGCGCTGCAGGCATTGCCATCGGAAAACTGCTCATTAAGATGGGCTTCGGCAACGTGGTGATGTGTGACACCCGCGGCATTATCTGCGAAGGGGATGAGGGACTCAACCCTGATAAGGAAGAGATATCCCATATCTCCAATTTGAATCACGAGCGCGGTACCCTGGCAGATGCCCTGAAGGGGGCGGACGCCTTTGTGGGTGTGTCCCGGCCCGGACTGGTCACTGCCGAAATGGTGAGTACCATGAATCAGGGGATCGTACTCCCCATGGCCAACCCCGTGCCAGAGATCATGCCCGATGAGGCCAAGCGCGGCGGAGCCGCGGTGGTGGGGACCGGCCGCAGCGATTTTCCCAACCAGATCAACAATGTGCTGGTCTTTCCCGGCGTATTCAAGGGCGCTCTGATGGTTCGCGCCACCGACATCACCGAGGGCATGAAGATTCGCGCAGCCCACGCGTTGGCATCACTGATCCCCGATGAACAGCTTTCTGCTGAATACATCATCCCCTCGGTTCTGGATAAATCGGTGGCCGAGGCTGTGGCCAAGGCGGTCGCCGACGAAGCCAGGGAACAGGGAGTTGCCCGCATCCGCTAAAAGATCAAAGGAGGGTATTACCATGAATGAAGTCTATATCGTTGACGCTGTCCGCACGCCTGTGGGCCGCATGGGCGGCACACTTAAAACCGCTCAGGCGCATGAACTGGGAGCCTTGGTATGCAAGGCCCTGATCGAGCGTACGGGCCTGGCTTCTGAGGCGGTGGAGGAAGTGGTCATCGCGCAGGTGAAACAGAACGCCAAGGCGTCCAACATCGCCCGCGTAATTTCCCTGATGGCTGGATTCCCGGAAGATATCCCTGTCTACACGCTGATGATGCAGTGCGGATCTTCGCTGCAGTCCGTTCATTGCGCCGCCAATGATATCCGCTGCGGGGACGCGGGCGTGGTGGTCGCAGGCGGCGTGGAAGCCATGAGCGACACCCACTTCGAGATGTGGAACGCGCGCTATGGATATGGGACCGGAAACAACACCGTTTATGATCCCATTGTAGAAGGCGCCCGCCGCGCCCAGCCCCAGGATGTTTATGGCGCCTTTGGCATGGGTGATACAGCGGAAAACGTGGCTGAAAAATACGATATTACCCGTCAGGCCATGGATGAATTTGCCATGGAAAGTCAGCGCAGAGCTGCCGCCGCGATTAAAGCCGGGGTTTTCAAGGATGAAATCGTCCCTGTGGTCATCCCTCAAAAGAAAAAGGATCCCATTGTATTCGACACCGATGAACAACCGAGAGAAACCTCTTTAGAGGCGTTGGCCAAGCTCAAGCCGGTGTTCCGCACTGACGGGAAAGGCATGGTGACAGCCGGAAATTCATGCGGCCGCAGCGACGCGGGTGCCGCTTTGCTGCTTATGAGCGGCGAGAAGCTGAGAGAACTGGGCGCAAAGCCTATGGCCAGGATCGTAGGACAGGCCATTGTGGGCGTGGACCCCCGCATCATGGGGATCGGCCCTATACCCGCTGTGCGCAAGGTACTGGCAAAGACGGGCATGAAGCTGGAAGATATCGGCATGATCGAACTCAACGAAGCATTTGCCGCCCAAAGTCTGGCCGTTATCAGCGAGCTGGGCCTGGATCGCAGCAAAGTCAACATCAGCGGCGGGGCCATTGCCCTGGGACACCCGCTTGGAGCCACGGGCTCCCGTATCCTCACGACACTGGTCCATGGTATGAAACGCACCGGGACCAGATACGGCATTGCCACCCTGTGCATGGGCGGTGGGCTGGGCGGCGCCACTCTCCTGGAATTGACGGATTGAAGTACGCGGCTGCCTTGAACAATGCGCGGTACGGCGGCACTTAAGAAAAGACTGTCGCCGTACCGTGTATTTTTTGCAAGCTTTTTTAGAAAGGAAGGATCAAAATGGAGCGTATCCGCAACGAGGCCATCCGCGCCAAAGTGACGACAGCGCAGGCTGCAGCAGCCTATATCAAAAACGGCATGACTGTCGGAGCCAGTGGGTTTACTTCCATCGGCTATCCCAAAGCAATTCCGGCGGAGTTGGCCAAGCGGGCTGAGTCAGGTGAAGATCTGGGGATAACTCTCATTACCGGAGGCAACGTCGGCGATCAGATTGACGGCGTTCTGGCAAGAGCAGGCGTGCTTCGCCGCCGGTACGGCTATCAGAACAACAAGGACCTTCGGGCGCTTATCAATGCCGATCAGGTTAAATATGTGGATACTCATGTCAGCCACGTTCCTTATATGATCAAAAACGGTTATCTGGGAAAAATTGATGTGGCGATTCTGGAGGTGGCCGGAGTAGACGAAGAGGGTCGGCTTATCTCCACGCTTGCTCTGGGAATCAACGATATATTGGCCAAGTATGCCGACAAGATCATTTTGGAGGTCAATGACACTGTCCCTGAAGCGGTGGAGGGCATGCACGACGTCTTTACGCTGGAAAGGGCGCCCCACACGCAGGTCATTCCTATTCTCCGACCCAATGACCGGATCGGATCTCCTTATATTCCGTGCGACCCGGATAAGATTGTGGCGGTGGTTCGGACCAATGGTTTGGATGCGAACCAAAATATGAAGGAACCCGATGCAGATATGGAGGCCATTGCTTCCCATGTCCTGTGCTTTTTGAAAAACGAGATAAAGTCCGGCCGCTTGCCTGCCCCCCTCCCGCCATTCCAGTCAGGCGTGGGCGGCGTTGCCAATGCCGTGCTCATGGGCTTAGCCAAATCTGATCTGGAAAATCTGACAGTGTATACGGAGGTCATGCAGGATGCTGTGGTGGCCCTTATCGACGCGGGAAAGGTCAACAGCGCCTGCGGCACTGCGCTTACTATTTCCCCCGCCGCCCGGGAGGCCTTTTACGCCAAAATTGATCAGTACAAGGGAAAAATCATTCTCCGCCCGCAGGAGATCAGCAATGCCCCTGAAGTGATCCGCCGACTGAGCGTTATCGCTATGAACACAGCGATCGAGGTGGATTTGGCGGGCAATGTGAACTCCACCCATATCGGCGGAGTCAATATCATGAACGGGCTGGGCGGCAGCGCGGACTACACACGCAATTCCGGCCTGTCGGTCTTTTCTACCGCCTCGACCGCAAAAAATGGAGCCATTTCCTGCATCGTTCCCCACGTGTCCCATGTGGATCACACCGAACACGACACCGAAATTATTGTCACGGAACAGGGAATTGCCGACTTGCGGGGCTTGACTGCCTATGAACGGGCCGATGTCCTCATCGAAAAGTGTGCGCACCCCAAATTCCGGCCCGAGTTGCGGGAATATATACGGGAAGCTCGCGCCAAAGCAAAGGGATTCCACGGTATCTTGTAAGATTGTTTTTGCTTGGTGGTGCATTCAAACCAGACATATCCAAAAGATTTCTACCGCTTTTTTTGTATTTTTCCTTTCTTTTCAAGAAAAATCGTGGTATACTTTTTACAAATGCTATAACGCAAAAAATGGTTGAGGATGTGATCAGGAATGGAGATGCCCACAAAAACCAATGGGAGCGGCAGCCGTTATTATGAGTATGTCATTGACAGCATCAAGGGAATGATCGCCAGAGGGGAACTGAAGTGCGGAGAAAAGATCCCTTCGGAGCGGGATTTAGCTGAACGATTCAACGTCAGCAGGGTGCCAATCCGCGAAGCGCTGAAAATTTTGGAATACATGGGAATACTGGACAGCAGCCGCGGAGATGGCACCTATGTCCGTAATATTACGGTAGAGGATTTGATCGGTAAGATGGATTTTGCCGTCACCGCTACAGCGGGAACACTGATGGATCTGCTGGAGCTGCGAATCAGCCTGGAAACCTTTGCCGCCTATTATGCGGCTCAGCGGCGGACAGACGAGGACTTGGATGCTTTGAAACAGACTATCGTGGATATGCGGGAGGCCAAAAAGCTTCCTAATATGGATGATGCCAGCATTCAGCACCTGAGGCAGCTTTCTCACGAGTTCCACCGCTGTCTGGTACGTTCGGCCCACAATTCCGTGCTTTCCAGCGTTTATGAAAATCTTTACGAATTGCTGGACATTTCACGGCAGTTTACGACAAGCAGCAGCGGCATTTCTTATAACTCAATTCTGGCGCATGAAGCAGTGTTTAATAAGATCATGCAGCAAGATGCCGAAGGTGCCAGAGAATCTATGCAGGAGCACTTGGCTGACGTGCGGATTAACCTGTCCACAAAACTGGCCGAGGCCGAGGCCGAGGAGGAAGAAATGCTCCATGCGGCCCCGGCAGACTGAACTTCTTCTCTGCGCTTCCCCCCACCGAATACGATGGGGGGAAAAAATTTTATAATTGCAGGAGGGAAATACGCTGATGTCTGAATATTATGTACGCTGCGGCGCATGTTTTGACGGAGTACACCAGGATCTTCAGGAACGGACAGGCATTTTGATACAGGATGGCCGCATTGTCAAAGTTCAGGAAGATCTGCCTCGCCCGCGGGGAGTTGAAATGTTGGATCTGTCCCACCTGACGGTAACTCCGGGCCTGATCGATGCCCATGTCCACTTCGATTTTCGCGCCGATCAGCCCGCAGGCGTCGGTGCGCGTTTCCTGGCTTCTGATGAAATGAAAACACTGACCCTTCTTTACAATGCGCAGCAGGCACTGAAACGCGGTTTTACGACTGTGCGCCATGTGGGCGGAAAAATATCCGCATTTGGGGCGGTGGACGTCAAAAGGGCAATCGACAGCGGGATGTTTGAAGGAGCCCGGCTCATTGTTGTAGCCCACGCGATAGGGACGTCCGGCTGTCACACCGACGCATCCGCTGCCTTTCGAAGCAATCCGCGGCTTTCTGAGGCAATGGAGGGACTTTACGCAAATCTGGGGACCGGGGTGGACTTTGCCCGGGCCGCAGCCCGGCGGGAGATTAAATACGGCGCTGACGCAGTAAAGCTCATGGTTACCGGCGGCTTTGCCTCTCCAAACGACGGCCCGGAAGACATACAGATGGAAGAAGATGAGATACGGGCGGTTCTGTCGGTGGCACAGCATCTGGGAAAACCTACCACTGCTCACGTGTATACGGCCCAAATGGTGACTTTGCTGGTGAATATGGGGATTACCGGCGTAGAACACGCTTCAATGATTGATCGGGCCACGGTGGACCGCATGCTGGAGCGGGGGACCTATGTAGTTCCCACATTCGTCCCTTATGAGGAAATAATCACGCAGAACGGGGATACCATGCCGCAAAAGCCGCCCGAATTCCGTGAAAAGCTGATCCGATATGCACAGGAACTCCGTCAGGGCAGGGAAATCCTTGTGGATGCGATCCTGCACACCGATTTACTTGTCGGCTACGGAACGGATATCGTAAATCAGTATCCCAACTATGACTGCTGGAGAGAATTCAAGGCATGGAGGGATAATGGTATACCGGCTTTGCGCACTTTGACGGCCGCCTGCAGCGCGAATGCAAAGATTATTTGCCGGCCGGATCTGGGGTGCATTGCGCCCGGACAGACGGCTGACCTGGCAGGCTGGGACCGTGACCTGCTGAATGATCACGAAGCGCTGTCAGAATGCGCTTTTGTTATGAAGGAAGGCAAGGTAATCAACTTGCGGTGAAACTCCATTTGGATAAGGGACATGGCCGCGGCAGCTTGAGAAGACAGCGCTTCACCTGCGACGGGATAAAACGCGCGGGAAGCCGGACTATGAAACAGCCTGAAAGGTATACTGCATGGCGTCAAATAAAGTGGAATACCAAAAATTGACATAAAAAAATTGCACATTTTAGAAGAAAACAGAAAAAAACGGAGATATTCTGGAAGATTTATATGATAAAATAGATCACGAATCTGAAAATTCTACTTTACATTTTAAAAGAAATGGTTTATATTTAGGTCAACACTTGATTGGTATACCAAACAAGAACTTATCTTTGAAAAGTACAAAAGAGAAAGAAGGAGCAAAATGAAAAAGACGCGTATACTGGCATTTGCCTTAGTCGTTCTAATGCTGCTCTCCGCATGCGGAAGCAGCGCTGCTTCCTCGACAACAGATACCAAGGATAGCTCCAGCGGGGCTCCGGCAGGAAAGGATGAGCTCATCGTTGCCATAGCAACCGAGCCTTCCAGTCTGGATCCTCACAACGTTAACATGGTCACCGCGTTTACCATCAGCAAACAGATTCTTGATCGCCTTTTTGTTTCTGACGCAAACTATAAGGTTACTCCTTCACTGGCCACCGAATATAAATGGGTGGATGATACAACTCTGCGTGTCAAGATCCGTGATAACGTGAATTTTACCAACGGACAGCATTTGACGGCTGACGATGTGGTGTATTCGATTCAGAGAGCCTGCACCAAGCCGCAAAGTGCAACTACTTTTGAGCTTTTCGACGGGGATAATACGACTGCAGTTGATCAGTACACGGTCGATATCAAAATGAAGGAACCCTATCCGAACGCGCTCACCATTCTTGCCAGCGGACGCGCCGGCATTGTTTGCAAATCTGCTATTGAAGAGATGGGCGAGGACAATTACGGCCGCGCGCCTGTGGGCAGCGGAAAATTTGTTGTTACCAACTGGTCTTCCGGCGATAAGATTGAACTTACCCGCAACGACAACTATTGGGGCGACAAACCTGCATACAAGAAGTTGACGCTTCGCATCCTGACCGAAAGTGCCAGCCGCGCCATTGAATTGGAAACGGGCGGCGTGGATATCGCGCTTGAGGTCGGCTCTGAGGATCTGAACCGGCTGAGCGCAAACCCCGATGTCAATATCCTGAAGGACGCTGGTTCTACCATGAACCATCTGGTCATCAACAGCGTGAATTTTGATTTGCTGAAGGATGTCAGGGTCCGCAAAGCCATGCATATGGCTTTGGACATGCAGGCTCTGGTACAGGTAGCTTTTGCCGGCACTGCCGTGGTGGCAGACAGCAATGTGCCTTCTGTGACCGTGAACTACAAGAAGATTGGCCCAATGCAGTATGATCCGGAAGGCGCAAAGGCGTTGATTGCAGAGGCTGGTTTTGACACCAGTCAGGAAATTGTTCTGAATATCTATAAGAATGCCAAAATCCAGGCCATGGCCGAAGCAATTGCAAATATGTGGAAGGCGATCGGTCTGAATGTGCGGATTGAGATCCTGGATCGCGCAACGCTGGTCACCAATAACGGCAACGGCCAGACTCCCATGTGCATCACGACTGTAACGGCTTCTGACGGCAATATCGAATCTATCTTCCGTATGTGGGAAACTCCCAGCTATGCCTTTACGGACGATCAGCAGCTGATCTCCAAGATCAAGTCGGCCAAAGCCATCGTGGATGACACAAAGCGTGCCGCCGCCTATGCTGAGATCCAGCAGACTTGCTGGGATCTGCACACGGTCATTCCTCTGTGCGTGGAGGATAAGATCTATGGCGTCCGCTCCTATGTGCAGAACTTTGAGTTCCATCCCGACAATTCCCCCGACTTTTCCACTGTTACATTCAAGTAAGCAAATAAAAAAGTAAACGAGCTAACAAGTAAGCGAGAAGAAGCATGAACTGGTGGCCCAAAGGTTCATACATAATCGAACCAGAATTACTGTATGAAGCTTTGGGCCTTTTCACTCTGAAGGGAGGGAACGGGCGGGAAAGCTTTCCGAAAAGGGACCGCCCCAAGCGCTGTGCTAAAATATATAGGAAAAAGACTTCTTATGATGATTCCTGTGGCGATCGGCGTCACAATCATTATTTTTCTGATGCTGGCAATCACACCCGGCGATCCGGCCCGTCAAGTGCTTGGCGGCGAAGCCACAGAGGCACAGGTCAACGAACTGAGGGAATCCATGGGATTAAACGATCCCCTGCCTCTTCGATATCTCCGCTTTGTATGGGATGCTGTCCATGGAAACCTGGGTACCTCATACAGCACGAAGCAGCCTGTGACCAATGAATTGATGAAGCGGCTGCCCACCACCCTGCTGCTTTCCGTGCTCTGCACCGTGGTAGGCGCGGTGATCGGTATCGTTTTTGGTATCGTGTCGGCGGTCAAGCAGTATTCTTTTCTGGACAACCTCTCCCGCGTGCTGGCACTGGCCGGAATTTCGGTTCCTTCTTTTTGGCTGGGACTTATGCTGATTATTTTGTTTTCTGTCAATTTGGGGTGGCTGCCTTCTTCCGGTTTTGCAGGGCCGAAATATTGGATCCTGCCCGCGATCACTGTCGGTCTGGTACAGGCATCCACTGTTATGCGGCAAACCCGTTCCGCCATGCTGGATGTGGTACGTCAGGACTATATCCGCACGGCCCGCGCCAAAGGTCAAAGCGAGCTGAAAGTCATTATGTCGCATGCGCTGCCGAATGCCCTCGTTCCCATTATTACTGTTCTGGGTATGCAGTTCGGGCACGGCCTTGGCGGCGCCATCATCTCCGAGCAGGTGTTTGCTATCCCGGGCCTTGGGAAGTTGATGGTAGAGGCCATCAACGCTCGTGATTATCCAATGGTGCAGGGCGGCGTCCTGCTGATTGCCATCTGCTTTACGGTGGTAAACCTGCTGGTAGATATTCTCTACGCTTTTATTGACCCGCGTATCAAGGCCCAGTACGTTGGGAAGAAGGCTGCCAAAGAAAACAGAAAAACAGAAGCGAGCAGGGCGGTGACCAAATGAAAGTGATGACAGCAGAAACTGTGGAGCAGGGAGCGAAAGCGGAAAAGAAAAGCCAGTTCCAAGAAGTTTGGCGCCGTTTCAAGAAAAATCGTCTTGCACTGTTTGGCCTTGTACTGATTGTTGTCATGATCCTGCTGGTCGCATTTTCCGGTACGATCGCGCCCTATGGTTTTGATGAACAAAACTACTATGAAACGTTTCAAACTCCTTCACTGCACCATCTGTGCGGGACCGATCAGCTGGGACGTGACGTGTTCAGCCGCCTGCTCTACGGCGGCCGGGTTTCACTGACGATCGGCCTGATCTCCGTTGGTATCGGATTGCTGGTGGGCGGCGCGATCGGTGCGATCGCCGGCTATTACAGCGGGCGGATCGACAATATCCTGATGCGCTTTATTGATATTTTGATGGCGATCCCCAGCGTTTTGCTGGGCGTTTCGATCTGCGCGGCGCTGGGCCCGGGCTTGATCAATACGATGATAGCCGTCGGCGTGTCCACGATCCCAAACTATGCCCGCATCCTTCGATCTTCCATCATGACGATCAAGCAGCAGGAGTATCCGCCCGCTGTACTACGGTTACGACGCGCGGGGCACGATCCTGTTTGCCAGCGAGCCGGCCAACCTGATGGGGCTGACGGACAGAGTCATGCCGTTTCCTCCCGGCTGCTATTACAGGAGCGGCGCCTTCATCCGCTACTGCGACATTACGGCGGTGGAGAGCGTATGTCACGACGGCCTGGAGAATGTCTGCGCCCATATCCGGGAGAAGCTGATCGCGGGCGTGGAAAAGCGGCTGGTGGCGGACGCCAAAGTGGGTTTCCTGCTCTCCGGCGGCCTGGATTCCTCTCTCGTCTGCGCCATCGCGGCCCGGAAGAGCGGAGAACCGATCAGGACCTTTGCCGTGGGCATGGTGGGTGACGCCATCGACCTGAAATACGCGCGGGAAACAGCGGACTACATCGGCAGCGATCACACCGAGGTGATCATCACCAAAGAGGACGTTCTTGCCGCTTTGGAAACCGTTGTAAGGGTGCTGGGCACCTTTGACATCACCACCGTCCGCGCCAGCATGGGCATGTACCTTGTCTGCCGCTACATCCACGAACACACGGACATCCGCGTGCTGCTGACAGGCGAGATCTCGGACGAACTGTTCGGCTACAAATACACCGATTTTGCCCCCGACGCCGAGGCGTTTCAGCTGGAATCCGAAAAACGTGTGCGGGAGCTGCATATGTACGACGTGCTGCGCGCCGACCGGTGCATTTCCGTCAATTCGCTGGAAGCGCGGGTCCCATTCGGGGATCTGGATTTTGTCCGCTACGTTCTGGCCATAGACCCGGAACTGAAGCTGAACCGATACAACAAGGGCAAGTATCTGCTCCGCCATGCCTTTGAAGGAGATTTGCTGCCTGACCATATTTTGTGGCGGGAGAAGGCCGCGTTTTCCGACGCGGTGGGCCATTCGCTGGTGAACGATCTGAAGGCTTACGCCGAAGAACTGTATACAGACGGGGAATTCGAGCGCAAAGCAGCCGGCTATACCCACGCACGGCCCTTCACCAAGGAATCTCTGCTCTACCGCGAGCTGTTTGAAAAATACTATCCGGGGCAGGCGGAGATGATCGCTGATTTCTGGATGCCCAACAAAAACTGGGAGGGCTGCAACGTCAACGACCCTTCCGCCCGCGTTTTGTCCAACTACGGCGACAGCGGCAAATAATCGGCTGCCGCACGCATACAGTACGCGCACACACATACACTCATACAGCACACACTCACACCCATACGCACTCACACACGGGAGAAATCCCGCGGCTTTCGGCCGCGGGATTTCTTTTGCACCCGCCGGCTTTTTTCCGGAAGGCGTATGTGATATAATAAAGCACCTGCCGCCTGGGGCGGCATACAGAGAAACCGGAAAAAGAAATTGAAAAACGGAGGGGACATACATGAGCGATTCCACGAAGATATGGGTAAGGGCCGCGGCCCTTGCTGCTGCGGCGCTGCTTTCTGTTTTTGTACTGGCAAAGTACGCGTCGTCGCCGGCCGCCTACGCCGGGTCCATCGCGGTGCTGGATGAGAAAAAGACCACGGTGCTGGAGCTGACGGCGGCCTCCACAGCAGCTTCCGCCGCCATCACCATGATTCCCGGCGATACCGCCACGCCCATCGCGGAGAAACTGGCCGATCTGACGTCCGATTTTTTGCTGGTGCTCTCCGCCATCTATCTGGAGAAATATCTGCTGACCGTAACCGGGTACGCGGCGTTTACCTTTATTTTCCCGGCGGCGTGTCTTTTACTGGCGGGCAATCTGTTTTTCCGCAGTCAGGCCTGCGCGAAACTGGCTGCGAAGCTGGTTTTGTTCGGGCTTGCGATCTGTCTGGTGATCCCGGCCAGCATCGGCGTGTCGAATATGATTGAGGCAAGCTACGAAACATCCCTCTCCTCCACGGTGGAAGAGGCGCGCCAGACCACCGACACCATCGAGGAAAATACACAGCAGGACAGCGACGGAGTCTTCTCCTGGATTATCTCCAAGGTGGGAGGCGGCGTGGCCAATATCACCGAGAAGGTGCGAAATGTTTTGAACAATTTCATTGAGGCGCTGGCCGTCATGCTGGTGACCTCCTGCGTGATTCCCCTGCTTGTGCTGCTGTTCTTCTTGTGGCTGATCAGGCTCATTCTGGGGGTCGATATCAGACTGCCGGCCTTCTGCCGGCCCCGTACGGCGTCCGCCGCAGAGAAAACCGCGCACAACGCCCAAAAATAAGGCCGTACCCGGCTAAGTCGCGCGCTTCGCGCGCCTTCCGCGGCGGTACGGCCTTCGGTCATACATATTTCTGGATGGCCTTTTTGAATTCTTCGATGGCTTCCGTGTCCCCGTCCTCAACGGCGTGGGTGATGCAGTGGGTGATATGCTCACTGATGATCTCCTTGCCGAGGCCGTTGAGCGCGGATCTGGCAGCGGAGAGCTGCATCAGGACCGCGGAACAGTCCTCGTCGTTTTCAATCATCTTTTTCACATATTGCAGATGGCCGATGACACGGGAAAGACGATTCAACTCCCGCTGCTTCTCCTGCGGATCATGGAAATGCCCGTGTTCATGCGGGCCTTGCTTGTGATTCACAAACCGTCCTCCTTTACATCCCGAGCACCGCGCTGAAAACGCGGCGCCGCTGTTCATTTGAATAACACAGTATACCACAATTACACACGGGTGGAAAGCGTTTCGGGACAAAAAGGATGCCTGCGGGCGAAAAGAGAAACGGAAAGAGGATCTGCCTCCCCTCGGGAGAGGCGGGTCCTCTTTCCGCTGGCGGTTTTCGCTGTACCCTTTACAGCCGCACGCCGGATACAATATATTTTTCCTCGTCAGACACCGCGGTGTCCACCCGAAACCATTGCCCCATCAGTGCCGCCAGCTCTGTTTCCGGCATCAGGCCCACGGAAACCTTACAGGCGCTGCCGCGGTGGTGGGCGTCAATTTTGGCGCGGCTCATGCCGTGGGCCACCGTCAGGCGGCCGCCGGCCGTCAGGCAGCGGGACAGGTGGGAGAGAAGCCCGGCAGGGTCAGGGAAGTGGGGGAAGGCGTTGTAGATCATCACACAGTCAAACGGACTGTCAAAGGCAAGCCCCTGCACGTCGGCGCACAGCACCTGAAGGCGGGGATCGGCGCATTTTTCCGCTGCGATCTTCGCCATGGCCGGCGAGATGTCCACGCCCACCACGCTCTTTACGCCGCGCGAGAGATAATCGGGGAAGAGGACGCCTGTGCCGCAGGCTACGTCCAGCACGCGCTTCCCGGAGGAAATGCCGCCGCAGTCCAGAATGGTATGAATGATCCTGTCGCTGCGAATCAGCTGGGTATCCCAGGTGGGAGCCAGCGCGTCAAAAAAAGCAATCATATCGGAATGTTCCATCACAGGTACCTCTTTTTTCAAAATGATGCATCAGCTGAAAAAGGAGGCGGTGTCCGCCCTCTGATATCCGCCGAAGCTGGAGGGACACGCGAAGATCTCAGCTGAGAGCTCTTTGCCGAGAAACGCCCCGGTAATTTCATCGGTCTTTGCGGTCATGTCCACGTCCGCAAAGCGGTCCGGATAGGCGGTCATGGCCAGGAACCAGGTGTTCATCAAAGCCGTTTCATAGTTGGTATAGTAGGCGTTGTAGGCCATCTGGAGATAGACGCGGCCTGTCTGCCAGGCCCGGCAGGTGTCAAACATAGCAGTGTCTGCCTGATAGAGAGGCTTGATGTTCTTGACGGCGGCGGCGTCCATGACGAGGATGTCCATGTCCTTGCCAAGAGCGGCAAACTTCTCCTGCTCGATAGGTCCGACACCGTCATGCGCCAGACCGGTGACCACGTTTCTGATGTTGGCGATGCGGCAGGGCATATCATTCTGGACGGTCATCAGGTGATTGGTGGTGCCCCAGTTGCCGAGGCCGCAGAGATAGACACCGGGCTTGTCCGCTTCGGCTATGCCGGCGGTCCTGGCGGAGATGTCGGACACCTGGGCGTCGATAAAGGCGGCGAGTGTCTGCGCCTTCTCCTCTTTGCCGAACAAAACGCCGAGCAGCGTCAGAGAGCTTTTAAACGCCTCGTCAAAGACACCGTCGGGGCCGGAGCGCAGCGTGACGACCGGGACGCCCAGCTGCTCCTGAAGAGCGTTCTCCTTCTCCGCATCCTCATATGCGGAGATCACGATGTCAGGATCGCAGGCCAGAATTTTTTCGGCCTCCGCCGTCTGTGCGTTGGGGCCGCCCACGCCGCAGGAGGGCAGCCGGGAAAAGACGCTGCCGTAGGCGAGAACATAGGGCCGCGCCACGGAATCGAACATTTTGGGCCGGTTTTCCAGCGTGATATTGTCAATATCCTCCACGCCGCACAGCAGTGCCGTATCGCCGATATAGCTGTACATCCGCAGCGCACCGGCGCCGATGCAGACGACCTTCCGGTATTGGCCGGGGGTGACGGTCACTTCCCGGCCGATGAGGTCGGTGAGGGTGATCTCCGCCGCTCCCGCCGGCACGGCCGTCTGAGCCGGGGCGCCGCAGGCGCACAGCGATGCCAGCAGCAAACCGGCGAGAAAAAGGGACAGACGCCGTTTTGTGTTCATAGAGGTTTCTCCTTATCCTTCATAACGGTTCCTTCCGATGATGATTTTTTGACCTTCGATCTCCACGATCCTGACGCTGATGCCGAAAACGTCCCCAATGACGCTCTCGGTGATGCACCCGGCGCCGCCGGTGTATTTGACAGCGCCGTCCCTGATGAGAAAGAACCGGTCGCCGTAGCGCATAGCCTGGTTCAGATCGTGCAGGGAACTGAGGATGGCGACGCCTCTGCGCCGCGCCAGCTTTTTTGCCTCTTCCATTGTCTGCTGTTCGTTGGCCACGTCCAGATTTCCTGTGGGCTCGTCGAAAAGCAGCAGGCGGGGTTCCTGCGCCATGGCGCGGGCAATGGCAATTTTTTGCCGCTCTCCGCCGGAGAGCTCCTGCACATTCCTGGCGGCAAACGGTTCCAGATGCATATCGGCGATGATCTCTTCCACCGCCGCGCGGTCCTCCGGCCGGGCTTTCGACCCAAAATAGGATACGCGGCCCATGAGAATGGAGTCGAATACGCTGAGAGAGCCGAACCGGATGTCCTGCGGCACATAGGCGACCTTCCCGGCTCTTTCCCGCCGCGGCATGGCCAGCAGGTCCGCTCCGTCAAAACGGACGGTGCCGCTCTGGGGCTTGCGGATGCCCAGTATGTTCTGGAAAAGAGTGGTCTTTCCCGAGCCGTTGCGGCCCAGCAGAATACCGACCTCACCGTCCTGCAGCTGCATGCTGAAGTCGTTGAGGACGAGAGGCGCGCGCCTGTCGTACCGAAAGGACAGACGTTCAATCTGCAGCATCGGGCGCGCCCCCCTTCCGAAAAATAATAAAGATGAAAAACGGCGCGCCCAAAAGCGAGGTAATGGCGCCCACCGGCAGGGCGGAACCGCCGCCCATGCTTCTTGAAAGCGTGTCGGCGAGGAGCAGCAGCAAGCTGCCGCTGAGAGCCGATACAGGGATGGAAAGCCGGTGATCCTGTCCCAGCAGCTTTTTCGCAATGTGGGGGCAGATGATCCCCACAAAGCCGATGACGCCCAGAAAAGAAACACATACGGCCGTCATCACCGAGGCGAACAGCAAAGAGAAAAAGCGCAGCAGCTCTACATTGACGCCCATGCTTTTGGCGGTGATCGCGCCGCTGAGCAAGGCGTTGTATCGCCAGGCCATCCGGCTGAAAAAGAGCAGTCCCGCCGCAACTGTCGCCAGCATGATGGCGTCGGTGCGGTAGGTGGCCCTGCTCAGATCCCCGAAGTTCCAGATAACGGCGGCGGACAGCCCCACGTCGGTGGCGTAGAACTGCAGGACCGTGGTGGCTGCCGTCCAGACGGCGCCCACGGCGATGCCGGCGAGCACCACCGCGTCGGGAGAAAAGGAACGGAGCCGGCACAGCCCCAGTATCAGAAGGACCGACGCGGCGGAAAAGAGAAACGCCATAAAGCCGGTGGCGTAGGGATTGGCTCCGGCGGTGAAATTGGACACGTTGTTCCCGGTGGACAAAAATCCGCCGGCGAAGGCAATGATGGACAGATTGGCGCCGAACACCGCCGCGTTGGAAACGCCCAGGGTGGAGGGCGATGCCATGGAGTTGTGCAGCGTCGTCTGCATGATGAGGCCGGAAACAGACAGACCGGCCCCGGCAATCAGCGCGGCCAGCAGGCGCGGGAGGCGAATCTGCCGCAGAATGCGGACATCGGCCTTGCTGCCGGTTCCGGCCAGGGCCGCCGCGGTGTCGGACAGGGACAGGTGGGAAGGACCTGTCAGAAGGGAGATCAGGGACATAGCTGCCACGGCGGCAAGCAGTACAAAAAAAACGCGCGCGCGTTTTCTGCTTTGATCGTTTGTTGTCATTTCAGTTCTCATAGCGGCGGATGGCTCTCCTGTTTTCATTTTTGCCCATCAAAATATACCATAAAGGAGAAATGTGCGGAAGCTCCCCCGGGGGATACCGATGTAAAAAAGACGGAACGGCAAAAAGCCGCACGGCGCGCTTGCAGCGAGCCGTGCGGCCTGTCTTCAGAAGGAGGAGCGCTTCGCTTTCCGTTTTGCGCCCATCCGGAGGAGTCCCTTTTGCAGACCGTACACGAGGCAGGCGATGCCTGCCATCATGCACAGATATTTCAGCATATATACCGGCAGGGGAACGCTGAAATCGTAGAACACGAACGCGGTCCTGCCAAAAAGACAGTCGTATACCCGCTCCCGGCAGAATTGCCAGGTGCCAAAAAGGACGACGGCCGGCGCCAGTATCCGGCCGCACACGAGCCGCACCGTTTTGTGCCGTCCGCCCGAGCGCCGTTCCATCCACATGGCCGCCAGATTTCCGTGCAGCCCCAGATGGACGGAGAGCAGCACCAGATCCCAATAGGCGGCCAGCATATGGAGCTTCCGGGCCGGCAGCACGCCGGCACGGACACTTACCCAGGCGAATACATAGCGCGAGAGCAGAATGCCTGTCACCATGGATGTGATCATGCCGGCGAACAGCAGCCCGTCCACGATGAGCAGTACCGTCCGGTACGGCGTATACTTTCCGCGAAACAGGCGCTGATGCCAGGAGATGTTCAGCAGGTGGTGCGCCGTGAACAGCACAAACATGGCGACGCCCAGCCACTCGTGAAGTGCCGCGCCTGCCAGCCTATACGGCATGAGAAGGAGAAAAACAACGGTCATGGCGCCGTCCGCCGCTGCTTTTATTTTCTGCCTGCGTCCCATTACGGCGCGATGCCCGTTTGGGTGAGCCACGAGGCAACGGCGGGGCCGCAGGAGGCAGCGTCCTCCGCGCGGATGGCAAGACCCGCCGTGACGGTCGCCCCCGGCTCCGCTTTCCGGATGGCGGAAACCGTATCCACAAGACCGCTGCCGCCGGAGGTGGCTACGGGCGCCACCGTTTTTCCGGACAGATCGTATGCATCCAGAAAGGCGTAGACCGCCATGGGCAGATCGTACCACCAGATGGGATAGAGCAGGACCACGGTGTCGTATTGCGACAGATCCGGCGTCTGAGATGCCAGAACAGGCTGCCGATGGTCTTTGTTGTCCTGCAGCATCTGCTGGACAAAGCCGCCGTCATAGTCGGACGGATACGGCTCTTCCGTGCGGATGGAGAACAGATCCGCGCCTGTCTGCGCCCGGATCGTATCGGCAACGACGTCGTTGTTGCCCCGGCGTTTTCCGTCCACTACCGTCACACTGGCGGAGGACAGGGCGTCGGCATACTGCTGTGAGGTGATGTTCTCACCGTCCGTATTGTCGAAATAGGAGAAGCAGACCACCAGTATGCGGCGGCTTCCGGCTTCCGGCGCGGTCGTATTGGCCGCCGGCGCTGCTGTGTTCGCCGGGGTGCTTTGTGTACCGCAGGCGGTCATGAGGGCCGAGAGCACTGCTATGACCAGCAGGAGCGATAGCTTTTTTTTCATATGTACCTCTTTCTGATAAAAAAAGCCGGTTTTTGCCCTTTGTGTCTTTTCTTCTGCCGAAAAACCGGCCTTTCACGGCAAAAGAGATCTATACCATTTTATGATACGACTTGAAGCCGGGTTTAAGTCAAGTCATTTATGCAAAAAAGTGCGGAAAGAAAAACCGGTACATATCGCGCGCGGCGCAGAAAAGCCGCGCCCGGCAGCAGGCGCGGCTGTGAAAAAGGCGGATGTAGGGAGAAGCCGGCGCGGCATCAAATGATCCGGGCGCTTTTGTAATAACCGGTTTTGCAGAATTCCGTCCAGTTGGCGATGTTGACGGAATGATCCGCGATGCGCTCAAAATACTTGGCAATCATAATGAGATCGATGGCACATTTGTTTTGCCGGGCATGGTTCCACAGTCTATCGGCCATGCTGTCCTTGGCCTTCACAAACAACGCGTCCACCGTGTCGTCCTGCGCGCGTACCTTTTTGACAAGGGACAGATCCTGATGGACGTAGGCGTCGATGCTGTCGTTGAGCATTCCAATGGCGTTTTCAGCCATGGCGCCGATCTCCCCGAGGTACTGACAATAGTCGTCGCTCTCCATGGCCAGGACGATTTCCGAGATGTCCGCAGCCTGATCGCCGATGCGTTCCATATCCGAGATGATGCGGGACGCGGCGGTCACCATGCGCAGATCAGACGCCACCGGCTGCTGGAGAAGCAGCAGGGAAACGCACAGACCGGCGATCTCTTTTTCCTTGGTGTCGATGACGTAATCCTGCTCCATGACCTTCCGGGCCAGCGCCAGATCCTTGCTTTTCAGAGCCGTGACGGCGCCGGCAATGGCGGTTTCGATCAGCATGCCCATCTGCAGAAGGCTGTCGTTCAGCGCTGCCAGACTTTTTTCGTAAGATTCCCGCATCATCAGCCAAACCTCCCTGAAATGTAATCCTCTGTTTTTTTGCTGGCGGGGTGGGAAAAAATCTCTTTTGTGTCGTTGCATTCCACCATTTCGCCCAGAAGGAAAAACGCGGTTTCATCGGAAATGCGCGCGGCCTGCTGCATATTGTGCGTGACGATCACGATGGTGTAGCGTTCCCGCAGCTGCACCACCAGATCTTCGATCTTGGTGGTGGAAATGGGGTCCAGCGCGCTGGTGGGTTCATCCATCAAAATCACATCCGGCTTCACGGCCAGTGTGCGGGCGATGCAAAGACGCTGCTGCTGCCCGCCTGAAAGACTCAGTGCGCTTTTGCGGAGCCGGTCCTTCAGCTCTTCCCAGATGGCGGCCTGACGAAGGCTGGTTTCCACGATTTCATCCAGCGCGGCTTTTTTGCTGATCCCCTGCATTCGCGGGCCGAAGGCCACATTGTCGTAGACCGACTGAGGAAAAGGGTTGGGCTGCTGAAAGACCATGCCGACCCTGCGGCGCAGTGTAATAGGATCTACCTGCGTATAGATGTCGCTGCCGTCGAGAAGGACCTGACCTTCCACACGGGCACCCTCCACAAGGTCGTTGAGGCGGTTAAGCGTCTTTAAGAAGGAAGATTTTCCGCAGCCTGACGGCCCGATGAAAGAGGTAATGCGATGGGCCGGAATGGAAAGCGAGATGGCTTTCAGCGCCTGAAAGGCGCGGTAGTATAAGTTCAGATCTTTGATTTCAAATTTTACTTGCTGCATACTGTTTCCCCCAAGGATTTTCTGTCAATGTGCTGTGAGAGTTTTCTGACCAGCAGGTTAAATACAAGCACCAGCAGCATCAGAATTGCCGCCGACAGATTGGCCGCTTTCTGCGCGTTGGCGGCGGTGGATTCGGTAAAGGAACTCCAGATGTAAAGTGAGAGCGTTTCACCCGGCCGCATGGGATTGAGCGGGCAGGTGGGCGAGAGCAGATTCCAGTTGGACCAGTTGAGATCCGTACTCATGCCGGCGGTGTAAAGCAAAGCCGCGGCCTCGCCGAAGCCGCGGCCTGCGGCAAGGATCATGCCGGTGAAGATCCGCGGCAGACAGGCGGGGAGCAGGATATGGGAAACGGTCTGCCACTTTGTGGCGCCCAGCCCCATGCCGCCCGCGCGATAGGCGTCGGGCAGATTCCGCATGGCGTCGCAGGTGGTGGAGGTGATCAACGGCAGGCACAGTATGCTGACAGCGAGGGCGCCGGCCAGAAGATTCCACTTGAACCCTGTCATCAGAATAAAGACCAGATATCCAAAGAGGCCGACCACGATGGAGGGCAGGGAAGAAAGCGTTTCGATGCACATCCTTATCAATTCAGAGAGCTTTCCGCCCCGGGTGTATTCCGACAGGCAAATCCCCGCGCCGATGCCCAGCGGCGCGCTGATCAGGAGCGATAGGAACACCAGATAGACGGTGTTGAAAAGCTGGTTCATCATGCCTTTTCTGGTGAAGGTAAACATCTCCGGTGAGGCACCGAGGAATCCTCTGAGAATGACATAGGAGGCAAAGACGAGCAAAAGCAGCAGGAAGGCACCGGCCACACAGCAAAATACGGCTGTCATGCACGCGTCTGCCAGCTTGGCTTTTTTAATTCTTTCCATGCATTTCTCCTTTTTTGGCGAGCAGATGAATGGCGAAGATGAACAGAAGCGAGATCAGGAACAGCAGCAGCGCCATGGTCCACAGCGCGCTGTTGTACTCTGTCCCGTCAAAGGTATTGCCCATGTTGGAGGCAATGACGGTGGTCAGGCTGCTGGTGGCGCTGAAGAGTCCCGTGAGCATGGTCCGTGACTTGCCGATGACCATGGCCACCGCCAGCGCCTCGCCGAACGCCCGGGCCAGGCCCAGAATGATGCCGGTGTAAATGCCGCCGGAGGCCGCCGGCACCGCTACCTTGCGGATCATCTGCCACCGGGTGCAGCCCATACCATAGGCGGCGGCGCGAAGCTCCTGCGGCACGGCGCGCAGCGCATCGGCCGCGACGCTGGTGATGGAGGGAAAGATCATCACCGAAAGCACAAGGCTTGCGGTGAAAACGGTGTTGCCGTAGGGGAGGGCAAACGTCCGCCGGACAAACGGGACCAGGATGGTCAGACCGGTCCAGCCGTAGACAATGGAAGGAATGCCCACAAAAATATCCACGGCGGGACGGAAGAAGCGTTCTCCGAATTTTGGAAGAATTTCGACGGAAAAAATAGCGGAGGCCAGACTCAGAGGTGTGGCGATCAGAATTGCCAGACCGCAGGAAACCAGTGATCCCACAATAAAGATGGCCGCACCCACGGTGCCGTTTTCGCCTGTCATGGAGTCGTTAGGGTGAAAATCCCGTGAGAACAGAAATTCGCTGATGCTGTGGCCGAACACCGTAAAGGTGCCCGCACCTTTATAAAACAGAAATATCCCGATGGCCGCGGTGACGGCGATCACGGCGGCGCCGCACAGCAGGATCAGGTATCGCCAGAAATATTCTTTTTGAAACATACCTTTTTGCCGCATGATATCCAATCCTCCTCCGGCGGGGAAGGCCGGGCGCCTGCCCGGCCTCTCTGCCCGCGCCCGTTCAGCGTGTGACCGTCATTTTGGCAGCCACGCCGTAGCCCTGCGCTTCCATACTGCCGCTGTAGGCGTCAGACATGATGTAGTCCAGGAATGCCTGGGCCGCTTCGCCAGGCGCGCCCTTCGTATACATATGCTCGTAGCCCCAGACAGAATAGGTGCCGTTGTAGGTGTTCGCCAGCGTCGGCGCGGCGCCGTCGATGGATACGGGCGTGACGTCCGTATTGTTGACAAGGTAGGACAGCGCCAGGTAACCGATGGCGCCCTTGTTGTCCTTTACGGTCTGAAGCAGCTCGCCGGAATTGTCGGTTTCCAGATAGGAAGCACCGGAATTTTCACTGCTGCCGTCCAGCGCCCACTTGGTGAACAGCGCCCTTGTACCGGAGGAGTCGGGCCGTGTCACCAGAAGGATCTTTTCGTCGGGGCCGCCGACTTCACTCCAGTTGACTGTTTTGCCCGTAAAGATGTCGATCATCTGCTGCCGCGTCAGGTTGCTGACTGTTTTGCCCACGTCGTTGTTGACGATGGCCGCCATGGTAATGACGCAGACCTCGTGATCCACCAGCTGTGCAGCTGTTGCGGCGTCCAGCTTTTCTTCCGCGAATACATCGGAATTGCCGATGTCCACAGAACCGTCCGACACCTGCTTGAGTCCGGTGCCGGAACCGCCCGCGTTCAGCGTGACGGAAATGTCCGGATAAGCAGCCTTAAACTGATCCGCCGCATCCTGCGCCAGCGGCAGCAGTGCGGAGGACCCGGAGGCGGTCACCGTTCCGGAAAGGCTTTTGGTGCCTGTTTCGCTCTGTGTGCCTGCCGCGGTGCTTTTGCTCCCGCAGGCGCTCAGACCCGTGACCATCAGCGCGGCGGCCAGTACCGCCGTGATACTTCTGACAAACGCTTTTTTCATATTCATTCTCCTTTCACGATCTATCCTCAGTATAGGAATGCCCTCTTAAATCAGCGACCATGTTTATGTAAAATGACGGTAAAATACGAGGGGCCTGCGCCGCGCGGCGGGTAAGGAGGCTGAAATGCGCGGCCGTCCGGCCGGTATCCCTTTTTTTTACAGAGTATCCGCAGCGTTTTGCACGCCGCCCCCCGCCTCCAAAAGCCAAGTGAAAAATAGGAAGCGGAATCCATATTTTTCTATTGACAAATAAATAACAATCATGTTATTATTTTAACAAGAAAGAAGGACGACGTCCTTCCCGCTAAAAAATTTATATGGATATCACAACAGGGGGTTTTAAAAATGGCAAGATTTACATTACCGAGAGATTTGTATCACGGCAAGGGTTCGCTCTCAGCGCTCAAAACGCTGGAAGGCAAACGGGCCATTGTCTGTGTGGGCGGCGGCAGCATGAAGCGCGGCGGTTTCCTTGACCGTGCGGTTTCCTATTTGAAGGAAGCGGGTATGGAGGTGGCGCTGATCGAGGGCATTGAGTCTGATCCTTCGGTCGAAACCGTCATGAAGGGTGCCGAGGTCATGCAGCAGTTTCAGCCCGACTGGATTGTCGCCATGGGCGGCGGTTCACCCATCGACGCGGCCAAGGCCATGTGGATCAAGTATGAATATCCCGCAGCCACCTTTGCCGATATGTGCAAGGTATTCGGTCTGCCCAAGCTGCGCCGCAAGGCTCGCTTCTGCGCCGTTTCCTCCACTTCCGGCACTGCCACCGAGGTGACGGCCTTCTCTATCATCACCGACTATGAAAAGGGCATCAAATATCCCATCGCCGATTTCGAGATCACGCCGGACGTAGCCATTGTGGATCCCGATCTGGCGGAAACCATGCCCAAAAAGCTGGTGGCGCACACCGGTATGGACGCCATGACCCATGCCATTGAGGCCTATGTTTCCACTGCCAACAGCGACTTTACCGATCCTCTGGCGATCTTCGCCATTACCATGATCCAGCACGATCTGGTGGATTCCTACAACGGCGACATGGCCAAGCGCGACGCTATGCACAACGCCCAGTGCCTGGCCGGCATGGCTTTCTCCAACGCGCTGCTGGGCATTGTTCATTCCATGGCCCACAAGACCGGCGCTGTGTTTGCCGACTGCGGCGCCCACATCATCCACGGCGCTGCCAACGCCATGTACCTGCCCAAGGTGATCGCCTTCAACGCCAAGGACCTCACCGCCAGGCAGCGCTACGGCGTTATCGCCGACTTCATGAACCTGGGCGGCAGCAGCGACGAAGAGAAGGTGCGCCTGCTCATCGACTATCTGCGGGGTATGAACGACGCGCTGCATATTCCCCACTGCATCGGCCACTACGGGCTTGACAGCATGCCTGCGGAGCAGAGCTTCGTCCCTGAGGAGATTTTCCTTGAGCGGCTGCCCGAGATCGCCAGAAACGCCATTGCCGACGCCTGCACCGGCTCCAACCCCCGCCAGCCCAGCCAGAAGGAGATGGAGGAGCTGCTCAAGTGCTGCTACTACGACACAGAGGTGAATTTCTGATTTTTTCCCCCCTTTTTCATCGAACGAAAACAGTCCGGAGTGCCATTGGCTCTCCGGACTGTTTTCACTGTTCCGGACTTTTGCGGTTTCCCGCGGCGGCGGCTTTACAAACAGCACGCAACATGATATGTTGTTAGAAAAGGACAGGAGGCATCGTTATGGAAAAGATCTCAGAGCGGCCGTATCAGCGGCTGATGCGCTATACAAAATTTGAAACCGTGTCGCGGGAGGGGGCTGCACAGAGCCCGTCCACGCCGTCACAGCTTGTTTTCGGAGAGGCCCTGGCGGAAGAACTCAGGGCGATAGGCGCCTCTGACGTGGGCGTGGACGAAAACGGCTATGTATATGGCACTGTTCCGGCCAGCGCGCCCGATTTCAAGGGACAGACGGTGGCATTCCTCAGCCACATGGACGTAGCGTCCGCCTCGCCCTGCGAGGGGGTAAAGCCCCGCGTGGTGGCCTATGCGGGCGGCGACGTGGAGCTGGGGAGCGGCGTGACCCTGCGTGCCGCTGATTTTCCCCAGCTCAAAAGCTGCATCGGAAAGTCCCTGGTGGTGACGGACGGCTCTACTCTGCTGGGCGCGGACGACAAGGCCGGCATCGCAGAGATCATGACCATGGCGGAAACGCTTTTGCGTGATCCGTCCCTTCCCCACGGCACCGTTAAAATCTGTTTTACGCCCGACGAGGAGATCGGCAGCGGCGCGGGGCTCCTGAATCTCAAGCGGCTGGGGGCGGACGTGGCTTATACCCTCGACGGCGACGAGTTCGGCGCGGTGGAGTATGAAACCTTCAACGCAGCCGATGTGACGGTTTCCTTTACCGGCGTCAGCGTTCATCCCGGCTCTGCCAAGGGGATCCTCAAAAATGCCGTACTGATGGCGGCGGAGTTTATCGCGGCGCTGCCTGCTTCGGAGCGCCCGGAAACCACCGAGGGTCACGAGGGGTATTACTTCGCCGAAAGCGTTTCGGGCAGCGTGGAGAATGCCATGGTCCATTGTCTGATCCGTGACCACGACAAAGAGCGCTTTGCCCGCCGCAAAGAAACCGTGCAGACCATTGCCGCGGCCATCAACGAAAAGTACGGCGCAGGCGCAGCCGTGGTGCAGTGCAAAGACAGTTACTACAATATGCGGGAGAAGGTAGTGCCCGACCACAGCGATATGATCGACGCGGCCTATGCCGCAGTGCGGGCCGCCGGCGGCACGCCGTCAAGCAATCCCATCCGCGGCGGCACGGACGGCGCTGCGCTGTCCTTCCGCGGCTTGCCGTGCCCCAATCTGGGCGTGGGCGGCGGCAACTTCCACAGCCGCCTGGAATACGCCTGCTGCGAGGATATGGACAGCATCGTGCAGGAGCTGCTCTTCCTTGTGAAGCATTACGCCCAAAGCTGAACGCTGCGGTGCCGCCCCGGCGGACCGCGGGCTTTTCAGAGGCGGTGTCATGGCCGAACAACCAAAAAAAGGGACCGCCCGAAGGCGGTCCCTTTTCAGTTTTTGCGGATCAGGCGGTCACGTCAGCATACTGGAAGTACCAGTAGCCATAAGGAGAGTGCCAATAACCGGTGACCTTGCTGCTGCACAGATAGAAGTCGTTGTAATAAGCGACCGGGATGCAGGCGGCATCGGACATCAGCAGATCCTCTGCCTGGTGCAGATAACCAAAGCGGGTCTGAGGATCGGTTTCAGCAGCGGCCTTCTGCATCAGAGCATCATAGGCGGGGTTGTTGTACTTGCCGTCGTTGTTGCCGTTGGTGGAAACCAGCAGATCCAGCATGTTGGAAGGATCGTTGTAGTCGTACAGCCAGCCGTTGCGGGAGATCTCATAGTCGCCGGCGCGGCGCATGGGAGTAAAGGAGGCCCACTCAACGGTATCCACCTTCAGGGTGATACCCAGTTCGGACCATGCCTGCTGCAGATACTGCGCCACGACCTTGTGGTAACCGGCGTCATTGGTGGAATAGGTCAGCGTGGGCAGGCCCTGGCCGCCGGGATAACCGGCCTCAGTGAGCAGCTGCTTGGCCTTGGCCAGGTTGGCAGCGTTGTCCTTGCTGATATAGGCCTGGCCGCCGTTGGCGTTGGCCATGAAGGAGGTGCCGTTCCAGTCGGTGATGCCGGTGCCGACGAAGTTATAGGCGGGGGTGTAAACACCCTGCATCAGCGTGTTGGCCACATAGTCGCGGTCGATGGCCAGGGACAGAGCCTGACGCACCTTGGCGTTGGTAAAGGGCTCCTTGGCGTCGTTCATGCTGATGTAATAGGTGCCCATGTCAGGATCCACATGGAAATCGGCGTTGCTGCGGAGATTCGGGATCTCGGCGGTGGGAACGTCCTTGATCATCAGAGCGGAGCCTGTGGTATAGGCGGCATAGGCGGCGTTGGGATCTTCCATCAGAAGCAGCTTGATAGAATCGAGCTTGATAGAAGCGGCGTCACGGTAGTTGGGGTTCTTCTTGAACACGATGTAGGAGCTGGGAACCCACTCACTGATGTAGAAGGGGCCGTTGCAGATGTAAGTGTCGGCTTTGGTGGCCCAGGAGTCACCGTTCTTTTCAATGGTGGCCTGGTTCACAGGGCTGAGGGTGGCGAAGGCAGCCAGCTTGTCGAAGTAGGGGCAGGGATTGGACAGCTGCACGACGAAGGTCTGATTGTCAGTGGCGGAAACACCCAGAGCGTCCACGTTGCCGGTCTGTGCTTCCTTGAAGCCCTTGACCATGCCCAGAACTGTTTCGGCATAGGGAGCAGCCGTCTTGGGATCGGCCACGCGCTTCCAGCTGTAGACAAAATCCTTGGCTGTCAGAGCGGAACCGTCGGACCACTTCAGGTCCTTGCGCAGATGGAAGGTCCAGGTAAGACCGTCGGAAGAGGTCTCCCACTTTTCTGCGGCGCCGGCAATGATGTTGTTGTCCTTGTCGACGTTGAGCAGGCAGTCGAATGCAAAGATCAGCATGTTGCCGCCGTCAACGGCGCTGTTCAGTGCGGGGTCGATGGTTTCGGGGTTGGGGCCGATCTCGGCCACGAGCTGCTTGGCGCTGGACGTGGACGAGGTGCTGCCGGTGGATGATTTACTGCCGCAGCCAGCAAGCAGCGACAGAACCATGACCAGAGCAAACACGAGTGATAGAGTTCTCTTCATTTCTTCATTCTCCTCCTTGAATTTTGTGGTTGCAAGACACATATACAAAGCCCGAAGGCTTGGTATTTAATCACTATACGCGCAAAATTTCCCAATGTAAACAGAAAAAAGCCAATCCGCAGCAAATCGTTATCTGACGCGGTCCAGATGATGGCAGGCCGCAAAGTGGCCGGGCGATACTTCCTTGAATTCCGGCTCTTCCTGCGCACAGCACTCGTCGGCATAGGGGCAGCGGGTGCGGAAATGGCAGCCGGAGGGAGGATTAACGGGAGAAGGTACGTCGCCTTCGAGAACAATGCGGTGGGTGGCGCGGTTTTCAACGGGGTCCGCGATGGGAATGGCGGAGATCAGGCTGCGGGTATAGGGATGGACGCTGTGGAAGGTCAGCTCATAGCTGTCTGCCAGTTCCACCAGCTTGCCCAGATACATCACGCCGATGCGGTTGGAAATATGCTTCACCACGCTGAGGTTGTGGGCGATGAAAAGGTAGGTAAGCCCCATTTTTTCCTGCAGGTCCTCGAACATATTCACCACCTGCGCCTGGATGGAAACGTCCAGAGCGGAGATGGGCTCGTCGCAGACGATGAATTCGGGGTTCACGGCAAGGGCGCGGGCAATGCCCACGCGCTGGCGCTGGCCGCCGGAAAACTCGTGGGGATAGCGGTTGGCGTGTTCGGAGTTGAGCCCCACCAGCGCCAGCAGCTCAATAATACGGTCGCGCCGCTCCTTTTCGTTTTTCGCCAGCTTGTGGATGTCGATGGCTTCACCCACGATGTCGCCCACCGTCATGCGGGGGTCAAGACTGGCGTAGGGGTCCTGAAAAACGATCTGCATCTTGCGGCGGTAGGGGAGCATCCTGGCGTGGGTGATATCCACGCCGTTGTAGAAAATCCTGCCGTCGGTGGGCTCATACAGGCGCAGCAACGTCCGCCCGGTGGTGGTTTTGCCGCAGCCGGATTCACCCACAAGGCCCAGGGTTTCCCCTTTGTTGATGTAGAACGAAACGTCGTCTACAGCTTTGACGACCTTTTTTTCAAACAGTTTGCCGCCCTTTACAGGAAAATACTGCTGAAGATGCTGCACTTCAACAAGTCTGTTTTCTTCCATTATGCCTTCTCCTCTCTCTGACGCTCAAACTCCGCCTTGTCCAGCAGCCAGCAGGCACTGTAATGGGAATCGGTCAGATGCGTGTATTCCGGCATATGCTGCAGACACACCCGCATGCAGGAGTGGCAGCGCGGCGCAAAGGGACAGCCGGCCGGGGGATTGAGCATATCCACAGGGGACCCCTCAATGGGAACCAGGCGCTTGTGCTCCGTGTCCTTCAGATTGGGGATACTGGCGATCAGCCCCTTGGTGTATTCGTGGGACGGATGATAAAAAATGTCGTCCGTCGGGCCGCTTTCCACCACCTTGCCGGCGTACATGACCGCGATGCGGTCGCAGGTGCCGGCCACCACGCCCAGATCGTGGGTAATAAGAATGACGGCCATGCCCAGACGTTTCTTCAGATCCATGATCAGTTCCAGAATCTGCGCCTGGATGGTCACGTCCAGAGCTGTGGTGGGTTCGTCGGCGATCAGCAGCTTGGGCTCGCAGGCCAGTGCGATGGCAATCATCACACGCTGGCGCATGCCGCCGGAAAGTTCATGAGGATATTGCTTGAGCCGTTTGTCGGGCTCGTTGATGCCCACCAGGGACAGCAGCTCCCGGGCCCGGTCGTTGGCTTCCTTCTGAGTTTTGTCGGTGTGCAGCAAAATGACTTCGGTGATCTGGTTGCCGATGGTGTAGACGGGGTTCAGGCTGGTCATAGGGTCCTGAAAGATGATGGACACCTCGTTGCCGCGCATTTTGCGCATTTCGGACTCCGTCATGTCGTTGATATGGTGCCCGCTGAACCACAGATCGCCGCCGATCAGACGGCCGGGGTAGGCGGTGAGGCCCATCAGGCTGTATGCTGTGACGGATTTGCCGGAGCCGGATTCACCCACGATGCCCAGCACCTCGCCGGGGCGCACATAAAGCGATACGTCATTGAGGGCTTTCACCTCGCCGGCAGGGGTGAAGAAGGACAGGCGTTCATGCTGAATATCCACCAGATACTCGGGATTGTGAACGTTGACGGCTGTACCGTTTTCCGCATTGGCCGCGGTCGGAGCGTTATTCTTTTTCATATTCTTCCTCCCGCCGTCAGCTCTTCATCTTCGGATCGAACGCGTCGCGCAGACCGTCGCCGAAGAGGTTGAAGCTCAGAATAATCAGACCGATGAGCAGTGCCGGGGCAAGCAAAAGATACGGATACGAGTTGAGGCCGTTGAGTCCGTCGCTTGCCAGGGAGCCCAGTGACGGCATCGGGATCGCAACGCCCAGGCCCAGGAAACTCAGAAAGCTCTCCGTAAAGATGGAGGACGGGATCTGAAGCGTGGTGGTGACGATCAGGGTGCCGATGCA
>Ga0160425_1000944_pt1 | contig 31653 bp, 26 predicted proteins | sample BioMet8_FD_108193 | JGI IMG/M metagenome (GOLD analysis project Ga0160425, IMG submission 108193) | Microbial communities from bioreactor (seeded with sewage sludge) at Lawrence Berkeley National Lab, California, USA - Biofuel... | ecosystem: Engineered > Bioreactor > Anaerobic > Unclassified ...
AAGGTAGATAGGGCAGAGGTGTAAGTGCAGTGATGCACTGAGCTGACTGTCACTAATCGGTCGAGGGTTTAACCAAAAAAGGTCAAGTAGGTAGAGATGTGTAAGGATTCTGTGTGTGGTTTTGAAGGTGCGATTCGCATTATCGCTCTTCGTTATTGACAGATCAGATATTTTTTTGATTTGATCTGAAAAGGAGCCATTGGCACGCCGGGTACCCGCATTGTGCGGAAAAAACCGGCAGGACAGATGGCAACGAAGGCCCGGTGGCTCAGCTGGTTAGAGCGCCGCCCTGTCACGGCGGAAGTCGTCGGTCCGAATCCGATCCGGGTCGTTTGCACCAAATGTTTTTCTGGGATCTTAGCTCAGCTGGGAGAGCATCTGCCTTACAAGCAGAGGGTCACAGGTTCGAGCCCTGTAGGTCCCATTTTTGCCGATGTGGCTCAACGGCAGAGCAGCTGATTTGTAATCAGCAGGTTATCGGTTCGAATCCGATCATCGGCTTATCGTTGAAACAAAAGTTTTGGCGATGAACCAGAGAAGTAAAAACAGCATCAAACAGGAAATCATGTTTTGTTATGGGGGAATTCCCGAGTGGCCAAAGGGGACAGACTGTAAATCTGCTGGCACTGCCTTCAGTGGTTCGAATCCACTTTCCCCCACTCTTCGTCAAAAGTCCTTTCGTTTTATTCCTGGTTACGGAATTCGGAACAGTTTCAGCGGACTTTGTTTTTTCTCTTCTGTCGGGATCGTATCAAAAAGATTTTAACGGGAAGGAAAAAGACGAAAGCTTGAAGTCAGTATCGGTATTTATTATCGCGGGGTAGAGCAGTCTGGAAGCTCGTCGGGCTCATAACCCGGAGGTCGCAGGTTCAAATCCTGCCCCCGCAACTTTCGCCTAGATAGCTCAGTCGGTAGAGCAGAGGACTGAAAATCCTCGTGTCACTGGTTCGATTCCGGTTCTAGGCACGTTGGGCTACTAGCTCAGGTGGTAGAGCACTTGACTTTTAATCAAGTTGTCTCGGGTTCGAGTCCCGAGTGGCTCACGAAACAAAAACCCGCATTTTGCTTGTAAAATCAAGCGTTTGCGGGTTTTCTTTGTTTTTCCGGACGCCCCGGAATTTTTCTTTTTGCCGGAAATATGCTATGATATTATCTGCAGAAATAGTTGATCTCACAAGGAGGGACATAAAATGTTAGTTACGTTAAAAGAAATTCTGAAACAAGCGGAAGACAGAAAAATTGCCATAGGTTCCTTTAATTCCCCGGACCTGAACAGTCTGAGGGCCATTATCGATGCAGCGGAAAAGCTGGATCTGCCGGTCATTATGCAGTTTGCCGAAGTGCATGAAGCACTGACTCCCATTGACATCATCGGACCGGTTATGATTCAGGAAGCCAAAAAAGCAAAGGTATCAGTCTGTGTTCACCTGGATCACGGCACGGATATGGAATATCTTCAGAAAGCGCTGGACATGGGCTTTACTTCCGTGATGTATGACGGATCCACGCTTCCTTTTGAAGAGAATGTGGAGAATACAAAAAAAGCGGTTGCCATGGCCGGGAAGTACGGAGCATCCGTGGAAGCGGAACTCGGATCGATGGGAAGAAAAGAAAGCGGAGAAGGCGATAAAACAGGAAAGGATGACGAGACCAAAATCTACACGAATCCCGTTCAGGCAGCGGACTTTGTTAAGAGAACCGGGATCGATGCGCTGGCATGCTCCTTCGGAACAACACACGGAATCTATTTAACGGAGCCGAGACTGGACTTTTCAGTGGTGGAAAATGTACGGAAGGAAACGGGCGGGATTCCGGTTGTCATGCACGGCGGGTCCGGTGTCAGTGATGAGGATTTCCAGAAGGCAATTGCGGCAGGTGTCCGTAAGATCAATTACTTTACCTATATGGATAAAGCGGGCGGAGAAAGTTCCGATGCATATATCAAGTCTCTGGAAAAGGGAATGCCGATATTTTTCACATCCATTGAGACGGCAGCCAGAGAGGCAATGCAGAACAATCTGGAAGCTGCCATGAAAGTGTTTGCCAATCTTAAATAATCCGTATTCCCGAAGGAGGATAGTCTGTGGCAAATTTGAGTCCCGGCAGAGCGTTGTCCATAGCGGTCCTGCAGACCAGAAATGCGGAACTGTCCGGGTTCGAAGATCTGTATCTTCTGACCTGGCAGAATACCTATGCAGATATCCGGGCCTCTGTGAGCGATGAAGAAACCGTATGGAATCTCCTCCGGGATGTTTATGAGGAAGTCTGGAAGCGAAAAGAAAATATGCCGGAGGCCGGGGTGATACGTTCCTGGATCCGGGTGCTGATTAAAGATGTTTCCAAACGGATTCCCGGAAATGCCATAGAAGAATTTCCTGCCGGGACGGAGGAAATTCCGCAGCCGGAAAAAAGCCGGTATGAAAAAGCGGCAACTGTTTTAATCCGCGTGGAGGATCAGCTTGGTTTTGTGAACGGGATCGAAAAAGAAGAACGGGATAAGGCGCGCAGAAAGGAAGAAAAGCAGGGGAAAAATGTTCCTGCGGCTGTTCTGAAAGTACTCCTTTCTGCAGCGGTTACCGTTCTTGCAGCGGCATCCCTGTTCTTTGTTGTACGTATGGTGAACAAAAGCCGGCAGGAAATCAGGAAATCCAGACTTGAAGAATTTGAGAATTCTTCTGCGGAAAACAAAATCGTATTTAATACGACGACTGCCGCGCCTACGCCGCAGTTTGGCTGGAACGAAACAGAAAAAGGAAAAAAATATCTGGATACGAACGGCAGTTTTATTACGGAGAACTGGCTTGAAAAAGACGGACACCTTTATTATTTTGATGAAAGCGGAATAGCGATAACCGGAAAAAAGACAATTGAAAAACAACAGTGTACGTTTAACGGAGACGGAGAACTGACAAAAATTCAGAGAACCTACGATGTCGAGACAAAAAACACAATTCTTTCGGAACAAATGAAACAATTCGGAAAGGAAGCCGAAATCGCCGGCATCGTAAAGGATTCTGTGCTTCAGGACGGGGACTGGATCTATTATCTTTCCCTGCAGGATTCCCCGGACGGGCTGCCGGAGCTGATGCGTTTCAAAAAAGATGTCGGACAGGAAGAAATCATAGCGGATTCCGCGGAGGGATATCTTCTTCTGGAAAAGGCGGTCTGGTACTGCAGAAAAAACGAGCTCCAAAGCTTTGATAAAAACGAAAGTGCTGCTGCCGTAGGAACAAGCGAATATATCATATCGGAAAAAAACAAGAAATATTATCTGATGGACAGCAGCAATAATCCGGTAAAAACCACCGGCGGGACAATAACCGTAAGCGGCAGGATTTACCGCGTACAGGATGACGGACTGATCAAATACGTAAAGTCCGGGACACAGACCATAGGGAGCAGGACGTTTCACCTCAATACAGCTGCGGTGGATAACCGGATCTATTTATCGGGCGGAACGGTATATCTTGAGCAGGGGGAAGGAATAGACAGCATCTGCGTTACGGGAAATCAGCTTTATTACAGCGCCATCATAAGGAAGGATGCTTCCCGGCCGGAAAGCCAGATCTGGAAAATCAATACGGATACCGGAGAGCGGAAGGAAGTAACAGGGATATTCCCGGGACGTATTATGAATCTGTATTATTACAGCGATAAGGCTTCTTTTTATATGGAATATTATCCGGGATCCCTGAATGATATTTTCGGTAAGATCGCGGTGCTTTCTTCGGACGGAAAATTTTCCGTTCTGAACGACGGCAGGGAAAAGGGAACGGACGGCAATTCGGTACTGGAAATGATATGGGAGACGGGAGACCGCGTTTTCTGTTACCGGCATCTGTGCTCCGGAAAAATTTCTTCGGATGGTTCTCTTCAGGTCCTTTCTACAACAACACTGAATCTTTCCGATGCGGGACGCAGCGACATAGAGACTTCCGGTCCGGAGACTGCGGAAACGGACCCTTATGAAAATACGGACGCGGCAGAAACCGGGACGGCAGAAACCAAAAGCACAAAAACGGCAGGAACAAAAGCCGCAGAAACCGAAACGGTAAAAACCGAAACCGCAAAAGCGGAAAGCAGCGGGGCAGCGGAGACCGAAAATACACAAAAAGAAGAAACGGAAAAGGAAAGTACCGAACGCGCAGGGATGGCTACCGTAGCTCCCGTTCCGTCTGCGCAGGAGCAGCCGTGAAAAAAAAGGAAGTTCTTTGGGAAGAACTGAAGAAATATTCCGCATCGGATATCTATCCGTTTCATATGCCGGGACATAAAAGGAATATTCCGAAGGAGATCGGGGAAGGGTTCAGTGATCCGTTTTCCTTTGATGTGACGGAGGTGGAAGGAACAGATAACCTGCATCATGCGGAAGGAATCCTGAAAGAGGCAATGGATCATGCCGCCTGTGTTTATAAAACAAAAAAGACTTTTTTTCTGGTCAACGGATCTACCTGCGGCATTCTTGCGGCAATTTCTGTATGTGTAAGCAAAGGGGATCATATTCTGATGGCGCAGAATTCCCATCTCTGCGCGTATCATGCGGTTGAGCTTGTCGGTGCAGTTCCTGTTTTTTTGAAACCGCCTGTCATTTTTCCCTGTGAAATATCCGGGAGCGTGGATCCGGAAGAGGTGAAAACGCTTCTGAAAAAGGACAAAAAGATCAGAGCGGTTTTTCTGACTTCTCCGACCTATGACGGAATTCTTTCCGATATCGGAACCATTGCCGGATATACGCACGAAGCGGGAGCAGTCCTGATTGTGGATGAAGCACACGGAGCGCACCTTCCTTTTCTTTACGAATCGGAAAAAAGAAAGTACCGGCTTTTTTCCGCAGCGGAAAAAGGGGCGGATCTTGTAACGGAGAGTCTTCATAAAACACTGCCGGCGTTTACGCAGACGGCACTCCTGCATATCTGTTCCGAAAGAGTGTCTGTTCGGGAAACGGAAAAGGCCTTGTCTGTTTTTGAAACATCCTCCCCTTCCTATCTGCTGCTTTCTTCGATTGACGCCTGCATCCGGTGGATGGAAAAAGAAGGCCGAAAAGAAATGAAACAGTATTTCCGTCTTCTGGAAGAATACAGAAAAAAATTTTCAGAAGGAAAAATTTTTTCTCTGTGGACACCGGATGAAAAAATGAGGCAGGATAAAAGTGTATATGCGTATGATCCCGGGAAACTCCTTTTCGGACTCCGGAAAGACGGGTTGACCGGACCGGGGGCCGCGGAACTTTTGCGGAAAAAATACGGGATCGAAACGGAAATGGCGGCAGGTAAATATGTGCTTGCTTTAAGCAGTCTCTGCGATACGCAGGCCGGATTTGAAAGACTTTATCATGCGGTACGGGAAATAGATCAAATGCTTTTATCGGGAAAAAGAATACGGACAGAAAACAAAATAAAACAGGTACAGCTCCCGGAGGGCCGCATCAAAGATTATATTTTTCTTTATCCTCCGGGAATTCCGATTGCTCTGCCGGGACAGGTTCTGAATAAGGAACAGAAAAAAAGGATCATGGATGCGATGGAAAACGGATGCCGGATAACGGGATTGGAGTAAAATGGGAAAGATCTTTTATGTTATGGGAAAAAGTGCGTCGGGGAAAGATACGATCTTTAATGAGCTGCTGAAAAGAGTGCGGGGGATGAAAAAACTGATTCCCTATACTACGCGGCCTCAAAGAAAAGATGAAAAAGACGGGTGGGAATATCATTTTACGACACAGGAGAAGTTAAAGGAATATGAAGCAAAGGGGAAATTGATTGAGAAAAGGACCTACCGGACCGAAGAGGGGCCCTGGACCTATGCAACGGTCGATGACGACGGGGTGAATATGGACGGACCCGCAAATTATCTGGGGATAGGGACCCTGGAGTCCTATGCGAAACTGCAGAAATATTATGGGGAAGAGAGAGTGGTTCCGCTTTTTATTTCACTCGATCCCGGGATTCGCCTTCAGCGGGCCTTAAACCGCGAAAACATGCAGAAAAGTCCGCAGTATAAGGAAATGTGCCGCCGGTTTCTTGCGGATGAAGAGGATTTTTCGGAAGAAAAACTGTATGATGCAGGAATACGGAAGCGTTACGTAAATGAGGACCTGAACAGGTGCCTTGCCGATATTATGGAGGATATGATATAATTTATGCTTGATTTTCATGATATTCCCGGACAGGAAGCCATTAAAACACATTTTCTGGAGGCAATCCGGAATGAACGGGTTTCTCATGCCTACATGATCATCGGAGAGGCAGGGATGGGGAAATTTGCACTCTCAGAAGCATTTGCCCGGACTCTTTTATGTGAAAAAGGAGGAATGACTCCGTGCGGGGTCTGTCATGCCTGCCGTCAGGTAATGGCTGGCGTACATCCGGACCTGATCCGCATCACACACGAAAAGCCATCCGTGATCGGCGTGGATGAAGTCCGCTCGCAGATATCCGATACCGTCGGGATAAGGCCGTTTTCCGGAAAAAAGAAAATCTACATCATCCCGGATGCGGAAAAAATGTCGGTTCAGGCACAGAATGCCCTTCTGAAAACAATAGAAGAACCGCCGGAATATGCAGTTCTGATCCTCCTGACGGAGAACGATGAAGTCCTTTTGGAAACCATCCGGAGCAGGACGGTAAAACTGAAATGCAGGCCGCTTTCGGATGAAGAATTGATCCGGTATCTGATAGAAAAAGAAAAAACGGATCCGGAAAGAGCATCCGTGATTTCCGGTTTTGCCCGCGGAAATCCGGGGAAGGCAGTTCAGCTTTCCTCTTCCGAAGACTTCCGGATAAGCTGTGATGAAAATCTGAAACTGCTTTCTTCCCTTCCGGGAGCCAATATGGAGGACATCCTGAAGGATATTGATCTGATTAAGGAAAACAACAAAGACATACCGGAATTTTTGAGTTTTCTGAGGATATGGATCAAGGACCTGATGATCTGCAAAAAGCAGCAGATACCGGAGGGGCTTACTTTCAGTCAGGAAGAAAAAAACATGCTCTCCATGAGCGGCAGGATGGATTTTCAGAATGCGGGAAAAATCCTTGAGGAAACAGAACGAACGGAAGACAGAATAAAAGCAAACGTGAATCCGGAACTGGCACTGGAAATACTGCTCCTTACGGTTGCGGAAAAAATCCGCCGGTGAATTTATCCCGGAGAAGATGAAACAGGAAGGAAAAAATGGTTAATACGGTAAAAATCCGATTCCGTGAAGTCGGAAAAATATATTCCTTTGCGCCGGGAGATCTTCTCTTGAAACGCGGAGATCATGTAGTGGTGGAAACAGAAAAAGGAACGGAATACGGAACGGTAGTCCTGGGCAATCAGGAGGAAGAGGAAGCCGGAATCAGGGAACCGCTGAAAACGGTTCTTCGGAAAGCTACCCAGGAAGATGATTTAATCGTGGAAAAAAACCTGAAAAGGGAAGAAGAAGCCTTCCGGCTCTGTAAGGAAAAAATACGCGAACGCGGAATGGAAATGAAGCTGATTTCTGCAGAATATGCGTTTGATAACAGCAGGCTCACCTTCTTCTTCACAGCGGACGGAAGAATAGATTTCAGGGATCTGGTCAAGGATCTGGCAGCGGTTTTCAAAAACAGAATAGAACTGCGCCAGGTAGGGGTAAGAGATGAGACAAAACTTGTGGGCGGGATGGGAAGCTGCGGCAGACCGCTCTGCTGTCATTGTTATTTAAGTGATTTTGTTCCCGTTTCCATCCGAATGGCAAAGGAACAGAACCTTTCCTTAAATCCGCAGAAAATCAGCGGCGTTTGCGGAAGGCTGATGTGCTGTCTGAAAAACGAGGCAGACACCTATGCCTGTTTAAACAAGAATCTGCCTAAAAAGGGAGATACCGTTCAGCTTCCTGACGGAACACAGGGCGATGTCATGGATACGGAAATTTTAAGGCAGAAAGTGAAAATACTGGTCGACCTTGAAAATGACGAAAGGGAGATCCGGGAAGTGGCAGCGGAAGAAGTGACTGTTTTATGCCATAGAAAAAAAGGACAGCCCGGGCAGCCGAAAAAAATCAGGAACACGACAAGAACCGTAAGAGATCCGGAAAAGAAGGAAGCAGAAATAACAGAAGAAAGCGAAAAAAATACGGAACCGGAGAACGGAACAGAACCGGAAAACAGAACAGAGCCGAAAGACGGACAGAAACCGGAGAGCGGACAGAAGCAGGAAAACAGGCAAAGGCCGGAGAGCGGACAGAAACCGGAAACCAGACAGAGGTCAGAGAACAGGCAGAGGTCAGAGAACAGAACAAAGCCGGAGAACAGGCAAAAACCGGAGAACAGGCAAAAGCCGGAGAACAGGCAGAGGTCAGAGAACAGAACAAAGCCGGAGAACAGGCAAAAGCCGGAGAACAGACAGAGACCGGAGAACAGACAGAGACCGGAGAACAGGCAAAAGCCGAAAAGCAAACAGCGGCCGGGAAATCCGTTGAAACCGGATGAAAATGCCGGATTTAATTCAGAACGGAATTCTGCGGAAGAAAGAGAAGGAAAGAATGCCGCACAGGGGCACAGAAGAAACAGACATAACGGATACAGAAATCCGAACCCGGGGACTGCTCCGACAGGGAGAACGACTGGATGATCTGCAGAGAAGCAATTTAAAGATCATACAGGATCCGGGAGATTTTTGTTTTGGGATGGATGCAGTGCTCTTAAGCGGATTTGTCACGGTAAAAAGAGACGATGAGGTAACGGATCTGTGTACCGGTACCGGTATCATTCCCTTACTTTTATCTGCCAAAACCGGAGGAAAACAATTCACAGGGATTGAAATTCGGAAAAAAGCAGCAGACATGGCCCGCCGGAGCGTAGCCTTAAACAGCCTGGAAAAGAGAATTCGCATTGTGGCAGGGGATATTCGTGAAAGGTCGAATCTTCCGGGAAGAGAAAGCCAGAATACGGTGACCTGTAATCCGCCTTATATGGCAGTCAGAAAAGGACCGGAGAATCCGGACGGGGAGCAGGCGCTTTCGAGACATGAGATTTCATGTACGCTTTCCGATGCGGTAAAAGCCGGTTCCTATCTTTTAAAAAACGGCGGAAGATTTGCAATCGTGTACCGGCCGAACAGACTTACCGAATTGATTTCCGTTTTACGGGAAAATAACCTGGAGCCAAAAAGGCTTCGTTTTGTTCATCCGTTTGCAGACAGGGAAGCCAATATGATCCTTTTGGAAGCGGTGAAGGGCGGCCGGGTTTTTTTAAGGACGGAGGCACCGGTTATTGTTTTTGAAGCACCCGGAAAATACACGAGGGAAATCACGGAAATTTACGGATATTGAAAGGGGTACCTTCATGTCTTTCGGAAAATTAACCCTGGTGGGAACACCGATCGGAAACTTGAATGATATGAGTGAACGGGCGCTTTCCGCCTTAAGAGAGGCGGATCTGATCGCGGCAGAAGACACCCGGAATACCATTAAGCTCCTGAATCATTTTGATATCAGGAAGCCGATGACCAGTTACCATGAGTTCAATAAAATCGAGAAAGCTCATGACCTCATTCGGGAAGCAAAGGAAGGAAAGAATATTGCACTGGTGACCGATGCGGGCATGCCCGCTATTTCCGATCCGGGAGAAGACCTGGTACGGATTGCAGGAGAAAACGGAGTGCCCGTCAGCATTGTACCGGGGCCCTGTGCTCTGGTCTGTGCACTTTCCCTGAGCGGTCTTTCGGCAAGAAGATTTGTTTTCGAGGGATTTCTTCCGACTGACAAAAAGGAACGGGCGGAAATCCTGGAAGAAATAAAAGAAGAGACCAGAACGATTATTTTTTATGAGGCCCCGCATCACCTTTTGAAAACCTTGCGGGAACTGGAAGAAGCGCTTGGAAAAGAAAGAAAAATCAGCATAGTCAGGGAGCTGACAAAAATTCATGAGGAAGTGATCCGGACCACCCTTTCCGACGCCGTGAAACAATACGAAACACCCGAAGGAGAAAAAATGATCCGGGGAGAATATGTACTGGTCATGGAAGGAAAGAACCGGAAAATCCTTCAGGAAGAGGAAAAGAAAGAGTGGGAAACTTTGACCGTTCCGGAGCACGTATCTTATTATGAAAAACAGGGAATCGAACGAAAAGAGGCCATGCGTCTGGCGGCGAAGGACCGCGGAAAAAGCCGGAGGGATATTTACAAGGCCATGCTGGATGAAGAGTGAAAACAGAAAAAGAAAATCAAGCTTTGCAGAGTCCTGAACACAGACCATGCAGAGCTTTTTCTTTTTCCCCGTGACCGATGCTGCGTGACCCGTTTCTCGGTATCCGTACAAATTTTTCTCATTTTTATGAGAGAGATGATATCCTTAAGAAACCGGGTTTGGAAGAAAAGAAACGTATGATTGACAATTTTAGCCGGGATGTTATGATAATATCAGTGATAATATGATGCCGGGACATTTTTTGGAGTGGTCTTGAACGCAAGGGGGAATAAAATGAATCCATCTGCCACACTGAAAGATAAAATATACGACGCTGTTTATGCAGATGTGCTCGAGGGAATATATCGTCCGAATGATATACTGACGGAAAGCTCATTGATCGAAAAGTATGGCGTAAGTAAATCACCGGTGAGAGAAGCGCTGATTGAGTTATGCAAGGATAATGTTTTAAAAAGCATTCCGCGTACGGGGTATCAGTTGGTTAACGTAACGCTTAAGGAACTGCGTGATATCCTTGATTTTCGTATCAGCCTGGAAGTGGCCCAGCTGCGCAAAGCCTATGGTACGATAACACAGGCAAACCTGCAGGATTTGGAGGAGAAAGCCAGTGCTGCTCAGGATAAAAACGATGAACACCAGGTACTTCCGAACTGGGAACGCAACCAATTGTTCCATCTGAGCCTATGTAAGCTCAGTGATAATGAATACGCCTATTCGGTGCTGCGGGAGACTCTTAAGAAATGCTCACGGTATGTATCGGTTTACTTCTTTTGTGCCTGGGGTCACGAAACAGAGACGCGGGGGATGTACCATCAGGTCATTGTTGAAGCGTTAAAAAATCAGGATCTGGAACTTGCCTGTGAGACTCTTACCAAGGACATATTACGGGTACGGGAAGAGGTGCAGGACTATATGGAATAATGATCGCTGCGAAGGAGCAGAGGCCGGAGAGTCTCTGCTCCTTTTGTTGTATACCCGGTGACGGAAGGCTTTAACGGGGGGAAGGCCGGACAATCCGTGATATTCCTTTTGGCGGCCGCATCAATTTATTATAAAATGCTCGAAAAACAGCTAAAAGATATGTATATATATTATAAAACAGAAAATATCCCAGAGAAAATATAACATTATTTACTAATCCGGCACGCAAGATCCAGCACCAATTTATTCAAAATACCTTGACGGAAATCGCACAGGATAATATAATATTTATAATCATATCAGTAATAATACCGAAAGTAGTATTATTGAAAATCATATAGGAGGGGTTGTTATGACTAAAAAGGAACGTGTAATTGCAGCGATAAACGGACAGAACGTGGACGGGATTCCTTCCGGTTTTTCACTGCATTTTCCAAGAGAAATTGCATTTGGGGAAAACGCGGTAAAAGCTCATCTCGATTTTTTCCGGGATACGGATACCGATATCCTGAAGATAATGAATGAAAATCTGGTGCCTTATGCAGGTGAAATTGATACACCGGCTGATTATGCCAAGGTAAAATCATTTTCCATAAAGGACTCGTTCATGCAGGATCAGGTGCATCTGACAGAACGTATTCTTGATGGCTGTGACCATGATGCATTTATCATGGGCACCCTGCACGGTGTAACGGCTTCCGCTATCCATCCGATGGAACACATGAAAAAACAGGATTTTGATTACAATGGAGTACGCGCCTATCTGACGGAACTGATGAGAAATGATTTTCAGCCGGTACTGGACGGAATGAAGCGTATCACAGATGGAATGTGCGAGCTTGCAGGGAAATATGTGGAGATGGGGGTGGACGGTGTTTATTACGCGGCCCTGGGCGGAGAACGCAGATTTTTCACGGATGAGGAATTTGCCGAATGGATAGAGCCGCTCGATAAGAAAATTTTAACGGCCATCAAAGAGGCGGGCGGATATTGCTTCCTGCATATCTGCAAGGATGACCTGAACATGGACCGCTACAAAAATTACGGGAAGTATTGTGATGTAGTGAACTGGGGGGTATATGAGGCGCCTTATTCGCTGGAACAGGGACACGCAATGTTTCCCGGAAAAGCCATTATGGGCGGCCTTCCCAATCGACATGGCGTTTTGGTTGACGGCAGCATTGATGATGTACAGAAAGCCGTACGCGAAGTAATTGCCCGGAACGGACGCAGCAAGTTTATTCTGGGAGCGGATTGTACTCTTGCAACGGAGCAGGATCTCAGCAGAATTCGTGCTGCGGTTGAGGCAGCGCGTAACGCTTGACAGGAGAGAGGGAAAGGGGTCATCAACTATGGGAAAATATATTACACGACGACTGATGATTGGTATTGTCACCTTTTTCGGGATCACCGTACTTGTCTATTTCCTCTCCTCGCTGGCGCCGGGCACTCCGTTGGAAATGCTGTTTATGGATCCCAATGCTTCCAAGGAATCCGTGCAGCAGGTACAGGCGAGACTGGGTCTTGATCAACCCGTTTACATGCAGTATCTGCATTGGCTGGGACAGATGCTCCAGGGGAATATGGGGAAATCTTATCGAACAGGCCACCTGGTCTGGGCAGATATCTCCGAGCGTATCGGACCGACACTTCTGCTGACAATGTCCTCGCTGGTTTTTTCTCTGATCATCACGGTTCCGCTGGGAATTATGTCGGCATATAAACCTTATTCCGTATGGGACTATGTATCATCCGGTATCTCCTTTATTGGTGCTGCAATCCCTAATTTTTTTGCAGGACTGGTTCTGATCTATCTGTTTTCCGTACGGATCAGGCTGTTTCCCAGCAGCGGCATGTATGATGCCTCCGGTTCACGATCTATAGGAATGATGCTGTATCATATGTTTTTACCGATGCTGGTGCTGTCGCTTCAACAGATGGGAGGGCTGATCCGGCAGATGCGCGGCAGTATGCTGGAGGTCTTGCAGGATGATTATGTCCGAACCGCGCGGGCGAAGGGGTGCCTTGAGCCGCGTGTTCTGATCCATCACGCAATGCGAAACGCCTTTGCGCCGGTTCTGACGCGCATAGGCTCCATGATCCCGTTTTTGGTAGGCGGCGCCGTAGTGACAGAGCAGATCTTTGCCTGGCCCGGCCTGGGAAGCCTTATGGTTTTGGCCATCAACTCACGTGATTACCCGGTGATCATGGGCGTTACCGTATTTATCGCGTTGGCGGTCCTGATCGGCAACACGATTGTGGATTTGCTCTATGGGCTGCTGGATCCGCGTATCCGTTACAACTGAGAAAGGGGTGGAGAAATGAAAGAAGACAAAATAAATGGCCGCTCCTCTTATCTGAGAGATGTAGGAAAGCGGTTCTTTGCCCATAAGCTTGCTTTGTTCGGTTTAATCATGCTGATTCTTGAAATCGGCATCGTGTTGTTCTTACCGGCAATCCTGCATTTGGATCCGTACAGCATGGATATCATGGCTTTTGGAGCAGCGCCTTCACCGAAGCATTTACTGGGATGCGATGATACAGGACGTGATCTTTTTGCCCGTATCGTTTACGGCGGCAGGGTTTCGTTGACCGTAGGGCTGTGCTCCGCGGTGATCAGCGTTCTGGTAGGAGTTCCGCTGGGACTGTTGGCAGGTTATTTTCGGGGACCGATTGAAACCGTGATCATGCGGTGTGCGGATATCTTTATGTCATTTCCGTCAATGATCCTGATCCTGGTTCTGGCCTCTGTTTTCGGGCAGTCTCTTTTTACCGTAACAATGGTGATCGGGGTGCTTGGCTGGCCGGAATTTGCAAGGCTGATTTATTCCAGTGTGCTTTCCGTAAGGGAAAAGGACTATGTCGAATCCGCACGTGCCATTGGGGCAAAAGACAAAGAAATTATCGTACGATATATTTTGCCGAATTCTTTTTCCCCGGTAATTATCGCCTTTACTTTCCGCACGGCGCAGGCCATCATAACGGAATCAGCCCTGAGTTTTCTGGGAATGGGCGTTCAGCCTCCCACGGCTTCCTGGGGAAATATTCTGTATTATGCACAGTCGATCAGTATTCTGGCAAATCGCCCCTGGGCATGGCTTCCGACAGGTATCGTGCTGGTGATCACGGTGCTCAGCATTAACTTTCTGGGAGACGGCATCCGTGACGCGCTGGATACCAAAATGGTGATTTAATGTATCCTCAGGGCGGGAAACCGCCTCATAAAACAATAAAAAACAGGAAAAAGGAGAAAAGAGTATGAAAAAGATGACAACACGAATTGGACGATGCGGGATTCTTCGAAAAACAGTGGCCGTAAGTTTATCTGTTGCGATGATAGCGCTTACAGGCTGCGGGGCTTCCGGCAGCTCAGGTACGACCGCTGCAGGCAGTTCTGCAAATGGAGGCGGCGCTGCTGCAAGCACTGCTGCGGCCGGTACCGCTGCAGCCGGTAATACAGCTTCAGCCGGCGGCAAGACCATCACAATGGCCATGGTCTCCGCATGGGATAATATGATGCCGTTTGATACTACATCCGCCTATTCCGACGCTATTTTCGATCTGATATACGACAAGCTGGTTTATCTCAAGCAGGATGGCACTTACTACGGACGTCTGGCAGAAAGCTGGGAGATGAATTCGGATAATACCGTTCTGACAATTAAGCTTAATCAAAAGGCAAAATGGCAGGATGGCGAGCCGGTGACAGCCGACGATGTTGTGTTTACGTCATTGCTGTACAGTTCCCCTACCATGGCGACTGCCCGTACCAATCAGTTCAATTCGTTCGCAGGTTTTGGGAAGGGAGATGACACGCTGCAGGTAAAAGCCCTGGACACCTATACCGTTCAATTTACCTGTGCGGAACCTACAAATATCGATTTCTTAATGTTCACCAAGTTCCGGGATGTATATATTCTGCCGAAACACTTACTGGGGAATATCCCATACGATAAAATCAGAGACAGCGATTACTGGAAAAATCCCGTCGGATCGGGTGCCTGTATCTATGACAGTCAGATCAGCGGGGAACGGATGGAATTTAAAGCCAATAAAGATTACTTTATGGGTACCCCGCAATGGGATAGGTTTGTTGTGAGAGTAGTGCCTACACCGAACCTTCTTTCAGGTCTGCTCAACGGAGAAATCGATATCCTGGCCGGCAATGTGGGATCTTTGCAGTTGTCCGACTGGGCCATGGCGCAGTCCAATAAGGATTTGGTCTGTTCCTCCGTTCCGTCAGTAGCTTATCAGTACATGGCAATCAATACTTCCAAACCGTATCTGAATGATAAGGTGCGTCAGGGAATCAACTATGCGATCAACCGGAAGGTGATCGTTGATAATCTGCTTCAGGGCCAGGGCGCCATTGCATACGGTCCCATTCCTTCAGACAGCAAATATTATAATCCGGTAATTGAAGCACCGTATGATGTGAATAAGGCAAAAGCATTGCTGGCAGAAGGCGGCTGGGACGGCAGTCATACGTTAGTCATGTCGGTGCCAACAGGGAATACCGTACGGGAGCAGTCAGCCACGATCATTCAGCAGAACCTGGCGGATGTCGGCGTCAAGTGTCAGATTGAAAGCGCTGATTTTGCAACTCATCTGAACAAGGTACGTAAGGGAGACTACGATCTTGGATTTATCGGTTCCGGCGGCTCGCCTGATCCGTCTGAATGTGTAATCAACTTCAACCCGGATCACCTTAACAATTTCTCGCATCTTTCGGATTGGACGGTCTATAACACAGGTGCTGCAGGTCAGAATGCATTTACATTCGAGGACCGGAAAGTCTGTTATGACAAATACCAGGAAGAGCTGAGCAAGCAGGTTCCTTTCGCCTTCCTGTATTTCACCAATACGTTATTTGCAAGCCGCAGCAACATAGGCGGAGTGACAGATGTACAGGACTTCAGTCAGCTGAACCGTGATGTCTGGAATTGGACAATCAAATGATATCAGTGTCAAAAGTCCGTTTCCCACGCAGGCTTGCCTGCAGGTGGGAATAAGGACTTGGGACACGCCCAAACATGAGTTGCAAGACATCCAGTGGATGTCTGCTCTGCAACGACCGCAGCGAAGCGCAGACAGAAGTGGGGCAGGGCCCCATGAATTCCGAATGTTTGGCAGGATTGCGGGAGCAATCCGTGATATTGCTTTTGACGACCACATCATAATATATCTTCTGCGCCGCCGAAATGCCGCGCGGCGCAGTTTTCTGGAGGATGCTATGGAACAGCCATTACTTGAAATTAGAGATTTGACGGCGAGCTTTCGCATCGAAAAAAAGTGGGTTGTCGCCATCAAAGACATTGAATTTTCAATCCACCGCGGAGAAACACTTGGTATCGTCGGGGAAAGCGGCTGCGGAAAAAGTGTGACCTCCATGTCGATCCTTCGGCTGTTTCCCAAGACAAGCTTTCGTATTGATAAGGGGGAAGTGCTTTTTTCAGGCAGGGATCTGACAAAAATAACGGATCACGAAATGAGCAGGGTTCGCGGCAAAGAGATTTCCATGATCTTCCAGGACTCCATGACCTCCCTGAATCCGGTGCTGACTGTCGGAAACCAGCTTGAGGAGGCGTTTCTTCTTCACGGAACGTATACGCGGCAACAGGCAGAACAAAAAGCGATCGAGTTCCTTACACAGGTAGGTATCCCGTCCCCGGAAAGACGCATCCGCGAATATCCGCATCAGCTCAGCGGCGGCATGCGTCAGCGCGTGATGATCGCAATGGCGCTGGCACAAAGACCCCCGCTGATTATCGCCGATGAACCTACTACGGCACTCGATGTAACCATACAGGCACAGATCATGGAACTGTTGAAAACACTCAAACGGGATATCGGATCTTCCATCATGCTGATCACACACGATATGGGGGTGGTTGCAGATATGGCAGACCGCATCCTTGTGATGTATGCCGGGATGACAATGGAAACAGGCACGGCGCGGGATATTTTCAAAAACCCCCTGCATCCTTACACACAGGGGCTATTGGCGGCTATCCCCCGTAAGGATAAGGATATCGGGCATTTGTATTCCATCGAAGGAACGGTTCCCTCTCTGCAGACCATGCCGCAGGGCTGCAGATTTTGTGATCGCTGTACAAAGGCAATGGAGCGCTGCCATACAGAATGCCCCGGGATGATCGAGCATGACGGACACGGCGTACGCTGTTTTCTTTATGCAGATAAGCAGGAGGGATAAACAGAATGAGCGAGCAGGAACAGAGATCCGTGCTTCTGGATGTACAGCACTTGAAGAAATATTTTTACGGTTCCAAAAAACTGTTTTCCAAAGAACGCTCTTGTGTGAAGGCTGTCAATGATGTGTCATTTTCGGTTTACAAGGGTGAAACATTCGGTATCGTAGGAGAGAGCGGCTGCGGAAAATCCACATTGGGACGCACGATCATACGGCTGCAGGAGCCGACGGGCGGGAATGTATTTTATAATGGGGTCGATCTTGCCGGCCGCAGCAAGGAGCAGATGCGTCAGCTGAGACGCGAGATTCAGATTATTTTCCAGGATCCGTATGCTTCGCTTAACCCGCGTATGACGGTACGTGAACTGATTCAGGCACCGCTTGATGTATTTTCAGAAGAAAGTACAGAAGAAAAATACGCACACGTGGTGCAGACCATGCAGCTTGTTGGTCTCAGGCAAGAGTATATGGAAAAATACGCGCATGAATTTTCGGGCGGGCAGCGTCAGCGTATCGTGATCGCACGGGCACTGATCCTTAACCCCAAGTTTGTTTTTTGTGATGAACCGGTTTCCGCTCTGGACGTTTCCGTTCGTGCACAGGTGCTTAATCTGATGAAGGATATTCAGAAAAAGTGCGACCTGACTTATCTGTTTATCTCACATGATTTAAGCGTTGTGCGTTTTCTGTGCGACCGGATAGCGGTAATGTATCTGGGACAGATCGTCGAACTGGCAGATCGGGGGGAACTGTACGGGTGTCCGCGCCATCCTTATACACAGGCGCTGATGTCTTCCATTCCCGTGCCGGATACGGATGTCAAGGTGAAGCGCATCATCCTTCAGGGAGAAGTACCGAGTCCCTACAATCCCCCTACCGGCTGTCTGTTTCATACACGCTGCCGGTTTGCAACAGACCGGTGCAGACAGGAAGCCCCGACCTTAAAGGACATTGGCGGAGGGCATCAGGTTGCCTGTCATTTGTGTACATCGGAAAGTGAGGTATTACAATGAAGGATGAAAACCTGTCCGACTGGATAGCAGCAAACCGGGAAAAAATGGTGCAGGATATCGTTTCCCTTGTAAATATTCAAAGCATAAGCATAAAAGGAAATATTCCGGGAGAACCGTTTGGTCCCGGCTGCCGGCATGCATTGGATGCGGCATTGAAATTGGCCGAACGAAAAGGACTTCAAGTAAAAAATGCAGAAGGATATTACGGACTTGCATGCCTGGAAGGAGAGAAAAAAAGCTCCATTGGTATTTTCAATCATATGGATGTTGTCCCCGAAGGGGAAGGATGGCGTTATCCCCCGTATCAGGCAACCGTGAGAGACGGTCTTATTATCGGGCGGGGAGCAGCCGACAATAAAGGGCCCGCAATCGCGATGCAGTATGTACTGCGCTATTTGATGGATACCGGATTCCGGCCGCATCACACCATTCAGCTGTATTATGGCTGCAGCGAGGAACATGGAATGGCAGATCTGGATGTTTTTCGGAAACAGGAATTGATGCCAAGGTTTTCTTTTACGCCGGATGCCGCGTTTCCGGTATGCAGCGGTGAAAAAGGGATTTTGCAGGCAGATGCATGGGCACCCTTGCAAAGCGGCATACTGGTCGATTTTAGCGCGGGGATAGCGTCAAATGCCGTGCCGGCGAGCGCCTGTGCAGTTCTGCAGGCAGAACCCACCATGCTGAAAGATATGCTGGCCGGAATACCGGGGTGCAGGATAGAAGCTCTGGATTCTTCCACTGTGAAAATAACGGTTTCGGGAATTGCAGCGCACGCTGCGTTTCCCGAAGGCTCTGACAGCGCGGAAGTTCGATTGGCAACAATACTTCGACAGCTGCCATTTATGGACAAACCGACAAGGCATCTGCTGGACGGGATATGCGCGCTGTTCGGTGATTATTACGGTGCCGGGATAGGGTGTCCCTGGAAGGATGAAATCTCCGGCCGGCTGACCCATGTGGGCGGAATGCTTCGGACTGAAAATGGGACGCTGCATCAAAACATCAATATCAGATACAATATTACGGCTGACCGTGAAAAGCTGCAGAAAAATCTCAGGGATGCGTTGCAGAAAAACGGTTTTTCACGGGCGGAACTTCAGGATGATCCGCCATGCTATCTGCCTGCCGAACATCCGCAGGTACGGACACTTGCTGAAATTGCCAACAAACATCTCGGTACCGCGCTGCCGCCGTATACAATGGGCGGAGGAACATATGCACGCAAGCTGGAAAATGCCGTCGGATTCGGACCGGGGATGCCAGATAAGAAGCAGCGCTTCGGACCTGCAAGAGGAGGAGCGCACCAGACCGATGAATATGTGGAGATAGAGGCGCTGGAAAAAGCAATTCCGATTTATGTGGAAGCCATCCGCTGTCTGGACGCACAGCTTGACTGAAAGCATACGGAATGGGTTTACTGACCCGTACACAGAAGCAGCCGCAATCCATGAAAACCTTCATCTTCGCAGCCGGAAGAAGGCGGATTTCTGTCTGCACCATGCTGTTGATTCCCTTCTTCCCGTTCGGCCAGATGAATCAGGCCGAGGCCGCTTATTAGATGTCAGATACCCGAGAAAATCAAAAGAAAATCAGTTTAAGGAAATCATAAGAATTATTCATTGTTCACAGGGCCTTTTTCGGGTATAATAAGTCGATATTCTACATAAGGAGAAACATCGGGAATGAGAAGACTTATACTGACGACGGCGTTAATCGCGGCAACAGTTGCAACAGTATTTTCCGCGACAGCGTGCGGAACAACAACCACTACGGAAACAACGGCACCGATGACGGCGGGAACAACGGGCGGAGCAGCAGATAAAACGCCGGATCCTACCACACCGGAAGTTGCCATCGTATCTATTTTTTCCGTAAATGACAGCGGCAGCGGCCTGAAACAGGGAATGGATTCCATCGATTCTCTGGATGCGAATCTTTTAATGAGCAAGCTGATTGAATATAATGTGGTGGATAAGGATACCGTTATTGAAAATTTTACCAACAATAATGGAGATGCCGTATTAAATCTGAAGGCACTTTCCAAAAAAGACAAACAGACCATCGCGGCAATCTCAAACACCTTTATTTCAAATTTCTCACTGAACAAGCTGACCATTCAGGTGGAGGGAAAAGATGTTTCCGGCGGAAAGGATCTGGCTTACGTCAAGGACTACAGAAACTATAATCCGGACGGGAATGCCTCAACAGGTTCTGCCGCGGCAGAGTCGAAGGCAACCGTCATAAAAAAAGAATCTCTTTCATCCACCAAGCCGAATACGGAAACGACTGCAAAGCAGGAACCGCCTACACAACAGTAAATGCCGGGAACGGGCTATGCCCGTTCCTTTTTTTGTTATATAATAAATCACAGGATGAATGTGCTTTGAAATAACATTTCATAAAGAAAAGGAAACGAAAATGGGTGAGAAGAAAAAACCGTATTATATTACAACGGCAATAGCTTATGCTTCCGGGAAACCGCATATCGGAAATACCTATGAGATCATACTGGCGGACTCCATTGCGCGCTTTAAGAGAGAAGAAGGATATGATGTCCGGTTCCAGACCGGAACGGATGAACACGGACAGAAGATAGAAAACAAGGCAAAGGAAACAGGCCTTTCTCCGAAGGAATATGTGGACAAATCCGCGGCCGAGATCAAACGCATCTGGGATCTTATGAATACGTCTTATGATAAATTCATCCGGACCACGGATGAAGACCACGCGGCAGAAGTCCAGAAGATCTTTAAAAAACTTTATGATCAGGGAGATATCTACAAAGGTTTCTATAAGGGGATGTACTGCACGCCCTGTGAAACATTCTGGACCGAATCCCAGCTGGTGAACGGCAGATGTCCCGACTGCGGCCGGGAAGTCCAGCCTGCGGAAGAAGAAGCCTATTTCTTCAGAATGAGCAAATATGCGGATCGGCTGATCCGGCATATTGAAGACCACCCGGAATTTATTCAGCCGGTTTCCCGTAAAAATGAGATGATGAACAATTTCCTGAAGCCGGGTCTGCAGGATCTCTGCGTTTCCAGAACCAGCTTCAAGTGGGGGATTCCCGTTGACTTTGATGACAGGCACGTGATCTATGTATGGCTGGATGCATTGACCAACTATATCACCGGTCTGGGGTATCACTGCGAAGGGAATTCGGAGCCGCTGTATGTGAAATACTGGCCGGCTGATCTGCACCTGATCGGAAAGGATATTATCCGCTTTCATACGATCTACTGGCCTATTTTCCTGATGGCGCTCGGAGAGCCGCTTCCCAAACAGATTTTCGGTCATCCCTGGCTCTTACAGGAGGGCGGAAAAATGTCGAAGTCCAAGGGAAACGTGCTTTATGCGGATGACCTTGTGGAGTTCTTTGGTGTGGATGCGGTCCGCTATTTCTGTCTGCATGAAATGCCGTTTGAGAACGATGGAGTCGTAAGCTGGGATCTGATGGTGGAACGGTATAATTCGGATCTGGCAAACGTCCTGGGAAATCTGGTCAGCCGTACCATTGCCATGTCCAACAAATATTTCGGCGGCATTGTACAGGATGAAACAGGGAGCGAGAGCCCCGCAGAAAAGGAACTGGACAAGGACCTGAAGGATACGGTCCTTTCGGAGATCGGTAAAACAAAAGAGAAAATGGATATGCTTCGCGTTGCGGATGCGGTTTCCGAAGTCTGGAATATTTTCAAACGCTGCAACAAATATATCGATGAAACTTCACCCTGGGCGCTTGCAAAGGAGGAAACAAAAAAGGCCCGTCTGAACACGGTGCTTTATAACCTTACGGAAGCCCTGGTGATAGGAGCTTCCCTGCTGCACAGCTTTATGCCGGACACTTCGGAAAAGATCCTGAAGGAACTGTCTGCAGAAAAGCGTTCGGCAGAGGAAACCGAATTCGGAAAATATCCGTCGGGAAATAAAGTCACCGAAACACCGGTAATTCTTTTTGCGCGGCTTGATCCGAAAGAAGTGGAAAAGAAACTGGCAGAGGCGCATGAGGAAGAAGAGAAGGCGTCTGCACAGGAACCGGAAAGTACAAAAACGGAAAACAAAATAACAGAAAGCAAAGCAACAGAGAATCGAGCAACAGAAAATAAAGCGGCAGAAGGGAATACAACAGAAGATAAAAAAGAAACCCCGGCAGAAAACGGGACGGAAATACAGGCAAAGCCGGAGATCCTTTACGATGATTTTGCAAAGCTGCAGTTTCTGGTCGGAGAAATCATGAAATGCGAGGAAGTCCCGAAATCCAGAAAGCTGCTTTGTTCTCAGGTAAAGATAGGAACAAAGACCGTACAGATCCTGAGCGGGATCCGGAAATGGTACACGCCGGAAGAAATGGTCGGGAAAAAAGTGATGGTCGTTGCCAATTTAAAACCCGCCATGCTGGCCGGAATGAAGTCTGAGGGAATGCTGCTCTGTGCGGAAGACCGGGATGGCAATCTGGCGCTTATGACGCCGGAAAAGGACCTGATGTCCGGATCGGAAATTTGTTGAGCACTGCCGCTGCCGGAACGAGAAATAAAAATTTCATTACGGCGGCTGCCCTGAAACGGATTGCCGCCGTTACCATGCTGATCGATCATATCGGCGCGTTTCTGATCGGAACGAGAAACATTTTTCCCGGTACGCAGAGCGGTGCGCTTTTTTGTTTTTATACGGCATGCCGCGTGATCGGAAGGATCTCTTTTCCGATTTTTGCATTTCTCCTGGCGGAGGGATTTTATCATACGCGGAACCCGAAAAAATATCTGCTTCGCGTCTGGATATTCGCATTGATTTCGGAAATTCCCTATAATCTCTGCATGAGCGGAACATGGACAGACCCGCTGCATCAGAATATTCTTTTTTCATTCGGATTAAGTCTCTTCCTTTTACAGGGGCTGGATATTCTGGAAAAAAGGAAAGATGGAATCTACAGATTTATTTCGGTAAAAATCCTGTATGAAATTCTTCTGACGGCGGCGGCAGCGTTTTTTTCCGAAGCTCTTCATTTTGATTACGGATGGGAAACTCCGGTTCTGGTCTCATTTTTTTTCCTGTTTCGTTACCGGATTCCGTTTTTTACCTGCCTTGAAAAAGGGAAGGGGAACAAAATGTTTTATTACTGGCTTTACCCCGGGCATCTTTTTCTTTTATGGCTGATCGGACATTTTTTTTTGAGGGGATAGAAAATGATCATAGATACACATGCGCATTATGATGATTCTGTATTTGATGCGGACAGAGAAGAACTGTTTCAAAGTTTTGGTCCTGCCGGGATAGAAAAAGTGATCAATGCCGGCGCGACCATGGAGTCATCCGAAAAGGGGCTGATGCTTTCCCGGAAATGGCCGTTCGTTTATTGTGCGTTCGGTGTTCATCCGAACGAAACGGAGCTGCTTACAAAAGAAGATATGGATAGAATCAGAGAAAGATCCTCGGATCCGAGAGTAGTTGCCGTAGGAGAAATCGGCCTGGATTACCATGTGGAGGAACCGGTCCGCGATATTCAGAAGAAGTGGTTTCGGGAACAGATCGGAATTGCAAAGGAAGTAAAACTGCCGGTCATTGTGCATTCCCGGGATGCGGCAGAGGATACGCTGCATATGGTAAAATCCGAAAAGGCAGAAGAAACCGGCGGTGTCATCCATTGCTTTTCGTATGGGAAAGAGATGGCGAAAGAATATCTGGACATGGGATTTTTTATCGGCATCGGCGGCGTTTTAACATTTAAAAATGCAAAGCGCATAAAAGAAGTTGTTTCCTATGCTCCTCTTTCTTCTCTGCTTCTGGAAACAGACTGTCCTTATCTTTCTCCGGAACCGTATCGGGGAATGCGGAATTCATCCCTGAACCTTCCCTATGTGGTGAAGGTGATCGCGGAAATAAAAAATGTGAGCGAACAGGAAGTAACAGAGGTTACACATGACAATGCGCTCCGGCTGTTTCCGAAAATGAAATAGAACCACAGCGAAAAGCACAAGGAGAAATATGGCATCTCTCGGAAATCCCCAGAATACGATCGGAATCATACAAAAATACAATTTTCGGTTTCGAAAAAAATTCGGACAGAATTTTCTGATTGATCCGCATGTCCTTGATAAAATATCGGCGGCCGCAGGGATCGGCAAAGAGGACTGCGTTCTGGAGATCGGACCGGGAATAGGAACCATGACGCAGGTTCTGGCGGAAAAGGCGGGGAAAGTGATTGCGGTGGAAATCGACCGGGAACTTATCCCCATTCTGCAGGAAACGCTTGCCGGTTATTCGAACATAGAGCTGATCAATGCCGATATCATGAAAACCGATCTGAAGAAGCTTGCAGAGACGTATCATGACGGAAAAGCCATGAAGGTAGTTGCCAATCTCCCGTATTATATTACAACGCCTGTTATCATGAGCCTTTTTGAAAGCGGAGCGCCGATCGGAAGCATTACGGTCATGGTACAGAAAGAAGTTGCGGAACGGATGAAGGCGGGACCCGGAACAAAGGATTACGGCGCGCTTTCCCTGGCAGTGCAGTATTATGCAAAACCGGAAATTATGGCCAATGTCCCGCCGAATTGTTTTATGCCGCGGCCTGCTGTCGGCAGCTGCGTGATCCGCCTTTCCGGATATGAAAAGCCGCCGGTAACGGTAAGACATCCGGAAAAAATGTTTTTGATCATACGCGCATCGTTTGAGCAGAGGCGTAAGACGCTTCCCAATGCTCTTCACAATTCCGCAAAAATCAACTATACTAAAGAGCATATTGTTTCAGCGCTTCAGGAAATGGGACTTCCCGAAACCATACGCGGAGAGGCACTGGGTCTCGAAGAGTTTGCTCGGCTTACGGATCTTCTGGACAGGGAAGGGAATTCATAAAGAAACCCGGGAAATAAAATGCAAAATGGAGTAAATACGGATCTTATGATAAAAAAAAGAACACGAGCGGTGCTGATAACCGCCGGAATCTGCATGATGGCATTTTCCGCATGCGGCGGGGAACCTGCATCGTCCTCCTCCGTAAGTGCGGAAGAAACGCTTGCCGTTGCAACAGAGTCCGATGTTTCCGTTGCGGCACTTACCCCGGCAGGACCGCAGTTTCCGAGTCTTGATGTTACGGTTCCGACAACGGAACCGGCACCGGAGATCATCCGCAAGGGAACCAGAAGCTGGATTGTTGCAGAACTGCAGCAGAGGCTGATGGACCTGGGGTTCATGGATAATGATGAACCGACGGATTATTACGGGGACTATACGGAAGATGCTGTCAAGATCTATCAGAGGCAGAACAATCTTTCGCAGGACGGTATAGTAGGACAGGACACATTAAAAGCGATCATGTCGGATGGTGCCAATTACTACGCGGCGCAGAAGGGTGAATCCGGCACGGATATCGCCAAGCTGCAGCAGCGTCTTTATGAAATGGGATATCTGGCGCAGAAGGGCGAAATCACGGGTAATTTTGATGATGCTACGCTCACGGCGGTACAGAAATTTCAGCTGATGAACGCTCTTGACCAGGACGGAAAAGTGGGCAGAAAAACCATGAACCTGCTCTATTCCGAAAATGTTAAGGCAAACATGCTTGCCTACGGCGAAAAAAGCGAAGTGGTGCTGACAGCGCAGAAACGACTGTTTGAACTGGGATATCTTACCAGCGAACCGGACGGAACGTTCGGTCTCGGAACGGTTATGGCGATCAAGGAATTTCAGTCCCGGAACAATCAGGTCGTGGACGGATATCTGGGACCCGGAACCAGAGAAGCCCTGAACAATCCCAATGCACAGGCATTCGGCCTGGTGCTCGGAAACCAGAGCGATACCGTGACAAAAGTACAGCAGCTGTTAAATAAGTGGGGCTATCTGGAGTCAGGCAGTGTTACAGGATATTACGGGGATGCGACACAGCAGGCAGTAAAGGATTTTCAGAAGAGAAACAGTCTTTCCGTGGACGGCTCCGTAGGCGCGGCGACAATGGAAAAACTTACCGGAGACAAAGTGGTAAAGCCCGCGCCGAAAACCGCATCCTCGACCAAGGCGACCAAAGCGCCTTCCGGCGGCGGAACTTCAACCGGCAGCGGCGGCGGGAAAGTTAAGGATACGCCGACTTATTCCGGCGGCGGAAGCGTGGGAACGCTGTTGTCCGCTGCAAGTTCAAAGCTCGGGAGTCCGTATGTATGGGGAGCCAAGGGACCGAGTTCCTTTGACTGCTCCGGATTTGTATACTGGTGTCTGAACCAGGCAGGTGTGAACCAGTCCTATCAGACCAGCGGCGGTTGGGCCAGCAGCGGAAGAGGACAGAGAATCAGCAGTTTCTCCGATCTGCAGGCGGGAGACATCATTGTGGAAAACGGGCACGTGGGAATTTGTGCCGGCGGCGGGACCGTCTACGATGCCTCTTCTTCCAACGGACAGGTGGTACACCGTTCTTTAAGCGGCTGGTGGGAAAACAACTTTATTGTCGGATGGAGAATATTCTAAAAAAAGGAACCACAAAAAAGGACTCGCACGGACAAAACCGGACGAGTCCTTTTTATTTTTTTTATGAGTGCGCCGGCGGGGCGGTGCAGATTTTTAAACGGCATCCGGCTCAAGCTCGATCAGCCGGTAAGGAATGATATGCGAGGAAAGAAGCTGTGCTTCCCGGCGGTGACAGGTAAAAATCAGGGACTGACGGTTCATGGAAGAAGAGAGCCATTGCAGCGCCGTGCACAAACGTTCTTCATCATAGTTTACGAAACTGTCGTCGAAGAATAACGGAAGAGGATCTTTTTTATCCTGCATCAGATTTGCGGATGCAAGACGCAGAGCCAGATAGATCTGATCCATTGTACCGGAGCTGACCTGATCCAGGGGGACCAGCTTTTCCTTTGTATTCATAAACACATTCAGGTTTTCGTCTATGCTCATGGAATTGTAAATGCCGCCGGTTATTCCGTTTATCAGATCGGAAGCTTCTTTATTCAGATAAAGGCCGAAGGAGTTCCGAATGGAAGAGGATAGATTGGTCATGGTTTCAAGGGCGAGATCAATGGCATCGATCTCAAACTGAAGCCGGTCATTTTCAACAATCGTTTTTTTAAGCACGGAGGCATCATCTTTTAAATTGGACAGATGTTCCAGCTGCTGCTCAAGTTCCCACTGGCTTTTCTGCTGCTTTTCGATGTTTTCGGAAGTCAGGTTCTGTTGATCGCTCAAAGCCGAAAGTTCAGAAGAAATATCGGAAAGGCGGCGGGAACATTCATCGATCTCATCACAGAGAGAAAGAAGCGTATCCGGAGAGGGATTATCCGCATGTTCCCCCCGGATATCCGCGGCTGTTTTTTCCGCCTGTTTTCTTTTTCCCCGGGCAGCGGAAGAAAAAGCGGTCGGAATAAAAGATACAAGAAAAAAAGCGACGGCGGCATAGAACAGTGCATTTGACGTAAGTTCCCAGGAAAAGCCGAAGCAGGTGACAACGGGATTCTGAGGCCACGTAATATAAAGATAAACAGACAGCGCAAAAGAAACGGCGGCAAAAAGGATCAGGAGAACGGACCAGACGGTCCTGCTTTTTTTATGTTCGTTTTTTCGGGCGGCATTACAGGCATCTTCTGCATCGGCAAGATTTTTCTGATAGGAGAGAATCTGGTCCCGGGACTCGAAACCGCTGCTTTTTAATTCCTGTTTTCCGGCGGCAGCCTTTTCGATCAGAGCTTCCTTGTTTTTCTGAAGATCCTGTTGTTTCCGGAGGGCTTCATCTTTTTCTTTCTGAAGATCGTTGAAATTGTTTTTGTATGCGGGCGATGCAATGCCGGCTTCAAGCTGCCGGATCTCGGTCAGATCCGCCGCATAGTTCCTGGCGGCTTCCGGAGAAATTTCGGAAGAAAAAGATTTCCGCTGGTCCTTCAGAAAAGCGCTTGCCTTGGTGATGTTTAATGAGAGGTTTCCCGTTGTATTCATGTTGGCAATATAATTTTTCAGTTCATTGACCATGCCGGAATCCGTAGCGCTTTTCAGCTGGCCGATGCTGACGGTGTTCATATAAGCGGTCTCGCTCAAACCGGAAAGAAGAGAACGGAAAAAGGCACGGGTATCCGTTACAGGATTTCCGCTTGTTTCATCCGTAACCGTAACATCCTTCGGATTTTTGAAAAAATTCCGTTCGATGCGGAAAATATGTTTTTCTTTTTCCACGCGCAGAATACCGCCGTATTCGGAGGAATGGGACCAGGGTTCATAGCGGGAAAAGAAATCCGTACGGGAGGAGCGGCCGCGGGATCTTTCCATTCCGTACAGCATGGCACGGATAAACGAATGAATGGTGGATTTTCCGGCTTCGTTGGAACCGTAGACCACATTGATCCCGTTTTCAAAAACATATTTTTTATCATGGAATTTTCCGAAGCCGAGGATAGTGAGATCTTTTAAAATCATGTTTTGCCGTTCCTTTCATCCGTGGTGCGAAGCAGTGCATTGACGCCGTAATAAAGAGCTTTTTTTCCGATGGGACTGATATCCGGCTTATCCAGTTCACGTACAAAAAACCCTATCATATCGGAGGGATGTTCGGCAAACAGTTTTGAAAAATCATATTTCGGTTCGGAATCGTCCTGAATTTCGGCAATGCGGTACCGTTCCGAGAGAACGGAGAGATCGAATTCAATATCCGGATCCCGCAGTCCGTGTATCTTAAGACGGTAGATGTTTTTTGTGCCGCGCCGGTTGATCTCGTCGCGGATGCACATCAGAAGTTCCGTGTTGGTAGAAGAAGGAGTTACATTCACCACCAGGGAAATATACTGTGCTTCCGCACAGGGTTCGAAAGACAGAGAAGTCACCCGGCGGGTGACGGGATTGATCTCTCCCGTATAGTATCCGTGTTCACCGGTTTCGGTCAGATCCAGCGGTTCGGGAGAACCGCAGAAAGCTGCCTGATCCGGAATGAGAATTTCATGTTTGTGGATATGCCCGAGGGCACAGTAGGAAAAGCCTGCATCGGCAAACTCATGTTTATCAAACGGAAGGTGATTCCGGTCACCGCCGTGTACCAGAAGAATATTTATTCTGCCGTTGTCCCGGGTGTGTATGCCGGCAAGAAGATTTTCCGTAATTTCTTTTTTGTGCCAGGAGAAACCGTATACTTCCGTATTGATATCGGGGAAATACACGGAACTCAGATTTTCATCGGAGAGATAGGTGACATTTTCCGACCAGGGAAAAGAAAGGACGGCGGAACTCTCGCGGATGAAATCATGATTCCCCGCGATGATCACAACATGGGTATGCGGGATGGTCGAAAAAAGGTAATTTACTTCTTTCAACTCCCTGACCAGAGGCTGATGATGAAACAGGTCGCCGGCAATTAAGAGGAGGTCGGCAGTATCGTTTTTGGCCGCGGTTACGATCTTTTCTACCGAGTCCCGGACTGCCTGCGCTCTTTCCCTGCTCCAGGGCTTATCCGAATCCGGATTCATGCCGTAATGAAAATCTCCGGTGTGTATGAATTTCATGCAGAACCTCCTATCTTACAGGTCGCAGGTGCCCACGGTTCTCGGGAACGGCAGGACATCGCGGATGTTGCTCATGCCGGTCAGATACATGACGCAGCGTTCAAATCCGAGCCCGAATCCGGCATGCCTGGTGGATCCGTATTTTCGCAGGTCCAGATAAAAATCGTATGTTTTTTCATTCATGTTCAGTTCCCGGATGCGGGAAAGGAGCAGATCATAGTTGTCTTCCCGCTGGCTGCCGCCTATGATTTCTCCGATTTGAGGAACCAGGCAGTCCATGGCGGCAACGGTTTTTCCGTCGGGGTTCTGCTTCATGTAAAATGCTTTGATCTCCTTCGGATAATCTGTTACGAAAATAGGACGTTTATAGATTTCTTCCGTAAGAAAGCGTTCGTGTTCGGTCTGCAGATCACAGCCCCAGCTTACCTTATAATCAAATTTGTCATTATGCTTCATCAGGATGTCTACCGCTTCGGTATAAGTTACTTTGCCGAAAGCCGAAGAAAGCACATGATGCAGCCGGTTCAGAAGTTCCTTGTCTACGAATTCATTCAGAAAATTCAGCTCATCCGGCGCATTTTCGAGAACATACCGAATGATATATTTCAGCATGGATTCCGCAAGGGCCATATCATCCTCCAGATCCGCAAAAGCAATTTCCGGCTCGATCATCCAGAATTCGGCGGCGTGTCTTGTCGTATTGGAATTTTCCGCACGGAAAGTCGGGCCGAAAGTGTAGACATTACGGAAAGCCTGTGCAAAGGTTTCCACGTTTAACTGACCGCTGACGGTAAGATTGGTTTCTTTCCCGAAAAAGTCCTTTGTGTAATCCGGTTTTCCCTCCGGTGTTTTGGGAAGATCATCAAGACCGAGCGTTGTTACCTGGAACATTTCTCCTGCGCCTTCGCAATCACTGCCGGTAATGATGGGGGTATGGACATAAACAAAATCCCGTTCCATGAAAAAGCTGTGAATGGCATATGCGATCAGAGACCGGATCCGGAATACAGCCTGAAAGGTATTGGTCCGGGGCCGTAAATGCGTCATGGTACGCAGAAATTCCAGCGAATGCTTTTTCTTCTGCAGCGGGTAATCCGCAGAAGAGGATCCCTCTATGGAGATTTCCTCTGCCTGAATTTCAAATGGCTGTTTGGCTTCCGGCGTGGCCACAAGCCTGCCCCGGATAATCAGGGCCGCACCGATATTTGTTTTTGTGATCTCTGTCCAGTTTTTTATGGTGTCGTGATAGACTGCCTGAAGCTGATTAAAACAGGAGCCGTCACTGATCATCAGAAAGCCGAACTGCTTGGAATCTCTGTTGGACCGGACCCAGCCGCCTATCGTTATTTCCTGATCCGCGTAGTTTTCCCGGTCCTTAAATATTTCCTGTATTGTTGTAAGTTTCATTTTTTTCTCCCCTTACGGAATCTTTTTACCCGGATATCCAGTCGTCATTATACCATAAACACAGGGAATAGCGAACTTGTGCATGGATTTATCGGGCGGCAGGGACAGATAGACCAAACAGCGGCAAATGCAAGAACCAGAATGACCCCGCACCGTTTCATAGGCCATGAGACAATGACAGAGACAGGTGAGGTATGTTCCAGGGACATCCCTTTCCTTGATACGGACGCAATAAACGGGGAGGAAATGTATGACGGGTTCTATGCCGTATGCACGGACCTTGCGGACATGGGTGTTCATGAGATAATAAACATCAACAGGAAATGCTGGGAAACAGAGGAATGCTTCCGCATAATGAAGACAGAATTCCAGGCACGCCCTGTATTCCTGCAGCGGGAGGACCGCATAAGGGCGCACTTCCTCACCTGTTACATATCGCTCCTTATATTCAGGGTACT
>Ga0160425_1000949_pt1 | contig 31554 bp, 23 predicted proteins | sample BioMet8_FD_108193 | JGI IMG/M metagenome (GOLD analysis project Ga0160425, IMG submission 108193) | Microbial communities from bioreactor (seeded with sewage sludge) at Lawrence Berkeley National Lab, California, USA - Biofuel... | ecosystem: Engineered > Bioreactor > Anaerobic > Unclassified ...
AAAGTTCCTGCTCGGAATCCGTCGCCGGCCAAACCCCGGTACGGGCCAGAATAAAATAGGCATCCTGCCGCAACGACAGCGCGTACAACGGAAACTTCTGCCGTCCCATGAAAGTCAGGGCGGACGACAATACCTCGTCCGTTATCGCCTGATCGACAACCGTGGTTGCAGTCAAATAGCGGTCCTCTCGTTCCAGCGTGACCATTTGTCGTCGGCGCGGATGAAGCATGACCATCACCCGTTCGTCGGCGGTGACGGTAAGTCTTGCTTCCTGCTGTTTGAGAAACATTTGCCAGATGTGCTTTTCGAGTTCGCCGGAAAAAACCATTTTACTGCCCCTCCTGTTTTGTTGGTGTTATGGTTGCGATATGACAACAGCCGAACGTCTGTGAGGGGGGCATAAAAAAGGGCGCCCCGATCACACTCACACGAGGCATCGCCAGACGCCCGGTCAATGAATGTGAAAAGGACGCCCAAATATACTTACTGCATGTATAGATGGGCGTACTTTCAACTTTTGTTTCATTGACCTTGAAAACTGGCGATTTTCGTGTGAAACATTCGCTGAAAGTCCGCTAAGAGACTTTATCTTGATTGTAAAAAATGGATTACCGGATAAGCATTCCCCTTATTGTTACCTGAAATAGATAATAGAGCGTTGCGATGGAAAATGCAAGAGAGAAAAGGGAACAAGCGGCAAGATCGCCCGGGTGCGACCCGGTGCGAGATTACCGGGGCCCCGGGTGCGACCCGGTGCGTTATACCGGGGCATACTTCGGCTATCGCCTCGGCCCCTGGACCCCGAAATCACCCCTCGACGCCGTTCTGCCGGTTACACGAGGTCAACTGTCCATTGTCATGTCCGAGATTCTCGAGCACCAGCGAGAGAATACGGCGACCGTGGGGCGAATTCGAGCTTTCGCGACGGCGTCAGCCGGAGCGAAACCGAATTCGCCCCACTATCCCGCACCGGCACGTTGCCGGGCGCGGTCCAGCGGCGAAACGCTGGTCGCACGAAGTGCGAAATCCCGGTCAGCGCAGTTCGACCTGAAGTTCCTTGGCCAGACGTTCGCGCAACTTTTCCATGCCGGCGTTAACTTCTTCGTCGGTGAGGGTGCGGTCTGGATGGCGGAACGTCAGCGAATAGGCCAGACTCTTTTTGCCGGCGCCGACGGCCTGGTCATCGCGGAAGATATCGAACAGTTCGATTTTTTCCAGCGCTTTGAGTTTGGCCTTGCCGATGAAGTCCACGACTTCCTGATGGGTGAGGGCTTCCGGCGCCACGAAGGCGATATCGCGGCTGGTGGCCGGAAATTGCGACAGCGGCACGTAGGTGACCGGCGGAACTTTGATTTTGAACAGATCGGCGACCTGAATCAAGGCCAGCAGAATCGGATTTTTGGCTTTCAGTTCGCGGGCGAATTTGGCCGCCACCTGCCCCAGAACGCCGATGACGCGCTCGCCGCAGACGATTTCCGCGGCGTAGTCGAATTTGCCGTCCTGAACCGGGCGGAATTTGACATTGCCGATCCGGCGCAGTTCCAGAAAGCTTTCGATCAGCCCTTTGAGGTCATAGAAATCGAACAGTTCGGCGCGTTCGGCGGAGAACCGTTCCGGGTGGCGCTGTCCGCTCATGACTACGCAAATTTCCTGGCGTTCTTCCGGGTATTTTTCCGTCTTGGCGCAGAAGACCCGGCCGACTTCGAACAGCCGGAGGTTCTGATTGCGGCGGTACAGATTGCGTTCCACCGTGCCCATCATTTCGCCGAACAGCGACGGCCGCAGAAAGGCCATGTCGAGGTTCAGCGGATTGTTGATGCGAATCAGGTCGCTTGCCGCGAACGACGGATCGAGCAGCGCCGACTGATTGCTGATCATCGTATAATTCATACATTCGTAAAGACCGAGCGAAATCAGCTGATGCCGCAGTTCTTCATACGGCGCCATGGTATCGTCGCCGAACGGGGCCGGCGACAGGGCATTGACCGGCACCACCGGAATGTTGTCGAGGCCGTAAATCCGGGCGACTTCTTCCGCCAGGTCCGCTTCGCGATGAATATCGTAGCGGAACAGCGGCGCGGTGAAGAAACACTGCGCGGCGCTCCGGTCGCTCATCCGCAGACCCAGCCGGGTCAGAATTTCGACGATCTGGTCGTCGTCGACCGGGGCGCCGACCAGGGCGCGGATGCGGTCGAACCGGCAGAGAACCGGCTGCGGCTGCGGACGCGGCACGCTGACGTCGACCCGTTCCGTGACCAGTTCGCCGCCCGCCAGTTCCAGAATCAACGACGCGGCACGGTCGCCGCCGAGATCGATCATCTCCCAGTCGGCCCCGCGTTCGTAGCGGTACGACGAGTCGCTGGAGATGCCCAGCGTCCGCGACGACGCCCGGATATTCGACGGCTGGAACAAGGCGCTTTCCAGCAATACGTCGGTGGCTTTGTCGGTAATGCCGCTGTAAAGACCGCCCATGATCCCGGCCAGCGCCACCGGTTTGACGGCGTCGCAGATAACCAGATTGTCATGGGTAAGTTTCAACTGTTTTTCGTCGAGCGTGGTGATGGCTTCGCCGTCCCGGGCGCGACGGACCACGATCCGGCCGCCTTCGAGATTGGCCAGGTCGAACACGTGGAGCGGTTGACCCAGTTCCATCAGCACGTAGTTGGTCACGTCGACCACATTGTTGATCGGGCGCAGGCCGACGGCGGTGAGCCGTTCCTTGAGCCAGTCGGGACTTTCCTTGATGGTCACGCCGCGGATGATCCGCGCGGTATAGCGCAGACAGAGGTCCGGGGCTTCCACCGTGACCAGATTGGCCGGGGCTTCGTTCCGGGCATTGACCGGACGTTTGAATTCCGGCAGATGGGCGTCCCGACGGAGCAGGCTGGCGAGGTCGCGGGCAATGCCCCAGTGCGAGAGCCAGTCCGGCCGGTTCTGGGTGGTTTCCAGTTCGTAAACGGTATCGCCGGGATAGAGGTCGCGCAACGGGGTGCCGGGCTTCAGACTCGAATCGAGGATCAGCAGTCCGGAATGATCGTTGTCGAGTCCGAGTTCGCGGCCGCTGCACATCATGCCGAACGATTCGACGCCGCGAATCTTCGACTTTTTGATTTTGAACTCGCTGTTGCTGTCGCGGTCGACCATCACGGCGCCGAGGGTGGCCAGCGGAACGGTTTTCCCGGCGTCGCAGTTGGGCGCGCCGCAGACGATTTGCAGTTCTTCCTTGCCATCGAACACGCGGCACACCGACAGATGGTCGGAGTCCGGGTGCGGCTTGCGTTCCTTGATTTGCGCCACGATCACGCCTTCCGGCACTCGGTGGCTGGTGGTCATGGCTTCGACTTCGATGCCGGCCATGGTCAGTTTGGCGGCCAGGTCGGCGGGCGTCAGGCCCGACAGATCGATATATTGAGCTAACCAGTTATGGGAAATAATCATGATTGCTTGCTCCGATTAGAATTGCGCCAGGAAACGGACGTCGTTTTCATAGAAATAGCGGATGTCGTTGATGCGGTATTTGAGCATCGCCAGCCGTTCGAGTCCCATGCCGAACGCGAACCCGGTCACCTGTTCGGGATCGTAGCCGACCGCCTCGAACACCGCCGGATTGACCATTCCCGCGCCGGCGATTTCCAGCCAGCCGGAATTCTTGCAGACCCGGCAGCCCTTGCCGCCGCACATGATACAGGAGAAGTCGGCTTCCACGCTCGGTTCGGTGAACGGGAAAAAGTGCGGCCGCAGCCGGATGTTGGCGCCGGAACCGAACATTTCACGGGCAAAATGCAACAGGATGCTTTTCAGGTCGCCCAGCGAAACTTTCCGGTCGACGTACAGACCTTCGATTTGATGAAAACTCATGCTGTGGGTGGCGTCCGGGGTGTCGCGGCGGAAGCAGCGTCCGGGCGATACGATCCGGACCGGCGGCTTATGCGCCAGCATGGTGCGGACCTGAACCGGCGAAGTCTGCGTCCGCAGCAACCGGCCGTCGTCGAAGTAAAAAGTGTCGCTGGGATCGCGCGACGGATGGTCCGCCGGCGCGTTCAGCGCGTCGAAATTGTGAAATACGGTTTCGATTTCCGGTCCTTCCGCCACGATGAACCCGAGACGGCGGAAGATGGCCACGCAGTCTTCCATGACCCGGGCGACCGGGTGCATCCGTCCGGTATCCGGGCGGCGGCCCGGCAGGGAGAGGTCGAGGCCGGAATGATCGGCGGCGGCGGTGTCGGCCAGCGCGGCGGACCGTTCGTCGAACTGCTGCTGGATGGCTTTGCTGACGGTGTTGAACGTCATACCGGTTTCCTTGCGCTGTTCCGGCGGGACGGTTTTGATTTCCTTGCTCAAGGCCTGCAGCAGCCCTTTGGTGCCGAGGTATTCGATACGGATTTTTTCGAGCTCGGCGGCTTCGGCCGCGGCCTGCAATTTGGCGGCGGCGGCTTCGGCGGCGGCGTTCAGTTGATCGATAATCGGATTGCTCATACTATTCTCTGGTTGAATTGTGAAAAAAATAGACCGGTACGAAAAGACGACGAAAACGAGAGTCTCAAGCCGAGTTTCCGGGGAGAAACCACGAAAAATTTGGAAATTTTTCAAGGTTTCTCCCCGGACCCCATGTCCTGACTTTCAAACTTTTTAAGTTGTTTATCTCTTTGCGCAGCAAAGAGATAAATTTACTAAAAGTTTTGCGGTGTCAAAATTGGGGGGCGGGGAAGAAATGGGGGGGCTGTTTCAAAAGCACCCCGTGTCTTCCCCGCAGATCCGCGATTTGAGACTGCCGTCTCTAGAGACTAAAACAACCGGGCGCGAAGACGCCCGGCTGGTACCTCCCGATCTGGACGGATGATGATTCGTCGTTTTTCATGGTTGATTTTTCCATCGTGGTAAAGACGTGTTCCTGATTTATTTTCCGGTTTTGACCGGCAGATATTTGGCCTGTTCGGCACGGGCTTCGTTTACGGTTTGCTGCGCGGCGGACCGGAGAAAGGCCGCATCGGCCGGGGCGACGCCCTTCGGCACGAACCCGCAGCCGGTAACGTCTTTGCCGAACAGAAAAGCGTACCAGACGCAGGATTGCAGATATTGTCCGCGCCGGTTCAGATGAATGAGGTCGCCGCCGAGTTTATACGTCCCGGTTTTATCCTTGCCCCAGCGATACCCGTTGATCAGCGAACCGGCCTGATTCGGCAGCTGGGGATAAGTCAGTTTGGCCACTTCGGCCGCCGGAAGCGGAGTGTATTTCACGGGCTGGGTCCGGCGGACAAGCTGGACCGCGTCGCCGGTCGGAATCAGACGGAAACGATACTGCCGGGCTTCGCGCCGGTAGTTGTCCGCGGCCCGCCGGTACATGATCGCCTGATCGATCTTCCAGCCGGGGAAATGGGGCGCGTCGACGCGGTACGCCCAGGTCTGCTGAATGACGATTTCCGCCTGCGGCGCATACTTCCGGATAGAGGCGACGATTTCGTCGAGATAAGGATGAAACGATTCGGCTTTCCAGCTTTCATGACTGACCTGCTGGACGGTTACGATATCCCAGCGTTCGCGGGTCAGCATATCTTTCAGACTGGCTTTGCCGCCGTCGTAAGGCTTGCAGGCGGGATCTTTTTCGCATTGTTTGATCAACGCGGCATGGCGTTCGAGCGAACAGCCGCCGAGATTGGCGCGGGCCAGCACCAGACGGTCGCCCTGCGCGGCGGCAATCTGCGGAAACATTTCAAAAACGCTGTCGGCAAAACTGTTGCCGATGGTGAGAACTTTCAGTTCGGCCGCGGAAATCCAGACGGCGGCCAAGGTCAGCCATACTGCGAGTAAAGTTTTCATGATGTTTTTCCTGCCTACCGGATAAAAAAAACAAAGTCCGGCGATTTCGGATGAGCGAAATCCGCCGGACTTTATACTCAGACCACCAACTTACTTGGCCGCCAGCTGGGCTTTCGCCTTGGCAATGAGGGCCTTGAAAGCTTCGGGTTCGCGGACCGCGAGGTCAGCGAGAACCTTGCGGTTCAATTCCACGCCGGCTTTCTTCAGCCCGTTGATAAACTGGCTGTAGTTGAAGTCATTCTGCCGGCAGGCGGCATTGATACGCATGGTCCAGAGACCGCGATACTGCTGTTTCTTCTGTTTGCGGCCGACATACGAATGGGACAGCGCCTTGTCGACAGCATCATAAACGGTCCGGATCTGCTTGCTGCTGGCGCCATAAAAACCTTTGGCGCGCTCTAAGACCCGTCTCCGGCGTTTGCGGGAAGGTACGGCAACGGTAACACGTGACATGATAAAGTTCTCCTGTTAAATCGGGTTAATTGAGTCCGTAGGGCAGGGCGATCTTGATCCGCCGCTGTTCCGTACCCTTGATGCTGCCATCATTGCTCAAAAAGCGTCTGCGTTTGGCGCTCTTCCCGGTTTGCAGGTGACGTTTCCCGGCACGATAGTGCATGAATTTGCCGGTTCCGGTCTGCTTCAGCCGCTTCGCGGCACATTTTCTCGTCTTCAGTTTGGGCATCGTTAGTTAACCTCCTAAAAAAAAATACGCTTGGGGTAACTCCCGCCGACCGGGCCGATGCCAGCCCGGAACAGCGCTGCCTTCACCCGGTAGGCTTACGCCTTTTTCGTTGCCGGATTGAAGGTCACGATAATATTGCGGCCGAGCAGCTTGGGGCTGCCATCGGCTTCGCCGTACTCTTTAATATCTTCCATGACCTTGTTAATGAGCTCGAAACCCATTTCCTTGTGAGCCATTTCGCGGCCACGAAACATAAGAGTAGCTTTTACTTTATCCCCTTCTCCAAGAAATTCAAGCGCATGTTTAATCTTAAACCCATAATCGTGCGGGTCGATGTTGATGCGGAATTTGACTTCCTTGACCTTCTGCACGTGGGTGTGCTTTTTTTGGAGACGGATACTTTTTTTCTGTTCGTATTGCAGTTTGCCGAAGTCCATGACACGGCAAACGGGTGGATCGGTTTTTTCCGCCACGATGACCAGGTCCAGCCCTGCTTCATCGGCCATTTTACGGGCTTCCCCGTAATTTACCAATCCTACCTGATTCCCATCCGCTCCCACCAGACGCAACGGCGTGTCTGCGTGGAAAACGCGATCTCCCGGTTTAATCAACCTAGCAATATTGAAGCCCTCCCATGTTGTTTCTAGAGGTTGTCATTGCTGTTTTTTTACCATAACGGTCAAATAATTATATCAGTGATTCAGGCGAATATCAAATCTTTTTCGCCACATCGTCGTTGATTTTTGCAATAATCGCATCGATCTTCATCGCGCCGAGCTGATCTTCGCGGCGCGAACGGACCGATGCAGTGCCGTCGGTCATTTCCTGATCGCCGAGCACCAGCAGATATTGAATCCGCTGATTCCGCGCTTCCTTGATCTTGGCGCCGATGCTCGATGAATTTTCATCCACCGTGACCCGCAGTCCGGCGGCTTCCATCTGTTTTTTGACCTGGAACGCATAGTCCAACTGCCGTTCGGTGATCGGCAGAATCCGCGCCTGTTCCGGGGCCAGCCACGCCGGAAACGCTCCGGCATACTGTTCCACCAGAATCCCGAAGAACCGTTCCAGCGAACCGAACAGCGCCCGGTGAACCATGAACGGCTGGTGCCGCTGGCCGTCTTCGCCGACATAAGTCATATCGAAACGTTCCGGCAGGTTGAAGTCGAACTGAATCGTGGTGGTCTGCCATTCGCGGCCGATCGCATCCTTGACTTTCAGGTCGATCTTCGGCCCGTAGAACGCGCCGCCGCCTTCGTCGACTTCGCAATTCAACCCGGCCTTTTTGACGGCGCGGTCGAGCGCCTGGAGCGCCTTTTCCCACCGGGCCGGATCGCCCACGGCTTTCGCCGGACGGGTGGCCAGATACGGTTTGATTTCCGTAAAGCCGAAACACTTCCACATATGGAGGCTGAACCGGAGCACTTCGGCAATTTCGTCTTCGATCTGTTCCGGGGTGCAGATGATGTGGGCATCGTCCTGAGTAAAGCCGCGGACGCGGAGCAGGCCGTGGAGCACGCCGCTCTTTTCATAGCGGTACACGGTGCCGAGTTCGGCCCAGCGCAACGGCAATTCCCGGTAGGAACGCAGTTTCGACTTGTAAATTTCAATATGGAACGGACAGTTCATCGGTTTGACGAAGTAATCGAAGTTGTCGATCTTCATCGGGGCGTACATGGCGTCCTTGTAGAAATCGAGGTGACCGCTGGTCTGCCACAGGGTGCTGCGGCCGATGTGCGGCGTATAGAGCATCTGGTAGCCGTTCTTGTAATGCTCGGCCTTCCAGAACGTTTCGAACGTGCTGCGGATGAACGCGCCTTTCGGATGCCAGAGCACCAGGCCGGGCCCGACGTTATCGGAAAAACTGAACAGGTCGAGTTCGACGCCGAGCTTGCGATGGTCGCGTTTCTTGGCTTCTTCGAGCAACTGGAGATAGTCGTGCAATTCTTCCTTGGTGGCGAACGCGGTGCCGTAGACGCGCTGCAGCATCGGATTGTGTTCGTCGCCGCGAAAATAGGAGCCGGCCACGGACATCAGCTTGAACGCGCCGATCTGGCCGGTGTGTTCCACGTGCGGACCGCGGCAGAGGTCGATGAAATCGCCGCAGGTGTAGAACGTGATGGTCTGCCCTTCTTCGATATCCGCCAGCCGCTGGAGTTTGAACGGCTGATTCCGGGCATTGAGTTTGGCTTCCGCATCGGCGCGGGTGAGTTCTTCGCGGACGAACGGCAGCTTTTTATTGCAGATCGTCTGCATGGTTTTTTCGATGGCTTTCAGATCTTCCGGAGTGAGACTCCGGGGCAGATCGAAGTCATAGTAAAAACCGTCTTCGGTCGCCGGGCCGATATCGAATTTGGCCTCGGGAAAAAGCTGTTGCACCGCCGCCGCCATCACATGCGAGGCGCTGTGGCGGATCGTTGCCAACGGAAACTTGCTCATGATCGCATCTCCATAAAACTCAGTTCATCCGGAATATCGTAAAAGATTAAAATAGATTCGACTCCCGGAATTGCAACCCGTTCCGCCGGAAAAATCGGTTTTATGCCGGAGCGGCGGCGCGGTGCCAAACGAATCTCCGGGGAGAAACCCCGAAAACTTTGCAAAGTTTTCAAGGTTTCTTCCCGGACCCCGTTTCTTGGCTTTTAAACTTTTTAAGTTATTTATCTATTTGCGCAGCAAATAGATAAATGGAATAAAAGTTCAGCGGAAAAATGGAGTACGGGGGCAAAAGTACCTTGTGCCTTCCTTGCTACTCGCGAGATGAGACACGCATCGCAGCGGTCAAGCTTGGGAAGTGGGGTGCAGGGGGAAACCCGAAGCTGTTCGGGTGTCCTCCGCGAACATAGTCCTGTTCAGCGGGGTCCAGGGGCGGCCGCCCCTGGTTATTCGCCGTCGGCGGCCCGCCGGGCGCGGTGCAGCGGCGAAACGCTGCTCGCCGTCAGGCGAAACGCGACATCATTCCGCCCATTCCCGCTACTCCCGATTTTGACTTTTCGGGGCCGGGCGGTGCATGAACCAGTCGCTTTTTTCGAAGCCGAACCGGGCGTACAGTCCGGCGGCGTCCCGGGTGGCGAGGAAGGCGTTCAGCCCCTGCAACCGGGGATCGGACAGAATAAAGGCGACCAGTTGTTTGCCGAGCCCCTGCTGCCGGTGTTCCGGGGCGATGACCACGTCGCAGAGCCAGAAAATCGTGGACAGGTCGGTGATGACCCGGGCGAATCCCACCTGGTCGTCATGGCAGTAGACGCCGTAAGGCAGGGAATGGGCGATCGAGGCGGCGACGGTGGTTTTGGCGCGGGCGGCGGCCCAGTAGGTATCGGCCAGCAGCTGGCAGACGCGGTCGAGGTCCAGCCGGGCCGGATCGTCGTCGAATTGATATTCTCCGTAACGGTTTTGCATGAATAATTCCTTTCCGCATAAAGCTTGAGAAAAAGTGAAACACCCCTATATAATATGCTGGAATTGTCGAAGATAAAGAAGATAAAGGCTGCCGACCGGGGAAAACTTGCCGGTGAGTCGATTTTGCAGTTGTAATCTGTCGGGTCGCGGGGTAATGTTTAGTGACTTCGGCAGGTGCTGGGGTAAAATCGTGCCGGTCACAGATAGGTAGTAGAGAGTTTATGGTAAATAACGAAGTGGGCGTGGTTTCTCCGCAAACCAGAGTTCTGATTGAGCAGATGCGCAAACTGGGGGGCTTGCCGGCGCTCAATGAGAATATTCAGGATATTTTCCGGCTGTCCGGGAGCGAACAGACCAGCGCGGCCGATTTGGCGGCGGTGATCATGCGCGACTGCGGCTTGGCGTCGACCCTGCTGGTGGCGGCGAATTCGACCGCGTTCGCACCCCGGCTGCCGCTGAAGACGATTACTGCGGCGATTACTTTTCTCGGCTTCGACCAGGTCCATCTGATGGCGCTGGCGTTTTCCGTGTTCAAACAGAATCTGCGGCCGAACTACGATCACGAACTGCTGAAACTCTATGCGAGGTCTTATTTTTCCGGCGTGTTGTCGATGACGCTGGCGCGCGAAACCGGTTATACGTCGCCGGAAGAAATCTTTGTGGCCGGCATGTTTTACAATCTACCCAGCCTGGCGCTAGCCTATACGTTTCCGGACCAGTTCAAACTGATGCTGAAATTGCAGGCTTCCGGCCAGACGATTCACGATGCCTGCCAGCAGGTTTTCGAGGTGCCGTACGAACAGATTTGTCTGGGCGTAATGGAACTCTACCGGATTCCCGGCAAGGTCGAGGAGTTGCTTTCCAGTCGGCCCGAGCGGGATCTCGCCGAACTCAAACTGGTGGAAGAAGCCAGTTACGTGACCGGTATGCTGTTCGGAAACAATCCCGGCGGCAAAAAAGAGCTTTCCAAGGCCGAAACACGCATCCGCAAACTGATTCACAACAGCCGATTCTCGGTGACGAACTTGATTCGGAACTCCTGTTGCCAGGATAAAAACATCAACCGCTTTTTCAATCTTTCCGACGAAGACATCAAAATGATGGTCAACGTGCTGGAATGGGGCAAGGCCAATCCCGCTCAGGTGGTCACCAAGCTCGGCATCGGCACCGGACTGGACGATACCGTGCCGGAAAAGGAAAATCCCGAACTGATGTTCAACAGTTATTTGCAGGAATTGTTTTTGCTGCGCCGTTCCAACTCCGAATTGAATCAAATGTTGATGCTGGCGCAGGAAGCGATCTTCAAATCGTTCGGCGCGCCGGACGTTTTTACGGCGTTTATCGACCAGAGCGGGGAACAGCTTGAAGGACGGTTTTTCATCGGCGCCAAAAGTTCGGTTCATGCCCAGGATCTGACTTTGCCGCTGAGCCGGGAATCGTCGCCGCTGATCCGTTGCTTTCAGGAAAAACGGCCCTGCCGCTGGACCAATGGCGACGCCGATCTGGAATTGCCCGAACATTTAGGCCGCGCCTTGAAAGTGAAATATGCCATGTGTACGCCGCTGGTGGTCAACCGGCGCGCAATCGGGCTTTACTTCCTCGGCCGGACCGACGGTCCCGCCTTTACCTCCCGCGACGAGCTCTGGCTGGCCCAGATTGTCGAAAACGTCGAATTGCTCTGCGAAAAAATGCGGTCCCAGGGGGCCGACGTCGATTAGGACGACGGCTGGGAAGCCGAAGGCCGCAGCAGCCACGCGCCTACCACGGCGGTAAAGGGCGCCACCAGCAGCAGGCCGATACTGCCCACCAGCGTTTTCACGATTTCCGACGCCACATAGGGATAGTTGAGAAAATCGATCGGCCCCACGCCTTCGGCCGCAAACGTCATCAGCATGGTCAGAAAACCGCCGGAATAGGCCAGCAGCAGCGTGGTGGTCATAGTGCCGACAACCACCCGCCCGATCCGGAAGCCCGACAGCAGCAACGCGGTCCGGGAGATGTCCGGCCGCTGCGTAATGACTTCCTTCATCCCGGCGGACACGTCCATGGCCAGGTCCATAATCGCCCCCGACGACGCCAGAAAAATCGCGCCGATGTAGAGCGACGTCAGATTCAGATATTCGTAGCCGGCAAAAAAGAGCGCCTGCGAATAGGGCATGACCGCGCCGTCGATCCGAAAGCTGTCGGTGAAGACGATGCCCAGTACGCAACTGGTCAGCAACCCGAGCGCCGAACCGCAGAACGCCGTCAGCCCCTTGTCGTTGACTCCGGCTACCAGGAAGATAATCGCGGCGGCCAGCAGCATCACCGCGCCCAGCGAAATCAGAATCGGCGGCCAGCCGAGCATGCACAACGGCATGACCAGTTTCCAGATCACCAGACAGGCAAAGACGAACGACAGAATCGCTTTGACGCCGATCCAGCCACAGAAAAGCAGCAGCAACAGCGCAAACAGACCGAGCAGCCAGATATCCTTGCCGATCCGATAGTGGTCCTGGGCATTGACTTGGACAACCTGTTTGCCGTCGGGCGAAGTGAGGATGGCGGCGAGCGCGATGTCGCCGGGCCGGAACATCTTGTCGATGTCGGTGCGGCCGCGGAGATAGTTCTGGGCCGCGAACGTTTGTCCGGCGTAGGCTCCCTCCAGAATCTGCAGTTTGACGCGCTGGAAGCCGACGGTCACGTAGCCATGCGGTTCGACGCTACGGTTGTCAATTTCCAGAACCCGGCTTTTGACCTTGATGCCGTTCTGGGCCGCCGGCGAGTGAAACAACTGAAGCTGAGCGAGCAACAGGCACAGACCGATAAAAAAGGCGACCATAATCAGGTCGCCGCGATGTTGCCGCCAGTAACCGGTCATGGCTGGAGTTTGGCGACCATCGGTTTCAGCCGCCGGGCGATACCGGTGTTGTCGGTCATGCCGGAAAACGCTTCCGCCTGTTTGCCGTAGGCGGTGGTGGAAACCGGCAGAGCGGTATGCGCATAGGAATTCCAGCCGAGGCCGGACTTGTTGGCCAGGATGTGGGTCAGGGTCACGCAGACCGGATTGTAGCCGCCGTAGAGCACGCTGTCGGGTTCGGTGGCGGACGGATGGGGCTGGCCCGCGGACCGGGCGAAAGCGGCTTGCAGTTTGGCCAGTTCGTAAGAGTTCAGGACCATCGGATCATTTTTTTCGCCGGTGAATTTCAGACCGAAATATTCCGTAACCAGCGGTTTGAGATCGTCGAACGTGAATTTGCCGGCATCCCGGCGTTGTTTGAGCAGGTCGCCGAATTTTTCATAGGAAATTTTCTGATGCTGGAGCCGTTCGAGATAGGAAGCGTAGGCGGTACCGGCAAAACCGAGCGTCAACGCGCCGGTTTCATGGTCGCCGGTGACCACGAGCAGCGTATCTTTCGGATGTTGTTGAGCGAAGTTCCAGGCCACTTCGACCGCCTGGTCGAACGCGATCACTTCCTGCAACACCGAGGCGGCATCGTTGGCGTGGCAGGCCCAGTCGATCCGACCGCCTTCCACCATGATGAAAAAGCCGTTGGGGTTGTCCAGGAGGGCAATGCCTTTGGTCAGATATTCGCTCAGGGCGATCTGCCCCGGCAATTTGTCGATGGCATAGGTGACGGGGGCCAGGGCCAGAACCGGCTTGTCGCCCGGCGTCAATGTCAGCAGCGCGTTGCGGTCCCGGATTACCTGATAACCGGCTTTCGCGGCCAGGTCGTAAAGGTTGCCGTCTTTGCCGTCGGGCTTGAGAAAATCGCCGCCGCCGAAATAGTCGAATTTCGCGGCCAGCAGATCCTTGCCGATGTCGTAGTAATTGCCGCGGCCGGCATTATGGGCATAGAAAGCGGCGGGCGTGGCGTGGTCGATGCTCACGCTGGTGATGATGCCGACCCGACGTCCGTTGCGATGGGCCAGTTCGGCCACCGATTCCAGCCGCTTTCCGTTCGGATCGAGGCCGAGGACGCCGGAATTGGTTTTGTCGCCGCAGGCGATGGCGGTTCCGGCGGCGGCGGAGTCGGTGATCAGACTGTTATGGGCATGCGTGGTGGTGATGCCGGAAATCGGCAACCGGTTGATCAGCAGGTCCGGCTGGCCGAGGCGGTGACGATATTCCTGGGTCAGCATCCGCTGCGGCAGCGACATGCCGTCGCCGATGAACAGAAAAACATATTTGACTGGTACGGGATCCGCCGCCCACAGCGGCAAACCGACGACCACGGCGAAGAAGAACAGAATACGTACCAGACCTTTTTTCACGATACCATCTCCCGATGTTTTACAGCGTAATGCAGAGAACTTACCAATAACGTTCTCCGGTCTTTTTTTCAAGGAATTCCGGAACGGGAACGGTTAAATTCTCGTTAGCGTATCGTATGACGCCGATTTCAAATGCTCCCCGGGGCTTCCCCGCTACCCCGATTTGAGACTGCCATCTCTCCAGAAAAAATACTCGCATTATTTAATAAAATACACTTGATATTACTATATTCGTAATATATAATCTATAATTATGCGATATTCGCATATAAAAAGGAGATATGTTATGAAAATCGGATTAGTGAAGGAAATTAAGGAAGAAGAATACCGGGTCGGACTTACGCCAGCCGGCGCCGCGGAATACATCGCTCACGGTCACACCGTGGCGGTGGAAGCGGGCGCCGGCGCCGGGTCCGGCTTTGCCGATGCGGAATATGCCGCCGCCGGCTGCATGATCGTTGCCGATCGCCGTCGACTGTTTGACGACGCGGAAATGATTATCAAGGTCAAAGAACCGCTCCCGGAAGAATTTGCGCTTTTTCACGACGGCCAGATTCTCTATACTTACCTCCATCTGGCTCCGGACCGCGCCCAGACTGACGCGCTGCTGAAAGCCAAAGTGATTGCGGTGGCCTATGAAACGCTGATGGAAGACGACGGCTCGCTGCCGCTGTTGGCCCCGATGTCCCAGATTGCCGGCCGGATGGCGGTTCAGGAAGGCGCCAAATATCTGGAACGGCCGTTTGGCGGACGCGGCGTTCTGCTGGGCGGCGTCCCCGGCATTCCCAAAGGCAAAATCGCTATTCTCGGTGCCGGCGTCGCCGGTTCGAACGCCTGTCGGACTGCCGTCGGCATTGGCGCGTCCGTCACCATTCTGGACATCAATCCCCACCGTCTGGTGGAAATCGAAAACATCTTCGGTAACGCCGTTCAGACGCTGTACGCCAACTCGGCCAACATCCATGCCGCCATTCACGATGCCGATCTGGTTATCGGCGCGGTGCTGGTGCCGGGCGCTTCGACGCCGAAACTGGTTCGTCACAGCGATTTGCGCGGCATGAAACCCGGCGCGGTGATGGTGGATATCGCCATCGACCAGGGCGGCTGTTTCGAAACCTCCCATCCCACGTATCATACCAAACCGATCTTTACCGTCGACAACATCGTTCACTACTGCGTGGCGAACATCCCCGGCGCGGTCGCCCTGAGTTCCACGCTGGCGCTGACCAGCGTAACCGCCCGTTACGGTCTGATGATCGCCGATCAGGGCATCAAGGCGGCGTTGAAGCATCACACGATCCGGACCGGCTTGAACTGCTGGCGCGGCAAACTGACCAATAAAGCCGTGGCGGAAGCTCATCATCTGGAATATTGCGACCGGATCGACTAAATCGGTTCTCTCTCTCCGGGGGCGGAAAAATCCTGGTTTTCCGCCCCCCCTTTTTTTGTCCGCAAGGTCAAAGGTTCCCCGCGTTGCGTTTTTTCCTTTTTGTTTTCGGCGGCTTCGGCGCGAATGGAGATTCTCGCTGAAAAAGCGAACGACCTTTCCGGACAGGGTTGAAAAAGCCGTGGCGGGAACTATTTTTCCGATAACGCAAAATACCGGGGCACATACTATGTCGGAACAAATCAGCATCAAGCAGAGAATTTACGACGCGATTGCCGAAAACGGCAGCATCTCCCGAATCCGGCTGGCGGAAAAATATAATCTCCGTCTGGCCACCGTGACCGAAGTGACCAGAAGTTTGCTGGAAGACCAGCTGGTTATGGAAGCCGGAGAAGAAGAATCGACCGGCGGTCGTAAACCGGTATTGCTGAAGATCAATCCGTTTGCCTTTTTCACCATCGGTTTGCGGCTGAGCCCGGAACATCTGAGCGGCGGCGTTTTCAACTCCGCGCTGGAGCAGAAATACGAGGTAGTCGAGCCGACCCTTCCGGATATGAACGGACCGCAGTTCCTCGAGTTGCTGGATCGGACCGTCCAGCGGTTGCTGGCGGAATCGGGCATTCCGGCCATTCAGCTCAAAGGCATCGGCGTGGGCTTGCCCAACCGGGTCAATCTCGATACCGGCATTTACGACGGTGTCAGTTACTATCCGCAATTGCCGCCGACGCCGCTGAAAGACCATTTGGAAGACTGCTTTCAGGTACCGGTCGTGGTCGACCACGACGTGGTGCTGATGACCATGGCGGAATATTATTTGTCGGGGGCGTCCGTGCCGGACAACCTCGGCGTGTTGTTTATCGGCCAGGGGATCGGCAGCCGGTTTGTCATCAACGGCGAGATCTATCGCGGGGTGACCAACCGCGCCGGCGAATTCGGCCATCTGTCGCTGCAAACCGACGGCCCGGCCTGTTACTGCGGCAACCGGGGCTGTTTCGAACGGTTGGCCAGCCTCGATGCCATCGAACGCAACTACGGCGGCGGCAAGACGTTCGAAGAAATCGTCGATCGCGCCATGAACCATGACGACCGCGCCGTGGCCGTGCTGAATCAGGCCGCCGGTTATATCGCGCTCGGTTGCGCCAACATTATCAATCTGCTCGATGTGGAGATGCTGGTCATCAACGGCGATATCGTGCTGGCCCGACAGTTGCTCGAACCCGTCATTCAGGAACAGCTCGCCCGCCAGGTGATCGGGTCCCGCGCCAACGAACAGCGGCGCGTGGTTTTCAGTTTGATCGGCAAAAAGGTCGGTACGCTCGGCCCCGCTCTGATGGCGGCCGACGCCAACTTCCAATTGATGGATATCAATATTTTTCCCAAACGTCGGGAACATTCCCAAGCGTAATCTTCGGGCGTATTCCGCCGGCAAACGGAAACGGCTCCGATGGTTTTAAACGACCCGGCCCCTTTATAGACGATCGTCTCAAAACGAGTCTCCGGGGAAAAACCCGAAAAATTGGGAAATTTTTCAAGTTTTTTCCCCGGACCCCATTTCCTGACTTTCAAACTTTTTAAGTTATTTATCTATTTGCATAGCAAATAGATAAATGAAATAAAAGTTTTGCGGGGTCAAAGTTGGGGCGCGGGGAAGAAATGGGGCGCTTCTTCAAAAGCGCCCCGTGTCTTCCCCGCTACCCGCGATTTGAGACTGGCGTCTTTATACTTTGGGCTCGCGGCAACGCGTTTTGAGCCGGAATGGAAAATATCTGGAAGAATGGGATTGACTTCTCGGCTTGGCGGAAACATAATAATATGTTATATTTTAACGCTAATGTTAAAATATAACATATTTCACTTCAAAGATCGTGCTGGCATCAGCGCAGGAGCAAGTAACTATGGCTACGGTGAATCGGTTGAACGGGCTCATCGGGAAGTATGCGGAACAGGTAAAATTCTGGTACGGCGAACTGCGTCGGATCATGCCGGAATACTTTTTTCGGAGCTTCCCGCAGGAGCAGATCGAAGCGATTCTGCCGGTGCTGTTCAATCTGTCGTCGCTGACCGGAATTCAGAAGATTGTCCACGGGGAAAACGTGATTCTGCTTTACCTGAAAAACGCCGCCAACACGCCGTTCGCCGCGAGCGAAATCATGACCGCGTACAACGTTCGGAGCGCGGTGATTCACGAGGCGCGGCGGCCGCTGGACGTGAACGGGACGCCGCAGACGCTGATGATCGAGCAGTACACGATTGCGGTCGACGACGCGCCGCAGTCTCCGCGGTTTACCCTGGCGGAACTGGCGGCGGAAGGACGGAAACGGTTTTCGGAACCGGCGGAAGCGGCTTGGGCGGAAGTCTACCCGCGGATCGCCTGGGACGCGGTCGCGGAGTTGACGCTCGACCGACTGGCCGACCGGCTCCACGCGGCGCTGAACATTCAGGACCGGGACGAACCGTTTTTGCAGGTCGAAGTGATGCCTACGCGCGAACTGCGGGTGACTTACGCCCGGACGAACTCGGCGCCGAAAGGAATTTACTACCGGATTCTGTCGATTCTGACCTGTCTGGGACTGGGTATCAACCGGGTGTACGCTCGGCAGATCACCCGGCAGCCGGACGTGACCGCGTTCGCCGCGATGCCGGTCACGATCACCACCATCTATCTACAGGAAAAACGGCTCTCCCCCGACAGCGCGAAAATCCGCAGTCTGCTCTGGCAGCTCCGGCACCTCTCGTGGTGCAACATGGACGATCTGCTGCATCAGGAGTTGGTGGTGGCGCGGGGCTGGTCGCTGCCGGACGCGAATCTGCTGCGGGCGGCGGCCACGTTTCTGCACTCGCAACTGGCGTACGTGGACCGCAGCAGTTACCATCACCCGGATATCTGGCGGCTGATGGTGTTGCACGAACCGCTGCTGCGGCAGTTCCGGGACCTGTTCCATGCGGCGTTCCAGCCGGACCGCCCGCAGCACGAGTTCAGCCCGGCGGCGGTCAAACGGCTCGAACGCGCGATCGGCGCCATCAATACCGGCATCGAAAGCAAGGACCGGATGATCAAAGAAATTTTTTCCGGACTGCTCAACTGGCTGCGGAACATCCGCAAAACCAACTTTTTCGTCGAGGCGAAAACCTGCCTGGCGTTCCGGCTGGACCCGGCGTTCATGGACTACTATCGCGACCGCTATGCGTCGTACCGGGAGGCGTTCGCGCAGAGCGAGCGGCCGGTGGGGATTTTCTTTTTCTACCGCCAGAACTGCCTCGGGTTTCACGTGCGGTTTGCCGAAATCGCCCGCGGCGGCTGGCGGAGCGTGATTCCGCGTCCGGCCATCAACCAGCTGGAAAAGGAAGACACCTACGAGTTTACTCGCGACGAGTTGTTCCGCGAAGTGTACGTGCTGGCCCACACCCAGCATCTGAAAAATAAGGACATTTACGAGGGCGGCGCTAAAATCATCACGCTGCTCCGGCGCGACGACGACAGTGACTGGCAGCGTCAACTCTACCAGGCGCAGCGGTCGGTCAGCGCCGCGTTTCTGCAACTGATCAATGGCGGCCCCGACGGCAAACTCGTTGAACCGCGCATCGTCGACCATCTCGGCCGCCGCGAAATCATCGAAATCGGTCCCGACGAAAACATGCACGACGTGATGATCGACTGGCTGGGCCGCTATGCCGAAGCTCAACATTACGCGCTGGGCGCGGGCCTGATTTCCGGCAAGGTCGACCGCGGCATTAACCACAAGGAATACGGCGTGACGTCGTTCGGCGTCCACCAGTACCTCCTGCGGACGCTGGCGCAACTGGGAATCGATCCGGCAATGGATGCGTTTTCGATCAAGATTTCCGGCGGCCCGAACGGCGACGTGGCCGGCAACGAAATGAAGTTGCTGCTGGCGAAAAACAACGCCGGCGACTGGCGCTATCCGCGCCTGAAAATTGTGGCCGTCACCGACGGCCCGGCCGCGGCCTGCGATCCCGACGGTCTCGACCGCAACGAGTTGCTCCGGCTGATTCACGCTCACGATCTGGATGCGTTCGACCCGGCCAGACTCACCGGGCACGGCGCGTTCATCGTCTACCGCGCGGCGCAGTTGACGGCCGGCGGCAAGGAACAGCATCGGCTGGTGATGCGGAAAGCCGACGGCCTTTCGGAACGGCGGATCGGCGGCGACGAGTTCATGCAGCGTTTTCAGCACAATCTCTGCACGGATGCCGACGTGTTGCTGCCCTGCGGGGGGCGTCCTCGGACCATCGACGAACTCAACTGGCAGGATTACGTGCCCGACGGCAAGCCGTCGATGCGGGCAATCGTCGAGGGAGCCAATTCGTTTATCACCCCGGAAGCGAGGAATCAACTCCAGGACGCCGGCATTCTGCTGATCAAAGACGCCTCCGCAAACAAGTGTGGCGTCATTACTTCGTCTTACGAAATTCTCTGCGGGTTGATGCTGTCGGCGGCGGAGTTCAAACAGCACAAGGCGGAACTGGTCAAAGAGCTTATGGTAAAACTCCAGCGGAGCGCCGAACGCGAAGCCGACTGGCTGTTTGCCCAGGCGGCGCTCCGGCCCGGCACCCGGATGAGCGCGTTGACCGATACCCTCAGCCGCGAACTGAACGCCAAAAACGAGGAAATCAAAGCGTACCTCGGCACCCATCCGGAGTTCGATCCGACTCCGGCGATACTCGGCCATCTGCTGCCGTTGCTGCGGGAACGTTTTGCCGACCGGCTCGACCGGATTCCGGCGGAGTATCGACAGGCGATTGCGGCGGTGGAGTTGGCTTCGGCGTTGATCTATCGCCAGTCCGGCGATCTCGGCGAACAGTTGCGGACGGCGCTGGCAACGTATTGAACAATTGGCCGGACCGGTTTGGCGGACGATTCCTACTCTTGGCATTCTGCCGTTTTCCAGAATGGCTAAAATGATATTCATACCGTCTGAAAAAAGATGAAATTATTATTTCATAGGACGAAAAAAAATGAAAAAAAATGAAACCAGTCAGTGTTTTTTCTTAAAAAGCATAGTATAATTGAAGATTCCCCCGCGTTCCCGGCCATCCCCCTCCATCCCCGGCCGGGGACGCTCTTTTTTTTTGCCCGTAGTTTTCTTTTTTTTGCCGAATAATAAGGGAAACCGGGAAAGAAAAACTTTTCCGGCTTCGCCGTTTGGCGCGATCGTCATTTACCGATATAGTAAAGCATGACATCGATCAACCAAACATTCCGGTCTCCGGCGAAAATCAACCTGTACTTGAAGGTAACGGGGACGCGTTCGGATGGATATCATGAACTGGAAACGCTGTTTCTGCCGTTGACCGCTCCGGCCGACGAAATTACGATTCGCAGCAATTCGGCGGGACAGGGGCTGTCGCTCAGCGCCGAAGGGGCGGTTTTGCCGCTGGATTCGCGCAACCTCTGCTGGAAAGCCGCCGCCGCCTGGAGCGAGGCGACCGGAATTCCTGCCGATTTTCACCTTCATCTCCGGAAGATCGTTCCGGTGACCGCCGGGTTGGGCGGCGGCAGCGCCAATGCCGCTACGGTGTTACTGGCGTTGAACGGGCATTACGGCGCGCCGCTGGATGACCGGGCGCTGGCGGGGCTGGCGGTAAAATTGGGCGCTGACGTGCCGTTTTTCCTGCATCCGCGTCCGGCCATCGCCCGCGGCATCGGAGAACAACTCAAATATCCCGATTATGATATTGCCCGGCTTCCGATTCTGATTGCGGCGCCGGATTTCCCGGTCCGTGCCGCCTGGGCATACCGCCATCTTGAATCGAATGATGGTTCGTGCTCGTCCTTGGCCGATCTGCAGTCGGCTCTGCGGCGGCAGGATTGGGCGGCCGTCGGTCAGGCTTTGCACAACGATCTGGCCCCGGCCATCTTTGCCAAATTTCCGCTGCTGCGCATGGTACGGCGGGATTTATTGGCGGGTGGAGCCTGCGGCGCGGAAATCAGCGGGAGCGGACCTTCGCTGTTCGCCGTCTGCACCAGCCGGGCGGCGGCCATGACGCTGGCGGCGGACGTGCAGCGCCAGCATGGCGGCACCGTGCGGACGTTTGTCTCCGGCGGTGAAAATTCTTCCGATGACGCTTCCCGAAATGTTTAAACCACAGCTTCTTTTCGAACTCATTAGGCATTGTCGAAGTTAGGAGTTATATTATTCTGTTTCGTCGGTGGGTTTGAACAAGATGGGAGAGCGGATGCCGCGGCACGATACTGCGGCATCGGACGGCAATCCCGTTTTTAATACGGAGTAAAAGAAATTATGACGAACGGGCAATGGCAAGGCAAACATCTGCTGCTGCTCAGCGGTCCGATGGGCTGCGGTCATATTCAAGCAGCGGCGGCGCTGGAAACCTGTGCTCGGGAACGTTATCCGGGTTTGCAGATTTCCGTGCTCAACGTTCAGGAGTTGATGCCGCTGTGGATGCGCAATATTTTTACCAAATATTATATTACGATTCTGAATCGGGCGCCGGTGATCTGGAAGTTCGTTTACCGCCGGCTGGATTCGGTGAAAGGGCCGTCGTGGCTGAGCCGTTTTCTGGAATACATCCGGTTCAAGATCAAAGACGACCTGATGGCGCGGATTACCCAGATCAAGCCGGATTTTATTGTTTGCACTCATTTTCTGCCGGCGGAGATTTTGAACATTGCCAAGTCGGCGGGCGAGCTGTCGATTCCGGTCTCGGTGGTGGTGACGGATTTTTCCCTGCACGCCGTTTATGTCCGCCCGCATCTGGATTATTTTTTTGTCAGCTGCAACGAGGTGGCCATGAATCTTTGCCAGCGGGGCATTCCCAAGGAAAAGATTTATGTGAGCGGGTGTCCGATCATGCCGGCGTTTTCCCGGCAGTACAGCGCCAGCGACATTACCCAGCTGAAGACGGAGTTCGGCTTCCCGCAAATGCTCCAGATGATTCTGGTGATGATGGGGGGCGAAAGCGTCGGCCGGCTGGATAAAATTTCCCGGACCGTCTTGCAGACCATGCCGGAGGCCGGCGTCATCGCGCTGGCCGGACGCAATCACCGGACGTTTCAGAGTTTGCGGGAAGTCCGGAAAAAGTTTCCCGGCCGGATGTTTCCGATTCCGTTTACCAACCGGGTGGCCGACTATCTGGCGGTCAGCGATTTTGTCATTACCAAACCGGGCGGCCTGTCGATTTCCGAATGCCTGGCCATGCAAAAGCCGGTAGTGCTGATGGATCCGATTCCCGGACACGAAGAAAAGAATGCCCGCTATCTGGTGGATAAAGCACTGGTGGCTGCCAAAATTGAAGGTTGTCACAATCTGGCCAAGCGGGAACTGATGCCGACGCGTCAGGCGCTGGCGGCCTTGTCGCAACGTCTGGGACAGCATCGGCGGCCCCAGGCCGGGTTCGATATTCTGGCGGTGGCGGTGGAAGGAAAGGACAACTGCCGCTATGAATAAAAAAATCTGGCGATCTCTGCTGGGACTGGTAGCCGCCGCCTTCTGCGTATCCTGCTCCACGCCGGTCATTACCAAGCAGGCCATGACCAAGATCATCGCCGTCGACCCGGACGGGAATCCGGTGCTGTATCCCTACCGGGACAAGAACCGCATCGTCAAACCCGAAGAATATACCTACGAGTTGCAACTGGACCGGCTCATTGCCGATATCCGCGCCAGCGGCCGGAAAAAGATCATGATTTACGTCTTCGGCGGCATGAATTTCGTCGACGATTCCGTGGTTTATTCCGAAGAGTTGGAAAAAGTCATCTGGGAAAAATCCGATTATTATCCGATCTTCATCAACTGGGAATCGAGCTTGCTGGAAGCCTACATGGACCATCTGTTCTACATTCGCCGGGGCGTCCGCAGCTATTCGTTCGGTCCGCCGCTGTTTCCGTTTTTCCTGACCAACGATCTCTGCCGCTCCGTGACCCGGTTGCCGATCAATCTGGCGTTCCAGTCTTACGGCGTGTTTTATTCCGACTACGAAAACCAGCAGCCGGATATCGAGCTGATGGGCAAGGCCCAGCAGATGAAAATGAAATGGTATGTGGGCAAAGACAATATGCCGCTGGGCGAACAGGCGCTGGCCAGTTCCATCTATTGCGTCGGTTTTCCGGCCCGGATTCTGACTACGCCGCTGCTCGACGTGGGCGGCAAAAACGGCTGGGACGTGATGCGGCACCGCGTGCGGAATGCGTTCGAACGCAGCGCCCCCTACGAAATCGGGGACGGCGACGACCTGAAAATGGCGCTGTCGCCGCCGGACGGCGCACTGTCGTTATTTATGAACCGGCTGCAAAGTCTGCAACATCACAATCCCGGCTATGAAATTACGTTGATCGGCCACAGCATGGGCCCGCTGATTCTCAACGAAATGGTCAGCCGCTACGGCGATATGTCGTTCAAAAACGTCGTCTATCTGGCCTCCGCCACGTCCGTCCGGGAGACCGCGATGGTCATGCGTCCGTACTTGGAACGGCACCCCGAAAGCACGTTTTACAATCTCTGTCTCCACCCCTCGATCGATACCAACGATATGATGAATTACTGCGTCGTGCCGAGGGGCAGTGTGCTGGAGTGGATTGACCTTTACTTTTCCGATCCGGTGTCGCGGGACGACCACACGGTGGGCCAGTGGAACAAGGCCATGGAATGTCTGCCCCGCCGGATGGGACCGGTCCAGAGCCAGGTCGTCAACAAGGCCTTCGGCGTACGGGACCCCATTACCAACACCCGCATGCTGAACTTGCCGGAACAGCACACCGACTTCAGCGATCCGAATATCCGATTCTGGGAACCGGATTTCTGGCAGATTCCGCCCGGCAGCAAGAATCGTTGAATCCGGCCGCTTGCGGAGTCGACAAAGCGTAGTATTATAAGATATACGGCTCCGATTGGTCAATCCGGGGCTGCGGTAAGGAATTCTATGAAAAAAATAGCGTTGTCGGTTCACGATGTCACGCCCCGGTATCAGCAGGAGTTGGAAATTATTTTTGCGGCGCTCGACCATCTCGGCGCCACTTCCCGAACGGAATTGATTGTGCCGGACTTTCAGCGGCAGTATAGAATCGATGCCGACCCCGCTTTCATCGCCATGATCCGGGCGGAAAAAGCCAAGGGCGTCGATGTCAGCCTGCACGGCATCCATCACGACTACGCCGAATATTTCCGGTTCGACTATGATCAGGCCCGGGTCACGCTGGAAGAAGGGCTGCGGCTGTTCCGCGCCGCTTTCGGCTTTGATCCGCCCGGCTTTGTGGCGCCGCAATGGTTGCAGAGCCGCGGCAGCTTGAGAACCGTCCGGGAACACGGGTTCGAGTATACCGCCACGCTGTCCGGCATGTTCTGCCGCAACGGTGCTCGTTACTGGACTTTTCCCCATAATTTCGACTGGGGCGTCGTCTGGGTCGACAAGCTGATTTCCTGTCGCAATAAAATCATCGGCCGGCTGCGCCATTCCGGCGTCATCCGGTTCGACATCCATCCGATGGATATTCCCGACGGCGTTTTCGAGGAAGAACTCCGGCAGTTGCGCTATCTGCTCGAACACGGTTGGCAGGCGGTCAGTTGCGAACAATTGGCCAAGGAAACTGTCCATGCCTGACGCCTGGGACGGAAAACATTTGGTCTTGCTCAGCGGTCCGATGGGCAGCGGCCATGTCCGCGCCGCCGCCGCGCTGGAAGCTTGCGCCCGGGAGCGTTATCCGGGGTTGCGGGTTACTCATGTCAACGTCTTCGATTTGATGACGTTTGCGCAGAAAAAGCTGTTCACCAGCTTTTATCTGGGCATGCTGAAACATTTTCCGCTGGGGTGGAGTTATCTCTACCGCAAACTGGATTCACCGGCCAAAAGACGCTCGCTGGTAGCCTGGTTTTTCGAATTCTTCCGTTATCATCGGCTGAAGAACCGGCTGTTGTGGAAACTTCAGGAACTCCGTCCCGACTACATTATCTGCACCCATTTTCTGCCGGCGGAACTGCTGGACCGGTTCAAGCGGGAAAAAAGGATTACGGTTCCGACGGCGGTGGTGGTTACCGATTTTTCGCTGCATTGGGTTTACGTGCGGCACCATCTCGACTATTTTTTCGTTACTTCGCATGAGATCGCGTTTCGGCTGACCAAGCGGGGCATTGCGCCGGAAAAGATTTATATTACCGGCTGTCCGGTGTTTCCGGTCTTTGCCAAAACTTACAGCAAGAGCGATCTGGTCGGACTGCGTTACGAATTCGGTCTGCCTCCCCGCATGCTGCTGGTGATGGTGACCATGGGCGGCGACAGCGTCGGACGGCTGGCGGAAATTTCTCAAATCGTGCTGAAAAACTTTCAGGACATTGGCGTTATTGCGCTGGCCGGCCGCAAGAAGGAAGCTTACGAATCTCTCCTCGAAGTCAAGAAAAAATACCCGGACCGGATGTTCCCGATTCCGTTTACGCCGCGGGTGGCCGATTATCTGGCCATTTCCGCCGTGGTCATCACCAAGCCCGGCGGCATCTCCGTGTCCGAATGCCTGGCGATGAAAAAACCGATGGTTATCATGGACCCGATTCCCGGGCAGGAAGAACGCAATACCGACTATCTCCTTGAGCGCGGACTGGTATCCAAGGCCACCGACGAAGTCAGTCTCATCTATAAAGACGTGCTCCTGAATTCGGAAGTCATCGACATGGAAACCCGCCAGCTCAACTATTACAGTCGCCCCCTGGCCGGATTCGATATTCTGGCGGCCGTCCTTGACGGCAAGTCCGACTGCCGTTATCTGGCCGGCAGTTGGGGTGATATCCGGACGATGTGGAACATCTGAACATTTGAGTATTCGTTACTGGCTTCGGTATTACGGCGTACTCCGGAAGCCGTCGGTCCGTGCGGACAAATCCCCATAATTTGGCTTGTTAAATCGGACCGGGAGTTATATCTTATGCAAACTCAAAAATAAGATGAAACGAAATTCCAAAATTCAGGGAAGGACTAAGCCCATGTTCAAGGTTCTGCACCGCTGGCTGATGGCTGCCGCCGCACTGTTGCTGATCTCCGGCTGTACCAGCCGGCTCAATGTCGCGGAAATGCTTCAACAGCCCCAAAATAAAACCGTCCGCACCTATTGCAATCTCTGGTACGACGACGACCGCAACATCAACTGCATGAATTATCAGACCGGAAAAATCCTCCCGTGGGGTACCGAAGTTAACGTGACCGAAGTGACCAAGAGCAAGATCACGTTTACCGCCAACGGCGTCGAATTCCGCATTCAGTATTATCCGGAATGGACCATGATTCCGGTCGAATCCTATATCCGCCAGACGTTCACGCTGAAAACTCGCGCCGAGCTCGGCAAGGGCGTCGCGCCCAAGGTGCTGGATGAAATCGACCGCGGCCGGATCGTCAAAGGCATGACCCGCGACGAAGTGTCGCTCTGCTGCGGCTGGCCGGTCGCCTGTCGGACTCCCAGCCGGACCAACGACACCTGGATTTACTGGACCGATCACTTCACCACCATTCGCGTTGTTTTCAAGAACAACAAGGTGGTCGATGTGCTCTCGCTGCAATAACCCGCGCAAACCCATTACGAGATACGATAAAGGATAACGATTATGGCGACAGTTCTGGTTACCGGCGGCGGCGGATTTATCGGGTCCCATCTCTGTGAACGGCTGCTCCACGACGGGCACGACGTGATTTGCCTGGACAATTTTTTCACCGGTTCGAAAGACAACATCCGCCACTTGCTGGCGCATCAGGATTTCGAATTGGTGCGGCATGACGTCTGCCACCCCTATTTTGTCGAAGTCGATATGATCTACAATCTGGCCTGTCCGGCCTCGCCGGTGCATTACCAGTATAATCCGGTTCATACCGTCAAAACCTGTATCATGGGGGCGATCAACATGCTCGGCGTGGCCAAACGCCGTCAAGCCAGAATTCTCCAGGCGTCGACTTCGGAAGTTTACGGCGATCCGGCGGTTCATCCCCAGGTGGAAACCTATTGGGGCAACGTCAACCCGATCGGGTCCCGGAGCTGTTACGACGAAGGCAAACGCTGCGCCGAAACTCTTTTCTTCGACTATCACCGCGAAGACGGCGTCAAGATCAAGGTCGTCCGCATTTTCAACACCTACGGACCGCGGATGCTGCCTAACGACGGCCGCGTGGTCAGTAATTTCATCGTCCAGGCGCTCAAGGGCGAGGACATCACGATTTACGGCAGCGGCAACCAGACCCGGAGTTTCTGTTACGTGACCGATCTGGTCGACGGTCTGGTGAAAATGATGGACGACACCCCCGACGACTTTACCGGCCCGGTCAATCTGGGCAATCCCGGTGAATTCACCATCGGGGAACTGGCGGATCTGGTGATCGAACTGACCGGGTCGAAGTCGAAAAAAGTGTTCCGTCCGCTTCCGCAGGACGATCCGACCAAACGCAAACCGGATATTTCGCTGGCGCAACAACATCTGCATTGGGAACCCAAAGTCAAGCTCCGCGAGGGGTTGACTGCAACTATTGAATACTTCAAGTCGCTCAAGGATCTGTAAAAGCATTATGAAACCGTTGTTTACTCTGCGGGAAGTGATGTCCGCCGCCGAAGCCGTGGCCGTCTCTTCCGTGCCGCCGGAACTCCAATTGAACGCCGTGGTTACGGACAGCCGGAAGGATTGCCGGGGCGCCCTGTTTCTGGCCCTGAAAGGCGATGCTTTCGACGGCCATGACTTTCTCGAAGCCGCCGTCGCCGCCGGCGCCGGCGCCATCTGCGTGAATCGCGACGTTATTCCGGCCGACCGGCTGGCCAAATTAGGCGTGCCGGTGATCGCGGTCCCGGACACCGTCCAGGCCTATCAGGACCTGGCCAACTACCACAAACACCGCTTCCCCGCGCTGAAGACCGTGGCTCTGACCGGCAGCAGCGGCAAGACCAGTACCAAGGAAATGCTTCGGGCCATCTGCGTTGCCGCCTACGGCCCCGACGCCGTGCTTGCCACTGAAGGCAATACTAACAACCAGATCGGCGTTCCGCAAAATCTGCTTCGGCTGACCGACCGCCATCAGGTCTGCATTCTCGAAATGGGCACCAACCATCACGGCGAAATCGAACCCCTCAGCCGGACGGCCGAACCCGATGTGGCGGTGATTACTTTCATCGGCCGTTGCCATCTCGAATTTCTGGGGTCGCTGGAAGGCGTGGCCTATGAAAAGTCGCGCATTTTTTCGGCGCTCTCCGGCAAAGGTACGGCGGTGATTCCGTTCGCCGGTTCCGCCAATCACATTCTCGAACAGGCCGCCGCGCCGTTCCGGGTTTTCAAATTCGGCGAAAACGAAAGAGCCGATGTCCGCAGTCATTATCTCGGCGGCAAACTCAGCGGCAGCCGGTTCCGGCTCGAATTTCACCGTCCGCACGTCCATTACGACATCGACTGGTCGCTCTCTGGACGCCATCAGGCCATCAATGCCAGCGCCGCCGCCGCCGCCGCATTGGCGCTTGAAATCGATCCGGACATCATCGCCAGAGGGCTTGCCGACTGCAAGCTGCCGGGCCTGCGGATGCGCGTGACCGACCACGGCGGCGCCACCTGGATCAACGACGCCTACAACGCCAATCCCGACAGCATGGCTTCCAGCCTCCGGTGGTTGTCGGAGTTTGCCGATCCGGCCAAACTGATGATTGTCCTCGGCGATATGCGCGAACTCGGCGATTGTTCCCGTACGGAACAACTCAAAGCCGTGACGCTGGCCCGCAAACTGTTTCCGCACGCCTTGCTGGCCGCCGTCGGCCCGGAAATGAATGCGCTGGCCCATGATGCCAACGTGCCGGTCGGGGTGAATTTCTTTCCGGACGCCGAAACCGCCGCCGCCGCATTGCGTCCGCGGGTTACCCCCGGCATGACCGTGTTTCTCAAAGCTTCGCGCGGAATTAAACTGGAGACGGTCGAACCGCAAGCATGAACCCGTTGCTGTCAGAACTGATTGCCGTTTTGAAGCCCGGACTCCGGGAGGGCCGTGTCCATCCGGATTTTCCGGTGACGGGCATTGTCAACGACTCCCGGCAGCTTCAACCCGATAATCTGTTCGTGGCCATTCCCGGCGCCCGTTGCGACGGACATCGTTTTCTGACGGCGGCGGAACAGGCGGGGGCGCGGGCCTCCGTCATTACCGATCCCGCTTATTATCTGCCGGACCGCAATCGTTTTCTGGTGACCGACGCCTATGCCGCCTATGCGCTGCTGGCGGAACGTTTCGCGGGCAGTCCGGCGCATCGCCTGCAACTCGCGGGCGTGACCGGCACCAACGGTAAAACCACCATCGCGTTTATGCTCCATCGGATGTTGACGGCGGCGGGCCATCCGTGCGGCCTGATTTCCACGATCGAGTATTGCTTCGGCAACCGCAGTGAAATCGCCGACCGCACCACTCCGGAAGCCGGTAAACTCCAGCAACTGTTTTCCGGCATGGTGGCAAGCGGCTGTACGCACGCGGTGATGGAAGTTTCCAGCCATGCGCTGTCCCAGACCCGGACCGGCACCGCCCGGTTCGCCGTTGCCATTTTCACCAATCTGACCGGCGACCATCTGGACTATCATCGGACCATGGAAAACTATTATCAATGCAAAAAACGGCTGTTCGCGGAACATACCGCCGGTCCCGCCGTCATCAACCTTGACGACCCCTGGGGAAAACGTCTGGCCGGAGAACTGCCCGGCGTTCGGGTGATAACGTATGGTCAAAGTCCGGAATGTACTTGGCGCATCGGTCCGCTGACCCAGTCGCCGGCCGGAGTCGAATTCGAGTTGACCGGTCCGCACGGTTCCTTTCGGGCCGCAGCCCCGCTTCCCGGCGAACATAACGCCTATAACCTGACGGCCGCGCTGGTCGCGGCGGACTGTCTTGGGCTTGACCCCGAAGCCGCCAATGCCGCGGTCAAAACCAATTTTGCGGTACCGGGACGGCTCCAATATCTGGCGCTGCCCAACGGCGCGGCCGCTTATGTCGACTACGCCCATACCGACGACGCCCTGGCGCACGTGCTGGACACGCTCCGGCCGCTCTGCCGCGGACGGCTGCTGGTCGTCTTCGGTTGCGGCGGCGACCGGGATAAAACCAAACGGCCCCGGATGGGTGCGGTAGCCGCCGCCAAGGCCGATTTGCTGTTTCTGACCAGCGACAATCCCCGGACCGAAGACCCGTTGAAAATCATTGCCGACGTCCGGGCCGGAATTCCGGCCGGTAGCCGCCTGACCGTGGAGCCCGACCGCCGTCTGGCCATTGCCGCCGCTTTTCGCCAGTCCGTCCCCGGCGACCTTCTGCTGGTGGCCGGGAAAGGTCACGAAGACTATCAGGAAATCAACGGCGTCAAACACCATTTCAGCGATTTGGAAATTCTTGGCAGTCTCGTCAACTGACGAGCTTCTCCCCTTGTGGGTAGCGGGGCCGGATGGGACGGGGATTCCGGCCGCTTCGCGGTCGGCCAGCGATTCCGCGCTGCCGGGCGCGGCCCGGTTGATTACCGGGGCATACTCGGCGTACCGCCTCGGCCCCGGACCCCAGTGGGCGCGGCCCGGTGCGGGATGGTGCGGCGAATTCGGTTTCGCTCCGGCTGACGCCGTCGCGAAAGCTCGAATTCGCCCCACGGTCGCCGTATTCTCTCGCCGGTGCTCGAGAATCTCGGACCTGACAATGGACAGTTGACCTCGCGTAACCGGCATAACGACGGCGAGGGGTGATTTTCGGGGTCCAGGGGCCGACGCGATAGCCGAGTATGCCCCGGTAATCTCGCACCGGCACGCTGCCGGGGGGCCGGGGGCCGACGCGAAGCGGAGTATGCCCCGGTAATCTCGCACCGGGTCGCACCCGGACGCGTCGGCCCCTGGCCCCCCAATGCAGCCCGATCTATCCGATCGGCAACACCACGGGAAGGCTCACAACGTGAGCATACTCCGCGTTCCGCGTCGGCCCCTGGCCCCCCAATGCAGCCCGATCTATCCGATCGGCAACACCACGGGAAGGCTCACAACGTGAGCCCGGCGAGTTAGGAATGCGCGCAGCGCAGGAG
>Ga0160425_1000950_pt1 | contig 31526 bp, 22 predicted proteins | sample BioMet8_FD_108193 | JGI IMG/M metagenome (GOLD analysis project Ga0160425, IMG submission 108193) | Microbial communities from bioreactor (seeded with sewage sludge) at Lawrence Berkeley National Lab, California, USA - Biofuel... | ecosystem: Engineered > Bioreactor > Anaerobic > Unclassified ...
GCCTTCCGCGACATCCAGCTGGCGTTTTGATATGCCGGTCTTCGCACCGGCCGCGGTACCCGATACAGTTTTCAGGAGGATATCCGGATTGATGATTCCTCCGCCGGTCACCTGGTCCGTCTCTGTCACCCTGCGGTCCGTTTCCAGCGACCATTTCGCGATGACCACGCCGCCCCTCTTCACGTTGTTGCGGTCAGCCTTATCGGAAGAGGTCATGTCGACGATCTTCCCGTCCTCCCGGATCTCGAAGCTTCCGGTCAGCTGGCCTTCGTTCTTATAGCCATCCGGCGCGCCGTTGTTGTCCGTGTCGGTCGCGTCATTCTCCCTCCAGACATAGTTCCCGTAAGGCAGGACATTGGCAGCTGATTCAAAAGTTCCTTTCTGGTCGGTGACTCCCGTGAAGCAGACCTGCCCGTTGGCGTATTCCTTCCCGTCCACGATGACGGAATGGCTGCTTTCGTTCGTGACCTCGATGTTTGCGCCCTGAAGCGTCGCATCGCCCTGCGGGGTTGTCTCCAGGAGCTCATTGTCCCATTTCTGGATTTTGAAGCCTCCGAGGACCGGGTTCTCCATCGCATCGATGCCTTCCTTCGGATAGCCGTCCACCTCTTCGCTTCCCTTTGTCGCTGTCAGTGTCCGGAAGTCGATCACCGGATCCGTCGGGAGCAGGTATCCTGTCGGTGGCGTAATCTCCGTGATGCAGACCGTGCCAAGCGGAATCCCGACCGTCCCATCGAAGGAATAGAAGTCGTCGCCTCCAACCTTGTGGGCATCGTCCATCAGGACCGTGTAGGCTTCGGATGCGCTGTCGTATACCGACTTCAGAAGCCAGTACTTCTTGCAGTCATGGTCCGTATAGTCATTCACCTTCCCTGTGGGAAGCTTATCGACGGAATCATATTTTCCTGCGAAATATTCGACCAGGAAGACCGCCCCTTCGAGCGTCCCTTCGCCTTCCGGTTCCGAGAGATTCTCATCGATTCCTGCCCGTCTTGCGTCCTTCTTCGTAATCTTCAGCGTGTCGTAAAGCGGCTTGTCGGCAAGCGTCACCGTCGCCGTCTGCCCCGGTCCGAGATCCACCGTGAAGACCTCGTCGCTCTTATAGAATCCGAGCGGCGCTTCCGTCTCTTTTACGTAATAGGTGCCGGCGACCATCTCCGTGTCGTCCGTGGAGCCGTCGGACTTTGTGGTCATGCTGCCGACCTGGTTTGTGCAGGCCGCGTCGCTGAAGATGCCGAACACCGCCCCGGACAGGTCATAGCAGTCATTCCCGTCGGTGATCTCCGGGCGTTCCGAAGTCTTCCCCATCTTCACCTTCCCGGTGTTGATGAAGGTGACCGTGAGGTTCGTCTCCGCGCTGTCCGGCTGGATGATCAGGCCGTTGATCTCCTGGCGGCTGCCTTCCTGGATCAGCCGGTATGTGGCACCCGTGCCTTTGATGTTCATGGTCACGACGTTCGTCCCCAGGAGCTGCGCGATGTTCGACGGCGCTTCCAGATGGAAGGCATCGCCCTTGTTCAGGTTCGCGGGATTTACCGTGCCGTTCTCCAGCACGAGGCTCACCTGGGAGGGAAGCCCGCTGTAGGTCAGACCTTCGCCGGCCGTTACCGTGAAGGTCCCGGACTTCTGGATATCCCCATCCATCACTGCATCCGCGGAGTTCTTGTCAAGGGCGACATCGACGCCGGACTTCACATCCGGCAGTGCCTGGATTTTCGCGACCAGGTCGCGGACCTCCGCGTTCTTCGCCGACCAGTCCACATGGTCGAAGTTCTTGAACCTTGCATACGTCATCGCAAAATGCGTGACGATATACCGTTCATCCTGCGAGCCCAGATATCCGGTGATGTCTCCCGGCCCTCCGAATCCGTAGTACAGGATCTTCAACCTTAAGGGATCGGTCAGCGCGACCGTCGGATAGGTTCCCGGATCCGGTCCCGGCATGTCGGGCCTTGTGCAGTAGGCGTAGTAATAATTCACGCCGTCCGTCGTGAAGCGGAAGACATGGGCGCCGTTTCCTTCCCCCGCGTCATTTGTATAGCTGATGATGTGCGTGTAATCCAGCTGAACCGTCTGACCGGCGGAGGCGCCCAGCATCATGGGCGCTGCCATGAGCGACGTCAGCTCCGAACCGTCATCCATGACGATCGAGCTGGCAACGTCATCGGTTGTCACTGCGTCATCACTGGTTATCGTGGATCCGCTGTCTGCATTTACCGCTGCTTCCGGATCTGCCGCATAGGTCACGGTTCCGGAATCATCGCCGACAGGATCCGCCGTGACTTCCTGCGTAGTTTCAGCTGAAGGCTGGCTGTCCGCATTTGCGGTTGTGATCGTTCCTGCGACCGATGTCAGTGCCATCGCCGTCGCCAGGAAAATGGATAAGATTTTCTTTATCCTCATTGAATCCTCCTCTTTTCTTCGAAATATCTCAGTGCATCTTCATAATCGCTGTTAGGTTTTTCTTCTTCCTTTGGTGCCGTTTCCGCATGATTTGCTTCTTCGGCAGAAAAGGCTTTTTTCAGGCAGAGTCTTTCCGTATTGCTTTTGTCTTTCAGCGTCAGATAGTAGAAGACAATCGCATCTTCCACAAACTCTGTTCTATTGCCATAGCCTACGGCATCCAGTTTTTCCATATATTCCTTTGCCGTTCTTGTATTCGGTCTTTTACCGTTAAACCGAAGCTGTATCAGTCTTGATTTATCAGACATCTTTTACTCATCCTTCCCTGAAACAAAATAACTTCTCTTTCTCTTGCTCTAACTCTGTGTCACATGCGCGTCACCTTTTGTCACAATGTGACGTTCCTGCCCGGGAAGGCATCTTTCCCTTTCCCGAAGTTCTCTCATTCTGCGTGCCGAATCAGACTCCGTGCCGATCATGGTCGGAAGCTGAAGCATGCAGATGTCTTCATTTTCCAGAACCTCAATTGCTCCGAGCTTCTGCAGTGCCAGGGCGGCAATCCGTACAAGTTTCGGATCTTCCTGAATCTGAGCCGCAATCTCATCCGTGTGTGATGGAAATGTACCGGCATAGCGAAACACTCCATCGGACCGAATGCCCCGCAGCAGCATCTTGATGTAAATGATCAGCAGAGTCTCTCCTTCCGGCATCCCCCTTAAACAGGCAGGCGCACGTTCTTCAAAGAAGCCTTCCTTAAGGCGCAGCCAGTAATATCGTTTCAATCTCTCCCCTCCTTTCCTCCAATCTGTTCAACATATGCCTTCCCGAAATGCCGACGCCCTTCTGACGGAAACACCGGCCGATTCCTATTTGCCCCGCATCCCGGAATAATGGGAGTCATCCAGACGGCTTTTGGCAAAGCCCATAAGTTCCTCGCTTCCCCGGGTATTTCCCCGGGCCGTTCTTCACGGAAGTAGCATTATCCCCCTGCCTGTCATCGCGTCTCCGGCGCTGCCCGGATCATCCGGCATACCTCCCTTCGCTCCCCGCCTTAAAAATGGACATGGTTTCCCATGCAGGCGGATCGTGGCGTCAGATCACAGGTATCCTGGCCGCTTCTCCTTTTGGGAGAGCAGGGTTCATGTGTCTGGTGACTGCTTATTCAGTTTTCAAGGTTCATTTTTTTGTCCTACGCCAATAAGCCGCTACAAAAAGGTGTTCTGCTACATTCAGGCAAGAAATTGTTTCAATCTTTCTTTGATCTTTGAGTATCTGCGCTGGACATTCTGCCGGCAGATGCCAAGGTCTTCGGCAATCTCTGCATGGCTCCTGCCTTTCAGGGATTCACCGAGAATGTAGATATCTTCCTTGCTCATCTTCAGAACTTCTTCCTTCATGGCTCCGCTTACTTCTTCAAGCCATGATTCATCAAATGTCCGGTATTCCTTTTTCCCGTGAGCTCTGCGATCGCCCGCTGTCGGGATATCCGGCATTCTGTGATCATGAATGTAAGATTCACTTCCTTCGAAACCGATTCCTACCCCAACGGAACAGTGTTCATAGAATCTCCGGTCGCTTCTGAATACTTCCAGGTCGAATTTGTACATCTCCCGTATCTGGTAATCCGTCATGCCTGCTGCCCTATATGCTTCTTCGTTCTTTTTCTGCTGTGCTAAAAACTCGTTAAATGCTTTTCTGTGGTTGTATGCCATGTCTGGCCTCCTTGGATTTGAATGGTTAGCGGTTTGCCGAGATTCAAATCCCCGGAGGAGGTGCGCGGATGTACCGCATCGGTGTGCCTCCCTTTTGTGGGAAGCGAAGGAAAAAAGACTGACTTTATAAAGGCTGAAGAACCTTTCGATTTTCAGCAGCTGCCTGAAATTCTCCGCTTCAGGGAATTAAGCACCGGACATCCGGATGACCTTGTCTTAATTCATGTCAATATGCAGTTTTTATGGGTAACTGTTTTCAGAACAAAAAAAGAGCCGGGCGGTAACTTTTTCAAGCTACTCGTCCGGCTCGTATGTCGCATTCGCATCGTGCTCAGTACTGGGTAATCATCATTTATTCCTTGTTGCCGTAATTCCGATTGAGGAACCGCATTTCCAGCATTTTACGTAAAGATCGGGTTCCCAGGTTCCTCTGTGAAATACAGTGTTCTTAACCTTCATTGCCATTGCCTGTGTACTTACGGACATATCCGCATCCACAAGCCTCGACCCGCATACCGGGCACAAAATCACTTTCGTCAATTCAACCACCATCCTTAAGATGAGTGTCCTCATGTGTCCTTGTCAATTTTACCTACCTGCAGACCTGCCTTCTGACAGCAGGCCTCCCCGTTTTCTTCAGGACGAACCATTCTTCCCCTTCGCGGTACAGATGGCATCCCCTGCCTTTGATGCGAAGGATATATTCGTCCCCGATTTTATGGTCGCCAAGCATTTCTTTCTCCCGGATTTCATCGACCTTATCGACTTCATATGTTTGATCCTGCAGCATGATCTGCTTCGGAAAGGTCTTTCCGGCACTGCTTTCCCCATCGGCGACTCTGACTTTCAGTTTCATTGCGTTGAATTTTCTGACTTCTTCTTTCAGCTTCTTTTCAAACTCATCAAGACTTTGCATCATCTCCTGCAGCTGCTCTATTGTCCAGCCGGATTCCAGATGATAATCTGCACCTAATTCCTTGTTCCGTCTTTCCAGGTCGTCTAAAAGCTGTTTCCGCAGTTCGGCAGATTTCTCATACTTCTTCCAGGACTCGGCTGCCAGCTGATCCAGCTCCTGTGATTCCTGCTCATTCAGGAACAGGCATTGTTTCAGAAGCGTCAGCCGGGATGGAGTAAATGCCGGTTTATGCTTGCGTTCCACTTCCAGATAATAATCAGGTGCTGCCTGGATGGATCTTGCCATCGCAAGAACATTGATACCGTGGCTGAGCCGCTGAGCATACAGATACTCTCCGAACTGCATTTCCTTCCTCCTTTCTTTTCCCTCATACAGAAGTAACGTCCGCAACATGGAATTTACTTCTGTCAGACTCCCTTTTTGATTACCTTTTTGATTACTGTTCAAGTATAGAACATATGTTCGTATTTTCAAGATGGCAATCTGCACAAATCGAGAGCTGGCAGAAAATTAAGCCACGAACGAAAAAAGGCTGAAAAACAAGAAAAAAGCCATCCTCCGAAAAGGATGGCAAAATAGTATTTTCGTTATTTTTTATGTAGATTAACTGTAACACTTTTCATTTCGGGAAATATAAATGCAAACTTTTATTCTGATAAAAGGAAATATAGTATTTCTTATTTAGTATGATATATTATTAATAAGACTTTTTCTGCAATATACAGTAGGAAAGGCGTACTTGACATGAATCATGATAATTTAGAAGACAGCCTACCTCCAAAAAAGATAAAACATATAAAAATAATATCGAACAATATCTGCTACGGACCAGCTCCTAAACCCATAGAAGAAATTGAACAGCATCTTACCATCGCATCATCCGGACGTGTATGGTTCTCTGCAAAAAACTTTAAACAATATTCTATTGGCAATGGATTTTGCCGTAAAAAACAATTTTTAATTGGCAAATGGAAAGCTGAATTCATTTTTGAAATGATACAAAAACTTCCCGAATGTATGCCTATTGTAACAGATGTCGGGAATTATACTTTAGATATTAGCTATGATGATGGAGAGAATGATAGGATTTGCGGATCTCTTATCGGCAATGTTTATTCATATTCATATAATAACAATATAAAAATAGAATTATCTAAACTCATAAGGAGACAAATTCCTGTCAGTGCATTGTGGGTATTTAACAGTTCCCTTTCACCAGACTACGAAGGAAACAAAGCAATATACCACTTTGCTCAAAATTGGGAAAATTTTTTCATAAATACAAACCTCAAATATAATTTTGAAGAAGATTTCGGAAAAGACTGTATGAGGCTCGGTTTTCAAATGGATTGCGGAAACGAATTTTCTCGGCTATGTTCAAGTTTTGGATACACGGTTAAAGATAATTTGGAAGATGCACTAAAAAAGATTGATGACATTGATGTAATTGGTTCAGGCCTGTTTTCACACTGGAGATATCTGACGCACTGGGCTTATCAATATCAACTTGATGAAGAAGAATGTAATCGCTTCCTTCTCTTTATTCGGAGACTCAAAGAACTTACTGCAAAATGAATTATATATATTCTTAAAGGAATGTCATAATAGTGAGGAGAAATTAATGACACAGTTTGAATCCGTCAGGAAAGTTGTTGATGATTATGTAGAAACCAATGGTACCGATACTATCCTTTCCAAAGAAGATATGTATGTGTTGATACACAAATCATATCCGACTATTCCTGCTACAAGCATACAGCTGACAGATTTTTGCTACAATCGTTATAACGCTGGAATTGAAAAGGACTTTGCTCACGGTAAATGCCTTGAATACACCTGCAACGGAAAATACAAATTGTTAGGAACCAGTTATCAATACAATGGTCCTGTTTTTCAATACATGGGGCGTAAAAACGAAGTCATGATAGGAACGTGGGTTAAAGGAAAATTTCAAAAGGAGATAAAATATTGAAAGGGATATTCCAAGTAACTACAGAAAAGGGAGCTGTTTTACTAACGAGCTATAGTGAAGATTTAGATATTTCAAAAAGTGAAATTGAATCAGGAAGAAGTTTATCCAGAGGTCTACAGCGATATTATAATAAATATCATATAAGATTTACTTTTCAAGTTTTAGAAGAAACAGATGATATTAAAGAGCTAGGAAAATACATATTTCCACATGTTCCTAGAGTAAAAATAGATGATTCTTGCCTTGAACAATTGCCAGAGGGGGCTAAGATCGTTAATAAAATTATTGATTGGTTTTGCGGAACTTTTTTAAATAAGAATTTAACATTTGAACTTTATTTTCGTGAAGGGAAGTATATTGGCATTCTTCAAGAAGATGGAATATGCATTGAAAAATATGCTGACTTTTCGAAAAATGGAGTGCCAAAAGAAAGGACTTTTTTATAATAATCAAGATTAATTTTCACCGTTTGTTGAAAATGTCTTCATACACAGGACACATTTTACCTTTATCATATGTCTTGTAAGATCAATAAAGAAAACAACTTCATAACCTTTTTCTTTTTCATACTCCTTCCCTTTTAAAATCGAGACCGTCCTGCCAACGGTCTCTTTTTTATATCATTTCACCCCTTTATTCTTCAATAGCATCATGTAACATCTTCTGATACTGCTTTTTTATTGAAACCGGCGAAACAATCCGAATCTGCCCTACAAACTGGAATACCCAGCCATAGAACACAGGACTTGTTGCCACCTTCACTTTCACTCGGAATTTATCTAATCCGGCTTTTTTTGTCTCGACTTCTTCTCCAAACTTATCAACAATTGTCTTCATCAGAGCGTTTTCGCATTCCAGGGTTACCGTGACTTCATCGCCACAGAACATCTCAAAATATTTCTTTCCATATTCAGAGGCATCGAAGCCATCCGGAGCCGGTACCGCTTCATCATCCAGGATTTCGGTATTGGTCATTCGATCCACACGGAATTGAATGATGCTGCTATGCTTTTCTGAATATCCTATGAGATAATAAAAGTCGTTACTCCAGAAAAGCGCATATGGACTATTCACATATACCTCTCCATCATGACGAAGTATTTTCTTCTTATCCGGCGTATATTCTTCATAATTAAACTTTATTTTCTTTTTTTCATTTATGGCATCCGTAATGCTGTTCACGACATAATATATCTTCTCATTGTTCGGTTTCACCCGCCCGGCTGGATAAAGATGCCGTACCAGCGATGAAGACTGATACTTGCTCGCAAGCTTAGTTAGCTTCCGAATCATTTTTCGGCTCTTCTCATCTGTAATGAAACGGGAAGACATAACCGCGTCAATCAGAAGTTTAAGTTCTGGAAGTTCAAATTCACGATCTCCAAAATAGAATGAGCTGTGATTACTGTGCACTGTTTCTATATCGTAACCTGCCTGCACCAACGTATCGATATCATCCTTCACCGTCTTGCGATGGACCGGTAAACCACGTTTCGTAAACCAGTCAATAATCTCATTAGTAGACATCACATGCTGATCATCTGTGTTCTCATAAAGAAGTTTCAGCATGTAGAGCAATCGTCCTTTTTTATTTACATCTTCTATTTTTTTTATACGCAAATTCATACCTCCATCACATATATACAACTATCCCTTTAATTCCATTATTTTCCTAAGACATTCTGATTTTTCATCATCATCCAACTCTTTATAATAAAGTAGTACAGTTTCTATCTTTCCAGCACGAATTATATTGTTTGCTTCTTTATCCATCTCTTTTACGTTTTCAATCGTTTCTTCGGAAAGATATTCTGGTAAGAAATGTGTATTTTCTTTCCATCGATGTATTGTTTCTAAACTCTTATTACCAAGGCTAAGATTTTGTTTTTTCCATTCCTGTTCTTTTATATCCAACTCATTTGAAATGGAAGATATCACTTCTTCAATAATAGGCATAACATCAAAATCAAAATCAGAATCTTTGTATTTATTTATAATCTTTTTTGAAACTGCATTAAACTCCGCTCTCGAATTGATTGCCGTTTTAATAGAACCAACATCGACAGAGATTTCTTGTAAATTCTTTTGAAGTTCTTCTAAACCATTTTGATCATTCGGAGCAAGTCCTTTTGTCAAGACCAGAGAAATTCTTTCAATAATTTCGTCAAGATCCTCTGAACATTTAATCTCACATAAATCATCCCAAATATCTGTAATATCCTGCTGAATCCGGTCATGCATTCCGCTAAGAGTCTTTACTCTTTTATCAAGTACTTCTTTTATTATTTCTCCATCTTTTCCTAGAGAATATCCGAACTTTTCCACACGATTCTGCAGGCTTTTTCCTTCTTTCAAGAGTGTGCAAATATTTACGTAGGAAGTGAATTTATCAACCTTATCGTCAATATATTTTTGGTAATCCTCTTTTAATTGTTGCCTCGATCTTATCTCTTCGATATTATTAAGCTCATGATCTTTCTGAATTCTTACCCTTTTTGCGTATTCTGTATAGCCTAAGCCTTCAAGCTTCTCTTGTATCTTATTTTGATGATTTCTAAATGTGAGCATTCTTTCTACCGAATCACATACAGATGTATTAATATGATGATCAATTGTGGCATCCAGAAAATCTTTTGCTTCTTTTGTAATTTCACCTAGTTCTGCTTTGTTCTCATCAGAAATTGCATATCCGTTATCCTCAAATATCGCATTATAAGGAAAATCTCTAATAAGTTCTAGAGCAACTAAATCATTATAAATTTGATTCTCATCTTTTGCTTTCTCAATTTTCTCGTTGATTGCCTCTATTTCTCTATTCCACTGGTTCAATGCTTTTTTTCCTGAAGAAAGATCCTTTTTTGCTAATAAATATGCTGAATCCATTTCTTCAGGCACTTCATCAACCAAGAGCAAATTATCTAGTTCCTGTTCCAAACGGCATACTTCAGTTATTTTCTTATTTGTTTTAACCTTTTCGAAAAACTTAGTGTATTTCCCAATAACAGCCCCAGCATCAACATAAACCAAAGAGGATTCTTTAATAAATTTAAGATCAACCTTTTTATCATTATTTATTATTACTTTGTCTTTCCAGACATTAATGTTTTCAAGTTCTTCGTGACGTATTCGTACACAATAGTTTAAATTTGCGCAAACCACAGCAAGCATTAATGTCACAACATCTTCACTCATACCATATGGCGGTTTGCAATAAGTGCTATAAAGATCAGCACATAAAACCTCTCTTTCCGTATTGATTCTTTCTTCTATTTGATCATAAACAACTTTAGCATGCTTTTCCTGAGGCGGCATAACCTTATATTGCTCATTGATACATTTCCATGAAGTAGCTGATGTTATAAAAAATAATGACTCTACTCTGTTTCTCATTTCAACTACAAAATTATGGATTGTAGCTTCACTTATAGTATTTGAAAACAGCATTTTTAAAAATGAGCAATAAAAGCCTCCTGCCTTTGCTCCTATATTATTTGCCTTAGTGACAAAATTATCAAAAAAGAAAGGCACCGCATCCGGATAAATTTGATCAAACACTTTTGTAAGAAAAATTGGCATTCTTTCTACACTGCATACTGAATCTTGTTTTAACTGCTGTCTTTGCTTTTTCAATACGTCAATTTCATCCCTAAGGTTACCAATTACTCTTGTAATGTCCTCTTCATAATGTCTCTCATACTTTCTGCGAATTGTCTCATCCATTTGATCCAGGACTGAGTATTCCACAAGTGATTCAAACATTCTATTCTCGGTATCATTCAGTAACATTACAATAATAGGCTTATTGTTAAACAAGCTCACAATATTTTGAGCTTTTGCAATAGCATCCAAATCTGTATCTTTATTGACATAGAGCCAAATCAATTTTCCCTTTGATGTAGTAGACCCGTTTGCATTTTCCCATTCAGCAACATAGTCTTTGGCTCTATTTATAGTAAATTCTTCTATAGGATATAGTTCTTGTGTAAATGTCCATTCACTAGTTGTTATTTTATGTTCATTCCCGAAATTTGTCGGTTGAATCTCCAGTATGCCTGCTAATTCCTGAATTTTAATATCATCAATGTATGATTTGTCAATGTGGGCGCCTGTCATTAGTCTTCTTTTTGCAATCTTAAAATCATGTGCACCATTTGACTCTTCTGTAAAATCAAATACACAGGCATGATCGTCGAATTCTAAAACGGCGTATTCTCTTTCGAGCCAACGTAATTCTTCATTTATTTCATCTGTTGTCAATCCAGAGCATACCGATAGGGCTAGTTTTGTGTCATCATAGCTTACCGTTTTAAACCTTAACATCCTTAATACCAAATTGGATCTTAAAACAATAAGCGACTTTTCCGATAGCTTATCTCCAAATTTGGATATAACATTATCATATTTAATACACTGCTGTGTTTTCTGTCTACCTTCTTGCTCAGCAGACAGCATCTCTGTATATAAATCCCCAGATATTAATCTCTCAGGCATAACCAGAACAGGCTGTGTATCCACATTGTACTCAGCATATTCATCTATATACCGGCTTATAAGTGTTAATGAAGATCTATTCTGAAGGTAATCTGAAAGATTCGTCAGCATATATGTTGATACCGGATGCAATGGATATATACCTTCAACAGCAACTTTTCTAAATAATTTATAATCTTTCCACAGCCCCTTTGTAGAAAGCCATCTATTCATGTTATTAAATATATCTTGCCATTTATCTTCGTGTTTCTTTTGCCAGGCTACGATATATTTTTCAAAAGCTTCTTTATTTTTTCTTTGTATTAGATTTGCAAATACTGTTTCAAGATTAGATGATATATAATATTTCTCAGATTCATCAAATCTTCCAATATATCTGCTGATATTTTTAGTCTGATCTACCCTTTGTAAATATGTCTTTATATCTGACTGAATAAAATTAATGACATGCAAATATCCTTCAACATTCTGTGTTTTTTGTGTAAGCTCATAAATCTGCTGTAACCCGGACTCGCCCGATTTTGCTGCATTAACTCCTGATGCATATTCTAAATATCGCCCAAATTCATCAAATAGAATAATGACATGATCGAATTCGCCATTCATCCCACAAAACTCAGACACAAGCATTTCTAATATGCTTGAAGCCGATAATCCTTCATCCCATCTAATTTCTTGACCGTTTATTTCCGTATATACTTCATTGACAATTTCAAATGCATCATCGTCCGTCATTAATTTTTCACGGATCTGTATTGCTAATTCTTCTCCTGTATATCTCCAATTATGCTTTTTAGCCGCTTTCTCAAATAGATTCATTGATGTATCAATATTTCTATCAAAAAACATTTCTGCCGTACGTACTGCTCTATTTATCTTCTTTAAGCTTTCATCTGAAAGTCCATATAACTTCATACTTCTTTGAGCTGCACGCAGTATTTCTGCATGAAGGTTAAAATCTCGCATACCATTAATAACCATGACAAAATTCCTACCCGCGGAATTTTCTCTGATTTTGTTTGCTGCATCTGTATCTATCGCAGCTATATTACTAATTATTTTATTGTAAGTCTTCGGCATATACTGCTTCCCTGAAAATATCTGTGCAAGTGTAACTGCAAGATGAGACTTACCCGTTCCATAATCGGCTATTGCCAATGAAAGTGCATTTGACTTATCATCATTTAGCTTACCAACAAGCTCTTCTACTAAACTTATAGTATCAATTCTTTTTTTACTTCCATTGCCTTGTTCTTCTACTCCATAATATTTACTCCCATGAAAAACAAAGCTTTCTGCAACCTTGGAAGCTTTTTCCTCACTATAAAACCAATCTGCTTGTACTGCACCCTCAAAAAAAAGATCTTTTCTAAACTCTAATATGTCCCTCAATTCCATATTATTTATCTCCTAACATAATTCACTATACAATTTTTTCAACACAACATTTTTCGATAATAACCTCAGAATTGTATATGGCATTAATTGTCTGTTTAGACGTATTATGTCTTTGGATGCCAAATTCTCCAACACTTCATACTCCTGAGTTTCATCCCATGCAAATGCTTTTCCAAATCCCAGTAGTTGTAATTGATCAGAAGTAATTTCCTCCATACCTAGACACTTAATATCCCAATATTCAAAAAGCGTGTATGCGTATAAATAAATGAATTCTTTGTTATATATCAGAGGATGCTCAATTACACTTTCTGTATCTATGTCCACCAATCTTAATGTTTTAAAGATATCATCATATGAGCTTATAAAAGGAGCAAAATTCTTGTTGTTAATCTTATTTGGGAAAACCTGCTCAAGTTCTTTTAAAATTATATCTTTCCTAACATGTCCGCCATATTTTGGTAAAACCGTTTTAAAAACAGCATTCCAAACATCAGCCCCATAAACATCTCTCACTAACATTAAGTGGCAAAGCAATATTGTCAAATCTTCTTGAAGCCCTGGGTCTTCTTCCTTAACAGTTTTTCCTAGCGGAGTAAGCTCAAGACTATACTTTCCGTTTATTTTCTGATAATTTATTAGCCCCATATAAGATGCATAGAAAATATGCGGTTCAACTTTTCCACTACTTTTTCCATTAGGTATCCCTGTTAATGAAGATATTTCTTTTACATCATATGCCTCATCATTTTCAGATACAGATAGAATACTCGAAATATATTTTGCTTCCGGCTTAAAAGTTTGGTGAAAATTCAGATTCGGTTCAGACATCATTTCTCTCCTTAAATGATGTAACATTTGTAATAGTAGGTTTTACTAAGCCAAATTTTCCATCCGCTCTGATACGTTCACCAACCACTATGCACTGTCCTTTTTTTAGTGCTTTCAATGGTGTCAGCCAAGTATTCCCATCTGTTGGATCAAGTTGTTTTGCAATCTTTACTATTTCATCATCCGTTGGTTTAAAATAAAGTTTAAATGCAGCTTGCATAAGACGTACAACCTCTTCATCTGCCAAGACTTTTAATGATTGTGTTGCAAACCATGCGGACCAGCCAAATTTTCGGCCTTCTGTTAAAATTGCCGCACTTGGAGAATTCTCTTTATGTGACAAGTTCTGTGCTTCATCTAAAACCACAACAAATGGTTTGTCCTTACTTCCAACTTTCTTTGTATAATACCAAGCATCCCATAACATCAATTCAGTAATAATAACCTGCATTTCTCTATCTATTAGCGTTAGTTGGAATATCTTCATCACCGCGTTTTTGGAATACAAAATTTCGCCCCAATCAAAGTCAGCATCTTTATTAAAACTTATACTGTGAAAGAATGGTGCCATTTTGGACAAAACAGTCTGAGCTGATTTATTTACAATTTTCTGATGCTCTAATTCTTCCTGGAAATATTGCATATTCATAGATGCGCCATGTTTCTCAATACCAATTCTTGTTGCCTCATATATCGCCGAAAACTGTTGGTCACCAAATCCATATACATGGATAAGAATATTAGCAAATCGTGCAGCAACATCAGAGGCCGGTTCTAACATTTTCATCCCCGCCATATCAATTTCATGCTGTTTAAATGGATCTATAGGTACCCCCTGCATCTTCACAATATGTTGAGATATTCTATTGCCCATTACTTCCACAAATTCTTTTTCAAGTTGGTCTTGCCTAAAACCTTCTGTATAATCAAACACTACAGAAGAAATGTTGCTCTTAGAAAGTTCATAAAGCATTGTTTGAATACTATAAGTCTTTCCTTGACCGGATGTACCTGTAATAAGTAAATGTCTATTGGCCATTTGCGGATGTCCAAATTCCCAATATACTTTTTGAGATACTCTATCCATCCCTATTAAAACCCTTGAATTTTTTATATCCGGCAATGTATCCAACGTTTTCTCTTGTGTCTTATCTCCTGTTTCAAAAGACATCTCATCTTCATTGTCTTTTGTTTTTAAATTTGTGTTAGTGTTACTACCGCTTTCTGCAACATTTCCATTAAGTTGATGTTGAAATGCAGTATCATCCAATTTTCCTTTATCTGTCAAATGTGAAGGTATAACTTGCTCACTTCTATTGCTCTTATTTTCATCAAAATTAACTTCCGCCTCAATTTCTTTTTCTCTACGAGCGATGTCCTCCTCATCATCACCCTTTTCAAGTAGTTGAGGATTTACTTGAACAAATTCAATATCATTGCAGGTCTTTTCTTTAAGTAACAGTTCTTGTATTCTCTTTTGTGGAATATCAATAATAGATATATGTTCATCTTCTGTTGGGGTTTCAACATCTGCCGTTCCATCCATATCGACCCAAAAACCTAACACTTTTCCAGACCACGTAATTTTAAAGTTCCCATCTAGAATTGATCGAAGCTTACCAGATAATTCGGAAAAATCTTCAGAATTATCACTAAATGTAACCTGCGCAAAAGCAAGAGCTCTGTATAACTGAGCATACCAGTATCTTCTTTTTATCGAAGATGAATCCGGATCAAATATAGTAGAAAGCCTTTTTATCCCATGTTGAACCTGTCCAACTGCCTTTTCTTTATGCCCTGTCGCATTCAACAAACTGGCTATTTTACACTCTATTACCGTTGCCTTTAGCCTTATCATATTTTCTTCTGACGGAATTGCTTCAAGCACTAAGAAATCTGGTCGTGACATAGAATTATCGTCATCTTTATCTATCTCTCCACTAAACCAATGCTTATAGGAGTCTAAATGTACAACAATTTTTAATGCAGCCTGTGTTCCCGCCTCTTTTTCCCGCAAGGAAGTTAAAACATATGCCATAAATTCGTTAATATTCCTATCTTTCTGATTAATTGCCGAAAATAAGCTTATGCCGTCTAACCCGCTTGCCTCTTTGATGCATATCGAGGCTGCAAGTTTAATTTTTTCCGTATCCCACATAAACAGTTGATATAATCTTCTTGAAAGTTTTTTCTTAATTGTCTCTAGAATAATCTTTCTTGCCGTTATTGTAAGATTATATTGGCCATAAGCACCTTTCCCTGTGCTAAAACCAATAATTGAATAATCATCCTTATGCCCATCATCATTTCGTAATAGTGCACCATCCATTCCACTGTCTACACAAACAACCCAATATGCCTTTTCATGAAGCATCGACACTGTATTCTTTTCTTCATCATCAATGCATACTTCTCTTACCGCAATATAATTCGATATAGGCTTAACTTCCCCGTTGTTTCTATACCTCGTTACTTGCGTGTGTGTATAAGAAGCACGAAATTGTGGTTGAGAAAGTTCTATTCTCCTCTTCACTTTGCTTGAAGTATCCGAAATAGGCGCCGGTTTAAAAACTATTGGAAAACGACATTGGCTAAGATCAAATTTGATGTTGCCATTTTCCTGCACAAAGCCATAGCAATTTACTTTCAACAAATTCATCGCAAAGACAATATCATTATTACCATTTAGAATCTTATCCAGTTCATTATTATTCCGCCATTCATTTAAATAAGTATGAATATTCACATTTGAATCTTGAGAAAAGCATTCATCCATCCAATAAGCTAAATAATTCCTTCCACCCTTATTTTCCGGTTTTACCAAAATCTTGATGTTTATATTCATCTGCTTATCGGGGTTTTTCTTTCGTACAACATCTATATATTTATAAATTGCAGCAATAATAGGTTGTAGTTCTGACGGATTAACAAATACAACACTAAGATTTCTATATGAATCCGGGAATGCCTTGTTGTAGTCTTCTATCACATCATAAATCATCTTGGCATTGTCATTCATTTCAACATTTTCTTTAGAGTCAAAATCATCATCATAAATTGCATCTTTATGAATCATATCTTTGAGTCTACTATTATTTTCGATGTCATCTCGGCCATATGTTGAAAAAGCGCCAAAAGAATTAACAGCACCAAAATATACCTGCCCATAAGATGGAAATATATCTAGTGCGCTTTGAATCATGCTCATTTGAGACAAATCATTAACAACTTCTTCTATTCGTTTGCCGCTGATTATCTGTATGTCATCATTTTCTTCAGAATTCCACCATTCTTTACTGCCATCAAGAATGAAGAGATTCTGATCATTCAATTTTTCCAATGCAGCCGGATGCCATGCCGGAACAATACAGCACCTTGAATCCTCTGAACCAGTGGCAATTTTTTCACTGTTTTCAATATTGAATGCATGAATATATGCATCCAATATCCACTTTACATTCTCCGGCCATGTTTGACCCGTCAACATTTTTCCAAGCTTCCTGTATGCCTCAACAAATACAATAAGCTCAGAATTATCTTTTAGAATGCATTTATAGAAGCCTTCATTAGTAACTTCTAAAATGAATTTTGTAAATTTAGTGCCCAAATCATTAAATTCTGCTGCAATAATTTCTGGAACTTCTGTTTTTTTAGCATTAATAAGATCTATTAAATTGAATTTAAAGTCGATATCGCTCTCATCATACAAATCAAAGAACTCTTCTTCACTTTTAGCAAACATCAAAGATTTAATCTTTGGCAAGATTGCAATAGGAATATAAGACTTATTCAGCTCTATATCATTTTCACATATATCTGAAAAGTTATGAAGCCAACTGCATGAGTTGATAAATCGCCATTGAAACTCTCTAACGAAATCCTTTTCTCGTTCGCAAGAAAACTGTTCTTGAACTATTTCGCCTTGAGAATTAAGACAAACAAGATGAAATAAAATCTTGTTAATTGTTTTATTAGAACTTGCTGCTTTAATTAATCCATCTTCAATATATTTTTTCGCCTTTTGGGGATCAAAAAAGTCAGAAGGTCCTGAAATTATTTCAACTTCATTTCCGTATAAATTCCACGCAGCTCTATTCAAATATTCAATCAAGCCATTCACATGTCTGCATATTACTTGCCATGTTTTTAGTAGTTGCTGTTCTTCCTCTTCATCTTCCATTTCAGAATACATACTTATTACTTCTGCGAAATTAAATTCAAATTTCACTGTAGCTATATCAACATCATTAGCTTTCGCCTCTGACAAAATCCATAATAGAGCTTTCGTAAATGATGTTAATGGATCACCATTTACAATTGTTGTTATATTTTTTTCCTTTTTCGTTGTCTCTAGCTTTAATCCGAGTACCGCCTCTACAATATTAAAATCTGTTTTAAGTAATAATTTTTTGTATCCTTCTACATTTTCTCCCCGTATATATCCTTTAACCAAATCAGCGAATTCAGAATAGCTCTTAATTCCTTGGGCATCCCATCCACCCCATTCACTACTATATTTTTCTTTTCTTTCTTCATATAAGCTTATCTTTTTACAATAATTCTTATACTGATTCCCAGTTAATCTTTTAAATAATTGTCTACTGATAAAATCATATTCCTGTTTTAAAATATTTTTTTGCCTTTTATAAGATTTGTAGAAGGCACTTCCTCCCTCTTAAATGGAAGCCCCCACTGTGGTAATGCATCGTAAAAGCGTTCTTTAAAATCGTCAAAATTTGATATAGACTTCTCCCATTCATCAGCAATATCACTTAACTTACATATATCAATGGGTATGAATTCGAATAAATCTCTATACATTTTATCAACAATTTCGCAATCAGATTCGCTTAAAACACTGTCTATGCCTACAAAAACTTTATGATATTCTTGCCGTAAATCGCTAACTAATGTATCCGGAGTTATTGTATAACAATTTAATAAGCCGCCTTTATCTTCCTCATCTTCCGTCCCAAGCATCAATAATATATTTTGATCATGCAAATTTCTGTAATAAGTAATACTTTCCTTTTCAGCAACCCAACCCTTATTTAGCATGGACTGAACAACGCTTGTGTTCTTAGAAATATTTTTAAAATAACGCCATTTATTTTTCGCAAGTTTTATATTAATTGTCAATTTTGAGTCTGAATAGTTCTCACATATTTTTCTTGATACAGCTTCGTATATTTCTATCTGTTCAAACCCATCTACTCTAATCATAGTTTCTCCAGCAACATCTGGAGAATTTTTCATAACCAGTTTAGCAATGCTGTCGACAAGATACTTCATACATCTACCTCCACTGGAGCATAGGGATTTACAACAATAGATGTCGCATCAGACAGCTCCCTTAAAAATCCTGTTGCCTTGAGAAATTCCTGAAAAGCTTTTACGTTTTCAACAAAACTGTTTGCTAAGTCACTTTTAACTTCAGTATCGTCTTCAAGTGATTTTCTATATTCATCTGGTCCAATTACAATTCCATAATGTATATAAAGTGCTTCTAGAAACATGTTCAATGTCATTTTTTCTCCAGGTTTTATTAATGCAAGTACAAGGAAGCGAATCACATCTTCAGATAAGCTATATCTTTCAAAAGGACCATTCATTGGGATAATGCATTGCAATTCTTTCCCTTTCGCTCGGAATATATCTAGTGAATCTACTTTCGCTTTTCTAACTGCATCCAACCTTTTTTGTTCTTCAGAAATATTTAGCTCATTTCCTATTTTATTTAATGCTGTCATAAAATCATCTTGTGTTTTTCTGAATGATTCGGCTGAAAGTTTTTTCACCGTATCCGTAGTTGAATGTCCCCTCATATCTACAATCCATTTACTTGGTTGTACTCCCAAATAACTTCCAACCCCGCAAACCATCATCCTCATAATTTGATACATAACACCTTTTGCTAATATATCCACCCTATTAATCGGATGCATTTTACAAGACAAGTAATTGGTTAATTCATCTATAGTATATTGTTCACATTGTATATATGCATTTTCCGGAATAAAGGATAGATGTAACGGTTGAACTAGAGCTTCTTTTTCAAATCCCATTTCTTTTTCCCAGGTATCTTGTATAAAAGAAGCCATATTGGAAATTTTTTTACATTCAACAAGAACCATATCCTGAAGAAGTTTTTCCAAACAATCTCTCTTCTCAGGATGTTTTTTTAGTCCTTGGAGAATATGTAAATAATAAAGCTCACCTCCTCTTGCGAGAAAGTTTCTTTTATCAAAACTAAATTTCGTATCTACTGTCTCCTTGTCATATTCCCAATCAACTTCATTTCTTCTTTTCTTTTCACTCGGGTCGCAACCGCACAACATAAATTCCGGACATACTGGTAAAAGGGCCTGAGCCCCCCAAAATCTCTTTTTAATTACTACGGCATATCCATGAAATAAATCCTGAATGCTTTCCAAGTATTCTCTGCCTTGTTCTTTCGGGATCTCATCCATTTTGGAAAGCAGTATTTTCATCATTTCCTGATAAGCTTCTTCATCTGCTTTTATAACGCCATTTTTTCTTGCTTTATCATAGAAAATAAAGCGTCTTAAAGCCATTCTAGGCTCTACCCAGTAATCAAATTTACGTTCAATAAAGACAGAATGGAAATGGTTTTTTCCCGTCTTCAGATCTGCCTCTTTTGCAGATGTAAACACGAGTAAGAACTCAATCAAATACTCATATAAAGTCTGGTCCGCCTTAAATCTATTACCAAATAGCATTGAAGAAACTATAGGCTTATTTGCATTTGCAATTCTTTTATAATCGTCATCCATTCCTTCTGGAAAAGTATTCATGAAGATCCCCCTACATCTCTCTTATACTTTTAGTCTCCGTTATTTCTAAACTGATCGGAGTATTACAATTATTCTTCAATACAATCATTTCAAAACTTTCGTCATTATCATCATTCAATTTATCCGATATTTCGGCTTTAAGACTTTCAATACCGTGTGAAAGTTGAGGATCAACATTTGTTGAAACCACTCCATTTCTTAATTCTTCAAAAAAGTCAAAAAGCGGCAAGGTAATTTCTGTATCAAGTTTTTTATTTTCAATTTCTATTTTTAAAGCATATCGTTTTCTTTTACCATTAAATAAACTATCTTTTGTTTCTTCCGCTATAACTTTAACCTTTCTCGAAGGTATCAGCCCTGTGATCAACTGTACATTTTGTGTAATTCCTGATTCTCTACTTAAAGTAATAGGGATTTGTTGATCATTATTTGTCGTGCCTATATAAATCATTGATAAAGCATCACAAACCAGATTAGCATCTATTCTTGAAGGAGTAGCTTTGCCATCTCGTAAATTGCAGAATCTCGAAAATTGTTTTGAAAAAATATCCTCATCATCATACTCAATCACATTTTGATCAGTAACAATATTTAAAAAGATGTATGTGCGTCTTAAAAATTCACGCCATCCTGGCAAAAATGAATCGTTTTTTTCTGCATCATGCAGAATTTTCGAAACATCTTCGCCAAATATATTTTCATAATCATTCTCTAACAGTGCCTCATCGGATCTCAATCTCTTGCGATCATATCCACACATATATGCTTCATTAACAGCAACAATTTTTAAAGAAATATCTTTTCTTACAGTCCCTATATAGCCAAAAAACAAATTACTAAATAGATATTTATAATCATTTTGTTGAATGACATCTGCGCATTCTATTCCACCCGTAAGCATATAAGCTAGTTGCTCTGTCATGCTTCGAATCGTCAATCTCTTTCCATGTTCAGAAATCCATATGTAATGCATTGTAATAAATTCATATACATGTTTACAATTTTCAACAATCAAGTTTCTATTTCGATAAATATGGCAATACTCACTCTTTTCACATTGCTTGCAACTGTCCCAAAGTTCCTCATCAACAATTTTACTTAAAAATTCACTCGCAAAATATGTATTATCAATGGATGCAACATTAATGACACATACTTTATATCCCAAGATTTCAATTACTTTTCCGGTATTATTATCCATTGCATCAATTAGTTGAATTTTAGCCATTTCACTATTACTAGGGTTTGGAAAAAGATTTCCAAATGTGTTAATTAATGGGCCTGTATTTGCAACCATAAAGGTATAATTGCCTTTATCAGGCATTTCAAGAGCTTCTCTCAAAACTGATGTTTTATTTTCATCAGGCACTTCACTAAAATCCTTTATACATCTGCATTGATTTCCCCCATGCAACATCACATCAAAAACACTTTCTGATGAGCCAAAGTCCATATCAAGGTCATCAAGAACTTGATACATAATACTTGTTTTCCCATCTCCAGCATGCCCTGTCAAAATAATCGAATGGGGTTCTTCATTCGCAAACTGATTACAAATAAAATCACACAGTCCAACCCGAACCATTACTTTTGCATAGAAAGGATCCGCTATATTTTTTTCTCCATAGGCATTCGGATTTTGAGCATTAAGATTATGAAGTTTATTCAGATACTGGACAAATTCATTATTCATTATGTTTCTCCAATCATTTTTCTCAAAGCATTTGCAAGAGTTGCTATGTCATGCTCGTTGTTGTATTTACTCAATCCAATTCGTACTGTTCCAATATATTTTTCATCTTTTAAGATCCTATGGATGAATGGTGCACAATGATATCCAGTTCTTACAGCAATTTCATAATCTTGATCCAACATAAATCCTATGTCTTCTGCTATGTATCCTTTGACATTAAAAGAAATGACACCTATATGTTTTTCTATAGAAGGCGCATATACAATAACATTTGGAATTTTTGTTAGCACCTCTACTGTTTTTTTCGTCAATTCCTTTTCAATAACATAGTTTTTTTCAACGTTCACTTCCTTTAAAGCTGCATTAAGTCCAGCAATGGCAACTATATTTGTACTTGCATATTCATATCTACCCGGAACACTCTCTGGCATTTTAAGGTTTAATGAATCGCTTCCCGTTCCTCCAGCTAACGTAATATGTAACTTAGTTAACTTTGGAGCAGCAATAAATCCACCGACGCCTAAAGGCCCATACAAAGATTTATGTCCAGCAAAAGCAATATAATCTGCTTTTATATCATTTGCATTTATATCAATTATTCCTAATGACTGAGCTGTATCCAGAACCGTTACAGCATCATATTGTTTTGAGATTTCAAACAACTCTTTTGTAGGGAGTATATATCCCGTCACATTGCTAACATGTGTGCAACAAACAAGTTTAGGTTTTTCCTGGGTAAATAAATATTTGGTTTTTTCAATATCAATCTCGAATGAGCCATCGATAACAGGCATCTGAATGATATTTACTTTTTTCTTTTCACTTACTAGCTCACATACTCTAGCAACAGCATTGTGCTCATAAGGAGTTAGATAGATATTATCTCCATCTCTCAAATCTACCCCTTGAATTATTTCATTCAAAGCGATTGTTATGGATGGGGTAAATACCACTCTAGATGAAGTACCCGCATGGACCAGCTTTAATATCCTTGCTTTTGTTTCATCAATCAGTGCTGAAGCTTCTTGGGCAACTCTATAAGATCCTCTACCCGCATTAAATGCATGATTTCTGTTTACATCATCCATTGCAAGATAAACAGATTCTGGTTTAGGAAATGTAGTTGCGGCATTATCTAAATAAATCATTCAGTTCTCCTGTCCTAATGCTTTTTCCACCATTTCAAGAAGAATAGCTACTTTATCATTTACTTGTAGATCGGAAAAATCATCTAGTGCATCGGATATTATATTCTTAAGAATTACACCAGTTCCTTCATCTACAAAGTCATAGGTTTGTTCTATCTTTTTTCCTGATTTTGAGGTAAAAGTCAATTTTTCATTTCTACCATCCTGATCGGATTCAATAGCTTGAATCTCATCCACAAGCGCAGTCAATTTTTCTTCATACTCTTTGAGAGAATTATCGTTCCACGAATCGTAATAAACTCCTACAACAATTTTCGATAATCTATCTGCAATATCACTTTCACTGCTACTTTTATCCTTTGACGCAAGCCTCATAAGCTCATTAATGGAATTTGAAAAAAGACCGTTTTTAGCACTTTCGCTTTGTCTCTCATACCAATCTTTTAGTCCATGAAACAAATCTTGTTTTGTATCACCAATCACATGTTTTGTTAATATAATTATCTCTTTACACACATAGTCATAGTAACCATTAAGCTTTTTATACATCTTCTTGATGCTTTCGAATGCATCCTGCAAATTATCTGCTTTAAAAGCCTTGGGGATATCTACAAATATAGCCTCATATGGATTGCCATCTACAGCCTGCAATGCATTTTTAAATGGAATATAGCCCGTCTCAAGCAAAACATCAGAAAAATATTTATCTTGTTTTCGAATATTCTTCGTTACTTGTGGTAAACCTCTAAACCATTTTTGCATTGAAAAATAAAGTGATGTTATTCTAGATTCTTGGATTCCTCTTTCTTCATCGATTCTAAATAAGTTTTGCAAATTGCCAAGATACTGTTCTTTTACCACATTTTCCAAAGATATGTATAGGGAAAAATCATCGGCATTTTTACACATATTTACGACGATTTCTGCTGTTATTTGAGTTTCTTTCTCGCTAAAATAAACAACGACATCATCTTTACATGTACTGATGCAATACGCTATATAAATAGGTATCACTCCAGCTCTTATTCCATATGGAGCGTTGGTGAGTTTTCTAATCAGTTGACTTAATTTTCTTTTTTTATCTCCACAAGAAGTAATGAATTGATTAATCTCATTAATAAACTTCTCTTCGTTTGTACCTTCTTTTCTTGTTTTACTATATATCCCATTATTTTCAAACAATGCACGATATATCGTAGAATCAGCACTAGTACCTTTTAAATAGCCTTCAATTTTACCCTCATCATGTGTTAATAATGCTTCAATAATATTGAGACGTGCCTTTTTGATCGGCGCTGTTAAAATTTCCCTTTTATTGATAAGTTCATTGTTAACTACAATAGTTTTGTCATAAATCTCTGAAGTCGCATCGTCAACAACATCGACAAGCTTAATATCATCAGTAGTAAGAACTTTCTTCCCTTTATACCTTAGAATCCACGGTTTTTCATCATCAGAAAAAGCCCTTTCTTGATAAGAAGAAATGACACTTTTGACCTCATCTTCAATTAGTAGCAATTCACCTGAAAGAACTTTGTTTTCTTCTTTTATAAAAAAGCTTTTATCAGACTTTAAATCACAAATTGCATCATATTCCCGTAATGAATTCTCTATTTCACATTTCGTATCAGAATATACAAGAATTAGGCGACCATCTTTTAATTGATCAACTTTATACTCTAATTTTGTCAGATAATCTGCATCAGTAAACTTATAGAGGAATAAGACCTTCCCATCTTCAGGTTTTCTATCATCGAAGAATACATTTGCATCATTTATCAGCAAAAATTCCTCAACCTCCATATATTCAGTGCTAAAAAAGCGTGTCATCGAATAAGCAAAGTTATATTTTCTCGGAAGGATATATCTCTGATTCTCAACATCTGAAAGCATTGTAGAAAAGTTAACACGGTCTGATCGTATAGTCTTCCTTTTCGAGATTTCATTACGGGCATCCGAGGTCGCTCTCGTCTTAAAAATATATGTATTATCGGTAGTTTTTTTATAAATAATTCCTCTTTTTTCTAGGTTGGTTATAGTCTCCTGCGCATTTTCCAATCCCGAAGCAAGTGCCAGTACCTGTAAAGTTGATGAAAGTTCTGATGGCTTATTGACGATATTTATCAATGCAAGTGTTTTAACAATGATTTTTTCATCCGTTGACTCGATTTGTGATAATGCATAGTCTGAGTTCAACCACTCATTATGAACAAATTCATTTGTTACACTTTTTTTAAACAGCGTTTTGAAATAGTCATATACCATATTAGGATTTACAACCCATGGCATTGTTTCCTTATGATTTTTTACATATGTTGCCATACTCCCCTGTTCTTCTTTTGAGATAAAAGTAAACAAGGTCCTTTCATTTTGAGCAACTTTTTCACTAACGTTTAAAAGTAGGTATGCACTTACTGGAGAGAGTGGGTAACAACCTTTTAGAACAATTTCATTAAAATCCTTCAAATTAAACGTACTTTTAAATGCCGGAAGTTCAAAAGAATTATTCGCAGTACCATTAATGTAAGCGATAACATGTTTATTACTAAAAACGCTGTCGTTTTTAATAATTGCGTTTTGTATCAACTCATAATTGTTCTTTGTGGAAGTAACAAATTGTATTTCTTGAATTCTTCCTTCAATACCAGTGAAGGAATTTATTATCTCTTTTGTTAAATAATTTCCGTATTCTTTGATGCCTTTATGAGCAACCATTGTTATAAATATTTGCGAATTTTTTGAATCAGCTGCCAATTCACAAATGTCCTGAAGCATCTTCATATTCTTTCCGGCTGCTTTTTTATTCTGACCTTCAATAAACTTACTGAATTCATCGAATACAATATATATACCTGAATAACCATATTTTTCTTTTAACTGTTCTGAAATATTTCTGTATATTGGCAGAACATCCTCATTTACAAGAGGATTGAAAATACCACCTGCAGTGATTTTGGTATAAAGCTTTTTAAAAATGTTGAAGGATTCATTCTCGTATCCCTTTAAATTCTTTACTATATTGTCTGCTGAATTTCCTTGTTTCTCTAATTCGTTTTCGAATTTTATATATGTTTCTTGATAGTCTTTTTTCCATCGTTCAATACATTCAATGGCATGCCCATAATAGGTTTCTGGAACTAATGCATCTAGTCCATCTTTTTTTAGTGCATCGCTAATTCCAATAAGGAATGAGGCACTCAAATCATCTTGCGTTCCGCTGATAAGAACCGGAAGAAAGCGCTCGTTATTTTTCCAAATTTTCGCTATGCGTTTAGCGACTTTAGTATCAATTCTTTCTATCTTTTTCTGTAAAGTATTTATAATCCGTGAATTTTCTGCATTCTTTTTCAACGAAATTATCGCTAACAGTACTAATAAAAGGTGAGATTTTCCTTTCCCATAAGGTCCAAGAAGTATAGTGGCTTGTCGCTTATTATCTTCGACAGCTTCAAGATAAGTCTCCAAAATACTAATTGAAGACTTAGTTGGAATAAAACTGTTAATTTTATCTTCTTTATTCAAGCTCAAATACAGATTTATCGAACTACGGAATTCTGCATTTAATTTAATATAACTATTTAATGTAGACATTTATCATTTACCTTCTATAATGGTTTTCAATTACTTCTTCCGGCGTCGGAACTACAATAGGATAAATAACATCTAGCCCAGCTGTTCGATCTACTCTGATAATTTCTTCTCTATCTAAAATATCCAGCATTTCATTTGTTTGAACCCAAGGAATGTTAAATATATTTTCAAGATGCTCACTAATATTCTCAATATTTATAGAATTCTGTCCTTGTATAAGTGAAGCGACTTCATAAAGGACTGTATCGACACCTATTTTTTTCATATCCGGTTGCTGTTTTATATAAGTATCTTTCTCTTTGCCAATTAATTGCAAACTTGAGAATGGACTGTTCATTTTATCTTCCGGATCCGTATTTATATCGTTTTTTTCATACATATTGAGCATTACATCAACATCGTCTTTTATTGAACTTTCTGGAACCTCTTTACCGTATCTAGCGTATATCTCTCTTCGAATATAATTTTGTAAATCAGCTTTTGAAAATTCAATTAATTCATTCTGGTTAAAAAACAAATACCAAGTTGTTGCTCTACGTTCATTTTTTGCAATCCTTGAATGAAGCAAGCACAATGTAAAATAGTCCTCGATGTATGGATCATTTTGAACTATTAATAAACCTATATCATTTAAAGTCGTCCCATTCTTAATGCTTTCATTTACGAGATCGAATGCCTGAAGATAATATCGAATTGCCTTTACCATATTTGACCCAACTCCTAAAATATCTGGCCCATTATCTTCGGAAAAAGTTCTAGGATTATTTCTCACTGCCAATAACCCCTTGGTAAGCCATCCTTCCCTCAGAACAAATTTCTCATGCCCTTTAATCTTAATCTCAAACTTATCGCCCATATTAATTCCTCTTTATCCCTAGCACTTTTCTCATATAGCAACCCGCGTCAAAATGATTCACGCATTCTGTGCAACGGATGCATCTATCATCGTCAATTTTATAAACAAGTTCTCCTTCTGTATCCTTGGCATTTATATCTTGGCCATTCAAATCATCACTATTTGATGTATCTCTCTTAATATGGACAGTAATCGCATTATGCTTACATACACTAGCACATGCCCCACATGCCAAACACATTTGATACTTAGTCAATTGACATTGTATTTTTTGTTCTGCCTGCTGAAGATTTTTTGCACCTGCAATATGAGAATTCTTAATTGTTACTTTTAACCTATTTGTTCCAAGTCGCCCTTTTAAAACAAGAACAACACTTCCCTTTTTATCAAGTACATATACCTCTCCCAAGCGTTCATTACCTAAAGTTTTATTAATATACCCAAACGGCTTAAACAACTCATATAGATCTTCAGTTATCACATTTTGAAGTTCATAATTGAAAGCGTCATCTTCTGTTGCACATGGCTCGTATGCAATGATGGATGTATTTGCAATTTCAAGCCCTTGTCCACCCTGTCTTGCTTTCCAAAAACCTCCATCAACATAATTTTCAGGATCAGGTTTTCCTATTTGTCTCGCAAAATCAATTAATGTGTTCCGCCATTGTTCCGCTTGCTGATACATATGAATTTTCGACAAGAATTCAGACCATCTCCCATTGTTAGGGCAGCACCAGCATCCCACACGGGAATAGCCTAATTTATATGCATAATTAAAATCAATTTTTCTAGTTAGAATATATAGCCATACATCAAAATCAATCCAATTAATGATTGGAGATACTACTGTTTGCTTGGTTATTTTTGGGCTTTCTGTTTCACGTTCATATTTACTTCTACTGGCCGACTCGCTCCTGCGAATTCCGTAAAATGTCAGAACATTTGTCTTACCTCTGAAAGCCTGCGTAAGAGTTTTTGTGATGGCACCTGTCTTAAAAACAGTGCAGCACCATCTCATAACCCTACTCGGTGGACCTATTTGCTGAACCAACTCGGTAAAATTCTTTTCATAATTTCTCGCGCGAATCACTCTATGATCTTTTGCGAATCGTTCACGATACTGATATGTGAGTGGGAACTCTAATGTTGTATCTCCAAATATATGGGTTACCAAATTTGTAGAAAATGCACGAGTGACTAAATCTGAAGTTACTGTTGAATCTTTCCCCCCACTAAAGGATACAAACATATCCTCTAACTGATAATTTTCTTTAAAGCTTTGGATATATGCTATGGCTTCATCTGTTATTTCATTATATCTATCAATATTTGCCCGAACAAAATTTTCAATATTGTTATTAAAAAAAGTTCTATCTGTAAGATTTATATACAAATCATATTTTTCTTTTATTTCTTTAATTTCTTCAAATGGTTTGCTATCCCATTCTCTAATATTTGTCTCAAGTCTCTTACCATCAATAAAGTATCCATTTCCTCCGCACCATATTGAATAGCCATCATAAGCAAGCGGATTTTCCTCATTTTTTAAAATTGCTAACAATACCTTTTCTTCCGGAAAAACTGGTCTTACATCCGTTGCCAAATATTCGCAAATGTCTTCTCTTCTTCCTTCTTGTTTGCATAAAGGACATTCTTTTTCATAGAGAGGTATTTTGTGATGCTTACACCAATAGATAGTTGTAGACACCACAGGTCTCTCTTTACAGCCTTCTTTAGGACACTTTTCACCAACAAAAGGTATTCCATGAACAGGACACGTTTTTTCTATCATCTATGACCCTAACTTTGGCTTCAAATTTTAGGAACTAATGTACATACTTCTATACTTCGAACTTATATCATGTTTTCTTCGAAATAATAGCGCAGCACCTAGGTTTTTTTTCTTGAATCTTTCGGTTTCTCTGCGTTTTTAGGTATCATGTATGCTTTTCCAAGTCTTTCTATTCCTTCTATCCGTCCTTGCAGACACAAAAGTCTAACTCTTTGCCCGGACACGCCCCATTTTTTGGCTGTTTCCTGTACAGATAAATATTCCGACATACAGCACCTCGTATTTAATAAAAGCCCCACCATAAATGGCAGGGTTAAAATTGCAACTGGCTACCATCCTTACGGAACAGGTCCTAACTAGTTTTGCGGCCCAGCCTTTCAACTGGTGTGCTTTTGATTAATATTAATTGTTGCAACAGTGCAACTAACAAAAAGATTATAACATAACCATATAAAAAATACTGATAATTTATCTTTTTTCCATCAGCTGGCTAAAATTTTATCCACAAAAAGAGGATCCTGGCCTAGCAAGATCCTCTTTGTCCCGTAAAGTGAATCTCTTTGTCCTCGTTGTCTCTCGTTGTCTCTTCCTTACCCTATTTAGAATTGGTCACTTTTTCTTATTCTAGTTATTAGTAACATCAAAAGTTCTTCCATTTCTCCGTTACCCCCTTATCGCCCCTATCAGCAAAAACACATGCAGTGCTGCCGTCCCTCCTGTCACTATCATCGGTATGATTATCATCAACTTCTCACCAAGCTGCCGATCCGGAATGAATTCGCAGGGGAACATGATTACCAAAACTCCAAGCATCGTGACTACAAGCATGACCGGGAATGCAAGGATTGCCAGCAGCGGATTCACAAGCAGCAGGCAGATAGACGTGAAAGCTGCCTTATAGACGACATATCCAAAAAACAGCGCTGCAAGAAAGGCCTGGACGATTTCCGGAATATCTCCCAGATGATAGAACTTCTTGTCTGCCGGAAGCGTATGAAAATGCCATGTCAGCAGCGCGACGCAGGCGACCAGGACAACCAGCCTGAAAATCTCTCCGCCTACCGTTAACTCATATTCATCCTTCTTCACCTTTGCCATCCCCTTTCTCATTTTCCGTATCTCTCATCTTTTCTGCGTAAGTGCGGAGACGTTTCATCTTCTTTTCTTCTTCCTTGATATGCTTCTCATTCATAGCCTTCAGCTCGCGGAGATATTGTTCCAGCCTTTTGCGCCTCTCAATCTTGCGCTTCATTTCCTGAACTTCAGGATCTCCCTTGCGGCCGATATATTTCCTCTTTACGGAAGATGCCTCCCGATAAGCCAGGTAATAGTAGACCACTTCATTCCTTTTATGCGGCTGAAGGGAACCGGCGGGAAGTTTTTCCAGCTTTTTATAGGTCTTCATGATCTCTTTCGTGATTTTCAGCCATTCCTTCTCGTCCATAGCTCCTCCATTCGTATGTATAAATAATTCTATTTGTTGAGTACATATTATCACCGTGGATTGATAAAATCAAGACATTCCGTTTTTCATGTATTTTGCCTGTAAATGTAGCATTTACGCCTTCTGTAGCGGCTTATCTGTGAAGCCAAGTATAAAACAGGAGGTAAAAATGCCGGCAGAATTACAAAACGAAAATCTCAAAGAATTGCTTTCAAATGCATTGAAATCTGGTATACTCGATATGAACGATGTTAAGAAAGCAATGCTGAGTAAAAAAATCGAAGAAGCAGTAAAGAATCACCCGAACAGGATCTGGCAGGGAAAGAACGGACGCTGGTACACTATAATGGTACCGTAAATTAAGACAGTTTCTTAGACACGATATAATGAATCTGATATACTCAAACCAGCAAGAAAAGCGAGGAGGTTCATTCCGTCATGTCCCGTGTTAAGCGCACCTTTAC
>Ga0160425_1000962_pt1 | contig 31260 bp, 28 predicted proteins | sample BioMet8_FD_108193 | JGI IMG/M metagenome (GOLD analysis project Ga0160425, IMG submission 108193) | Microbial communities from bioreactor (seeded with sewage sludge) at Lawrence Berkeley National Lab, California, USA - Biofuel... | ecosystem: Engineered > Bioreactor > Anaerobic > Unclassified ...
GTGAGGGTCCACCCGTTCCCATTCCGAACACGGAAGTTAAGCTCACCAGTGCCGAAAATACTTGCTTGGTAACGAGCCGGGAAGATAGGTCAATGCCAACACAAAAGGTTTGGCGAAAGTCAAGCCTTTTGATTTGCCTCCTTAGCTCAATCGGTAGAGCACGCGGCTGTTAACCGCGGTGTCGTAGGTTCGAGTCCTACAGGAGGCGCCAGAATGCGGTAATGCCGCCGCGGCTAACCGTGGCGGCATTAGTTCATTTAGCTCATTGATTCTCCGCCAGGCTTGAAAAGCAGCCGGCAAAGTAATTTTATTTTCTTTGCTTACCTTCTTTTCAAAGAAAGTAAGGGCCTTTAGCTCAGTTGGTTAGAGCAACCGGCTCATAACCGGTCGGTCTGGGGTTCGAGTCCCTGAAGGCCCACCAAACTAGGCAGCCAGCGATGACTGCCTTTTTTATAGGGGAATAGCTCAGTTGGTAGAGCGACGGTCTCCAAAACCGTAGGCCCAAAGTTCGAAACTTTGTTCCCCTGCCAGTAAAACGCCCGTGGCTGTAAGGCCGCGGGCGTTTTACCATATCTATATTCACATATTTTGTTGTGCCGCCTTACCTGTAGGGGCTGTATGACTCGGCCATCAGGGTCTGGACGGCGTCTGTGTCGGCAAGATAATACGAGCCGCCGTGTATATACTGGGGAGAGCCGGGAAGAGTGTCTGTCTGCATATTCCCGATGCGGCTGGAAACCATTACGCGGCCCAGCCAGAACATATTTGACAGGCTAAGATCAGTGGTGACCTTATCCTTGACAATTCCTATCAGAGCCGGCAGCTTCAGTACATTTTTGGGCGACGCCCACTGCTTCAGCGCGGCTTTGACAAAATCGCGCTGTACCTGTGTCCGGGTGAGGTCGGCCATGGCGTAGCCGGAGCGGAAGCGCACCAACTGTATGGCCTGACTCCCGTCCAAATGCTGCTCACCGGCCTTGAGATCGATATTCAGGCCCTGTGACGGATCAGAATACTGCATGTCCATGGGAACGTCAAAATCCACGCCGCCCATGAGATCGACAATCTTAACAAATGCGTCAAGATCTACCAAAGCATAACCGTCGGGCATAAAGCCCGTGAGTTTGCTCACCTGCGTCATCAGCTCTTCCATTCCGTCTTTGCCGCCTCCGGCATAGCCGCAGGCAGAATTGATTTTTGGCACACTGTATGAGGTGTCCTTCACATATGTGTCCCTGGGGATGCTGAGAAGGCTTACAGAGCGTTTGGACGCGTCGAGAGAGAGCGGCATGATGGTATCGGTGCGGTAGCCCTCCTTGTCTGTGCCTGCGATAAGAATGGTGCAGCGGCCCGACGCGCGCTCACCGGCTCCGGGAGTCTGACGCTCCGGCTGTCGGCCGCGCAAGAGCATTGCGGCGCCTATGAGAAGAAGTATAACTATTATCCATGCGCGGCCGCGTCCGGATCTGCGCCGCTGACGGCGGCGAAGTTCTTCCTCGTATTCCTGTTCATCCATAGGGCGTTATTATCTGCCGCCGAGCCTGCGCCCCGGAGTGCCGGAGGCGGTGCTCAGTCTTTTGCCGGTATATGATGCGTTCAGTACAAGAGCGTTGGAGCCCTCAGACAGTGAGAGCGTGTTGACCCTTCCGCTGTATGCGCCCTGGGGTACGGGACGGCGTGCGGGAGTCCATACAACGCTGGTGGACTCGGCGGAAGCGGTGGCCGCTTCCTCGGACACCATAATGGCCTGTGCAACGTCGAAGAGAAGGACCATGAGAAATTCGTTTGGGTAGGGGCAAAACTCGCCTGGATTTGTCATGGACACCATGAACATGCCGGCAAAAGCCATAACTATCATAAACTCGCGTTTGCCGCACAGCTGCTTCAGCAGAGCGTATCTGTCACGCAGCAGCCAGCCGTAGGCGAAGATGCCGAAAAGACCCATGCTGCCGATTATCTGGGCAAAGTAGTTGTGGTACCAGACCATACTGCCGCCGACACCGATGAATATGGAGCTGTTTTTCATGTTGCCGAGACCTATGCCGAAAAGCGGCCAGGTCAGAAAGTCCATGACAGCCTGTTTGCAGAAGGCCACTCTGGAATCGGTGACGGGGAAGAGCTGCCCGTCCACAAGACGGGAGCTGAGCACAGTCTGCCCAAGAATGAAAATTATAAGTGCCGCAGCGGCAAGATAAGGCAGGATAAGCGACCTGTCGCGGAAGGTGAGGGCCTTGCCGCGGTTGATGGTAAGAAACGCGCACACTGCGACGGACAGCGTCCCGAACACAAGCCCGCTTCTGGAGCCGGCGAGCAGCAGAGTGGCATACATGAAGGCCACAGCCGCAATGTGGAGTCTGGATTTCTTCATAAACTTAAAAGGCATTGGCAGCGCTATCAGCAGCATGGTGGTGAGATAGTTGCGATAGGATATGTACAGGATTCCAGGTTTGCCAGCCATGTCGCTCAGGTGCCAGACATAGTAGCTGATTACTGTAAAACCGGCAAAGACGCCGACGGCGTACAGAATGGCGCAGAAACGCTCCGCCAGATCATAGGAGCGGGGGCGGGAGAGACTGGTGGAATACATTACTCCGGCGACCAGCATGCCCACGCCAAGGCCAACGCCGTACAGCAGCGTGGCGACGGAAAAATATTCCTTCATGCTTATGCAGCCAATGCCGCTCAGCAGCGTGGCCGCAGCCACCGCCTTGAGGCTTCCGAAGCAGGCGCTCTTTTGCAGGGTCTTTCTCCAGTGCATCAGATTATAGCAATACGATGCCGCCAGCACGGGTATGGTCCACCAGTATGGCAGAAGCGCAGCAAGATTGTCATAGTACAGCGTGCCCATCAGCAGCAGCAACACCTCCGGCAGAACGCCGGCGAGCAGATCGCTGCAGAACAGGTGCATAAAAACAAGAAAGGCGAAAATTACGGCCATGCCGCCTATATTGTGGCCGCTGAACAAAAACAGCGCGGCCGTGCCGACGACAGCGGGGAAGTACGCGCCGCTGTTCCAGAATTTATCGGCGGCGGCCTCCAGGCTCTCGCGTTTGGTATTTATATTGGGGTGCCGCGGAACCTCTGCATAAGCGGCGGTGGTCTCCGAGACAGTTATCTCCATTCCGTTCTCCATAAAAAGCTGCTCTCCCTGCGGCGGCGTATGTAATAAAGTCTTAACAACTTACCACACGGCCTAGGCAAAAATCATAAAAATATGGCAAGAAATTGTGCATCTCGCCACAGCCGCTATAAGATAGCACACCTTTGGGGTTAAATCAAGAACTAATTGTTAAATAATTTCTTATTTTTTGTTATGATATTATTATATGTATTATCAGGGGGGCAAAACCCCAAATAATATTACAAGATGTAATCACAATCCCGCCGGTAATGTGGCGAGTCCACTATTATTTATATTTAATACTGCATTTGGCGGATCATTTCACGGCGCAGGCGGACGATAATGCGCTTTTCCAGACGGCTTATATAGCTCTGTGAGATGCCGAGCATATCGGCAACCTCCTTCTGAGTGTATTCCACCGAGCCCAAAAGCCCGAAGCGCATGAGAATGATCATTCTTTCCCGCTCGTCAAGCGCGGACACGGCCTCCATAAGCATCTGCCTGTCGGCGTCGTCCTCCATGGGGCGGCACACCTCGTCGTCGGTACCGAGAACGTCCGAAAGCAGCAGCTCATTGCCGTCCCAGTCCGTGTTCAGCGGCTCGTCAAAGCTGACCTCGGTTTTCTGGGAACTGATCTTGCGCAGATACATCAGGATCTCGTTTTCTATGCAGCGGGAGGCGTAGGTGGCAAGCTTGATGTTTTTTCCGGAGTTGAAAGTGTTTACTGCCTTTATAAGCCCGATGGTGCCGATGGATATAAGATCCTCAAGGCCCACGCCGGTGTTTTCAAAGCGGCGGGCGATATATACGACCAGACGAAGATTGTGCTCTATAAGCAGCTTTTTCGCTTCCTCGCTGCCGCCCTCCATGGCGCGGACGGCCGCGTCCTCTGCCTGCCTGTCCAGCGGGGGCGGAAGAACATCGCTGCCGCCTATGTAAAAAATTCTGGCGGGGGAGCCGCCCAGTATCTTCAGCAGCCAATCCTTTACCATGCGCAGACCAAGCTTCATTGACATGTAAACCTCCTAAAAAACCGCCTCATATTCATCGCTTCCCGCAAGAGCGGGGGACACGGCTATCATCACGTCCCTGCATGCCTTCCCGTCAGAGGTAACCGAGTCAGGCGTGAAGGCCGGCAAAAGCCCGGAGGATACGCCTACGGCGCCGTACGGTATAAGCCGGAACCTGCCTTCAAGCCCGGGCACAGCGCACAGCTTTTCCGGGGCCTCCACGGGATCGGCGCAGCAAAGAGCCGATCTGCAGCCCTCAGGCAGCAGCGCCGACGCGGCGCCGGGGGATACCACCAGCACCTCCCGGCCGGTGACCGGGTCGAAAAGCTCGTTGCCAGTATCCCGCAGAGCGCGGAACACGGCGCTGCGGCCGCGGAACACGGCGCTGCGGCCGCAGAACACCGCGGCCACGGTGATTATCCGCCGGTCCGCATTTTTTGCCGCCCGCATGAAAACCACGTCGGCAATGGCGTAGCAGACGGCAAAGGACGGCAGGAGCACTTTAAGCGATATCGGCAGATATCGGCTGGGTGCGCCGGCGCCGGAGAGCATTGAGCAGGCCCACACCGCGCCGCCGAAGGCGGCGGACACCGCAAAGAACACCACCGTGCAGCGAAACGGTCTGCGTTCAGGCGAAAAGGATATCACGGACATAACGGCCCCGCAGGCAAGCTTGGGTATGGGTTCAGATAAGAACGCGCAGCCGGGCAGGACGAAGGCGCAGGCGTACAGCGCCCCCAGCAGGGCGGACAGCAAGTACCGGCGGCGCTTAAGCACAGTGCCGCACACCCTGGCGGAGGCGAGGATGATGAGATAGTCAGTGAAGAGATTGAGAATAAACAGTTCGTCTATGTATATCGTGTCCATGACCAAGAGTATAAACCGGAGGCAGAGCGGATTTTGTCATTTGGCAATTGTCAAATACAATATACCGTGGTAAAATATACAGAACTGATTTTTTGGGAGGAGCGGTTAATCCCTATGTGGTTCTGGCTTTCACTTGCGGCACTTCTGTTCTGGAGCGGGTCCGATCTGTTTTCAAAAATAGGCTGTCAGGATGCCCGCGACAAATACGGGTATCTGAAGATGGTCATGGCGGTTGGCCTTGTTATGGGCCTGCACGCCTGCTATGAGATTTTCGTGGGCGGCACGGAGATAAGCTGGCATGTAATGTTTACCTATCTGCCGGTGTCATGCCTGTATATACTTTCCATGGCCATAGGGTATCTGGGCCTGAGATATATTGAACTGTCTATTTCCTCCCCCATCTGCAATTCCTCCGGCGCGATAGTCGCTGTGCTGGTGCTGGCCACGGACGGCGTGGGATCGAGCACGCCGCTGCAGCTGGCGGCTGTGGCATGTGTGTGCCTGGGCGTAGTGGCGCTGGGCGTCACGGAGGCCACCGAGGACGAGGATCTGCGAAAGGCAAGACAGGACGAGGCGAACCGCCACTATGCCAAAAGCTGGATCGCCATTACCATACCGATCATATACTGCTTGCTGGACGCGCTGGGCACCTTTGCCGACAGCCGCGTGCTGCTGACCCTGGACGAGGATTCGGCCAACGTGGCATATGAGCTAACGTTCCTTGCGGTGGGCGCCGTCTGCGCCGTGTACGTGCTGGGCATAAAAAAGCAGAAGCTGGTTCCCAAGATGGAGGCGCCGAAATACGTGGGCGCCGTGTGCGAGACCATCGGCCAGTTCGCGTATATCTACGCCATTGCGGATGAGGAACACGTAGCCCTGGCCGCTCCAATCATCTCCGCCTACTGTGTGGCCTCCGTTATCTGGAGCCGCATCTTCCTGAAGGAAAAACTTTCAAAAAAGCATTACGCTTCCATTGCTCTCGTGGTGGTGGGCATAGTTATACTGGGAATATTCGACGTCTGATTTTCTCTCGGACGATACATAATCTAAGGAGTGATGTCATATGAACGGTGAAAGCGCTTACAGGCGCGTGCTTATCAAAATAAGCGGCGAGGCGCTCTCCGGCGGCAGCGGAACGGGGCTGGACTTCGGATTTATCGAAAAGGTCTGCCTTGCCATAAAAAAGTGCACCGATATGGGCGTACAGGTGGGCCTCGTCGTGGGCGGCGGCAATTTCTGGCGCGGCGTCAAGGACGGGGAAGGCAAAATGGAACGCTCGAAAGCCGACCACATGGGCATGCTGGCCACTGTGATGAACGCCCTGGCCGTTTCTGACAGGATGGAGCAGCTGGGCATGCCGGTGAAGGTAATGACCAGCGTGCAGATGACCGCCTTTGCCGACGTATATACAAGACGGGAGGCAGTTGAGGCGCTGGAGGCCAGTAAGGTCGTCATCTTCGGCGGCGGCACCGGGAACCCCTATTTTTCCACAGACACAGCCGCGGCGCTGAGAGCCGCCGAGATAGGCGCCGACGCGCTGCTTTTGGCAAAGAACATCGACGGCGTATATTCCGCGGACCCCCGCACCGATCCCTCCGCAGTACGATACGACACCATAAAATACGAGGAAGTTCTGGCAAAGCATCTGAACGTTATGGACATGACGGCCACCAGTCTCGCCATGGACAACGATATTCCGGCAATAGTCTTTGCACTCTCGGATCCTGAAAACATTGTCCGCGCCGTAAAGGGCGAAAATGCGGGCACAACAGTCACAAAGTAATATCAGCTCATAAAAAATTCAAGGAGGTATGATCCATGTCTGATTACGCTGAATTTGAATCCAAAATGAAGAAGACCCTTGAAAGCCTTGAGGCTTCCATGGACTCCGTCCGTGCCGGCCGCGCCAACCCCGCAGTGCTGTCGCAGATACAGGTGGAGTACTACGGCACGCCCACGCCCATACAGCAGATCGCGTCCGTTTCCGTGCCCGATCCCAGGTCCCTGGTGATCCAGCCCTGGGACGGCTCAGCCCTTAAGGCCATCGAAAAGGCCATCCTAGCCTCCGATCTGGGCATCAATCCCCAGAACGACGGCAGGGTCATCCGCCTAGTATTCCCCCAGCTCACCGAGGAGCGCCGCAAGGAGCTGGCAAAGCAGGTGAAAAAATACGGCGAGGAGGCCAAGGTGGCCGTCCGAAACATCCGCCGGGACGCCATGGAGAAGTTCAAAAAACAGCAGAAGGCCTCCGAGATAACGGAGGACGACTACAAAAACATTGAAAAGGACGTGCAGAAGCTCACCGACGACTATATCAAGAAGGTGGACGACGTCACGGACAAGAAAGATAAAGAGCTGTTCGCAATATAATGTCAGTATTCAAAAAAACCGAAAAGACGGCGGGGGAGCTGGACAAGTCCAATCTCCCCCGCCATATTGCCATTATATTGGATGGCAACGGCCGCTGGGCCAAAAAGCGCGGACTGCCGCGCACCGCGGGACACGCCGCAGGAGCGGAAAATTTCCGCACCATCGCGAATTACTGCAAGGCGCTGGGCGTAGAATATCTCACCGTCTATGCGTTCTCAACGGAAAACTGGAAGCGCCCGGAAAACGAGGTCAAAGCCATAATGGGCCTCATGGACAAATATCTCCGCGAGGCGATATCGGTGATGGAGCGGGACCAGAACAGACTTAAGATATTCGGCGACACCTCCGTGCTCTCGCCGGAGCTGCAGACGCTTATAGACGAGACGAACGAGCTTTCCGGACATATCCAGGGCTTCCAGGCAAACCTGTGCATAAATTACGGCGGCAGGGACGAGATACTCCGCGCAGCGGAGCAGTACGCCAACGACGTGATAACGGGCAAGGCTGAGGGCGACCTTACGGAGGAGCGCTTTTCCGGCTATATGTACTCCGCCGGCCTGCCGGATCCGGATCTCATAATACGTCCCGGCGGGGAACTGAGGGTGTCCAACTTCCAGCTGTGGCAGTGCGCGTACTCGGAATACTATTTTTCCGACGTGCTGTGGCCGGATTTCGGCCCGGCGGAGCTGGACAAGGCGATAATCGGCTACCAGAGCCGGGACAGACGATTTGGAAATGTGAAGCCCTGAGGGGTAAAAAGAGGAAAACAAATGGTAAAAGCAATATCCATTCTGGGCAGTACCGGCTCCATCGGCCGCCAGACCTTTGCGGCGGCGGAATTTTTGGGTCTTCCGGTGGCGGCGCTGACCACGAACAGAAAGACAGATCTGCTGGAGGAGCAGGCCCGCAAGGTTCACCCCGCGTTTGTGGCGGCCTATGACGAGGACGCGGCAAAGGCCCTGAAAACGGCCCTGGCCGACACCGAAATCCGCGTGGGCGCCGGTATGGAGGGCCTTATGGAGGCGGCCACGCTTGCCCAGAGCGACTGTGTGGTAACTGCCGTATCCGGCTCCGTGGGCCTGCGGCCGACTTTGGCCGCCATAGACGAAAAAAAGCGCATTGCGCTGGCCAACAAGGAAACGCTGGTGTGCGCCGGCAGCATCGTCATGTCACGGGCCCGTGAGCGCGGCGCGGAGATCGTGCCCGTGGATTCCGAACATTCCGCAATTTTCCAGTGCCTTATGGGGCGGAAACCGGGCGAGCTTAAAAAGATACTGCTCACAGGCTCCGGTGGACCTTTCAGGGGCAAAGAACGGGCGGAGCTTGAAAACGTGACGCCCGAGCAGGCGGTTAAGCACCCCAACTGGCACATGGGCGCGAAGATATCAGTGGACTCCGCCACCATGATGAACAAGGGCCTGGAATTCATCGAGGCCATGCATCTTTTCGGCGTGACGCCGGACGACATCCAGGTGGTGGTGCACCCACAGAGCGTGGTGCATTCCATGGTGGAGCTGGTGGACGGCACGGTCATCGCGCAGCTGGGCGTGGCCGATATGGGCCTGCCCATACAGCTGGCGCTTACATATCCTGAGCGCTGCCCGTCCATGTTTGAGCATCTGGATTTCTGGCAGATGCGGGATCTTACCTTTGAGGCCCCAGATTACGAAAAAACGCCCTGTCTGAAGCTGGCCATGGACTGCGCCAGGGCGGGAGGCACGGCGCCCTGCATCATGTCCGCCGCAAACGAAGTCGCGGTTGGACTCTTTTTGGGACACCGGCTGGGCTACAATAAGATATATGAATGTGCCGCGGGCGCGGTGGATAATATTAAGAGGACGGACGCCGCCGATCTTGAGGAAGTCCTGGAGGCCGACAGGGCCGCCAGAGCGTATGTAATGGAGCATTTTGCCTGATGAATATTGTCTATATACTTATCGCCATACTCATGTTCGGCGTGCTTATCGCCGTGCACGAAACCGGACATTTCACGGCGGCCAAGGCCTGCGGAGTGAAGGTCAACGAGTTCGCCATAGGCATGGGTCCCGCCATCTTCAAAAGACAGAAGGGGGAGACCCAGTATTCTCTGCGCGCCCTGCCCATAGGCGGTTTTTGCGCCATGGAAGGCGAGGAGGAGGACTCCCAGGATCCCAGAGCGTTTATGAACAAGGCCCCGTGGCAGAAATTCATCATTCTGGTGGCGGGCTCGTTTATGAATTATGTGCTGGGCGTCATACTGCTGATGATCGTTTTTGCCTCGGCCGCGGGCTTCACAAAGCCAATAATCGCAAGCTTTATCGACGGCTGCCCCTATCAGGGCGAAAACGCCCTGATGGTGGGGGACAGATTTGTTTCCATAGACGGCAGCCGCGTGCACTTTGCCAGCGACATTTCCGACTATCTGGGTACAGGCGGCAAGCACAACATAGTCGTGGAGCGCTCCGGACAGAAGGTGACGCTCAATGACTTCGACATGGAACTGCAGCAATATACCGGGCAGAGCACCAAGCTCTACGGCCTGCAGTTCGTGAAGGTGGACAACAACATCCTGACGAATTTTCAGTACTCGGCCAAATGGTCGGTGCAGTTCGTGCGCATGGTCTGGCAGGGCCTGACCCAGCTTGTCACCGGCGTGGTGGGCATAAAGGACATGTCCGGGCCTGTGGGCATAGTGTCCATGATATCCGACGTGGGTGAGAGCTCCGCCACAAAGACGGACGCCGCCATAAATATCCTGTATTTCTGCGCGTTCATCGCGGTGAACCTTGCCGTTATGAACATGCTCCCCATCCCTGCGCTGGACGGCGGCAGAGTTTTCCTGCTCATCGTCACCATAATCATCCAGGCAGTTATCCGCCGGCGGGTGAACCCCAAGATAGAGGCGTATATAAACGCCGCCGGTATGGTGCTGCTGCTGGGCCTTATGGCTGTTGTCATGTACAACGATATCGCAAAACTGATAGTAAAGTAGGCCGCTATGAACAGACGAGATACGACAAAGAGAATAAACGTAGGCGGCGTGGCCGTGGGCGGCGGCGCCCCGGTGACAGTGCAGTCCATGTGCAACACGAAGACCGCGGACACGGATGCGACTGTGGCTCAGATCGCGGAATTCGCCGCGCTGGGCTGTGACATCGTGCGCCTGGCGGTGCCGGATATGGACGCCGCAAAAAGTATATCCGCCATAAAGGAGCGCTCCGCACTGCCCATAGTCTGCGACATTCACTTCGACTATACCCTGGCGCTGGAGTGCGCACGCCGGGGCGCAGATGCCATACGCATCAACCCAGGCAACATCGGCGGTGAGGAGAACGTGAAGGCTGTAGCTGCCGAGTGCGGTTTACATAATATACCAATACGCATCGGCGTAAACGGCGGCAGTCTGGAAAAGCGGCTGCTGGAAAAGTACGGCCATCCCACCCCTGAGGCCATGATAGAGAGCGCGAGGGATCATATCGCGCTTTTGAATAAATACGATTTCGATGATATTGCACTTTCCATGAAGTCGTCCTCCGTGCCGCTGACCGTGGCGGCGTACAGACTGGCTTCCGAGACCTTTCCGTACCCGCTGCATCTTGGAGTAACGGAGACCGGCACACTGTGGAACGGCACCATCCAGTCCGCCGTGGGCATAGGCACTCTGCTCAACGAGGGGATAGGTGACACAATAAGGGTCTCGCTGACCGCCGATCCGGCGGAGGAGGTAAAAACCGGCGTCGCCATCCTCAAGGCCGCGGGTCTTCGCAGGGGTGGAGTGCGCTTTATATCCTGCCCCACTTGCGGACGGACGGAGATAGACCTTATCTCTCTGGCCAAAGAGGTGGAGGAGCGGGTGTCGCGTCTTGATATGGACATCACCGTGGCAGTGATGGGCTGCGTGGTCAACGGCCCGGGCGAGGCCCGTGAGGCCGATTACGGAATCGCCGGCGGCAGGGACTGCGGACTGATTTTCAAAAAGGGCAAGGTCGTGGGTACCTACCCTTACGAAATGCTGTGCGATGAGCTTCTTCGCCTGATAGAAGGCGAGGCCGGCAAATGAACGAATACACCGCGTTTTTGACCATGTTCCCGGGCTGCGCCTGCGTTTCCGACATGTGCGGCGGTTTGGACAGGGCCTATGTGACCGACTGCGCCGTGGACATGGACAAGCTGGAAATGACAGTGTCGGTCAGATTCGAAAAGATGCCGGCTCCGGCGGAGCTGGCATCCCTAAGCGGTCGTCTGAAAAATGATTACAGTTTACATAATGTAGATATCAGGGCGGATTTCCCAAAACCAAAGCCCATTGTGCCGCCTCAGAGCAGATCCGCCTCCAGCGGGGCGCCAACCGGGGACGTGCTTATGGGCAAGGCCATAAAGGGCAAAATCACCCCCATGAGCGACCTTACGCTGGAATCCGGCACAGTCACCGTGGAGGGCGACGTGTTCGAGTCCGCCTCCCGCAAGCTGCAAAAACGGGGCGGGGCCGTGCTGTGCGCAGACGTGACCGACCTCACCGGCTCTATCCGCGTGTCCAAGTACCTGAGAGCCGAAGACGATCAAAGCATCATTGACAAGATAAATACCGGCGACCATCTCATAATCCAGGGCGCCGTCACATACAGCCGCTATGACGAGGACATGGTCATAGAGCCAAAAAACATCATGAAGGGCAAAAAGCACATCCGTCCGGACGAGGCGCCGGAGAAGCGGGTGGAGCTGCATGTCCACACCAGATTTTCCGCGCTTGACGCCCTTACCGAGCCCGCAGCCATAGTGGAGCGGGCGGCCTATTGGGGCATGCCGGCCATCGCCGTCACGGATCACGGCGTGGTGCAGGCCTTTCCGGATATGTGGAAGGCCGGCAAGAAATACGGCGTGAAGATAATATACGGCTGCGAGTGCTATTTCGTAAACGACATGGACGGCAACCGTGCCGTGCACGGCAAGTGCGCGAAAACGCTGGACGACGAATTCGTGGCCTTCGACATCGAGACCACCGGCCTCAACGCCGTAAACGACCGCATGACGGAGATAGGCGCCGTGATATTTTCCGGCGGCACCATGAAGGATGAGTTCAACACCTTCGTGGATCCGGGCATGCACATACCGGACGACATCACTAATCTCACAGGAATAAAGGATTCCGACGTTTCCGGCGCCCCGTCTGAGAAGGAGGCCATGGAAAAATTTCTGGCCTTCATCGGCGACAGACCGATAATTGCCCACAATGCCGACTTTGATACCGGCTTCATGGCGGCCGCCTGCCAGCGCAGCGGGCTGCGGTTTTCGCCGGTTTACCTGGACACGCTGGCGCTGTCTCAGGCCCTGCTGCCCGAGCTGAAGCGCTTCAAGCTGGACATAGTGTCCAACCACCTGAACCTGCCCAAATTCAACCACCACAGGGCCACAGACGACGCCATGGTGGTGGCCCGTATGATGGACAAGTTTGTTCCCATGCTGAAGGCCCAGGGCGCACGCACAGTGGACGACGTGGAGACGGTATATCACAAGCTCAAGCGCACCGACGTGGCCCGCTCAAGACATATGATACTGCTGGTGAAAAATAAGACCGGCCTGAAAAACCTTTACAAGATGGTGTCCCAGTCGTATCTGAAGTATTTCCACAAGACGCCCACAATCCCCAAGAGCCTGCTGACGCAGTATCGCGAAGGCATACTGGTGGGTTCCGCCTGCGGCATGGGCGAGCTGTACGGCGCGGTGATGCGGGGCGAGAACGACGCCGCCCTGAAAAAAATTGCGTCCTTCTACGATTATCTGGAAATACAGCCGCTGTGCAACAACGGTTTCCTGGTGGATAACGGCGTGGTGAAGGATATAACCGTCCTTCAGGGCTATAACAGGCGCATACTGGACATCGGCAGGGCGCTGGGCAAACCGATTATCGCCGCCAGCGACGTGCATTTTCTGGATCCCGAAGACGAGGAATACCGCCGCATACTGCAGGCCGCCAAGCAGTTCAATGACGCCGACCGCAGCTGCCCCATATATTTCAGGAACACGGAGGAGATGCTCCGGGAGTTCGACTATCTGGGAGATGAGACCGCCAAAGAGGTGGTCATCGACAATCCCCGTAAGATAGCCGAGATGACCGAGGAGATCGAGCTTCTGCCCAAGGACCTGTACCCGCCGAAAATAGAAAACTCGGCCCAGATACTGAAAAAACTGGTGGAGGACAGGATGCACGCCATATACGGCGACACGCCCCCGGAGATCGTGGAAAAGCGCGTGGATACGGAGCTCAACACCATCCTGGACCACAACTACGACGTCATTTACATGTCCGCCCAGAAGCTGGTGCAGAACTCGCTGGAGCATGGCTATCTGGTGGGCTCCCGGGGCAGCGTGGGTTCGTCCATCGTGGCGTATATGTCCGGCATCACGGAGGTTAACTCCCTGCCGCCCCATTACATCTGCCCCAAATGCAGGCACTCGGAATTCATAACCGACGGCAGCTACGGCTGCGGCGCGGACATGCCGGACAAGGCGTGTCCGGAGTGCGGCACGAACATGCGCAAGGACGGCTTCGACATTCCGTTCGAGACCTTTCTTGGCTTCCCCGGCAACGAAAAGACGCCGGATATCGACCTCAACTTCTCCGGCGAGTATCAGGCCAAGGCCCACAAATACACGGAGGAACTTTTCGGCGCGGATCACGTATTCCGTGCAGGCACCATCGGAACCCTGGCGGAAAAGACCGCTTACGGATATGTGAAGAAGTACCTGGAGGAGCGGGGCATGACCGTCACCAAGGCGGAGGAGAACCGCCTTTCCATGGGCCTGGTGGGCGTAAAGCGCACCACTGGCCAGCACCCCGGCGGCCTTGTTGTTGTGCCCCAGGACAAGGACGTGACCGACTTCTGCCCGGTGCAGCATCCGGCGGACGATCCGGACAGCGACATCATCACCACCCATTTCGAATACCACTGCATGGAATCCAACCTGCTGAAGCTGGATGAGCTGGGCCACGATGACCCCACCATGATAAAAATGCTGGAGGACGCCACCGGCGTCAATGCCCGGGAAATATCCCTGGGGGATCCGGACACCATGTCCATATTCACCTCCCCGAAGGTGCTGGGAGTACCGGAGGACGACCCCATAATCGGCCACACCGGCACCATAGGCATCCCGGAGTTCGGCACGGGCTTCACACGTCAGATGCTGGTGGACACCCAGCCCACGCGCTTCGACACGCTGGTGAGGCTTTCAGGCTTCTGCCACGGCACGGACGTGTGGAACGGCAATATCCACGACCTGGTGGTAAACGGGGTGGCGGACGTCAACCAGTGCGTTGGCTGCCGCGACGATATAATGCTGTATCTGATGTCCAGGGGTATGCCGGGCAAGCTGGCCTTCAAGACCATGGAGGCAGTCCGCAAGGGCAAGGTAAAAAAGAGCGGTTCCTTCCCGGACGACGCGGAGGAGCAAATGCATTCCCTGGGCGTGCCGGACTGGTATATCGAGTCCTGCCGGAAGATAGCGTACCTGTTCCCAAAGGCCCATGCCGTGGCATACGTCATGATGGCATTCCGCATAGCCTGGTTCAAGGTACACGAACCGCTGGCGTTCTACTCGGCATACTTTTACCGCCGCAGCCAGAAAGACGGCTTCGACGCGGAAATTATGACCGCCGGTATAGACACCGTGCGGCGCAAGATAGTAGAATACAAAAAGAAGCCGGAGATGACGGCAAAGGAGGAAGATCTGGAGGTAACTATGGAGGCTGTTTACGAATTCTATCTGCGGGGCTTTGAATTCGCGCTCATCGACCTTTACAAGTCCGACGCGGCGAAGTTCATAATAGAGGATGAAAAACACCTGCGCCCGCCATTCGTGGCCATATCGGGACTGGGCGAGACGGCGGCAGTGGATCTGATGCGCTGCCGGGAGACGGGGAAGAAATTCATCTCCATTGAGGAACTCAGCCTTGCCTGCCCCAAGGTCAGCCAGACGCATATAGAGGTTTTGAAAACTCTGGGTGCGCTGGGAGATCTGCCTGACAGCAGCCAGATAACTCTTTTCGATATGTGATATGAACGACAGAAAACTTAAAAAGCTTACCAGGACCGCAGTTATGGCGGCATTGACGGCCGCCGCAACCATTGCGATACCTGTGCCGCTGCCCGGTGGAGGCTATGCCAACGCCGGCGACGTTCTGGTGCTGCTGTCCGCCTTCGTGCTTGGCCCCGGCCTGGGCGCCGCGGCCGCGGGCGTGGGCTCGGCCCTGGCCGACCTCATTCTGGGCTATACGATATATGCTCCGGGCACGCTCATTATCAAGGCGGCGGATGCCGCCGCGGCAGGCGCGCTGTTCGCCCTGCTGTCAAAGCGCATGAAGCGGCTGCCGGCGTCCATTATTTCAGCCATTGCGGGTGAGATCGTGATGGTACTGGGATATTTCGGATACGAGGCGCTGATACTGCAAAACGGCACTGCGGCGGCCGTCGGCATGGTGCCAAACCTGCTGCAGGGAGCAGTGGGCGCAGTTGGAGCTGTACTTCTTCTGCCGGCAGTGCTGGCCATAGCAGATAAGAACACAGGAGAGAACTGAGCCTGCGGCAAATAAACTCCGGAATGATATATCAGAACTTGCAGGGCGGAGAAATCCGCCCTGCTGTTTTTTCAAGGGGGAGGGAGGTCTTTCCGCGTAAAGACCTCCCTCCCCCTTTTGAAAACTTGTAAAGATAAATTTTGCTTATCTGGTTGGTTTACTTTCAGCTTGCCTGGGGCTTCCACTTTTTGCAGCGATTGGCGATGCGGCGCTTTCTGCGCACGCCCCTGACGGTGAGATACGCGGCCATGGCGATAAATATCGCCCCCATGCACCAAAGGGCGTAATCATCCACGCCTCCCTGGGTCTTGACCTGCAGCCACAGCGCATCCATCTGCTGGCTGGTCTCGGAGGGCAGATTTATGAAGCTGGAACCGCCGGAAAGAGTTTCCTTTGAAGGGCACGCTACCTCGCTGGAGGCGGTGTCGGGGTCCATGTACTGCTTGGCGTCCGAAATCGGCGTGGAATAGCCCAGATAGTCAAGATTTTGCCCGGATATTTCCGGGTCGCAGAGGAAGTTGATATACTCCTCGGCGGCTTTCTTGTTCTGGCAGCCCTTGGGGATACACATGGCGTCGATGAAGAGATTGAAGCCCTCCTTGGGCAGGTAGAACTTCAGATCCGGATTTTCCGCGGCCATCTGCAGGTAGTCGCCGGCATAGTAGGGAGCTATCCAGGCTTCTTCCCGCTCCATCTTGTCGTATATCTGGTCCATGACATAGCTCTGCACCAGGGGCTTCTGCTCGATGAGCTTGTAAGAGACGGCGCGCAGGTCGTCCGCATTTACGGTGTTGACGTCGATGCCCAGATATTCCTCCGCCACGGCGAAGGCATCCCGGGGATTATCGAACATCAGTATCTTGCCCGCGTATTTTTTGTTCCAGAGCAGGCTCCATGAGCCGGTGTCTGATACATCCACATATTTTGAATTGTATATGACGCCCACGGTGCCCCAGGTGTAAGGGACGGAGTATTCGTTGCTGGGATCATAGGCCTGGTTTTTATAGGCCTCGTCCACATACTTGTAGTTGGGTATGTTCTCCATATCCAGCTTTTCCAGCATACCCTCGGATATGAGCCGCGCCACCATGTAATCGGATGGGATGATCACGTCGTAGGTGCTGCCGCCGGTTTTGAGCTTGGTGTACATGCTCTCGTTGGAGTCGTAGGTCATATAGTTGACCTTGATACCGGTGCGCTTTGTAAATTCGGCGTTTACGTCGATGCTGCCGTCGCTGCCGTCGGAGATGTACTGGCCCCAGTTGTAGACATTGATGGTCTCTCCCGCAGCAAAGGCGGAAACCGGGAACATGGCGGAAACGGCCAGCAGACACAGCAGCATGGAAAGGAGCTTTTTCATTCCTCCGCACGCTCCTTCCGCAGCCCGCCGAAGGCGCGGCGGGCAACGCTCTGCTGCCGGTCATCCTTGGCCTCCAGCAGGTTCATGAGCACCATGACCAGCAGTATGGCCAGAAACAGCAGAGTGAACAGGGCGTATATTTTGGGCTGAAGCGGCTTTTTAGTGTAGTTGTATATTTCCACGGGCAGGGTGACGAAATTGGGCCCGTAGACAAAATAGCTTATCACAAAGTCGTCCAGGGACATGGTAAACGACATGAGCGCGCCGGAAACGATGCCGGGCATTATCTCGTGTATGACGACCTTGAAAAACGCCTGGGCAGGCGTGCAGCCCAGGTCAAGGGCGGCCTCCCGCAGGTCGGGGTCCATCTGGCTGAGTTTGGGCGTCACCGACAGAATGACATACGGCAGATTGAAGGTTATATGGGCGATGAGCAGGGTGACGAAGCCCAGCACGTTGCTGACCTTCAGAAGCGTGCCCACAAAGGCGAACAGCAGCGCCAGCGAAACGCCGGTGACGATCTCGGGGTTTGTAAGAGGGATGTTGGTCACGCCCATGACTGTGCGCTTCATGCGCGGGCCCATTGCGTGTATGCCCAGCGCCGCCATGGTGCCCAGAGCGGTGGCCAGCAGTGAGGAGATGACAGCCACAATGAAGGAGTTTGCCAAAAGCGGCAGCAGCACGCCGTCCCGAAAAAGCTCGCCGTAGTTTGTCAGGGTAAAGCCCTGCCAGACGGCGGGGTCGGTGCCGTTGTTGAACGAGGCAACGGCCAGAACGATCATGGGGATGTAGAGGAAGACGAGCACCAGAATGGTGAACACCTTGTTGAAGGTCCTCATACGGTCGCCACCTCCTCATCGTCGGAGAAGCGGTTCATGATGCCGATGCAGATGAACACCAGCACCATCAGCACCAGGGACAGGGCCGCGCCCAGATTGGGGTTGTAGGCTGTCTTGAACTGGCTTTCGATGACGTCGCCGATGAGCGTGGTGCCGGAGGAGCCCAGCTTCTGGGAAATGTAGAAGGTGGACACGGCGGGCACGAACACCATGGTGAAGCCAGAGATTATGCCGGGCACGGACAGGGGAAACACCACGCGGCGGAAAACCTGCGTGTTGCTGCAGCCCAGATCCTGGGCGGCCTCCACCAGCCGGGGGTCGATCTTCATGATGACCGTGTACAGCGGCATGATCATGTAGGGCAGGTAGTTATAGACCATGCCCAGCACCACGGCGCCGTTGGTGCGGATTAGCGGCAGAGCCTTCAGGCCCATGGCGGTTACAAAGCCGTTTATGATGCCGGTATCGTCCAGCAGAGCCACCCAGGCCATGGTGCGCAGCAGGAAGCTGATGCACATCGGCAGCATTATGAGCATGTAAAGGAAGCGCTGGGCCTTGTGGCTGCGCCCGGCGATGTAATAGGCCACAGGATAGCCGATGACCATGCAGATGATGGACGATACCAGGGCCAGCCATATGGACTTTACGAATATCGGTATGTAGTTGCCGATATTCACAATATTTTTGAATGTAAACGCGCCGGTGGCGGAGTCGGTAAAGGCAAAATAAACCACGATGCCCAGGGGTACGATGGTGAAAATGGCCATCCACACCAGATAGGGATCGGCAAGCCGCTTAGTCTTCATCCTTGGCCGCCTCCTCCTCGTTTTCGGAGGGCTCGGACACCTCCTCCGAAATATCCTCGGGATAGAGGTCCGGATCGTTTATCTCGTCGTACTCGGCGGAGTAGGAGCTGTAGTCGCCGAAGAGGCCCGAATACTCGCTGCGGTGCATGATGTGTATGTCGTCCGGGCCCAGATGTATGCCGATGTATGAGCCTGCGGGGTGAAATTCCGTGGTCTGGATAAGCCACTTGAAACCGTGAAAATCCACGATGGTGTCGTAGTGGACGCCCTTGAAGGTGACGGAGGTGACGGTGCCGCAAAGCTGGCCGTCCTCCGGAGAGACAATGTCCACGTCCTCCGGGCGGATGACAACGTCCACAGGCTCGTTTTTCTCGAAGCCGGAGTCCACACACTTGAATCTGCGGCCGAAAAACTTCACCGCGTAATCCTCCAGCATGACGCCGTCCAGGATGTTGGATTCGCCTATAAAATCGGCCACAAAGGCGTTCTTGGGCTCGTTATAGATATCCTCGGGCCTGCCGATCTGCTGGATGCGGCCCCTGTCCATGACGACAACGGTGTCGGACATGGCCAGAGCTTCCTCCTGATCGTGGGTCACATATATAAAAGTGATGCCCAGCGCCTGTTGTATGCGTTTAAGCTCCTGCTGCATATCCTTGCGCAGCCGGAGATCAAGCGCGCCCAGCGGCTCGTCCAGAAGCAGGACCTTCGGCCTGTTCACGAGGGCGCGGGCGATGGCGACACGCTGCTGCTGGCCGCCGGAGAGCTGAGATACCTTGCGGTTTTCAAAGCCCTTCAGACTGACTATCTCCAGCATTTCCGTCACTCGCTGGTCTATCTCCGCCTCCGGCAGTTTGGCGATGCGCAGCCCGAAGGCCACGTTTTCGTAAACGTCCAGATGCGGGAACAGCGCGTAGCGCTGGAACACAGTGTTCACCCTTCTTTTGTAAGGCGGGACATCGTTTATCCTCTCGCCGTCGAACAGGACGTCGCCTGACGTGGGTTGAAGAAAACCGCCTATGATTCTAAGCGTGGTGGTCTTGCCGCAGCCTGACGGCCCCAGAAGCGTGAGGAATTCCTTGTCGTTGATATAGAGGTTGATATCGTTTAAAACGATCTCGTCGTCAAACGCCATGGTGCATCCCACGAGGCGAATGAGCTCTTTGGACATTTATCCTCCCCCATTTCTCATGTTATTTGCAAAAAGGGCACCCCGGCTCTGTGCCGGAATGCCCTTTACAGCTAAAATCAATATACAAAAAACGTCGGTGTTTGTCAATCATTGAGGGGCAAATATTTTGCCCGCGTCGTCAGGGAAGTACTTTTCCACAAAGTCGATGCCGCCCACGGTGAATGTTTTGCCGCGGAGATAGTTTAAAATACCGGCGTCGGTGGGAAAGGCAAATTCCAGCCGGTAGGAATACAGGGCCTGGCCTTTTTCCTCGAACTCCCTGTTGAACTTTTCCCGGCCGTATTTGCCGTCTCCAAGCAGGGGCCAGCCGGCGTGGGCCATCTGGGCGCGTATCTGGTGGGTGCGCCCTGTGAGCAGCCGGCACTCCACCAGCGACAGCGCGCCCTGGGATGAGAGCACCTTGTATTCCGTCACGGCGGTGCGGGCGCCCGGCTCCGGGCCGGGCTTTATGAATACCTGATTTTTTACGGCGTCCTTGAAAATGTAGTTTTCCAGGCGGCCCTCACGGGGTTTCGGGCGGCCCTGGACGGCGCAGAGATAATACTTTTCTATTTCCCGGTTCCGTATCTTCTCGTTGAGGATGCGCAGCGCCTCGGCGTTTTTGGCGGCGATGACGATGCCGCCGGTGTTGCGGTCGATGCGGTTGCACAGGGCGGGGGCAAAGGAATTCTCCTCCTTGGGCCGCCACTCGCCCTTTTGGGCAAGATAGGCCTGGATGTTGGCGATGAGGGTGTTGTAATCCCACGCGCCCGCCGAGTGGCACAGTACGCCGGGCTTCTTGTCGGCAAGAAGGATGTTGTCATCCTCGTAGACGATGGTCAGCCGGGGGGTGCCCACCTTCAGGTATGAGTTCTCCTCCCGTGGCTTTTCAAAAAATTCGTCGTTTATATAAAGGCTCAGCACGTCTCCCTCCGCAAGGCGGGCGTCCCGCTTGGAGCCCTTTCCGTTTACCTTTATACGCTTGAGCCGGATGTACTTCTGCAGCAGCGATTCCGGCAGCAGGGGCACGGATTTTCCCACGAACCGGTCCAGTCGCTGGCCGGCGTCGTTCTTTTTAATAACTATTTCTTTCATATGTCGGAGTATACACTAATAAAAGCATTTAATCTATAATTATTTTACAGTCAAGGGAAGCCTGACCACAAAAATTTAGTTGACAAGCCTCTTTACATTGACTATAATATCAAGGCGACTTGTGAGGTGCAACATGCGGCTTGATCTTAGCAAAATTATTGAAATACCGGGCGGCAGCGTGCCCTTCGCCTGCGTTCTGGATCCAACGGATCTGGAGTTTTCGCAGGTAAAATCCTATAAGTTCGCGCCCCATGCCGAAGGCCATGTGAAAAACACCGCCGGAGTGCTGGAGCTTACCGGAAAGCTCACCTCTGAGATGGTCTGCATATGCGACCGCTGCGGCGGAGAGTTTGAAAACGTGAAATCCATGGAGCTTCGAGCCGTCATTTCCGAGGATGACAGCGAGGAGGACGACCCTGATGTGTTCCCGCTGGAGGGCGACGGGGTTGATGTGACGGAGATCGTCAGGACGCTGTTCATTCTGGACATGGACACCAAGTTCCTGTGCTCGCCTGAATGTAAGGGCCTGTGCCCCAGATGCGGCAGGAACCTCAATCTCGGGCCCTGCGGATGCAGGGATGAAGCTGATCCTAGAATGGCTGTGCTTGAGCAGCTTCTGGATAAATAGAAGAACTAATCATTACGAATAGCTGCTCAAAACAGCTTGAGGAATTGGAGGTGTCAATATGGCGGTCCCAAAAGGAAAAATATCCAGACAGAGACGTGACAAGAGAAGATCTTCCACCTGGAAGCTCACTGCCCCCGCGCTTATAAAGTGCCCCAACTGCGGAGCACTCCGTATGCCTCACCGCGCCTGCCCGAAATGCGGACAGTACAATGGCCGTGAAGTCATCAAGGTCGAGGAAAGCAAGTAATTGAAGCTTGAGGAGGAAAGGCGGTCGCCTTTCCTCCTTTTGCGTTGAAGAAAGAGGCACATGGACAATGTGATCAAATCCGTAGACGAGAAAAGCCCGCTCAGGCATCATGCCCGGCCGGGCGATATCGTCGCGGCCATAAACGGCCATCCGGTGGAGGATGTGCTGGACTATAAGTTTTTTTCCTACGACGCGTCGCTTTCCGTGACGCTGCGCTCCCCGGCCGGGGAGGAGCGGACGGTGCGGGTGGAAAAATCAGAGGGCGAGGATCTTGGCCTGGACTTTGAGACCTATCTTATGGACGCTCCCCGCGCCTGTTCCAACAACTGCGTCTTCTGCTTCATCGACCAGCTGCCCCGGGGCATGCGCCGCACCATGTATTTCAAGGACGACGATGCCAGGCTGAGCTTCCTGATGGGCAACTACATGACGCTGACAAATCTTTCCGACCGGGAGATCCAGCGCATCATCGACCTCAGGATAAGCCCGATAAACGTGTCCGTGCACACAACCGATCCGGAGCTGCGGGTAAAGATGCTGAGAAATCCTCGGGCGGGGGAGAGCATAGACGTCATGCGCCGCTTCGCGGAAGCGGGCATAACCATGAACTGTCAGATAGTCTGCTGCCCAGGACTGAACGACGGCGCGGCGCTTTCACGGACGATGCGTGATCTTGCGGGCATGTGGCCCGCGGTGCACAGTGTGTCAATAGTGCCGGTGGGCCTTACAAAATTCCGCGGCGGACTTTACGAGCTGACGCCCTTCACGCCTGAGCACTCCCGGGAAACCATAGAACTTATAACAGCCTTCGGCGACGAATGTGTGAAGAAATTCGGCAGCCGCATATTTTTCTGCGGCGACGAGATGTATATGAAGGCGGGTCTTGAGCTGCCCCCCGACGAGTTTTACGAGGAGCATACCCAGCTGGAAAACGGCGTGGGCATGATACGCCTCATGGAGACGGAGTTCACCTCCGCGCTGCGTCTTTCCGACGCTCCGGACGGCGTGCCGTTTTCCATAGCCACCGGCGTCTCGGCAGCGCCGTATTTTGAAAAGCTGATGTATACTGCGAGGGAAAAGTATGATACAATAAAAGGTACGGTGTTCGCCATAGAAAACGACTTTTTCGGGCACAGTATCAATGTAACGGGACTCGTAACCGGCAGGGATCTTATCCGGCAGCTAAAGGGCAGGGAGCTGGGAGAACGGCTTCTTATTTCCCAGAACATGCTGCGCCGGGACGAGATGGATTTTCTGGACGACGTTACCCTGGCCCAGGCCGCAAACGAGCTGGGAGTACCAATATATCCGGTGGAGCAGGACGGCTTCGCCATGTGCGACGCCATGTTCGGCATCCTGCCGGAAATCAGGCTTCCGCAAAGCCAGCGGGAGAAAACAGAGTATTATAAATACAATCAGAACTGAGAGGGGGGCCTTATAATGTCAAGACCTCTTGTTGCAATAGTGGGCCGTCCCAACGTGGGCAAGTCCATGCTTTTTAACAAACTGTGCGGAAAACGGCTGTCCATTGTTGAGGATACGCCGGGAGTCACCCGGGACAGACTGTACGCCGAGTGCGAGTGGCGCGGCCGCAAATTCGATATAGTGGACACCGGCGGCATAGAGCCGACGGCGGATACGGAGATACTTGCCTTCATGCGGGAGCAGGCCCAGATCGCCATCGACTCCGCCGACGCCATTGTGCTGGTGACCGACCTGCGCACCGGCGTCACCGCCGCCGACAAGGAAGTCGCCAACATGCTCAAGCGTTCTCACAAGCCCGTGGTGGTAGCCGTGAACAAGGCCGATTCCATCGGCGCGCCGGATCCCGGCCTGTACGAGTTTTACGAGCTGGGGCTGGGCGATCCCATAGGCGTTTCCGCCATACACGGCATCGGCACCGACGATCTGCTGGACGCCTGCATGCAGAGCTTTCCGCCGGAGGAAGAATCAGAGGAGGAGGACGACGCCGTAAAGGTGGCCGTCATCGGAAAACCCAACGTGGGCAAATCCTCGCTTATCAACTATATCCTGGGAGAGAAGCGGGTCATCGTCGCCGACGAGGCGGGCACCACCCGGGACGCGGTGGACACGCCATTTGAAAACGAGACCGGCAAGTATATATTCATCGACACCGCCGGCATCCGCCGCAAATCCAAGGTGGGGGAGCGGGTGGAGAAGTTTTCGGTCATGCGGGCTGAGCTTGCCGTGGAGCGGGCGGACGTGTGCCTTATAATGATCGATGCCCGGGACGGCGTGACCGAACAGGATACCAAGATAGCCGGCCTGGCCCACGAAGCCGGCAAGGCCAGCATAGTGGTCGTGAACAAATGGGATCTGGTGGAAAAAGAGACAGGCACCATGGACAAGCTGCGCAGGCGGATCATGGGCGACCTGAGCTTTATGAGCTACGCTCCCATCGTGTTCATTTCCGCGCTCACCGGTCAGCGCACCGAAAGACTTTTTGAACTAATCAATTTTGTTAACGGCCAGAACGCCATGCGCATAACCACCGGCATGCTCAACGACGTGCTTGCCGACGCCCAGGCCCGTGTGCAGCCGCCAACGGACAAAGGCCGCAGACTGAAGATATATTACATGACGCAGACCGGCGTGCGCCCGCCCTGCTTTGTCATCTTCTGCAACAGCCGCGAGCTGTTCCATTTCTCGTACCAGCGCTATCTTGAAAATCAGATACGCGCCACATTCGGACTGGAGGGCACCCCTATCAAGCTGGTGATACGCCAGAAGGGGGACGAGACATGATAACCGTTCTCCTGTCCGTGACGGCGGTGATCGCTTATTTTCTGGGCGGGCTGGATGTGCCGCAGCTGTGCTGCTCGCGCTTTCTGGAAAAAAATCTGCGCGCCTATGGCAAGGGGCAGCGAAGCTACGAGGCCTTTTACCGGGAAAACGGTCCCAAAGGCACGGCGCTGGTCTATGTGCCGGAAATACTCAAAATCGGCCTTGCGGTACTTATAGGCGGCTGGCTTCTGGGCATTAAGGGCCATGCCGACGTGGGCAGGGCGTTCGCCCTGTTCTGCCTTATAATGGGCGCGGTGTTTCCGTCCGCACACGGCCTCGTGGGCGGGCGCGGCATCAAGGAGCTGCTGGTGGGAATGCTTTTTGTGAATCCCACGGCGGGTATATTTACACTGGCGGTCTTCGCTGGGGTGCTGGTGCTGTCGAAGTACATATCGCTTGCGGGCATATGCGCGGGTGCGGCGGCGATACTGGGCACATGGGTATTCGTGGAAACGCGTCTTGCCGTGCAGATGTCGCTTTTCTGCGCGATAATTATAACCGTGCGGCACATAAGTCATATCCGCCGCATGATAAACCGAACCGAACCCAAGTTACAGACAAAAAAAGATCTGAGCTATAAATTCGACGAAGATTTTTGATAGGGGGAACTACTATGCTTGAACTGAAGAACATTTCGTTTTCAGCCGAGTCCGACGGAGTGAAGAAGGACATCCTTAAGGACATCAGCCTGAAAATTGACCAGCGCTTTGTGGCTGTGACCGGCCCCAACGGCGGCGGAAAATCTACACTGGCGAGAGTTATCTCAGGCGTCAACACTCCCACTGCCGGGCAAATATTCTTCGACGGGGAGGATATCACCGGCCTTTCCATCACAGAGCGGGCAAAAAAGGGCATCAGCTTTGCCTTCCAGCAGCCTGTGCGCTTCAAGGGCATCACGGTTTACGACCTTATAAGCCTTGCCGCCGGCAAAAAGCTGTCCGTGTCCGAGGCCTGCGGATACCTCTCCGAGGTGGGCCTTTGCGCCAGAGATTATGTAAACCGCGAAGTTAACGCCAGCCTGTCCGGCGGCGAGATAAAGCGCATCGAGATCGCCACCATGCTGGCCCGCAGCACCAAGCTGACCATATTTGACGAGCCGGAGGCCGGCATAGATATATGGAGCTTTACAAATCTGATAAACGTGTTTGAAAAGATGTATCAGAAGATACAGGGCAATATCATCATTATCTCCCATCAGGAGCGCATCCTGGACATTGCGGACCGCATAATCGTCCTGGCGGACGGGCGCATAGCCGCCGACGGCACCAAGGCAGAGGTCATGCCTACGCTGGCAAAACAGAAGCCCGTCGTGTGCGACGTGCTCACAGAGAAACTCTAAGGGGGCGCTTAATATGGAAATGGATCTTATTCAGAAAAAACTGCTGGAAGAAGTGGCCGACCTGCACGGCATCCCCGAGGGCGCCTACAACATCAGGGCTGACGGCAAGCTGGCCGGGCGCAGCACCACGGAGCACATCGATATCGTAACCAAGACGGATAAGCCCGGCATCGATATATACATCAAGGACGGCACAAAAAACGAGAGCGTGCACATACCTGTTATCATCGAGCAGACCGGCCTGAACGACATGGTATACAATGATTTCTTCGTGGGCGAGGACTGCGACGTGGTCATCGTGGCCGGCTGCGGCATATCCAACTGCGGCGGTAAAGAATCCCGCCACGACGGCATCCACAGCTTCCACGTGGGCAAAAATTCCAAGGTAAAGTACATCGAGAAGCACTACGGCGAGGGCACAGGTACCGGCGGAAGGGTGATGAATCCCACCACCGTGGTGGAGCTGGCCGAGAACGCCTATATGGAGATGGAGACCACCCAGATAAAGGGCATCAACGATACTCTGCGCAAGACCAGCGGCAAGCTGGCGGACGGCGCGTCCCTGGTCATCCACGAGAAGATTATGACCACCGGCGACCAGCGTGCCGAGACAGACTTCTCTGTGGATCTGGACGGCGTGGGCTGCAGCGCGAACGTTGTGTCCCGCTCCGTGGCCAAGGACAGATCTCATCAGGTGTTCCGCTCCATGATAAACGGCAACAACAAGTGCGCCGGACATACCGAGTGCGACGCCATCATCATGGACGCCGGCTCAGTCACCGCAATGCCTCAGCTGACCGCGAATTCCGTGGAGGCCAGCCTCATCCACGAGGCCGCCATAGGCAAGATCGCCGGTGAGCAGCTGACAAAGCTGATGACCCTGGGCCTCACCGAAAAAGAAGCCGAGGATCAGATAGTCGCCGGATTCCTGAAATAAAAAATCAGGCAAAAACTGTTGACAAGCCGCCCTCGTTCTGCTATTATTACCCTTGCACCGCATGGGGGTATAGCTCAGCTGGGAGAGCGCTTGAATGGCATTCAAGAGGTCAGCGGTTCGATCCCGCTTATCTCCACCAAGCAAAAAAGGACAGACTTTTCAGTCTGTCCTTTTCTTTATGTCTGATCGGAACCGCGGACCTCTTGCATTTATATCACGGCCGCTTCGCGGCTGTGCGGCGCAAAGCGCCGCACAGGTCAGCGGTTCGATCCCGCTTATCTCCACCAAGCAAAAAAGGACAGACTTTTCAGTCTGTCCTTTTCTTTTCTTGTGCTGGCGGGTATGATATATTGTTGAAAGACACAATGCCTGCCAGGCGCACGGAAGGAGAACTAATATGCATGAAAACAAGCTGAAGGACGAAACCAGCCCGTACCTGCTGCAGCATGCCCGCCAGCCCGTCGACTGGTACCCGTGGGGCGAGGAGGCTTTTGAAAAGGCGGCGCGGGAGGACAAACCGATATTCCTCAGCGTCGGATATTCCACCTGCCACTGGTGCCATGTGATGGCCAGGGAGAGCTTCGACGATGAAAACGTCGCTAAGCTGATGAACGATCACTTTATATCTATAAAGGTGGACAGGGAAGAGCGGCCGGATGTGGACAGCGTTTATATGTCCGTGTGCATTGCCATGACCGGCAGCGGCGGCTGGCCCATGAGCATATTCATGACTCCGGACAGGAAACCATTTTACGCCGGAACATATTTTCCCAAATACGGCAGACCGGGGGTCACCGGTTTTTATCAGCTGCTGTCGATAATCGCCGACAGCTGGGAACACAGCCGCGCGCCGCTTCTGCGCTCTGCGGATAATCTCATAAGCCGGATGACAATACCGGAGACCAAAAACGGCGATATTGACGGCGAACTGCCGGGAAAGGCCCTGGCACAGTTTGAAAGAAGCTTCGACAGCCAGTGCGGCGGTTTCGGCACCGCCCCGAAGTTTCCTGCGGCACACAACATAGTTTTCCTGCTGGACTTGTACCGCAGGATCGGAAGTGATTCTGCCCGGGGTATGGCGGAGCTTACGCTGAGAAAAATGTACGAGGGCGGTCTTTTCGACCACATCGGCGGCGGCTTTTCCCGCTACTCCACTGATCGGGAATTCCAGATACCGCATTTTGAAAAAATGCTCTACGACAACGCCTTGCTGATAATGGCTTACGCGCAGGCCGCCGACGCGGCCGGAGACAGCTTTTTCCTTGAAACGGCGGAAAAGACGGCGGACTTCGTCCTGCGGGAGATGACGGGCTCGGAGGGCGGCTTTTACAGCGCGCTGGATGCAGACAGCGAAGGGGCGGAGGGACTTTATTACGCGTTTACCACGGACGAGACGTTCAGAGTACTGGGCGCCGACGGGAAAAAATTCAACAGCTGCCTTGGCATTACGGAAAAAGGCAATTTCGGCGGTTACAGCATACCTCATCTTACGGGCAGCATTCAGGAGGAAAGAGAGCTTCAGCATTGCCTTCCCAAGCTGCAGGAATACAGAAGACAGCGCAGGACGCTGGCGGTTGATGACAAGCGGCTTGGGGCATGGAACAGTCTTATGACGGCAGCACTGTGCAGACTGTGGCGGGTATCAGGAGAAAAAAAGTATCTTGACGCCGCGGTGAAGTGCGAAAAGTTTTTAAGCGGATATATCTGGCGGGACGGCAATATGGGCGTAAGCTTCAGAGACGGCAGGACGGTGGGACACGGGTATCTGGACGACTATGCCTTCGCGGCCTTCGCGCTTTTGGAGCTTTACCGTGCTGTACAGGACCGCGGGTATCTTGACGCGGCGGAGAGCCTATGCAGCAGGGCAGCAGACGAGTTTGCCGACAAAGACGGCGGCGGATTTTATCTCTGTGGCAGGGGCAGCGAGAAACTGATACTGCGCCCCAAGGAGACTTACGACGGCGCCATGCCCAGCGGTAACTCAGTAATGGCGTGGAACCTTGTGCGGCTTGCCCAGCTTAAGGACAGCGATAAATGGACAGCCGCGGCGGAGCGGCAGCTCCGGTACATGTCCGGCCAGGCGGCGCGCGCACCCATGGGGTATGCGTTCTTCCTGACTGCGCTTTATGATTTTTCAGACCCGCCGGAGCGCGTGACGGTGGTTTCGGACGGCATGGAGGACCCTGCTGAACTGGCAAGAGAGCTGCCCTTCGGCGCGGTGGTTTCAATACTGCGGCAAGAGAATGCTCAGTACAGACTTTTGAACGGATGCACCACGTATTACGTCTGCCGGGGGTGCACATGCATGCCGCCGGAAAACCGGTACCACAGCGGGAAGAAGTGATCAGACAACAGGAAAAGTGCAGTACCTGCGGGGGAAGAATGTTTATTAAAAAATAAACACAGATTACTGATTGACTATGCAAAAACACCTGATATAATATGCTCCGGATTGTACCATTTGGTATCGCCGAGGTGATTATGGTGAAAGAGATTTTTAGATTCCCTTATGCCGAACTGCTGCGTGAAGGCGGCAGAGACTGGCTGCCTGAACAGGAGCGTCAGGAGACGGCTGATACTGTCTGCAGATACCTTGCGTCAGGCGGTTTAAGCGCCGAATTTACCGGATGCCGGCCGGGACCGGTATACAGCCGCTTTGATTTTCGCCTTAAGCCGGGCGAAAAACTTGAGCACCGAGAGAGCGCAGCCATCGGCCTTGGCGAAGCCATGGGAATCAAAGGCATATTCATACGACCCATTCCGGGCGAGCAGAGTGCCCTGGGCATTGAGATACCCAACAGACATGCCGGCACGGTAACTCTGAGAGATGTTATAGAATCGCAGCGGCTGCGGCATTCTTCTTCGCCGCTCACCTGCGGTCTGGGCTGGGGTACCGACGGCGACGCCGTTACCATAGATCTTTTGAAGCTCCCGCACCTGCTGGTGAGCGGGACTCACGGCTCCGGCAAGTCGGCGTGCCTGCACGCAATGATACTCACGCTGCTCAGCCGTGCGGAGCCGGATGAGATGAAGCTGCTGCTGATAGATCCCAAGGCGCAGGAATTTACAAAGTACGACGGACTTCCGCAGCTGAGCATGCCGGTGGTTACTGAGCCGGGAAGGGCCGTGGATGCGCTGCAGTGGGCCGTGGATGAGATACGGCGGCGGTACAGGCTGATGGAGGTCTACGGCGAAAAGGATATAGAGTCTTACAATAACTGGCAGGTCGATCATCAGGAGATGACCCTGCCCAGAATAGTAATATTTATCGACGAGCTGGAGGCACTGATGAGGGAGGATCCCAGAAGGACGGAAGAGAACCTCTGCCTGCTCACCCAGATCGGCCGCGCCTCCGGCATACACGTCATCGCCGCCACCCAGAACCTCACCTCCAGCGTGATAACGGACAGAATAAAATCTGAAATGCCGGACCGAATAGTGTTCAGGACGGCTTCCACACAGGAGAGCCGGTCGCTGCTGGGAGACACGGGCGCGGAGGAGCTGGAAAACAGCGGAGACATGCTGATAACAGTCACGGGCATGCCCATCAGACGCGCTCACGAGGCCGATGTGCGGCCGGATGAGATCGAGGCTGTGGCGGATTATCTGCGACGCGAAGTAAAGTAAAAAAACTGAACAGCGCCCCGGGGAATGATATGCTCCCTCTATGAGAGACAGTGAAATAAGAAACTGTCTATTATGGAGGGAGTATCTTTATGCCCAGAAGAGGAAAGTTAAGTCCGGAAGAAAGAATAAGACTCATACAACGATATATGGCGGGTGAAATAATTGACAACGGGCCTATGGATGGCTTCCGGGGTATTCTAAAGCGCGAACAATACTACGGCAGGCGTTATACCGGCAAACAGGACTTGATTCGGATGATCATCAATTAAATCAGCTATTACAACAATCGGCGTGTGCAGCGTAATTTGGGTGTCCTCACGCCATTCGAGAAGCACAATCTTTTCCTTGCCGCATAAAAAGCGGGCGCGTTGCAAAACGAACCTGGGTGAAAAACAGAGAATCGGTCAGCCCGAAAGGGTTGGCCGATTCTCTGTTTTGCGTTAAAATGAATTTATGAAGAAACAAATAACGCAAAACCAGTATA
>Ga0160425_1000972_pt1 | contig 31095 bp, 24 predicted proteins | sample BioMet8_FD_108193 | JGI IMG/M metagenome (GOLD analysis project Ga0160425, IMG submission 108193) | Microbial communities from bioreactor (seeded with sewage sludge) at Lawrence Berkeley National Lab, California, USA - Biofuel... | ecosystem: Engineered > Bioreactor > Anaerobic > Unclassified ...
GGCCAGATAGGGGCCGACGTTGTTGCTCAAATAGGGCCAGCAACCGGCCGAACCGCCCGACGGATAGTAATCGTTGTAGTCGCCGATGTACATCGTGCTGCTGGTGTTGATCTGTTTCATGTTATTGGCGCAGGCAATTGCTTTGGCGGTTTCCCGCGCCTTGCTCAGCGATGGCAGCAACATGCTGGCCAGAATCGCAATGATGGCAATCACAACCAGAAGTTCAATCAATGTGAACTTTCTTACCATTTTTATTACTCCTTCCTTTCAATTTCTGGTATTCCGATATGGAATATCAAGAGTTTCCTGATTTTGAGTTTAGCATTCTCTAAAATCAATTATAAGGGAAACGCCTGAAATAGCAAGATCGCGGCCATAGCATAAATCGTGATAATAATAGCACTTTTTTCATATCGGACGGAATGCCGGCCGTTCGAATGAGAAAAATTCAGCGAGGATAGTAGTGCTTGGTTGAACACGTTATATTTCATCTTCCGGGTTGGCGTCGGAATCCCATGACAAATAGAATTTATCGCCATAGATGCCGTCCTGTTGCCGTTTGGCTTCGATCCGGCGACATTCCGATGGCGTACAGTTTAATTTGGCTTTGAAAATCCGGATGAAATAATTGACGTCGGTGTATCCGCAACGTTCCGCCGCATCGCTTACCGACATATAAGGATTGCGCAGCAACTGAACTGCCGCCCGCAGCCGGATTCGATTCAACTGCTGGATGGGACTGAGATGCAGATACTGCTGAAAAAGCGAACACAGATAACCGTTGCTGACGCCGCATTTTCGCGCGATCTCCGCGACATTGATGCCGTCGGCATAGTGATTTTCCATGATGCGCAAAGCTTGCAGGACGGCGGGGTGGGTCTTTTCCTCCTGGCGTCCGGCGGATTCCAACCGCATCAGTTGAACCAGCAGCGAAAACAAAATTCCTCTGGTCATTTCCTCGGTCCTGGAACATAGCGACGACTCGTTGAGACGGCAAATGTCGTCGAACCAGCGTTCTACGGCAATATCGTGTTCGACGTTGATGATGCGGGCCGGGTGTTCGAATTCTTCCAGCCCCGATTCAAAGGTAACAAACATGGTCTCGGTGCGGCCGTGGTTGAGCTGGCGGTGAGGAATGCCCGGCGGAATCACCAGTACCGTACCGACTTTGCCGGGAAAGGAAAGATCGGGTTCCAGCAGATTCAAACATTCTCCGCTGCGGAAAAAGATCAGCTCGCAGGCGGGATGATGGTGGGTATCCACCCGCCGCGAACTGCTGAACCGTCCGCAGTGGTAGAAAACCAGCTTGTTCCAGTCCGGTACGGCGATATCCGACATCGTGGGAATTCCTTTCAATCATGGAAAAATGCTATCGAAACTTCTGCCTGACATATTCGCGTCCCGATAAAAATCCTATTTCAATCCCTTATAAATATAGTGGAAAAAAGTCCGAATGCCAAGCCCCGGATGATGGGGCTTGGCATCGTTGGCAATGAACCATTTGTAATAAGATAAAAATAAATAATAGCTATTGGCAATGACATTTTTTGTAAAAACTTGATTTTGCACTTGCCTCGCTTTGCGGACTGGAGTATATTTGGGAATGGAGTGATAGGCCATGTAACACAGGGGCGGCTATGATTTTGACTTCTGAGCAGACCGGATGCAGTATCGGCAAGGCGAATGTCCGGAACTTCACCCTGGTGGAAATCATGATGGTATGTCTGGTGATTGCCATCCTGATGGGAATCGGTTTAGGCGTGTATTCGGGGGCGATGAGCGCCGGCAAGCGGGCCAAAACCCAGGCGACGATCAAGAAGTTGGAAGTCACCCTCGAAAGTCTTAAAACCAAGTATGGCATGTATCCTCAGGGAGATACTTCCGATAAATATTTTCACCTTGATCTAAAAACCAAGATGGGGACGATTGGCAAAATTCAAGCTGATCCGAGTTCAACAGCATCGAATGCAGTAACTTATGATTTGGATTTTAAAAAGACTATTGACTATGAAAATATACTAAGTTCAGCTGCTAAAGATATGGGGACCAGCAGCAGTGATTTGGTAATTACTGATGCCTGGGGCAATCCGTTGATCTATATCTGTCCTGGAATTCACAATAAGAATTCGTTTGATATTATTTCCCGCGGTCCGGACGGAAAATATGGCAGTACGAATAATGGTCCGACTTTGCCGCAGACGGCCGGGGATGAAGGGAAAGACGACGACATTACCAATTTTAACGGCAGCAATTAGTCGAATGAGATAAAGGTCTGAAAAAATGCGGAAACAAAAATTTACTTTGGTGGAAATGTTGGTGGTGATTGCACTCATTGCCATGTTGGCCGGCTTGCTCTTGGGGGCGATCGGCGGCATAAAAGAAAAAGCCAAAGTCACTAAAGCAACGGCGGAAATCCACGCTCTGATGACGGCAATTAAAAGTTATGAGTCGACGTATGGTATTCTTCCTGTGGTCGACACGGCAACCAGTTCGACCGGACTGAAGGACCCGGTCACTTCCTCAACCTATAATTTACGTATCGGGGGGACGCCGGAATCGGATACGACCACCACCGCAAGTAAAAACTATGATCGTTTGATCCAATGGTTGTCCCAGACCCCGACTGGATCGGTTGTGGCATCCGATGGTTCGAGTACCATTGATCCGACCGGTAATGCTCGGAAAATTAAATTCCTTGATCCGCCGTCGCCCGATGGTCGCAAAACTTTTCTTGATCCGTGGGAAAACCGTTATATCATCATCCTGAATTCAACCTATAGCGGTCAGGTTTCGGTTTCCGAGTCATCAACGAAGCCTTATGATGCGACGAATGATCTTTATGGTAGTGTTTTTATTTATTCCAAAGGCCCCAATGGCTATCGCAAAGCAGCAACCGTCGGTGACGACAAAGGCCTGCGCAATGGGGTCAATGCCAACGGAAAACAATACGATGACGTAGGTTCCTGGTTCAAATAAAGCATAGAGGGTAACGGTAAAGTGCGGATGCGGCAAAATTATACGCTCGTCGAGCTCCTGGTGGTGATTTCGATCATCGGGGTGTTGCTGGGGATTGCCATGCCCGCGTTCAATCGCTTGACTCAGGGCAATAAAGTTACAGCGGCGGCCCGGAGTCTGAATACCGCCATTAGTCAGGCGCGTTCTCTGGCGATTATGCAGCGTCAATATGTCGCGTTGTTGTTACCTGCGCTTAGTAGCAGTTACACTACCGACCATGTACCATCCCAATATTTATATAAGAGTTACCGACTCTGTTATGTGACCCGGTCCGGGTCGACTTATGCGTTCAAGAGTTGGACGGAAGACGGAACGTGGAAGTTTTTGCCCGCTGGCATTATCCTTTATGATGTGTCCGGGACGCTTTGGACTTCATCTTCGCATGCTTTTTGGATGAACAGCGGCACCCCATGGATGACGGTCATCAGTGGCGTTGACGATTCCTCCGTGTCGGCAAGTTTGACGGGGGGGAGCAGTGATAATGTTACTGGTTTGGTCTTTACGCCGTATGGCAGTTTAGTCAATGGCGATACTTATGTATCGGTGGTGGAAGGCGTTCATGAGGCTCGTGAAACGGATAGTGGCAATGCTGTTTATACGGCTAAGGATACCAGCGGAAAAGCAGTTCCGATGGGCATGAAAATTACGCAATTTACCGGCAGGTGCAATTTCATACCATGAGAAAGCATATTCAATATTTTAATATCGTAGAAATTGCGCTGGCCTTGGCGATTGTCGGGATCGGGGCGGCGGGGATAATGTCGTTGTTCCCGGTCGCGTTGAATGCTTCCCGCGATGCCATTGGGGATAGCAATGCTCCAGATGTGGCGGAACAATTTTATAGTTGGTTACAGGGTAAGCTCAAAGTCGAAGCAAGTACGGATTGGTCGACTTCTGCATTTTTGACTGGCATTCCGTCAAGTAAACCCACTCCGGATGGTTTCGAAATCACTTCCTCAACTACGCATTTTGAGAACATTTATTATAGCGGCACCAGCGGACTTTATAAAGTAATGCAGGCGAGCGGAAGTGTTACGGATTTCTCGGCGATTGTCAAAGTGTGGAAAGCCGATGTTTTGAACGTTTATATTAATGGTTCGCATTATGATCTAACTTCGGGTAACGGTGGCAATAAATATGCAACATCGATTTATATGGAAATCAGTTGGCCTGCGGAAAAACCGTATGACACGCGGGAGCGGCGGGTTTATTATCTTGAACTGTTCAATTTGAATGCGGTCAATTAACTTCATGAAGACTTTTCGGCAACAATTGCAGCGGCGAAATTTCACCCTGATCGAACTCGTGGTGTCGATGGGGGTATTCAGCATTCTCATGTTGGCTCTGATGATGTTTTTCAACGGGTCGCAGAAAATCTGGACTGAATCGGAAAAACGGAATGCCATATATGCCGATGGCCGGGTCGCGATGGATTTAATTTGTGGAACCTTGCAAAATGCCTTGATTCATAATGAAAACGGCCCCATTTATATTAAACATGGTCATGCCAGTTTACCTTCGCTTACGATTAACTCGGTGACGGGAAATGTTAATGGGTACCGTTATGATGAGATTTGCTTTTTGACCGATAGTCCAATGCCATTTGATACGGGCCTTACTCATTCGCAAGTATATAAAGTAGGTTTTTACTTGGATCAAACGTATAAGGAAGTAGCGAATTCCGACAATAATCAGTTGAATAATTTGTGTCTCCGATATGCTACCGATGATGTATCTGGAACTTCGAATTTCTGGGGCGACTCCAGTTTTTCCTATTTAACTGGTACTGACGATATTGATTCCGCGGCGTTAGCGGCTCTCGGTACTTTTCTGCCCAACTCTTTGCCCGTGACATCGGGCAGTTTTAGTGCAACGCCTTACAATAAAGTGATTATTCAATATGTTTTGGGCTTGGAATTCAATGCCATGTACAAGAACTCCAGCGGAAACTTAACGATTGATCCGTCCGACGAACCCTATAAATGTGTCGTTGATCCTTATAAGGCGTATCTTTCTACCGACTCTGTTCGTACCAGCAATTCGAATTATACCGGTTGCCCATATGCCATTCAAGTCAAGTTGACGTTGATTGACCAGAAGACTTATTATAAGTGGATTGCGATGGGCGGGGACGGCAATCCGAATAAATCTTCCTCCGGATATCCGGATCTGGGACTTGACAGTTCCGGTAATGTTTCCGAAACGCCAAGAAGTAAGTTGTTGCAAGAAAATCAGCGGACATTTACCAGAATTGTCTATTTAGGCAATCGTTTCTAGCAAGAGGCAAATCATGATGCAACTAATGCTTCAAAAATTAAAAAAGATCGTCACCAGTTGGCAGCGGGATGACCGTGGAATTGCCATTTTATTTACCTTGGGGATTCTGTCGTTGCTGCTGATTATGGCATTGTCCTTTGCTACCGATGCGATTATCGAACGGAAAGTGGCTTATAACACCAACAGTCGGATGCAGGCGCGAATTCTTGCTCAATCCGGGTTGAATCGTGCCATTGCGGCAATGAAATATTATAATGAGTTTGTACCTGGGGCGAGTTTTAATTATATTGTCAGCGGTTATAAACCAACGTCTACGGACATTTATACTACGGCCAGCGATTCGGACTTTCAGGAAGATTCAGGTCGTGCCTTTACCCTATGTCCGAATAGTACGACGCTGAATAATACCACCAGTGCCTCGAACGATCATGCGGAAGAGTCGTTTTCCGGGCTGGGGACCGGCAATAATATTTATTGGCAGTATGTCAGAGAAAAGAATAGTGATACCAGCAGCCGCATCATCGGACGGTACGCCTATGCGGTTTGTACCGATACGGGGCGAATTGATGCGGCGGCGATTGTGGATACCACTAAAACCAATGATTATAACAATAACATTTATGGTGCCAACTATCCAGAAAGCAGTACTTCCAAGATTCGCCCAGGCGTTGATATCAGCGAGATTTATGCCAGCGGACTGGCCAATGGTACGAATACTTTTACGTCGTGGGACAAGTTGGGATCCAAGGACGTTAATCCTAATGGTTGGTTGCTTGATGGGCATCGTTGGAACGGTATTGAAGAGTTGATGTCGTTATGTGATTCCAGTTATAATGCATCCCGACGGGCATATTTCAGTCATTATTTCAGCATCTACAATCAGCCCGATCCGGAAGCTTATTGGGCGGATGCCAATAATGATGGTATTTTGAATATCAGTTCTACTACTCCGGCAAAATATGAATTATACCATCGCTTCAATTTGAATAGAAACGATTGGAGTACGATGACTGTTGATCAAATGTTATGCAATGGAACCAGTTATGTCCCGGTAAAATTTAATACTACATTCAGCAGTAATGCGGGGTTACAATACTTACGAAAAATGACTTGTTCCGGGAGTAATCCTGCTGGCAATTATTCTTCGGTCGAGTATTTTCGGGAGCAAGTCGCGGCGAATATCATTGACTATTGCAACGGGATGAGTGCGGCACCCACTTCGAATGTGGCGAATGCAAGCTGGAGCAATGCTGATATCGGTCGTCCCAAATATACTGGTAACAAGAGAACTTATTATATCAATGAAATTGGCGTAGATGCTTATGCCGAGATGACGAAACAAAGTGTCACAATTAGCGGAACGGCATATAAATATTATCAATTTACGCCAGCCGTAACGTTGGGCGGAGAATTGATTAATATCTTTACATCGGGAAAATACGATCCTACATCGAACCCGTGGGGGGTGATTACCGATAAGTATGAGTTAACCGTCTACGGATATTTAGCTTATGATATTACGGCTCCTGGTATGACCGAATTGAAAACTTCTGATCTTATCACACCGACTCCATCTACAGTGGATAGTGGTTCCTGGATACCATTTTCCGAAACGATTACTTTCAGTACGGATACTGCCAGTTATAAATTCGCATGGGCTACCACGCCCCAAAATCCAGCGGGGACTTTAGAGACCAATAAAATTTTGGATACCGATCCTGATCCTGCTTTTAACGTATCTCTAAGTGTGAAATTGGATTGTGCGGTGTTAAAAGCTAAAACAAGTTCTAATGGTTATCCTTCTAGCGATATTAACGTTGATTTCTCCGACTTCCGAAAAGCAGATACAAGTGTCGATCCTCGATATATTTATACCTCAACACAGACTGTTTATGAATCTGCAATTGCAACTTCTACGGCAACGAGTCGCCATATGTATGCGGCGTTGGAAGCCAATGACCCAAGACAGAACTTGAACTATAGTGATTGGAAGAATTTCAGCGAAAGTACTCAGCCAACTACGCCAACTTATCCAGGCACCCCTAATGCGGTGAATTCTGGAGTAAGTCCGAAATATTCAGCTACGACTACTCCACTTACTCAGGATCCGGAAACTGTGACGGATCCTGCATATTCTACTACTTCATCACATCTTTCTACTGCGTTTATTCGTCACGCCCCAATGATTACGCCGTGGGAACTGGGATGTATTTCGCGCGGTTATGCATGGCAGACGATTAATTTGATGGCATTTCATCCGCTGGATAATGCAGCGGCTGGAAATGGAAAATTCAATTATCTTTATTACGATTCGAGTAATACGGCTACCCCGGGTGACTTGAGTGATACTACGGTGAGTGGTACTTATGCATTAGGGGATGCTGGTATTTTGGACCAGGTAAAAATGACCAGTTTGTGTAAATCTTATGGAAAAGTTGATATCAATAGTCAGGATGCCAATGTCTGGAGCGCTTTGCTTACTAATATTTATCTTGACGATAAATATAATTCATTATCTGCTACGAGTGGGGTTGTGATGTCCAGTGCTCATGCTGGAACCTTGCTCTCCAAGGTGAGTAATAACGTAAGTACAATGAATCGAAAATTTTCTTTTCAGCAACGTGCGGAAATCGCTCCTGCCGCCATGGATACTGTGATTGATTCTTCTGTGATTGGTTCCAATGCGACGAAAGCGCAAATCGAGGCTTTGATCGGAAAATTCATTAATCTTACGCAAGCAGGAGTTGCGCCTTCGGAAATTCGTGTGATGGTTGTTGCTCAGACGATTCGTGATACTGGCAGCAGTGATGGTTCCGGAATTAGTATTACGAAAAATATCGATGGTACGAATGTCCCTAAAAAATGTTACATCGGAAAATTCGAGTATACTACTGACAGCAAGGGGAATATCGTTTATTTCGATGAAATTACCGGTGAGCAGAAAGTTTATGCGGTTGTGTCACGCGACCCGTTAACCAATAAGTTTGTCATCAAGCGTATCGAATATTTGCAGGAATAGTAAAATGAGTAGACACTTGCTGGTTATCATATGGTTAATTGCCGGGACAATGGCCCTGGCCGCAGAAAAAATGACTATAATGCCTGCTTCGGCTAATAATCCGTGGTTAAAAAGCAAGATTGAAAAAGACCTGAAAAAACCTGAATGTGAGATGGATTTCGATGCTGAGTCCTGTTTGGCATCGTTGAAAAAATATGGAGAGTTGATTGACAAAGGCAATGAACAAGGTGAGCAATTACATACTATTCATTTTAAAATGTTCCAAAGTGCGATTGTTGATTGGGCCAGGCTGAAATATTTTGAATGTGATACGAATATTTCCAAAATGTGGCTGAAGAAGATTTACAAATATTTTGGTCTTATGGCTCAATATAGTCAGGAAATGGATATTGCCGAAAAAAGCAAAAACAATATTGCTTTCGAGAAGGCGAAAAAGATATTTAATAGTGTGATTGATTCTTATCTTAAAGAAATTCAAAAGCCGGAAAAGCCCAATGCCAAGATCCGGGAACAATTGCGGATTCAGAAGTTCAAAGAACACAAGCTCTATATGGAATATCTGCGGAAACTCCAGAAGGGCGAAGCCGTCGAAGAATAATTATTCCATCTTTTCCCCTTTCAATAGTGTCGTGTCTCACCAATAGGTTCAGTTTCTTTCGCACTTCGTGCGACCAGCAATTCCGCGCTGGACCCGGCCTGCGGTGGCGGATTTCCAGGGGGAACCCGGACCCTACGGAACATTTTGCGGGGTCAAACTTGGGGGTGCGGGGAAAAAATGAGGCGCTCTTCAAAAGCCCCCCGTGTCTTCCCCGCGTTCCAACCGCTGAAATGCTTATAAATTGTGCAGACGGTAAACCCGGCCGGCCGGACTGGAGGCTTCCAGCGAAAAATGTGCCGGATGTGCGGCAATCCAGTCGATTTCCGGCTGCGGCCAGCCGTCGGCATCGCCCGCCAGATAGCTGCGTTCGACCGGGCTCAGGTGCGTAATCACCAGAAATTCAATGTGTTTCTGTTCCAGATTGCGCCGCCACGCCGGATAGTCCGGCCGATCACGATACAGTCCGGGTTTATAAAAGTCATAAACCCGGGGAAATTCCTTCCAGAAACGGTAAAAATCGTCGTTTACACCGCCTTGAACATTGACGTAAACAGCCCGGTTCAACAGGTCGGCGCCAGCCAGCAGGTAAGGCCGATTGAAACCGGTGTAGGCAACGGCATGCGACTGACGGTCATCCGGTCGATTGAACTGCTTGACCCATTCCCAGCCGGTCAACCGCTGGTAAAAGATTCCGCGCTGTTGTTTGCTCCAGGCATCGGCATTGGTGAGTACGATCAGTAACAGTCCGATCATAATCCCCAGCAACCACCAGCGCCAGTTTTCCCGTCGCACCTGCCAGGCCGCGATCAGCGCCAAGGCCGCCAGCCCCAGCAACAGCACATGAAAACAGGCCGCCGCCACATTGCCGGACGATAACAGGGCGATTCGTTGCGCACAGAAAACGATTCCCGCCAGTCCGGTTAAGGCGACCGGCAAATAGGTCCAGCGCCGGCCCAGTTTTTCAACCGCTAAAACCAGTCCGCACAGCGCCAGCAGCAGCGAGGGAAACAGAAACCGGGTTTGGAGATTATGCGGAATCAGTCCGATATACATGATCAGCCACAATCCGGCATGAAGTCCGATCAAGCGACAGCGGCTGCGCTGAACCGGACTGCGCCAGGCCAGCACGGCCCAGCCGAGCCAGCCGGCAACCATCAGGATGGTCATGATGCCGCCGTAGTCCTTCCAGACGCGGGTTGCCAGCATGCCGAGTCCGGAGGCTTGAAATTCGCCGGCGCGGACCGCTTCCGGACCATAAGCTCCGGCCCACACGGTCCAGTTCCCCAGTTTGACATTGAGCGGAAACAACGGATTGCCGTAACAATACCAGTTATAGAGGTACCAGCCCCCGCCGGCAATCAGAAACATACCGATAACGCCGAAGACGGTCAGCCATTTGCGCCGCTTCAATTCCCGGACGAGAATCACGGCCATGGGGACTGCGGCCAACGGCAACATGACGGTTTTCAGTCCGACCGCCAATCCGCAGCACAGCGCCGCCAGCAACGCCAGGCCCCGGTTTCGCCGGGCTTCCGCCCGCAGCATCCAGAATAGTGCGGCGGCCAGCAAGGCGGTAGCCGCCAGATCCGGCTGTTCCAACATGCCGTACTCGATAAACAATGGAGAAAGGAAAACCATGCCGCCGGCAGCTTGAGCCGCCGTATTGCCGCCGCCGCATTCGCGGACCAGCAGTGCCGCCGCCGCCGCCGCCAGGGCCAGGAAGGTGATGGTGGCGATTTCCATGACGCTGTCGCCGGGCAACAATTGCAAACAGGCGGCGGCCAGGACGAACCAGTTGCGCGGCGCATAGGCGGCGGCGTTATCGCCGAAAACGGTCGGGACCGAGATGAAGGCTTGTTCCTGAATCCAGCGCAGCGGGATATAGAGTTGATACGTCAGCACGTCCCAGCTCCAAGGCGGAGTTTGCAGCGATACCGCCAGCAGCAAGAATACGATTGTCAGCGGCAATGCCGCCAGCCAGAGCAGCGGCGACCAGGTGTGCCATTGGACCGGACGCAAAACAATCCGGTAAGGTTCCAGTACGACTCTCAACAGCAGATACAGCAGAATGGACGCGGTCATCATGACCCAGCCGGCGATTCCGACCCCGCACCATTTGCAGCCCAGAACGATCAAGATGACCAGCAATAAGGACGGCGGGGCGAGCAGGGTTACGGCTTCGACCGGACTTAGCCACAGGCGTTGCCGCCCCAGCAGCCATGGCGCCAATCGGGCAGCCGATAACAGCACGAACCAGGCAAACACGGCCCCGCATAACGGCGTCAGAATTCGTTTCCAGACCGGCAACAGCGAGGAGACGATCCGGTGGGCGACGGTCTGGCGATAGTTCCAGGCGACCGGCCAGCTTTTCGACTGGTTGTCGACCTGTTTGTTCATATTGCTGAACGCCCGGGGCAGGTAGGCTTCCCGTTGCGTCCGGTCCGTCAACCGTTCGGCCATGCGGAACCAGATGCTTTGCGGGGCATACTCATAGGCGGCGCAATAACAGTTGACCTCGAAGGTATTGAACAAACCGGGCTGCTTCGGAGAACAGGCCGGCCACGGATTGTATGCGCCAACCGCGGACGTAATGATGCCGATCACGGTAAATAGAACAAAGAAAAAGCGCCAGAACCCGGTGATCGCGCCCATCATCCATTCGGCAATCCAGAGCCACAACAGCGGAATGATCGGAATCAGAAAACGGAAGCCGTAAGCCCAGCCGCCATAATCGCCGGTCATGGTTCCATAGAAGATGACACATGCCGCCGCCGCTGCCGCGAAGAAACACCATCCGCACTCTTTTTGCAACTGCCGCCGCCGTCGTAACGCCGGGACAATCAGCAGGAGCGCCGGCATATAGGAAAACAGACCGCGGCCGCCGATCAGCATTTCATACCAGTAACGCCAAAGCGATTCCGGTCTTTGAAGTCCCGCCATGCCGCCGGAATGGATATTGCCGGGAAAATCATAAGCTCCGGCCACCAGATAAACGGGCAGGGGACTGCCGTATGCCATCAGACTGACCAGCGCCATCAAGCCGGGCAGAATGGCCCAGCCCAGAATGAATCCCGCCAAGCGGGGGACTCGGCCCGGTTGTTTTTCCCAGAGCAGATAACTCAGGCTTGCCAAGGTGAAGAAAAAGCCGGTCGGAATTTCCAGGCAGCACAGAACTCCGGCGCACAGCCCGGCGACCGGTGGCAGCCATGGAACGTCATCATAACGTTGACGCTCCAGCAAGAGATAGGTCAACAGGAGAAAGAACGCCGCCGGCACATGATTGTTGATGATGCCGCCGTAACTGAAAATCCAGGTGCCGAAGATTCCGGCAAAACTTAATAGCGCCGCCAGACTGCGTCCGCCATGATCCAACCGGCGCAACTGCCGGTACAATAAGAACATGATCAGAAAGGCAAAAAGCGTCGAGCCGAAAAAGTTCAAGGTGAAAATAACATCGTGAGCGGCGGCGGCGAACGTCATGCCGAACCAGCTGCCGATGGCATAAATGCCGGTCAAATAGAGGGAATACAACATCGGTTTGTCGGAATAAAAATTGCCGTCGATCCGACCTTTGTCCACGGTGGCGAAAAGGGAGTTGTCGATGGTAAAAATGCCGTGGTCGCCCAGGACTTCGACCAGTGCCAGCCGGGACGTTTCGTTGCCGGACTGCGTAATCTCATCGGCGGTACAGCACAGCAGCAGCAGCGCCGCTACGGCAAAAATTCCGACCACCGTTCGGTAGCGGCGCAAATTGTTCCATTTCGAATTACTTTCCGTCATGATTGTTTCGGTCCTCAATCCCACTTCTACAGTATGATTCACCCGCGGCGGATGGTCCGCCGCCGCCAAGCCAGGTCCCACAGTTGACGGAGATACTGTCCGATCACTTTGGTACTCAGCTTGCTTTGTCCGTAATGACGGCAGGCAAAATGGATGCCGGTTTCTCCGCACCGATAGTGGTTCGGGCACAGATGCAGAACAAAATACAATTCCAGCATGATCTTGAACCCTCGCGGATTGAGCAGATGCCGTTCCCGCTCGAAGGCCGTTCGGCGCACCATAAAGAATCCTGACATGGGGTCGCTCAGTTTCACGCCCAGCCACCCTCGACTCATGGCGGCGGCGATACGACTGGTGAGAATTCTTTTCAGCGACCACTTTTCGGCAAAGCCGCCGCCCTGGCAGTAACGCGAACCGATCACCATATCCAGTTCGGCCTCGTGGGCCAGCAAATTTTTCAGGTCGGCCGGGTCGTGTTGGAGATCGCCGTCCATGCAGCTCAGCCATTCTCCGGACGCGGCTGCAAAACCTTTGACAATGCAAGGGCTTAGTCCGGAGGGGCCGTCATTGGTCAGCAGACGGCAGTTGGGATGCTGCGCAGCATAGTCCAGAACCGCCTGTCCGGTGCCGTCGGCGGAATTTTCGTCGACTACGATTACTTCGTATTCCGGCAACCCGGAAGTTTCCAGTAACGGCAACAGTTTGGTGATGTTGTCCCGCTCATTCAAGGTCGGAATGACGATCGATAATTTCACGCTGGAGATTTCCTGTATTGTCCAAGGGTAAAATAACCGCCCATGACGTTAAAATCAATTTTTACGGCCGCGAACCACCCCAAAAATGCCGAACAAAGAACCGGCGATCATGTTCCATGGGCTTTCGAGGCGGACGGGAGTCTCCCCTCTTGGGTAGCGGAAGACCCGGGGTGCTTGGGAAGAAGCCCCCCATTTCTTTCCCACGTCCCAACTTTGACCCCGCAGAACTTTTATTCCATTTATCTATTTGCTATGCAAATAGATAAATAACTTAAAAAGTTTGAAAGCCAGGAAATGGGGTCCGGAGAGAAACCTTGAAAAATTTTCAAAGTTTTCGGGGTTTCTCCCCGGAAGCTCGTTTTGAGACTATCGCCGAGGCGAATGGAAAGACAAAAAAAAGATGATCTTTTATCGTTTCGGCGGTTGCAAATCAGAGTTCGGAAAACTAAAATTCATTAGAGCAGGGGATTTTTTCGCATGGATTGCGGCCGGGGGGATTGGAAACATGCAGACATCATTGCGAACGCGCATTATTTCCGTAGTAGCCGGGGTGGTTTTTCTGGCGATGGTCTCGCTGTTATTGACGGTTCAGTGGCAGACCCGAAAATTTATGGTTCATGAAGAAACGGAAAAGGCGCTTAACCTTTTGCACGCCATGTATTTTTCCGTCAGCAATGAATATCAGAGCCTGCAGTTTTTCCGGACGCATTACCTCGATCATACCAAAATCGAAATCCGGGATATGGTCAATGCCGCGCTGACCGTGGTGGAGACCGAATATCAGCGGTATCGCAGCGGTAATATTTCACTGGCCGATGCCCAGAAATATTGCATGACGACCTTGAAAAAGATGCGCTACGATCAAAATCACGGCTACTTCTGGATCAATACCGGTCAGCCGCAGAATCCGACTGTGGTCATGCACCCTTTTCGTCCCGAATTGGAGGGCTGTCGACTCGATGTCTCGGAATTCAACTGCGTCGGCAGCAACCATGAAAATCTGCATCAGGCGATGATCCGGCTTTGCGAACAGAACGGCGGCGGTTTTCTGGATTATCGGTGGCCGTTGGGCGACGGGCAGGGGACGGTCCGAAAGATCGGTTACGTTATTCCGTTCAAGCCTTGGAACTGGATTATCGGCAGCAGTTTCCACTTCGAGGATATCGAGAAAGCCACCGATGCCCGATTGCAGGCGGTTATCAAGGAACTCCGTCACATGGTGGCCAACTTCAAAGTCGGCGACAACGGATATTTCTTTATTTTTACCGGCCAGAAAAAACTGCTGGTCCATCCTTCCGCCGGGGCGGACGGCGCCGAAACCGCTCGCAATCCCGATACCGGACGGTTGCTGTTCGATGAGATCGTTCTTGACTTCAAGTCCGGGAAAAAATACTCCGAATACCGTTGGGAAAAACCATTTTCCGAGGGCAAAAAACTGGCGGCCAAACGGGTCTATTGCGAATACTTTGCGCCGCTGGACTGGTATATCTGCGTTTCCTATTACATGGACGATGTCGAAAAACCGGTGGCCAGTCAGACCCAACGGCTGATGATGCTTTCTTTGGTATTGGTCTTTGTGGCTTTGCTTGCCTCGATTATTCTGGCCGGCAATCTGGCGGCCCCCTTGCGGCGGCTTGCCGTGGCGGCAGAAACCATTGATCGGGAGGGAATCGACGAGATGGCGATTCCGATTACCGGGTCGGCTGAAACCCGGGAGTTGGGGCTTGTTCTCACGCGCGCCCTAAGCACCATCCGCACCAAGGAAAACTCCCTGAAAGCCAGCGAGGAAAATCTTCGGATTACCTTGCGGTCCATCGGCGATGCCGTCGTGGTTACGGATATCGAGGGACGGATTACCCGGATGAATCTGGTGGCGGAGAAACTTCTCGGCTGGACGTTCGACGAGGCCAAGGGACATGTGTTGCTGGATGGCGTCAAACTGCTCAATCCATTTTCTTCGGAACCGGTGGACAATCCGATTAACCAGGTACTGCTGGACGGTAATTCCCATCGTCTTACAGTCAAAACGATTATCCTTGGGCATGACGGCGTCAAACGTCTGATTGACGACAGTTGCGCCCCGATCCGCTCTCGCGACGGCCAGATGGTCGGCGTGGTTATGGCCTTTCGCGACATTACCGAGCAGACCCGAATCGAGGAAACCCTGCATCAGAGCCAGAAAATGGACTCGCTGGGTCAGTTGGCCGGCGGCGTTGCCCATGATTTCAACAATATGCTGGCCGGGATCATGGCCTGTGCCGATCTGCTCCGACGAAAGAATTCGGCGATTGACGACAAGATTCGGGAATATATCGACATGATCGTCAGCACGTGCGAGCGCGCCGCCGACCTGACCAGCAAACTGCTGGCCTTTTCCCGAAAGGGGAAAGTCATTTCGACGCCAATCAATCTGCATCAGGCACTTCGCGACGCCATCGTGTTGCTCGAACGCAGTCTCGATAAACGTATCCTGATTATTCAGCATCTCGACGCTCCCCATGATATTATCATCGGCGATCCGGCGCAAATTCAGAATATGATTATCAATCTGGGCATCAATTCCGGTCACGCCATGCCGCAGGGCGGAACGATCACGATCACAACCCGGGAAGTCGAACTGGATGAGGCGTTTTGTCACGGCAGCGGTTTCGATATCGCCGCCGGCAGTTATATCGAGGTTCGCTTCGAAGATACCGGGTGCGGCATTCCTCCGGATATCATCAACCGGATTTTCGAGCCGTTCTTTACCACTCGGGGTCAGAATCAAGGTACCGGTTTGGGACTGGCTGCTGTTTACGGGTCCCTCAAAGAACACCATGGCGCGGTGAAAGTCACCAGTGAAGTGGATGTCGGAACGGTATTTTCCATCTATTTGCCCTTGCATGAAGGAACGGTGCTGGCCGTTTCGGCCACGGCGGAAAACATTCCGGTCGGGCATGGCTGTCTTCTGCTGGTCGACGATGAAAAAATTATCCGTACTGCCTGCAAGAGTCTGCTGGAGGACCTCGGTTATGAAGTTCTGACGGCGGAAGACGGCCAGGAAGGCGTGGATATTTATCGCGAACAGCATGATCGGATCAATGCTGTGATTCTGGATATGATCATGCCGCGAATGAATGGCGCGGACTGTTTTTATCAGATCAAAAAGATTAATCCTGCCGCCAAGGTTCTGATGGCGTCCGGGTTTTCCGGTTCGGCAATTGTTGCTACGTTGAAGCGCGATGGCTTATTGGGATTCCTTAACAAACCTTATCGCAGCGTCGAACTCGGCCGCATACTCCGGGAAATTTTACAACGGCGGTGATGACACCGGCAAAACGGGGAACAATAGAACAATAGAACAATAGAACAATAGAACAATAGAACAATAGAACAATAGAACAATAGAACAATAGAACAATAGAACAATAGAACAATAGAACAACAGAACAACAGGGAACAGAGAACAGGGAACAGGGAACAGAGAACAGGGAACAGAGAACAGGGAACAGGGATCAGGGATCAGGAGGACATTTACAGGGGAAATATTAATATGGTAATGTTGCCATTGACAACCGAGGTGTTTTGAGGAAAACGCGCTCATTTCTCCTTCGTACACCACCTCTGAACACGCAAACCTTTTATTCTATTTATCTATCTGCGTAGCAGATAGATAAATAAATTGAAAAGTTTGAAAGTCAGGAAGTGGGGACGGGAACAAACCCCGAAAAATTTCCAAATTTTTCGGGGTTTGTTCCCGGAAACTCGTTTTGAGACTTTCGTCCTCTTTTTCGGAAAAAACTTTTTTTTACTTTTTTTTTCGATTTGAATGAGTATTTTATGGAAAATCGGCTAATGTAATAAGCAGTTTTTATCCATCGTAAAACCACATTTTACAGATATGGTTTGAGTAAAAACAACAAAGGAAGCAACTATGGGTAACCTCAGAAAGAAACGTCGCAAGAAGATCGCCAAGCATAAGCGGAAGAAGCTGCTGAAGGCTTTGCGGCATAAGAACAAGTAAAGCCCGAGTGCATTGTTTGTACCGCCTGTGTACAAATTGAGTACCCTCTGATTCGTTTTTTTCGAGTCAGAGGGTTTTGTTTCTTTACCGACTGGCGCTATATTTGGCACAGACGGAATATGCGGAGAATGCCAGATGGATAAATTCGGGTTGATGTTGGGCAGCGGGTTGCTGTTGTTGCTGGGGCCGATGGGACTGTCCGCGGCGGAGGAAGAACCCCTTTCCGCCGATGCCGCCGTGGCAGATGAAATCATGCAGGACGATCATCCGTCCGAGGCCAAAACCAATGATATCTCCAAGGAAAAATCGGATGCCATTTTGGCCTTTACCGGCTATATGCTGGAATCCGATCCGGCCATTCGCATCCGGCACTTGCTGAAGGCAATCGACTGCGATCCCGCCGCGACCGTACCGCTGGGCTGCTTCATCCGGGAAATCGAAAAAAGTCCCGATCGGAGTAAATACGAGGACGAACTGGTGGCGGTGGCGTTGCGCCATCCCGGGCAATTGCGTTTGAACATGGCGGCCGCCTATCTGATGAGCGCCGCCAACCGGCATCAGCGCGTCATTGAAATTTTCGACCATGCCATTGCCGATCTCAATATCAACAAACTCCCCGATAAGGAATTGCCTTATTTTCTCAATCTGGTCAGTATTGTCGGCAAAGCCTATCTGATCGAAAAGCAGTATGAAACGGGAATCGCGGTTTTCCGCGACCTGCTGCAACAATCCCGTCTACAGGATAATTTGAAGTTGCTGGGATATGCCGCCCTGTTTTATACCGCCGCCGCCGAAAAAGGCAGCGAGCAGACCGGCTGGTTTCACGAGAGCGTCCGCCAGCAGGCGGAACGGTTGCGGCGGCAATGTCTGGACCGGATCGAACGCAACAGTTTTCAGCATTTTACCGATCCCGCCGAATTGATGCTTCCACTTGATTTATGCAAACAGAACAACGAGCCGCGCCGAGGCGCCGATTTGATCTACAGTTTGCTGTTGAGCAAACCCCATGATTTGAAAACCAAGCTGTTTCTGGCGGTTTTTTATACGACCGTGGGACGTCATCTCGAAGCCTATCGGGTCTGGCGGGAAATTGTGCGTTCGGAACCGACCAACTTCAAATTTTCCCTGGAATTGGCCAAGACCGCCGAACGCGCCGGTCGGTTTCAGGTAGCGGCCGCCGCCTATCGCAATTATTTGCGGGGCATGCCGCGGGATACCAAGGTAATCAATCGACTGGCCATGGTGGAACTGCGCGCGGGCGACTATCAGGCGGCGTTCGATACGGCGATACGGGCGGCGGAAAATCCACTCAATTGTTATATTGCGGCGTTGGCTTGCCGTCAACTGAAACAGTATCGGCAGTCCGCCGAATGGCTTAGTCGGATGATCGTGTCCGCCAGAAAGGCCAAAGCCGACAACATGCTCGACAAAGACTTTTATCTGATGCTGGCCTATAATTGGGAGCGGTGCGGGGAGATCGAGAAGAGCGAGGATGCGTTGCGGGAAGTGCTGGCCCGGTATCCCGACGATCCCAATGCCAACAATTTACTCGGCTATATGTGGGCGGCCCGCGGCCTGAAACTCGGTCCGGCCCAGCACCATATCGAACGGGCGTTGCGTCGGGAACCCGAAAATCCCGCCATCAACGACAGCATGGCCTGGGTGTTGTATCGGACCCGGAATTATGCCGGTGCGGAAAAGTACATCGACAAATCGCTGAAGACCTCCGGCAAGCTGCCGGATGCGGTCATTCTGGTTCATGCCGGCGATATTTATTTCGCGCTGGGACGAAACGACGTGGCCAAACGCTGCTGGGAAAAGGCATTGCGCATCTATTCTCCGGACGAGGAGGTCGACCGCAAGGAATTGCAGCATAAGATCGACCGGCTGACGCTGGCGGTTAAAAACGTCAAATAACATCCTGTTCAGGGAGAGGCGATGGACCGTAACGCCGTTTTTTCCGAGTTGTTCCGGGATGCCAGAAATCAGATCCGGCAGAGCGGACGGCTGCGGTTCCGGGCGACCGGCGAGGGGTTTGCCGAACTCGAACAGCGCACGCTGGCGGCCTTTTATAGTTATCTGCCGGAGGCCGACGAACACTATGCCGCGATGGTCGGCGAGATTTTTCCCCGGCTGTTTGCCTGCGACGTGGCGACCGGCTACCGCTTTTTTCATGACCCCGAAGTGATCGAGAAACTCTGGGCGATTTACAATCGTGCGGCGGCGCTCGTCGCCGCGCGGGTTGCGCTTCCGTCCCGTTGCTTTCGGCGCGACCCGCCTTATAAAGTGGCTTGCATTACCGCCATGTTTTCCGACTATCTGGCGCCGGCCAAAGCGTTGGTCAATTTTGCCCTCAATCTAGACCGGACGCAGTTTACTCCGGTGATGGTCATCACCAATCAGACCGGGACCATGGAGCGACGCGGCGACTTTCAGATCAAACCGTTTCACCAGACGGTGTTGGGCAAGCGGCTGATTGGAGCCGGTATCGATATTCTGGGCTTTGCCAATCAGGAAAACGTGATGATGCTGGCGCAGTATTTAATCAATATCTGCGCCCAGTTGGAAGTCGATATGGTGGTGACGAACGCGTCGCCGTTCAACTTTCCGGAGGCGTGTCTGGCGCGGTCCGGCGCGGTCAAGTCGTTCTTCGATATGCACCGCGGGTTTCCGCTCTACGTTGATGGTATCGACGCCATTCTGCATTTTGTGAAAAGCACCCGGCAGCGGCAACTGGGGCCGTGGCTGGCGCGGGGCGGAAAGGTTATCGACTATTGCGACGGCATCGAGGTGGCGCCGTTGCCGGACCCGCTGCCGCCGCATGATCCGCGGCGGGTGGTGCTGCTGACGGCAAGCAACTATCTCGACCAGCGGTTGAGCCCGGAATTCTGCGCGGTGGTCTCCCGGCTGCTGGTGGTCTGTCCGACGGCGGTTTACCGACTGGTGGGCGGCGGGGAGGGGGAATCCTTGAAAGCGCGCTTTGCGGCGGAGGTGCGGTCCCGTCTCCAGTTTGTCGGCGCGGTGACCGGGGCGGAAGCGATGCGGGCCGAATATTTGCAGGCCGATCTTTACCTCAATGAATTTCCAGTGTCCGGTGTGCGGGTTTGTCTGGAAGCAATGAGCGCGGCGTTACCGGTGGTGACGATGGTCAGCGGCGAGTTGCACGTCAACTGTACGGCGGCCGACCATGTCGGCGAACTGGCGATTACCGAGTACGATCCGGAAAAATATTTTCAACTGGCGCGGCGTCTGATCTGCCATCCGGACGAACGGCGTCAAATCGGCCAATCTCTGCGCCGACGGGTGGAAACGGATTACGATTACCGTAAAAATTTCACCGCGTTAAGCCGCCAAATGCTGGCAATCCATCGCCGCAAATTAGTCCTTGGCGGCGGGGCCGTTGCGTAGCCGCCGCGCCAGCGCCAGCCCGCTCAACCACAAGATGGCGAAATAAGCGCTGAGATGGACGATCTGCCACCACCGTATGGGATTAAGGTGAATGTTCGGAAAAATCCATATGCATTCATAATCGTAAAACGTGATTCCTGCATATCCGGCGTAAAGCAATAGAAACGCCACAACGATCGTAAACTTTTTCAGGGCCGGCAACTTCATGCGGCGGCGCCAGAGATATCCGGCCAGTGTGCCGCATCCAACGAGTAGCGGGATCAATGCGGCAAAAATCGGTTCCGGCAGTACCGCTAATTTTATTTCATACAGAAACCACCCGTTGATGGCGTCCTGCCAGTTTTCCCAGGTCCAGTAGTGGTTCCAGCCGCGGTCGAAAATCTGATGATGGATTTCCTGATAGGGGCGGTCAAAGATGGCAGCGGAGGAGGCCAGACCCAGTGTCAGGGCGTTTTGGCGGATGCTGTCGGCGGTTACGTAGGGCGGACAGACGCGATAATGGCGGGCGGCGGCGATCAGCTGATCCAGGTTGACTTGACCGACCCGGAGTTTCAATAAAGATGCGGTCTGCGGATCGAGCCAGTCCGGCGGCAGTTGTCGACGCAGCGCATTCTGCCATTGATGGACCTGTTCGAACCGGTAAGTACGGGTAGCTTGCCATTGCAGTTTGGGCTCGGTAGTATTTCGTATTGCCTGACAAGCGTACCAGACCAGGTTTTTTATAATGCAGTTGGTGGTGGGAAACTCGTAGAAAGCGCCGCTGAAGAGTAGCAGCAACATGCACACGCGAAATTTCCAGTAACGTTTGCGCCATCCATTGAAGGCGTTCCAGACTGCTTTTCCTGCGGCGGCACAACGTGACAACTTGGAGTCCTGGTTCATCGTTCCTTCTTTGCCGTGATCTCGCGGCCTGATTGGGTCAAGTCAAATCCGGTAAATAAAATGAGGTTGGCCGATCGCGGTCGACCACTACGAGTTTTTGTTCGTTTATATCCAGTTCCGCCGCCTGCAAGGATGAGCGCCGGAGTTCGTAAGGGACGACGCCGGCGGCGTTGGCCGGGGATTCCGTATGCTTCTTGCGTCCCGGGTGCGTAAAATAAAAGATATAAGCTTTGTCGTCGATGGTCAACACGTCGGCATGCGCGCCGCTGGGGCCGTCGTCCGGACGGCGGGAAGGGCGGTCGAGAATGACGTTGTTGAATTCCCAGACGGCCGCGTCATCCGAACGGTATACCGCCAGCCCCGCCCACTGGTCGACGACGGCCCAATAGCGGTCCCGGAAGCGAAAGACATTGGTGCCTTCGTGCGGCCGGTCGGCAATGGCCGGTTCCGGGTTCATCTGCCAGTTGTGCAGGTCGCGGCTGTCGGCGGTCATCGAGACGGCGCCGCGAGTTTCGTCTTTGTACCACATCCGCCAGGCGCCGTCGGGCAACTGAAACAGGCAAGGGTCGATGACGTTGGCGGACGACAGCCGGATGCGTCCCTCGTTTTGCCAGTCCCATAAATTATTGCCGGTATAGTGGTAGATATGGCCGTCCTGTTCGCCGAAGTGGTTGGGCACGCCGCGGATGCAAGCCACATACATGTGGTAGACGCCGTTGACCTCGACGACTTCCGGAGCCCAGAACGTATTTTTCCCCGGCTCGAAAGGCAACTCCAGATAACCTCGGAAAATCCAGTGTCGACCATGGTCGGAGGAGGAGGCGACGCCGATATCGGTGCCGTGGCAGTATGCCACATCCATGGCCTCCTGATTGGCCCGGCGGGCGGTATACAAGATCCACCAGCTTTTTTCCCGTCGGTTCCAGATGATGGCCGGGTCGGCGGCGCCGTCGTAAATCGGATCGCGAAAGAGCGGCGCCGGGATGGGAAACGCAGTGGGGTCCGTACTCATCGGGATTCCTCCGGATGGCTTATGGTTGAGCCGTTACGGCGGTGTTTTTCTGCCAGTATTGCAGCAGGGCGTAAATGGTTTTCAGCCCGGGCGTGGCGACGCCGAGCCGTTCTCCGGCGGCCAGCGCATTGCCTACAATCGCTTCCACTTCCATCGGCCGGCCATGTTCAAAATCGATCAACATGCTGGGTTTGTAGGGCCGGAACCCGGCGGTATACTTCAGCAACTTGTCGATATTGTCTTCCGGCAACGGCCAGCCGTCGGCAGCGGCCAAGGCGATGATTTCATGCATCAGCGTCCGGATCAATTCCACGGTTTTCGGGTCGTTCATGATCTGACTGGTGTTGGCGCGAAGCAGGACCGAAACCGGATTGAACGGGGCGTTCCAGAGCAGTTTTTCCCAGCGGATGCGTTGCATGTCGGTGTGGTATTCCGTGCCGACCTGGGCGGCGTTGAACAGCGCCGTCAACTTCCGGCACGATTCCGATTCGCCCTGCGGATAGCGGCCGAATTTCAGGGTGCCGCCGTCGGTGTGGACGATTTTGCCGGGGGCGATCCGGGTCACGCCCACATAGGCGATGCCGGAAATCAATTCATTGTGAGGAAAGGCGCGGGCCAAATCTTTTTCAATATCGATGCCGTTCTGAATCAAGACCAGCGTGGTATGCGGTCCGACCGCCGGTCCGACGATGGCCGGCTGATTGATGCCCGGCAATACTTTGGACGTGATGATCAGGTAATCCGGCGCGTCGGCACATTCCGCCGCGCTGCGGTAAACCCGGGACGGCTGAAAATGAAAATCGCCGTTGGGACTGGCAATCGAATAACCGTGGGCGGCCACTTCTTCGTAGTCGGAACGGCAGATCACCCGGAGTTCGGCCTGACCGGCGGCGGCGAGGCGGCCGCCGAAATAAGCGCCGACGGCGCCGACTCCGGACATCAACACGAGGGGACGAGCAGCATTCATAAATAGTTTCTCCGGCCAAAGATGGCAGTTCCGATGCGAACCATGGTGGCGCCTTCGGCGATGGCGATCCGGTAATCTCCGCTCATGCCCATGGACAGCTCCGGCAAGGAAACGTCGAATTCACTTTCCAGCCGGTCGCGCACCTGGCGCAGACTGCCGAAAATATGGTGCAATTCGGGTTCCGGCGCTTCATAGGGCGCCATGGTCATCAGCCCGGAGAACGTCAGATGCTGACAGGAAACCGCGACCCTGGCAAGTTCGCGGGCGGCTTCCTCGTCCGCGCCGAATTTGGACGCTTCTCCGGAAATATTGAGTTCCAACAAAATTTTGACTTTTTTTCCGAACTCGCCGGCCAAGCGGTCGAGCCGGTTCAGTAACTTCACGCTGTCGACCGATTGGATGCACTCCGCCAGTTCGACGGCCCGGCCCGCTTTATTGCCCTGCAAATGGCCGATCACCTGCCATTGGATGTCGGCGGGCAGGGCGACAGCTTTGGAATCGAGTTCCTGGAGCCGGTTTTCGCCGAACAGACGCTGGCCTTCGCGGTAAAGCGCGGCGATATCTTCCGCCGGAAACGTTTTGCTGACGGCCACCAGTTTGACGTCTTCCGGCTTGCGTCCGGCCGCTTTCGCCGCCTCGGCTACCGCCGTTTTTACTTCTTCATACTGACGTAGCAAATAATCGCTCATGGTGCTGCTCCCGAATCCGGTTATCGGTTCTGGGGTTTTCCGGCGCGAATCGACAGCTCGGGCGGCTGAATGGTGATCTTGCTGCCGGGCGCCACGTCTTCGGTCAGCCAGACGTTCCCGCCGATGATCGAGCCCTTGCCGATGACCACGTTACCCAGCACGGTGGCGCCGGAATAGATGGTCACGTCGTCCTCGATGGTCGGATGGCGTTGGGCGCCTTTGATGATCTTGCCGCAGGCGTCGCGCGGGAAACTCATGGCGCCGAGGGTCACGCCCTGATAGAGTTTGACGTTGTTGCCCAGCTTGCAGGTTTCGCCGATGACTACGCCGGTGCCGTGGTCGATGAAAATACCGCGGCCGAGATGGGCTCCGGGATGAATATCGATACCGGTCAAACTGTGGGCGTATTCGGTCATCATGCGCGGCAGCAGCGGAATCTTTTCATGATAGAGCAGATGGGCGAAGCGCTGGATGGAAATCGCTCTCAGTCCCGGGTAGCTGAGAATAATTTCGTCGTGCGAACCGGCGGCCGGGTCGCCGTCGAAAGCCGCCTGAATATCCAGCTTCAGGGTTTCCCGGATTTCGGGAATCGTTTCCAGCACATGCCGGACCGATTTTTCGGCTTGCGCCACGATATCGCAGTTCGGGCAGTTTTTCTGCTTGCAGGTATAGCGCAGCGAGCGAATGGTTTGCCGGGACAGGTTTTTATAAATGCGGGCCAGCAGTTCGCCGACCGTATAACGGATCGAGGTCACGTCGTGGGCGCGGTCGCCGCTGTATCCCGGAAAGATCACTTCCAGATAGTCGTGAATGATGGTAAAGACTTCATTCTGGCTGGGCAGGTCGACCCCTTCGACGTGGTTGACGCCACAGTTGTCGTGATACGACTCGGTCACGCGGTCGACCAGGTTGTCGAGAAAATCGCAGGTGTTATATTCGAAACGGTGATTGCAATTGCAGTTGATATGAGTTTTTTCCATGTTTTCGACTCCTTGTTTTTCACGTCGGCGGAGCTTATTCGACGTTCTGAATCTGTTCGCGGATTTTTTCCGCTTCCGTTTTCATCCGGACCACCAGCGGCGATATTTCAGCGCCGGCGGCTTTGTTGCCCAGCGTCGTCAATTCGCGGTTGATCTCCTGAACCAGAAAATCCAGACTGCGCCCGACGGTATCGTTCCGGCCGGCATTCATATATCCTTCAAACTGATCGAAGTGACTGCGCAACCGGGTGATTTCCTCGGTAATATCCGCCTTGTCCGAAAAAATTACCAGTTCGCGGAGCACCCGTTCGTCGTTGCAGTCCAACCCGAGATCCGCTTCCCGCAGCCGCTGGAGCAACCGGTCCCGCTGCAACCGGGGAATGTCGGCGGCCTTGGGTTCGACCTGGTCGACCATTTGCCGGAGGAGAGTCAGCCGGGCGCTGATGTCGGTACGCAAATTGGCGCCTTCCTGCTGTTGCATGACGGAGATGGCTTCGAGGGCTTGACGCATGGCTTTTTCGAGCGTCTCCCGAATCTCCGTCAGTTCGTTGTCGGGGATGGCGGTTTCGACTACGCCGGGGAGCGCGAAGAAATCCTGTAGTTCCGCCTTTTTCGGCAGTCCGAGCTGACGTTGCAACTCCACGGTTTCCTTCATCAACTGTTCGAGCAGTTTGGCGTTCAGCCGGATGGCGGCGATCTGCCCTTCGTAACGACAGGACACTTTGATGCCGACCGAACCGCGGCTGATTTTTTCACTCAGAATCTGTCGTAACAGCGGTTCGAAACTGCTGAATTCCGGCGGCAGCGATACCCGCACATCCATTTGTTTGCGGTTGATCGAGGTAATTTCCACGGTAAAGGCGATTCCCGCCTGGGGGGCTACCGCCGAACCGCGGCCGAATCCGGTCATGCTTTTCATAGAAAAATAGTGCCTTTCCGCCGCGGTCGCCTACGGCTGATAGATTTCGGTTATGGTGTGATCGTGAATATCCTGATTATTACGGACCAGCCCGGTAACGGCGGTCCATTTGGCGTAATTTTTACCGCACAGTCCGGAAACGACGACATTTTCACCTTTCTTTTCGCCTTGCCAGATGAACGAAATCTGCGTGGGCAAATCTTTCACTCCGGCCTGCAGTTCGATATCGCGATGTTCCAGGTCGAGCGGAAAGGTGGACGTAATGGCGGTCGGCGGACTGAAACGGACGCGGTTCCGCATGTGATCGCTCAGGTAAAGCATGTTGTTCATGGCGTAAAGCACGGCCTTGCCGATGGCGTTTTCACGGTTGAAATCCATGGTCCGGAATTTCCGGCGGATGATGCGGAGCGGATCCCAGCCGCGGACGCCGTGGGTACTGATGCCGAAAACGATCACCGGCACGTCGTTATCCGGCAGATTCCACACGATGCACATCTGGGCGAATTCGGTGCCGCCGGTGAACGACGTACTGAAGAACTTTTTTTCGCCGATATAGCTTTCATACATGACTTCCGGTTTGTTGAACCGGATGTATTCGCATTCGAGCGGGGTCAGCGTACGATCTTTTTCGAGGGCGAAAGTACGCGCCGCTTCCACCTGTTTTTCCACGTAATAATCGCGGGATTTGCACCCGGTTGCCAGCAGGACGGATAACATGGTCATCAGGCCGATGAATATTTGCCGTGATCTCATTCGTTTTGCCTTGGTTTTAACTTATGGTAATGGAGGCGGAACTGGCGCCTCGTTGCCCAGTCATCCAATATAAACCCGTCGGTTCTATTTATCCACTGGAGTTTGAATTTAAAAATTCAAACTTTCACTCGATTCGAGATCGGAATTTTACCCGGCAGGACAGGGCGCATTTCTGTAGCGTAGGGACTTTTGTTGCTGACTTCGATTCTATAAAAAACAGATTGTTCCTACTCGGAAAGCCGTTTTCTTCCGGAATCGGCGGCAAAAAAAAGCCGACCTGAAAAACAGGTCGGCGAAAAGCGGAAAAAATGGTCGGAGCGAGAGGATTTGAACCTCCGGCCTCTGCGTCCCGAACGCAGCGCTCTAGCCAGACTGAGCCACGCTCCGATCTTGCGGTCACCGTTTTTAGCGGATCACGGGTTTTAATGTACATCGAACCGCTCGAAATGCAACCGCACAAGGCGAAAATTTATTGTTTTTTCAGAGAAATCACGATACTTTTCTTAATTCCGTCGCCAATACTTTCACTTTGGAGCTCGGTATCGTCTTGCAACGTAATATGAATAATCCGGCGATCATGCGCATTCAAGGGGGGGAGCGTAACCGGTTCGCCCCAGCGTTTCACTTCTTTGCCGGCATCCAAAGCTTGTTGTTTCAGGCAATTTTCATTGTCGTCGTTGCCTTCGCCGCCTTCATTGCCTTCGGCGCGATCGCCGCCCCGACTGCCGCGGTCGCCGCGATCACTCCGGTCGCTCCGGTCGCTCCGATCGCCGCGGTCGCCGCGATCACCATGCCGCCGTTCTTTTTCCTTGCGGGAATAGCCATCAATATCGATGACAATCTTCGGAAATTCCTGATCTCCTTTAAACATCATCCGGTTGAGCAGCAATTGCAGATTTTCCAACGTCTGCCCTTTGCGACCGATAATGCGGCCGGCATCTTCCGACGTAACGATCAAGGCAATTTTAGTACCTTTTTCTTCGGCTTTCAGGCTTGCTTCCAGACCAAGGTAATCCAGCATCAGCGCCAGCGCCTTGGTAGCCTTTTCTTTCTGTTCTTCGATCTGACTCATGAGTCGTTCTCCTTTAAGCTTTTTTCGGGAGTTTTTCGGTTGTATCGTCAGCGCTGAACTTTTGCGTCATCAGCAATTGGAAGATGCTGAAAATCTGGCTGACTGTCCAGTAGAGGGTCAGTCCGGAGGGCAGCGAATAGAGGAAAATCAGCATTACGACCGGCATGATCAGCATCATTTTCTGCTGCATCGGATCCATGGGCGAAGGAGTCATCTTCTGCTGCAGGACCATTAATGCCGTCATTACCAGTACCAGCGGGTTAATGCCGATTCCCCAAATCGTCGCAACCGTATCCGGTTGAGCCAGGTCATGCGCCCACAAAAATGAGGTGTGGCGCAGTTCAGCGGCGCTGTCGATGGTGGAATATAGAGCAATAAAAACCGGGATCTGGAGCAGAATCGGCAGGCACCCGCCCAACGGGTTGACATGTTGTTCCCGATAAAGTTCCATAATCTTGGTATTCATTACTTGCGGATTTTCTTTGTATTTGGTCCGGATTTCCTGAACCAGCGGATTGAGTTTCTGCATCCGCTTCATGGAATTGTTGGCCTTCTGTGTGATCGGCCACAGCAGCAGCCGAACGATCACGGTCAGGGCAATAATCGCCAGACCGTACGAACCCAGACACAAATCTTTCAGCAGAATCAAGAATTTCAGCAGCATCTTGGAAATCCATTCCATCGGCGCCAGAAAGGAGAGATGAAGCGTCTGTTGCGCCTGCGGATCGAATGCGGCCAGTAAATCAAGCTCTTTGGGCCCAATGTAACAGGAAAATTCAAACGATTTGTTTTGTCCCGGGTCAAGCGTCAGATTTTTGTAGAGTCCGGAGGAGGCGACAATATAATAATGCTTGTCGTTGACGGTCTGTTGACTGCGAATCGTCTTCAGTCCGGAAAACTCTTTTTCCGGCTTGAGCAGCGCGGCAAAATATTTGTTGCGGACGCCGAACCAGCGAACCGGACTGTCCACGGTAATATTGAATTTGGCATCTTTGGCATCGGCATCAATCGAATTCAAACCATCGGTATAATAATCGATACCATGGCTTTCCGTGCGGATGTTATCGCCGCTGAGGTATTCCATCGGTTCGATGGACGGGCTGACTATGGCCAGTTCCGGCAACGACAGCACGGTTTGTCCGGCATTGTTGACCGTGACTTCATAGTGATATTGATACCGCGAACCCAACTGCCAGTTCTGGGTGATTTCCAGCACCATGTTGCCGCTGGCAAAGAAACGATGGAGTTTCACTCCCCCGGCGTTGATGATTTGTGGAACCACTTTGAACAACGTCCAGTTGCCCAGAGGGACGACTGCCAACGCTCCGGGTTGTAGCCGGGAATGAAAGGTCAGTAGCGTCTTGCGGTCATTATTCTGATATTTTTTCAGGATCAGCGAAGTGGCAGTCCCCGAGTTCGGATTGATCTCCATCGCCATATCGGCACTGTCCAACCGAATCGGCGGCAACTGCTTCAACCCGGTCGGCGAGGAAACCTCCCGAACCGTTAAATTGTTGCTGGCAGGAGTGACTGGCTTTGCGGTTGACGCCGTCGGCGATACCGGCGCGGAAGGTGTTGTCGCAACTGTTTGAGAATGGGCAACCGGAGCCGGCTGAATCCAGCCCATATAACGGCACAACGGCTCCCACAAGACCAGCAACAGAACGCAAAAGGCAAATACAACAATGGTTTCTTTATCGAATTTCACTCGGAACGATCCTTTAAATTAGTTTTTCCCGTTCGGCGGAACAGATGATCCGGAACCGGATCGTAACCTCCGCGGCAAAACGGCTGGCAACGCAACAAGCGCCAGACAATCAAGATTCCTCCCCGGAATGCGCCATGCTTTTTGACTGCTTCCAACCCATATTCGGAACAGGTCGGCGTAAACCGGCAGACCGGCGGCAACCACGGCGCTACGGTTTTGCGATAAACCATAATCAACGCGATCAGGATTCCGGCGGGGGTGAACCAGCGCCAAGCTGGGACCAGCGTCCGCTCTGCCGCAGCAGATAGTCCATTTCCATCTGAACTTGTGGCTGTTTCGCGTGAAGAATGGCACGCCGGGGAATGATTGTTAAGTGGCATGGGGGAATGTTTGCTCGTTGTCGTCTCAAAGTTTCCCAAACCAAGCGTCGAGCGCGATTGCGATCTACCGCCCGCAAGCTGAACTTTCGCCCACAGACTACTCCGCTTTTAAAAGAACCATCAGGCGAATCCGCACTTACGAGTACCAGCAAGCGTCCGGCCAATTTGCTTCCATGTTCCCGGACGAACCGGAAATCGCTTTCCAGCCGAAGCCGTTCATACCTTGTAATCGTCTGTTTCACGGGAGGTGAACTACACTGTCGCCAGTAACGACGCCTGAAAAAATAACCATATCAAGAAAGAAATGGAGAGCCGAAGCTCTCCGACGAAATCAAGCGGTTAACAGACGAGCCCGACCGATCCGGCGACGGTTCGCCAACACTTTTCGTCCGCCGCGGGTCTGCATCTTGGCCCGGAATCCGAGCTTACGTTTGCGTTTCAAATTCGACGGCTGAAATGTTCTCTTCATGACATCCATTCCTTATTAAGGGTTAAATACATATCTTCATTTGTCGGCAATTGCCCCAGCTCAGGCGCGGCGAACCGACCTTGCTTCCAAATTTCCGCATTTCATTACGAAAACAGGAAATAAACAATACACCTTGCCTAATGTTAGTCAAGTCCCGATTTCACGCGGGATGAGAAAAAAACGTCAAATCCATAGAGCTAATTTCAAAAGTTTTGGCATTTGCCTGTTAATAACTTCCGTTGCCGATGCTTCAAGACGGCTTCGGCACATCGCCAACCGATTTTTATGGCTCTTCACTAGAATTTGTGGGTAAGGGAAAGCGGGGGGGACATCAGAACCCGTCGCCAGTCAAGCGGCAATCCGGCATAACCGCTCCCGCTGGTCGCTATTATTCCGTTTGCTCGTTTGA
>Ga0160425_1000982_pt1 | contig 30882 bp, 24 predicted proteins | sample BioMet8_FD_108193 | JGI IMG/M metagenome (GOLD analysis project Ga0160425, IMG submission 108193) | Microbial communities from bioreactor (seeded with sewage sludge) at Lawrence Berkeley National Lab, California, USA - Biofuel... | ecosystem: Engineered > Bioreactor > Anaerobic > Unclassified ...
AGGCTCCTTTCGCATACGAGGTTTTCCACAAAACCGGTCTTTAGCTGCTTGCCAGCTCATGTCTCCTCCTTCGCTACTTGTAAAAAAGCGCGTTGCAAAACATTTCCGTTTTGCAACGCGCCCCGGCACACATTATTACTTTTTTCAGACAGCTTCCAGCGTCCTGGTGCGGGTCTGCTCCTGGACTTTGGCGATGAAATCGGCCAGCGGCATGCTGCCCATATCGCCGCCGGAACGGGTGCGGACGGATACCGTGCCGCTCTCGGCTTCCTTTTCGCCGATGATGAGCATGTACGGCACCTTCTGGCCCTGAGTTTCGCGGATCTTATAGCCTATCTTCTCATTGCGCAGGTCGGACTCGGCGCGGATGCCGGCCTCGCCCAGCTTTGCGGTGACAGCCTTGGTGTATTCGGCGGAGCGGTCGGTGATGTTCATGACCTCCACCTGCACAGGAGCCAGCCACACCGGGAACGCGCCGGCAAAATGCTCGGTTATGACGCCGATAAAGCGCTCGATGGAGCCGAACACCACGCGGTGTATCATGACCGGGCAGTGCTTCTCGCCGTCGGAGCCGGTGTACTCCAGATCGAAGCGGCCGGGGAGCTGGTAATCCAGCTGGATGGTGCCGCACTGCCAGGTGCGTCCCAGGCAGTCCTCGATGTGGAAGTCCAGCTTCGGGCCGTAGAAAGCGCCGTCGCCCTCGTTTATCTCGTACTTTTTGCCGATGCTCTCGATGGCGTCGGCCAGCGCCTTGGTGGCGATGTCCCAGTCTTCCTTGGTACCGATATGGTCGTCCGGCATGGTGGAAAGCTCAATGGTATATGGCAGTCCAAACAGGCCGTACACCTCGTCGAACAGTCTGGCAATGCGGACGACCTCGTCCTTTATCTGCTCGGGAGCCAGCAGGATGTGGGCGTCGTCCTGAGTGAAGCAGCGCACGCGGAACATGCCGTGGAGCGCGCCTGAGAGCTCGTGGCGGTGAACAAGGCCCAGCTCGCCGTAGCGCAGGGGCAGGTCGCGGTAGGAGTGAGGCTCCAGCTCGTACACCAGGATGCTGCCGGGGCAGTTCATGGGCTTTATGGCAAAGTCCTCGCCGTCGATGACGGTGGTGTACATGTTCTCTTTATAGTGATCCCAGTGACCGGAGGTCTCCCACAGGGTGCGCTTCATGATCTGAGGCGTGGAGATCTCCACATACTCCCACTTTTTGTGCACCTCGCGCCAGTAGTCGATCAGGGTGTTGCGCAGCACCATGCCCTTTGGAAGGTAGAACGGGAAGCCGGGGGCCTCGTCCCTGAATGCGAACAGGCCCAGCTCACGGCCCAGCTTGCGGTGATCGCGGCGCTTTGCCTCCTCGATGCGCTCAAGATAGGCGTCCAGCTCCTCTTTCTTGGGGAAGGCGATGCCGTATATGCGCTGCAGAGACTCGCGGTTGGAGTCGCCGCGCCAGTAGGAGGCGTTGCAGGTCAGAAGCTTGATGGCATTGCCCTTGACCCGTCCGGTGGAATCCAGATGGGGGCCGGCGCACAGGTCGGTGAACTCGCCCTGCTTATAGAAACTGATGGCGGCGTCCGCCGGAAGGTCGTTGATAAGCTCGATCTTGAAGGGCTCGTCCTTCATGAACTCCAGCGCCTCCCCCCGGGGCAGCTCAAAGCGCTCTATCTTCAGCTTCTCCTTGCAGATCTTGCGCATTTCCTCCTCGATCTTGGCCATGTGGTCCGGGGTGAAGGCGAAGGGCGCGTAGAGGTCGTAGTACCAGCCCTCGTCGATGGAGGGGCCGATAGTCAGCTTGACCTCCGGCCACAAACGCTTGATGGCCTGGGCCATGATGTGAGAGCAGGTGTGCCAGTAGGTTTTTTTGTATTCCGGGTTTTCAAAGGTGTATTTTTTGTCCTCGTCCATTTTTTGATACCTCTCTATATGAATTTTTTTACCTGAAAAAAAGCACCCATGACGCCTTGTTGGCGTCAAGGGTGCGTAATAACACGGTTCCACCTTGATGTTTAACTCTTATGGGCTTAACGCGCGCCTGACGTGCGCGCTTACTTCCGGTTTCTGCGCGCAGACTCGGGAGCGGTGGCGATTCCGTTTGCCCATCGGCGCGGCTTGCAGCCTGTGACCGCGCTCTCTGTGCAGGGTTTCCGAACGTCTTCTCCGTCAAAGTCTCTGACTGGTGTATATTATCACTCTTGCGCCCTTCTGTCAAGAAACAGCGGCGCTTTCCGCATTTTTCCGTTTTCTGTGTTCCCTTGCCCAGTGTATGGCCAGCAGCACCACGAAAACGCTGCTGGAGTAGCCAAACACGGGGTAGACGGTGGCGATCAGATCGCCGAAGCCCGCAAGGCTTCCCGCAAATGACAGGACTGCATATGCCGCGATAAGGAGCCGTCGTTTTTCATCCAGCTTCCGTGACTTTGCGCATACGAAATCCATAAAGGCCACCTCGCTGGACAGCGACGTGCCGAACATGGCCATCAGCAGCAGCACACCGAAAATGATCCCCAGCGCCGGGCTGACGCCGCTGGCCAGCGACAGCATGGGAAGCTGGGCGGAAAGCGCCGAGGGTACGCTTTCCACCGATACCATGACGCCCAGAGCGATGCACAAAAGCAGCAGCGCGCCCATGCCGATGCCCGCCGCGGCGGTCTTTTTATCCGGGATATATCGGGCCAGCGGCGAGAGCACGGCAAAGTTGCCGAAGATATTGTAGCAGGAAAAGGTCAGCGCGCCCACAAACCACACAGGCATCATTTGGTTCTGTCCCGCCGTCACCGTGTGGGGCAGCGCGGAAAGTCCATACCGGCTGAGAGATACGGCGCCGAATATCACGGTGGCAGCCGCCAGTATGGGCACGGACACTGAGAAGGCCGACACCATTCCCCTGAGCCCGAATATGGCGATGACGGCCACGGCGGAAGCAAACAGCGCCCCTCCCAGCCACAGCGGGAGGCCGAAAAGCTGATTCAAAAGCGCGCCCACGCCCGCGGTCATAATAGTGCCGATGCCGAACAGGAATACAAGCTCCAGCGCCATCATCACGCCCCGCAGCACCTTAACATCCCAGCCCACCACCAGCTTGTCAGCCTCGTATACTCCGGTATTCCGGGCAAGGGCCGTTAGGGCCGTTGCCACGGCAAAGAGGAATGCCATGGCAAGGACAAGGCCAAAATAGCCTCCCAGGCCGAACACGCCGAAGAACTGCCACAGCTCCTGGCCGGAGACGTAGCCCGCCCCCAGAAAGCAGCCGGCGAAGGTCAGCGCAAGTTTTATTGGCGAAAGTTTTTTCATATGCCGCCCCAAAAAAGTGATATTGCGATTATAACATTTCAGGCGCAAAGGTCAACAGAATAAAAAATCGCTCCGGAAAAATCCGGAGCGATTTTGAACTTGTTGCTTTACCGCCGGCAGGCGTTTACGTTACCGGGCGGCGAGCTTTTTCCCCGCATGCTTTGGTGCGGTATAAAGCTCTTTTGGTTTCTTTTCTCTCGGAGGAAGAAACTTACTTGTACATCTCGGTGAGCTTCATCAGGTGGTCGTAGCGCGCCTTGGCGTTCTCCTCGTTGCGCTCGAACAGGCCCTCTGCCCTCTCGGGGAACTCACGGGTAAGACGGCTGTAACGGGCTTCGTTCATCAGGAAGTCGCGGTAGCCGCCGGCGGGAGCCTTGCTGTCCAGAGTGAACTTGCTGCCCTCGGAGGCCGGATTGTAGCGGAAGAGGTTCCAGTAGCCGCACTCGACAGCCTTCTTCATCTCGCCCTGGCAGTTGGTCATGCCGCCCTTGATGGAGTGCATCTCGCAGGGGGAGTAGCCGATTATGATGGAGGGGCCGTGATAGGCCTCAGCCTCGCGGATAGCCTTGAGGGTCTGGGCCGGGTTGGCGCCCATGGCGACCTGCGCCACATAGACGTAGCCGTAGGTCATGGCCATCTCGGCCAGAGACTTGGACTTGATCTCCTTGCCGGCCGCTGCGAACTGGCAGACCTGGCCGATATTGGAGGCCTTGGAAGCCTGTCCGCCGGTGTTGGAGTAAACTTCGGTGTTGAACACGAAGATGTTGACGTCCTCGCCGGAGGCGAGCACATGGTCAACGCCGCCGTAGCCTATATCAAAGGCCCAGCCGTCGCCGCCGAATATCCAGACGGACTTCTTGTTCATGTAATCCTTCTGCGCCATGACGGCCTTGTAGTCGTCGCAGTCGCAGGGATTGGCTTCCATGATGGAGAGGAACTTTGCAGTGGCAGCCTGGTTTGCGGCGGTGTCGTCGTAAGTATCCAGCCATGCCTGAGCCGCGGCCTTCTTCTCCTCGTTCTTCGCGTTGGCGGCAATGTTCTCCACGTGGGCCTTCAGGTCGTCGCGGATCTTCTTGCTGCCCAGATATACGCCCAGGCCGTGCTCCGCGTTATCCTCGAACAGAGAGTTTGCCCATGCGGGGCCCTTACCTTCCTTGTTTACGGTGTACGGACTGGTGGCAGCCGGGCCGCCCCAGATGGACGAGCAGCCGGTGGCGTTGGAAATAAGCATATGATCGCCGAAGAGCTGGGTCACAAGGCGGGCGTAGCTGGTCTCGGCGCAGCCTGCGCAGGAGCCTGAGAACTCCAGATACGGCTGACGGAACTGGCTGCCGGGAACGGTGTCGTTGATGACGTCCTTCTTCTCGGTGACCTTGGCAACCATGTAATCGAACACGGGCTGCTTGTCGGCCTGGCTCTCCATGGAAACCATCTTCAGGGACTTGGTGGGGCAGACGCTGACGCACACGCCGCAGCCCATGCAGTCCAGCGGAGACACGGCGATGGTGTATTTGTAGCCGCCGCGCTTGAGATCCACGATGCTGGCGTTGGCGGGGGCCGCCTTGGCCTCATCCTCGGTCATGGCGAAGGGACGGATGGTGGCATGGGGGCAGACGTATGCGCACTGGTTGCACTGCGCGCAGGTGGAAGCGGTCCACTCGGGTACCATGACGGACACGCCGCGCTTCTCATATGCGGCGGCGCCCAGCTCGAAGGTGCCGTCTGCGTGATCCACGAACGCGGATACCGGCAGAGAGTCGCCGTCCATGCGGCCGACGGGCTGCATGATGTCCTTCACCATCTTCACGGTGGCGGGGCGGCCGGTGACTGCCTTGGTCTCGACCTTATCCTCGGCGGTGGCCCAGGAGGCGGGGATCTCAACCTTCTTGAAGGCAGTGGCGCCCAGGTCGATGGCCTTGTGGTTCATGTCCACTATATCCTGGCCCTTCTTCAGGTAGGAATGGGTGGCTGCGTCCTTCATGTACTGCAGGGCGTCGGCTGCGGGCAGAACCTTTGCCAGCGCAAAGAAGGCGGACTGCAGCACGGTATTGGTGCGCTTGCCCATGCCGATCTTCATGGCAAGGTCGATGGCGTCAATGGTGTAAAGCTGGATGTCGTTCTTGGCGATGTAGTGCTTGGAGGCGGCGTCCAGATGCTCCTCCAGCTCCTCAAAACTCCACTGGCAGTTGATGAGGAAGGTTCCGCCTGGCTTCACGTCGCGTACTATCGGGAAATTCTTGGTGATGTAGGCAGGCACATGGCAGGCCACGAAATCAGCCTTGGTGACGTAGTACGGGCTCTTGATAGGCAGATCGCCGAAGCGCAGATGGGAGATGGTTACGCCGCCGGTCTTCTTGGAGTCGTACTGGAAATATGCCTGGACATATTTATCGGTATGGTCGCCGATGATCTTGATGGAGTTCTTGTTGGCGCCCACGGTGCCGTCGCCGCCCAGACCCCAGAACTTGCACTCAATGGTGCCCTTGGCTGCGGTGGAGGGAGCCGGCTTCTCCTCAAGGGAGAGGTTCGTCACATCGTCCACGATGCCCACGGTGAAGCGGCGCTTGGGCTCTGCCTTCTTCATCTCCTCGTACACTGCGAAGACGTTGGAGGGAGGAGTATCCTTGCTGCCCAGACCGTAGCGGCCGCCGCTGACCTTGACGTCATTGCGGCCGACGTTTGCCAGCGCGGTGACAACATCCATGTACAGAGGCTCGCCCTGTGAGCCGGGTTCCTTGGTGCGGTCAAGCACCGCAACCTTCTTGGCGGTGGCGGGGATGGCTGCAGCCAGCTTGTCGGGGCAGAACGGACGGAACAGGCGGACCTTCACAAGGCCGACCTTCTCGCCCTGAGCGGTGAGATAATCGATGACTTCCTCTGCCACGTCGCAGATGGAGCCCATGGCCACGATGACGCGGTCGGCATCCGGAGCGCCGTAGTAGTTGAACAGCTGGTAATCGGTGCCCAGCTTCTTGTTGATCTGACCCATGTAATCCTCGACTATGCCGGGGATGGCGTCGTAGTACTTGTTGGAAGCTTCCTTGTTCTGGAAGAAGATATCGCCGTTCTCATGAGAGCCGCGCATAATGGGGTGGTTGGAGTTAAGAGCGCGGGCGCGGAAAGCGTTGACAGCGTCCATATCCACCATGTCGGCCAGATCCTTGTAGTCCCATACCGCGACCTTCTGCAGCTCGTGGGAGGTGCGGAAGCCGTCGAAGAAGTTGATGAACGGGACGCGGCCCTTGATGGCAGCCAGATGCGCCACGGGAGCCAGATCCATGATCTCCTGCACACTGGACTCGCACAGCATTGCGAAGCCGGTCTGGCGGCATGCCATGACGTCCTGATGGTCGCCGAAGATGGACAGGGTGTGGCTGGCCAGAGCGCGGGCGGACACGTGGAACACGCCCGGAAGCAGCTCGCCGGCTATCTTGTACATGTTGGGGATCATCAGCAGAAGGCCCTGGGAAGCGGTGTAAGTTGTGGTGAGCGCGCCTGCGTTCAGTGAGCCGTGGACCGCGCCGGCGGCGCCGGACTCAGCCTGCATCTCCTGGACCTTGACCTTAGAGCCGAAAATGTTTGTTCTCCCCGCTGCAGACCACTGGTCGACCATGTCGGCCATGGGGCTGGACGGAGTGATGGGGTAGATTGCCGCTACTTCGGTAAATGCGTAGGATACATGGGCGGCCGCGGTATTGCCGTCCATAGTTTTGAACTGTCTTTCCATGCTTTCATCTCCGCTTTCACATATTTTAAGGTATTTTTGAGTGCCTTACACATACGTGTTTATTTTATCACAATATTTTCCTTATGTAAAATAAAATTGCAGTTTTGTAGTTGTGCTCAAAACTGCAGTCTTATTTTGTATATTTTTCTTAAATTTTGATAATTTTTTATAAAACCAGTTGAAATTCAACTGAATTTCATTGAATTTTTGGCAGGCTCCACCGGAATGCGGTGGCCAGCATCCTGATGGTAAACACAACGGCTATGCCTGTGACGGCAGACCAGACGTTGTTTAGTCTGTATGTGTACATAAGATAGTACACTATCCCTCCGGCCAGCGACGCCACGGCATATACCCGCTTGCGCAGAACGAAGGGTATCTCCCCTATCATCACGTCCCGCAGCATGCCGCCGCCTATGCCCGTGGCAACGCCCAGCACGATGATCAGCAGGAAGTTTCCTATGCCGTCGTGGGCAATGGCCAGGTTCATTCCGGAAACGGTAAACACTCCAAGGCCCACCGCGTCGAACACGTTGACCACCCCGTCAATTTTCTCCCTCTTGCTGAAGTACCGGTCGTGCCATATCTTTGCGGCAATGAACATGAGCGCCGAAACGCCCACGGCCACCGCCACATATATGTAGTTTGAAAACATCATTGGCGGCAGAGACCCCAGAAATACGTCCCGAATTACGCCGCCTCCCAAAGCGGTGGTCATGCCCAGAAATATGACGCCGAAAACGTCGGCGTGCTTGTCTATCGCCGCGGCGGCGCCGGATATGGCGAACGCGGCCACCCCGATAAGCTCAAGAACGTAAAAAGCGTTTTCCATCTGCGTCCTTTACACGTTGAATCTGAACAGGGTCACGTCCCCGTCGTGCATCACATAGTCCTTGCCCTCGGAGCGGACCAGGCCCTTTTCCCGGGCGGCAGCCATGGTGCCGCAGTTTTTAAGGTCGTCGAAGGCCACGATCTCGGCCCTTATGAAGCCGCGCTCGAAATCGGAATGGATCTTACCTGCTGCCTGAGGCGCCCTTGTGCCCTTCTTTATAGTCCACGCGCGGCACTCGTCTGCGCCGCAGGTGAGGAAGGAAATGAGTCCCAGCAGAGTGTACGAGCACTTTATCATACGGTCCAGACCTGATTCGTGCAGGCCCAGCTCCTCCAGGAACATCTGCCTCTCGTCCGGCTCCAGCGAGGCGAGCTCCGCCTCGGTCTTGGCGCATATTGGCAGCACCTGCGCGCCCTCGGCGGCAGCAATGCCCTCCACCACCTTGTAGTATTCATTGTTCTTGTAGTCTGCTACGCCGGCTTCGTCCATGTTGGCGGCGTATATTATTGGTTTCATGGTGAGGAGCTCGCTTTGGCGCAGTATCTCCGCCTCGTCCTCGCCGCATTCGTAGCTGCGGGCAGACTTGCCGGAATTCAGATGCTCCAACAGGCCCTTGAAGGTCTCCGCCTCTTTGAGAAATTTCTTGTCGCCGCCTTTTCCGGCTTTGGTCGCCTTCTCGATGCGGCGCTCCACCAGCTCCATGTCTGCCATGATAAGCTCAAGGTCGATGGTCTCAATATCCCGTGCGGGATCGGTTGAGCCGTCCACGTGTATGACGTTCTCGTCGTCAAAGCAGCGCACCACATGAACGATGGCATCAGTGGCGCGGATATTGTCCAGAAACTTGTTGCCCAGACCCTCTCCCTTGGACGCGCCCTTCACCAGACCCGCGATATCCACGAATTCTATGACGGCATAGGTCTCCTTTTTTGGCTTGTACATGTCGGTGAGCCAGTCCAGCCGCTCGTCCGGAACAGTCACCGAACCAACGTTGGGCTCTATGGTGCAGAACGGGTAGTTTGCGGCCTCGGCGCCGGCGTCTGTTATGGCGTTGAAAAGAGTGGATTTTCCCACATTGGGCAGTCCTACGATACCAAGTTTCATCTCACATTACCTCTTAAAACAGCATTCGGGCGGTCAGGAAAGACCGCCCTCAGCATTATTTTTCATTATCGGAGCCGCTGTTGTCCGTCTCTTCCCCCGCCTCGGGCGCGGGTGCGGCCTCATCGGTTTTTTCTGGCGCATCGGAAGGCGCGCCGTCGCTCTTCGGCTCGTCGCCGAAGTCCATGGATATGTGCTTCGCGGGGCGCTCGATGCTGTCGTCCTTAGCTGCCGGCGCGGGTTTGGGCGGCATGAATTCGCCATGTTCGAAATAATACTCGAACTCGTCGCCCTCCATGGTCTCGTTGGTCAGCAGATACTCGGCGATGGCAATGAGCTGCTCGCGGTGCTCGGTGAGTATGCGCTCACATTCTCTGGAGGCGTCGTCGAACAGGCGCTTGACCTCCTCGTCGATGATGGCGGCGGTTTCCTCCGAGTAGCTCTTGGTGGTGCCGAAATCGCGGCCGATGAATATGGAGTGGTCGGATGAATCGTAAAGTATGGGGCCCAGGCGGTCGGACATGCCGTAGCGCATTACCATATTGCGGGCCGTGACGCTGGCCTGCTGTATATCGCCGGAAGCTCCGGTGGAAATATCGTCCAGAAACAGCTTTTCCGCCACGCGTCCGCCCAGCGCCATGACGATGCTCTCGTACATTTCGCTTTTGGACTCGAAATTCTCCACATCGTCCTGGGGGCGGAACAGAGTAAAGCCGCCGGCGGGGCCGCGTGGAATGATGGTAATGTACTGCACGGGATCCGTGTGCGGAAGGAATTTGCTCACCACCGCATGGCCGGATTCGTGATATGCCGTAAGCTTTCTTGCCCGGTCGGACATTTTCTTGCTCTTCTTTTCCGGACCCATGGACACCTTGAGTATGGCCTCGTCGATATCAGGCTGGACAATAAATCTGTGTCCCCGGCGGACGGCCAGTATTGCCGCCTCGTTGAGGAGGTTTTCCAGATCCGCTCCGGAAAAGCCCGGCGTTCCGCGGGCAATGCTGTTCAGATCCACGTCGTCGCCCAGCGGCTTGCCGCGGGCATGGACCTTCAGTATGGCCTCTCTGCCGCGTATATCCGGCAGACCCACATACACCTGCCGGTCGAAGCGGCCGGGGCGCAGCAGGGCGTTATCCAGAATATCGGCGCGGTTGGTGGCCGCCATAACGATTACGCCCTCGTTGTGGCCGAAGCCGTCCATCTCAACAAGGAGCTGGTTCAGGGTCTGCTCGCGCTCGTCGTGTCCGCCGCCCAGGCCGGAACCTCTCTGGCGGCCCACGGCGTCGATCTCGTCGATGAAGATTATCGCGGGCTCCACTTTTTTCGCCTGCTCAAAAAGGTCGCGTACGCGGGACGCGCCCACGCCGACATAGAGCTCCACAAAGTCGGAGCCGGATATGGACAGAAACTGTACGCCCGCCTCGCCGGCCACGGCCTTGGCGATAAGCGTCTTGCCGGTGCCCGGAGGGCCTATAAGCAGCACGCCCTTGGGTATGCGGGCGCCCATGGCGGTGTAAGAGCGGGGATTTTTCAGGAACTCCACTATCTCACGGAGCTCCTCCTTCTCCTCCTCGCAGCCGGCCACATCGGCGAAGGTCTTGCGATCCTTCTCCTCGCTGCCCAGTTTTGTGCGCGCCTTGGAGAACTTGGCCACGCCGCCGGCGCCGCCGGCTTTGTTCATCATGATATACCACAGGGCCATGAACGCCACCATGACCAGCAGGTACGGCAGAAACTGAAGCCACCACGGTGCTTCCCAGCCCTGGGAATAGTCGTAGCTTGAGATGATGCCCCGGGCGTACTGATCACGGACCATGGCGTTGAAGTCTTCGTAGAATACGGAGAAACTATACAGCTTGTACGTTACGGTCTTCGGCGTATCGGTGGCCGTAGGGTCTGTGGAGGCAGTACCGTCGTCGGATTTCAGGGTTATGACAAGATTGTCGCCCTGAATGACGAAGGACTCCACCTTCTCCTGTTTGAACAGGTCGTATATTTCGGAATACTGATATGTCTTGGCGGCGGCGGGCTTCGTCATGGTGAAGACGGTGGCCAGCAATATGACCAGTATCAGTACGTAAAAGCCAATGTCTCTGGCGCGGTTATGTTGAGGTTTCAACAGATCACATCCTTTTTCTGCGCAGTGTCAGGAATATATCTCGGGCTTCAATATGCCGATAAACGGCAGATTGCGGTATTTTTCATTATAATCAAGTCCGTAGCCCACCACAAAGGCATCCGGCACCTCAAACCCGGCATAGTCGGCCTTGATGTCGGCCTTGCGGCGGGCGGGTTTGTCCATGAGCGTGGTGATGCTGACGGAAGCGGGCTGTCTCACCTTGAGGTAATTAGTAAGATAGCTCAGCGTGACCCCGGAGTCAAGTATGTCCTCCACGAAGATCACGTGCTTGCCCGCTATGTCCTGGCTGAGGTCCTTGTTTATCTTCACGGCCCCGGTGGAAACCGTGCCGCTGCCGTAGGACGAAACGGCCATAAAGTCCATGGAGCAGGGTATGGTGACATGGCGCATAAGATCCGCCATGAAAATGAAACAGCCCTTCAGCACGCCGATGAACACCACGTCCTTGCCGGCGAAATCGCTGGAAATCGCCTCACCCAGCTCGGCCACGCGCGCTTCAAGCTGCTGCTCCGAAAGGAGCACGCTCTGTATATCTTCCAACATCTTATGCTTCCCCGTTTTTCTCTATATTCACCCGCAGGACCTTGTCCCCGGGAGCGGCGGCGCAGCGCTCCGCAATGCCGAAGCCCCAGACCGCTATTATACCTTCATCGTCTCTCAGTACCGGCGTCAGCGCTCTCTGGCGCTGGGTCATGCCCTTTTCGGAGAAAAGATCCTTAAGACTTTTGGTGCAGCCCCGTCCCATAAGACGTATCTTGTCCCCGTCCCGGCGGCACGTGCAGAATATATTACCACAAATATTCTCATATTTGAAGAAAAAATTACTGAACGAACTGTTAATTTCTCCGCAGGAGTCAATAATTTCAGTTCTTGCAGTCAGTCCCGCCTCGGGGATCGGCGTTTCCCTGCCTGGCTCCAGCAGTCTTTTTTCAAGTCCCGCGCAGTCCTCGCTTCCGAAATACAGTCTCCCGGCGTCCCTTGTCACCCGCAGGCCCGGAACGTCCGCATAGGCAAGGCCGCTGCCATCTGCCAGAGCCAGCACCGCCTGGGTATGCTCCAGACCAAGGGCCCTGCCGCACATCTTCCGCACGGCTCTTGAAGCTACAGGTCCGGGCAGCTTTGAGAGCTTTTCTGCCGGCAGGGAATTTTCCCTGCGCTCTTTCGCAATAAAGTCCGCTGCCAGCGAGGAGAGGTACTCATCGTCCTCCCTCATAAGCGCCGCAGCTCTGGCGGCGGAACGGGAAAATTCGGGATTTATTTCCCTCAGCACTGGCATGGCGCCGTGCCTTATCCTGTTTCTGGCGTAGTCGTCGGAAAGATTGGAGCTGTCCTCCACATGTTCGACGCCGTTATCATTGAGGTATTCCAAAATCTCTTTGCGGGTTACGCCCAGCAGGGGCCTTACAATAATGCCACGCACGGGCGGTATGCCGCCCATACCGGCGCTTCCGGCGCCCCGGCAGAGATTTAAAAGCATAGTCTCAGCGTTGTCGTCGGCGTTGTGGGCAGTGGCAATTCTGCCGCAGCCCAGCTTTTCGGCTGTATTCTCCAGAAAATCGTATCGCAGGACGCGGGCCGCCTCCTCGGTGCCCATGCCGTTTTTCTCCGCGTACTCCCGCACCCGGCCGAAGCCGATCTCGCACGGTATGCCCCTTGCTGCGCACCAGTCCTTTACGAAGGTTCGGTCGCGGGCGGATTCCAGACCCCGCAGCTGATGATCGAAGTGGGCGGCAAACACCTCTACGCCCAGCGTCTCGCTGTTCGTCCACAGATAGTGCAGCAGACACATGGAGTCGGCGCCCCCGGACACGGCGCACAGCACCCTTGTCCCCGGAGGCAGCATATCATATTTTGCGGCAATGTCAGTATTCATCCTCGCGGCGGTTCTCCAGACTTACAAAGCTGGTATAGTCGGGCAGCCAGCTGAGCTCAATGGTGCCCGTCTGGCCCTTGCGGTTTTTGAGCACTATCGCCTCGGCCAGGTTGGGGTTCTCGCATTCCTTATTATAGTATCCGTCCCTGTAAAGACCGATGACCACGTCCGCGTCCTGCTCTATGGAGCCGGACTCGCGCAGGTCCGACAGCATGGGACGCTTTTCCTGGCGGGATTCGTTGGCGCGGGAGAGCTGAGAAAGGCATATCACAGGTACGTTCAGCTCCTTGGCCATGATCTTCAGCATGCGGCTCATATCGCTTACCACCTGGGTGCGGCTGTCGTTGTTGTAGCTTCTGCTGCTGCCAGAGGACTGCATCAGCTGCAGATAATCTATGACCACCAGCCCCAGATTTGGCACCCTGCGGCACTGGGCGTTCATATCCGCCACCGTAAGCGTGGGGTTATCGTCTATTCTTATATCCGTGCGGCTGACTATCTGGGCCGCGGCGGCGATGCGCTTCCATTCCTCGGCGTTCAGATCGCCTGTCATCAGCTTCTGCGCCTGCACCAGTCCCTCGCCAGCCAGCAGCCGGCTGACCAGCTGCTCCCGGGACATTTCCAGTGAAAAGATGGCCACAGCCTTGCCGGCGGTCTTGCCCACGTGAAGGGCGATGTTCAGGGCGATGGAGGTCTTGCCCATGCCCGGGCGGGCGGCCACGATGATAAGCTCGCCGTTATTGAGACCCAGGATGCTCTTATCAAGATCCACAAGACCGGTGGGCAGGCCCGGCAGTCTTTTTTCACTGCCCGCCAATTCGTTCAGATTGGCATAGACGCTCTGCACCACTGTGCTTATCGGCATCAATCCGCCCACGTTCCGTCCCTGCCGCAGAGCGTATATCATACGCTCGGAAGCCTCCAGCATGCTCTCAGCCTCGCCGGAGCCCTCGTATACCATGTCGTTTATCTTGTCGGCGGTCTCGGTAAGGCCCCGCATGAGGGCGCGGTCCCGGACGATGGCGCAGTATTCGGAGACGTTGGCGGCGGTAGGAGTAACGCGCATAAGCTCCGCCACATAGCTCTCGGAGTTTTCCTTGTAAACGCCTCTGACCTTCATCTCGTCCAGCACGGTCACGGGGTCTATGGTCTTGCCGTAGGAGAACATGGAAAACACGGTGTCAAATATGTCGCGGTTCTGCTGCACGTAGAATTCCGCGCTCTTTATTTTTTCAAGGACCTCCGGGATGCACCGGGCGTCGATGAGCATGGAGCCTATTATTGCCTGCTCCGCCTGCGCTGAATGTGGCGCCTGTCTGCCCAGCAGTTCTTCCATTGGCTTTTCACCTCTCATGGCCGTCATCCGGCCGCAAGCTTATTTTGCTTCTATCACCAGCACGTTGATGTTTCCGGCGACCTCATAGCCCAGCTTGGCCTTCACAGTAAATGAACCGTAGCCCTTAATAGGCTCTGCCTGCACGATCTTGTTTTTCTCTATTTCAATACCGTGCTGGGCCTTCAGCGCGTCGCTGATTTCCTGGCTGGTGACGGCGCCGAACAGCTTGCCGCCCTGGCCCGCCTTGGCCTTGATGGTGACGGTGACCTCGCCCAGCTTTTTGGCGTATTCCTCGGCCTGCGCCCGCTCCGCGGCCATCTGGGCCTGACGGGCCTTTTCCTTCAGCTTCATGGTGTTTATGCTGTCCGCTGTGGCCTCTGCCGCCAGTTTTCTGGGCAGCAGATAGTTGCGGGCGAAGCCGTCGGAGACCTCTTTCATCTCGCCCTTTTTGCCCTGGCCTCTTACGTCCACATTAAAGATAACCTTCATATCCGAATCATTCCTTTCTTAGTTGTCCAAATATTCATCCACCGCCGAATACAGTCTGTTCACCGCCTCCGGCAGACTTGTTTTGTCCAGCTGCGCGGCCGCCGCGTTGCGGTTGCCTCCTCCGCCCAACTTTTCCATTATCATCTGCACGTTCAGATCCCCGATGGATCTGGCTGAGATGAACACGCCTCCGCCGTCGGTGGGATAGGCCACCATGGAGGCGTCAACGCCGGAGACGTTCAAAAGTTCGTCCGCCGCCTGAGCTGCCACCACTCTGTCCTGCTGTGTTTCCGGAGCGGCAACGGCAATGTTGCGGTAAAGCTTCGCCGACTGAAGTATCTTGTATTTCTCGACGGTGTGATCCATGTCCGTCTGCAGAAGCTTTTTAACCTCGGCTGTGTCCGCGCCGGTGCGGCGCAGAAACGCCGCGGCGTCGAAGGTGCGCTCTCCGGTGCGGAGAGTGAAGTTTTTGGTGTCCAGCACTATGCCGGAGAGCATGGATTCCGCCTCGCATCTCAGAATGTCGGCGGGCTCAACCACCACCTGCAGTATCTCGGTCATAAGCTCGCACACCGAGGACGCGTAAGGCTCTATAAACGACAGATCCGCGTTCTGCACATAGGTCGCGGCACGGCGGTGGTGATCCAGAACCGCTACATGGTTGCAGGCCTCCAGAAGCGCCCTGTCCTCCGCCTGCTCAGGACGGTTGGTATCAACCAGCACCAGAAGTGTGCGGCTGTCTGCCTTGAGTATGGCCTCCTGGGGATTTATGAAAACATCCTTGTATTCCGGCTCCTGTTTCAGCCGGTTTATCAGCGCCCTGGCCGCGGTCTTTTCCGTGTCGATTACTATGTTTGCCCGGACGCCGCGCTTGCGGGCGATGCAGCACACGCCGGAGGCCGCGCCCACCGAGTCCATGTCGGTGAACTTGTGGCCCATTACGAAAACTCTCGACGAATCGCCGATAAGCTCGTAGAGCGCGTTTGCCATGACCCGGGACTTGACCTTGGTGCGGGTCTCCACCTCGCTGCCGCGGCCTCCGTAAAAGTCGAAATTGAAGCGGTTTTTGGTGACGGCCTGATCGCCGCCGCGGGAGAGTGCCATCTCGATGCTCATGTTGGCGAACTGCATGTCCTCCGCAAAGCCGGCGCCGGAGCGGCCGATGCCCACGGAAAGCGTGGCGTGTATGCCGGAGGGGCTCACCACCCCGCGCACCTGCTCCAGTACGGAGAATTTTTCGGCGATGATCTTCTCCATATACTGTTCCTCGAACAGCAGCAGATAGCGGTCGCGGCCAATGCGCTTCAAAAGTCCGCCGATGTCGTCGCTCCACTGGCCCAGCCTGTCCTCCACCGCGTCGCGCATGTCGGACACCACCCTGTCGGGCTGGTTTTTGATAAGCTCCTCGTAGTTGTCGATGACCAGCAGCGCCACCACAGGGCGGGATTTCTCGTATTCAAGACGTATATCGTCGTAATCCGTCACGTCTATCCAGTAAGTGATGCCCATAAAGGCTGTGTCCTGCCCGTCCTTGCCGGAGCGGACAAGGTTGCCGTTGACCTGGTACTTGCGTCCTCCTACCTCCAGAAGTCCGGGATACTGGTTTTTGCCCTCCATAAGCCATTTGCCGGAAAATTCCGGCACCATGGACGAGAGCTTTTTTTCGTATCTTGAGCCTGTGACGCCGCAGGCGTCGAAAAACATCTGGTTGCCCCATACCACGCTGGTGTCGTCCAGGCGGAACACCGCAATGGGCAGCGGGAAATTCTGCAGGGTATTGTTTTTCGCGGTCTCCGTATCGTAGGTCACGGATTCGATATATTCCATCAGCTCCCTGCGCTTGCGCCGCCCGGTCACTATGGCGTATATACCAAGAAGAAGTATGATGAATCCCTCGGCCGCCGCAAGAACATACTGATGTATGAGAAGCGTCGCCACAGCGAAAATCAAAAGGAAGACAAGATATGTTCTGACGCCCGGCTCTGTCGGCCGCGGCGATGATTTATTGTCCAAAAGCCAGACACCTCCAATGACCCGGCCCTCCCTTCCGGAAAGCCGTCTCTTTGATTGTGATATTATTAAATTATAACAAATATCGTTACCTATTACAACATAAAATCTCCGCGCCCGGCAGATAATATTTACACAAAACAAACCGAAGGAGAGCATGCCGCATGAGAGCCGTAATTATGGCCGGAGGCGAGGGAAAACGCCTTAAGGCCGTCACAGGAGAGCTGCCCAAGCCTATGGTGCCGCTGCTGGGCAGGCCGATGATGGAGCACATAGTGGAACTATTGAGGCTAAACGGAATAACCGATATATGCGCCGCGCTGAAATACAATCCCCAGCCGATAATGGACTATTTCGGCGACGGGGCCGCTTTCGGCGTGCACATGGAATACAGGCTGGAGGATTCGCCCCTGGGCACTGCCGGAGGAGTGAAAAACTGCTCCGGCTTTTACGGAAGCGACGACTTTCTGGTCATCAGCGGCGACGCCGCCTGCGACTTTGATCTGAAAAAACTGATCTCCGCCCACTCCTCACGCCGCCCCGCCGCCACCATCGCTCTGTACCGCTCCTCTTCCCCCCTGCGATACGGACTGGCAGTGACTGATACAGACGGCATGGTGCAGGCATTTATCGAAAAGCCGGGCTGGGAGCGGGTGGTTACAGATCTTGTGAACACGGGCATCTACATTATATCCCCGCGGGTGATGCGCTATGTGCCCGACGGCGCGCCATATGATTTTGCAAAGGATCTTTTCCCGCTGATACTGGATCTTGGCGAGGATATCCTGGGATTTGCCATGGACGGCTACTGGTGCGATGTGGGCACGCCAAAAAGTTACTATCAGTGCTGCATCGACGCGCTGGATGGAAATCTGAAGCTGCCCAGGGCAGTGATGCCGGAAGCTTCGCCCCCACCGCAGGAGGACCGCGACTGCGCGCCGGAGGGGCAGCTCGTCACAGTGGACTGCCGCGACCGGGCGAAGCTCATGGGCGTTCTGGCCCTGCGGCTTATGGACATGGGCGCGGACTTCAGCCATGGCCTCACCGTCCGGGGCAAAGATTTTTCTGTCAATTTCGCCCCTCTTTCCCAGCGGGCCGCCGTGCGCGTGGCGGCTTCCGCCGGGGATATGGAGGCCGCCAAGGAGTTGGCCGCTTCCGCAGGAGACATGATAAGAGCCCTGAATTTGTGATTGTAAATTTTCCGCACGACCTGTATAATCCAGTCAAAGACAAAAGTCAGCTGCATCAAAATCTTTGACGGAGGTTACTTTTATGGATGTGGAAAAAACAATAAAAAATCTCAGACTGCGCCATTTTGAAGTGAGCCATTTTGCCACCGGCGCCCAGGCGGCGGACTACCTCTGCTCCCAGATACAGGACACCGAGGTCGGCATCGGCGGCTGCAAGACCGCCGACCAGATAGGACTGTATGAAAAGCTGGGTGCGAAAAACACGGTCCACTGGCACTGGAAGGAGCAGGGCTGGGAGGTTCTGGAGGCTGAAAACGCCGCCCCCGTGTTCATTGCCGGCGCCAACGCCATATCCGAGGACGGCCAGATAGTTGAGATCGACGGTCGGGGCAACCGGCTGGCCGGCCTGGTGTTCGGCAAAAAGAGAGTGTACATAGTCGCCAGCACCACAAAGATCTGCCCGGACTTCGACTCCGCAGTATACCGCGCCCGCAATGTGGCCGCCATCGAAAACGGCAAGCGTTTTCCCAACGACGTCCCCTGCAAAATAGACGGCAAATGCCACGACTGCCGCTCGCCCCAGCGCATATGCAACGCCATGCTGGTGCTGTGGGGACCGATGATGGATATGCAGAAAGTGGAGGTCGTGCTTATTGACGAACCTCTGGGAATGTGAAAGGAGAGAATTATGAGTTTCATCAGACGCGCTTCAGAGAGGACCGTTGAGGACAAAACCGCTGTCAAGGGCGGCCCCGGCCACGCAGTCAACACGAAAATACTGGATACCGACGCCGAGATGTACGGCAAGGGCAGGCTTTTCAACGACATCACCCTTGAAAAGGGCTGCGGAGTGGGCTGGCACCTCCATGAGGGCGACGGCGAGACCTATTACATGCTCTCCGGCGAGGCGGAGTACAACGATAACGGCACCGTCACCACCATCAAGGCCGGCGATGTTACATTTACCGGCGACGGTGAGGGCCACGCCATCACAAATTATCGTGACGAACCCGCCCGCTTCATCGCGCTGATACTGTATAAATAACATCCGTGCCCGATGCTTCTGCCCTGGTTTATACGCATAAATAAAAAAATTCCCGGACTTTCGTCCGGGAATTTTTATCATCTCAGTACATGCCGCCCATATCGGGGCTGGGAGCGGCTACCGGCGCGGGGGGCTCGGGAATGTCGGTCACAAGGCTCTCGGTGGTCAGTATCATGGAAGCCACTGAGGAAGCGTTTTCAAGGGCGCTGCGGCAGACCTTGGTCGGGTCGATTATTCCCAGCTTTATCATGTCGCCGTACTCGTCGTTGGCGGCGTCATAGCCGTAGTTTGCCTTCTTGGCGGATGCGACATTGTTGAGGACGACGGCGCCTTCCACGCCTGCGTTTGCGGCGATCTGCATGATGGGGGCGCGAAGAGCCTTGCCGATTATCGCGGCGCCGGTCTTCTCGTCGCCTTCAAGTTTTTCTGAAAGCTCGTCAGCTGCTTTTGCGGCTGCCACATAGGCTATGCCGCCGCCGGCAACTATGCCCTCTTCAACTGCGGCACGGGTAGCGTTCAGAGCATCCTCGATGCGCAGTTTCTTTTCCTTCATCTCGGTCTCGGTGGCTGCGCCGACCTTGATGACGGCTACGCCGCCGCTGAGCTTTGCAAGGCGCTCCTGCAGCTTTTCCTTGTCGTAGTCGGAGGTGGTGTTGTCTATCTGGGTGTGGATCTGCGCGACGCGGGCCTGGATGTCCGCCTTCTTGCCGGCGCCGTCCACGATGGTGGTGTTCTCCTTGGTTATCTTGATCTGATGAGCCTGGCCCAGCATCTGCAGGGTGGCATCCTTCAGCTCCATGCCAAGGTCGGAGGAAATGACCTGGCCGCCGGTGAGGACGGCGATATCCTGCAGCATCTCCTTGCGTCTGTCGCCGAAGCCGGGGGCCTTGACGCACACGCAGGTGAAGGTGCCGCGCAGCTTGTTGAGGATGATAGTGGCGACTGCCTCGCCCTCCACGTCCTCGGCCACGATGAGGAGCTTTCTGCCGGCCTTGACTATCTGCTCCAGCAGAGGCAGCAGATCCTGGATGTTGGAAATCTTCTTATCGGTGATGAGGATAAGGGCGTCGTCCAGGACGGCCTCCATCTTGTCGGTATCGGTGACCATGTAGGGGCTCAGATAGCCGCGGTCGAACTGCATGCCTTCCACCACGTCGGAGTATGTCTCTGCGGTCTTGGACTCCTCAATGGTGATGACCCCGTTCTGGCTGACCTTCTCCATTGCCTCGGAGATGAGGCTGCCGATGACTTCGTCGCCGGAGGAGATGGTGCCTACGCGGGCGATGTCCTTGGAGCCGTTGACGGGCTGGGAAATCTTCTTGATCTCTTCCACGGCGGCGTCGGTGGCCTTGCGGATGCCCTTCTTCATTACCATGGGATTGGCGCCGGCAGCCAGGTTCTTCAGGCCGTCCTTGATGATTGCCTGGGCCAGGACCGTGGCAGTGGTGGTGCCGTCGCCGGCAACATCGTTGGTCTTGGTGGAAACTTCCTTGATGAGCTGTGCGCCCATGTTTTCAAACGGATCCTTGATCTCGATTTCCTTGGCGATGGTCACGCCGTCGTTGGTGATAAGGGGAGCGCCGAACTTTTTGTCCAGCACCACGTTGCGGCCCTTGGGTCCCAAGGTTATCTTGACGGTGTCGGCCAGCTGGTCAACGCCGCGCTCTATCGCTTTGCGGGCTTCCTCGCCGTAAATGATCTGTTTAGCCATGATTTATGCCTCCTGTTATTATTCTATAACTGCCAGAATGTCGGACTGCTTGACAATGGTGAGCTCCTCGCCGTCCAGCTTAACTTTGGTGCCGGTGTACTTGCCCACCAGAACCTGCTGACCGGCCTTAACGGTCATCGTGACCTCGCTGCCGTCCACCATTCCTCCGGGGCCGACTTCCACGACTTCATAGACCTCGGGCTTCTCCTGAGCCGCGGACGCCAGGAATATGCCTCCGGCCGTTTTTTCCTCTGCCTCGTTCTGCTTGAGAACGACTCTGTCTGCCAATGGTCTGAGTTTCATTTATGTTGCCTCCTCAAAGTATTAATAAGTTCAGCGTTAGCACTCTTTGTCTCTGAGTGCTAACGCTGATTATAATAGCATATATTTCCGATTTTTCAAGCCCTTTTGGAAAAAAATTTGCGGAAAAATTTATGAACTTTTTATTACGAGTTTTTCCCGTCGAAAAAGGTCATCCCCCTGGGTGCGATGAAATTCACGCCGCCGGGAATGAGTTTGATATGTATGTCTCTGCCGTATATGGCCTCGCCGTCTATATTCACCACGCTCTCCCGGTCAAAGGAGATGTCGATCTCTCTGCCCCGAAGCGGCGTGATATATTCCGGCATATCCCGGTAGCGGCCCTTGGAATAGGCCAGCACCATACCGAGGGCTTTGTATCTGGGCACCTCTCCCACTACAAGAACGTCCATTGCTCCGTCGCAGGGGTCGGCCTCAGGCACGGGATTGAAGCCGCCGCCGTAGTATCTGCCGTTGCACACGCAGACCATGGTGTATTCTCCGTCACGTTCCGCCCCGCAGCCGCTTATCTTCATATGGCAGTGCAGGCCTTTTACAAAGTTTACGGCAAGGGACGCCACATAGCCGGTGGGTCCCCCGATTATCGGTATGCCGCTGTATTTGTGCACATCCGTGCCCACTCTGGCATCGAAACCTACCGAAGCTATGTTGGCACAGCTGCGCCCGTTGCAGTCGATGACGTCCATGGGGCGCACGGTGCCGTTCACCAGCGCGTCCATGTCCCTGAAAAGGGCCATGTCGGCGCCGAACATCCTTATAAAGTCGTTGCCTGTACCGGTGGCGTAAGGCGTCACCGCCACGTTTGAAAGCCCCGCCGCTCCGCACACGCACTCATTGTAGGTGCCGTCGCCGCCGCAGGAATACACCCTCAGCTCTCCTGTCTCATCCGCCGCCCGCTTTATCTTCTCCGGCGCGTCCATGGGGCCCCGTGTCACATAGATCTCGTATTCGTCGTCTTTTTTGGAAAACATCTCCGCCGCTTTTGCGGAAACCTCCGCCGTGCGGTCTCTCTTTCCCGCCGCGGGGTTCACGATGAAAAGATGCTTCATTCTGCACGCCTCTTCTATTTATATAAATTATTTCAGATACATAAAAAGATCGCACTTTATCATGCCGTTATACAGCTTGCGTTTCTTGTCTGCCTGCCTGCCGAAGGTACGCTCGAATTCCGTATGTGAGGACAGAAGGTACAGCTTCCAGTTTTCGCTTTTGGCATACGCCGCGCCGAAAGCGCGGTACAGCGCCTCCGCCTCCTGCTTTTCCATTATACGCTCGCCGTATGGAGGATTTGTGACAATGATTCCGTTATTGGTAGTGCGGTGGAATTTTGTGGCGTCCGCCACTTCAAACTTAACAATATCGGCAACTCCGGCTCGCTGCGCGTTCTCCGCGGCCATTTTCACGGCCTCCGGGTCGATGTCGGCGCCCACGATGCGGTAGTCGCCGCTGTATTCCTTCGACACGGCCTCGGCCCTGGCGTCGTCCCAGACCTTCTTGTCGAACACCGGCCATTTCATTGCGGAAAAATCCCGGTAAAGTCCAGGCGCCCGGTTTTTGGCGATGAGCGCCGCCTCGATGGGGATGGTGCCGCTGCCGCAGAAGGGGTCGCAGAAGTCCTCTCTGCCCCGATAGCGCGACAAAGTCACCATGGCGGCCGCCATGGTTTCCTTCAGCGGCGCCGCGTTGTGCGCCGGGCGGTAGCCCCGCTTGTGCAGCCCTTCGCCGGAGGTGTCGATGCACAGGGACGCGGTGTCCTTCATAATGGAAAACTGCACCTGATACAGCTCGCCCGTTTCAGGGAACCATTCGATGCCGTAAACGGACTTCAGCCGCTCAACGATGGCCTTCTTGATTATTTTCTGGCAGTCGGACACCGAAAACAGCTTTGAATTGAGGGAAAAGCCCTTAACCGGAAACGCGCCGTCCCTGGGGATGATGCTCTCCCACGGCAGAGCTTTGGTACCCTCGAAAAGCTCGTCGAAGGTATCGGCCCCGAAGCGGCCCAGCTCTATAAGCACCCGCTCGCCTACGCGCAGATCGATGTTGGCCCGGGCCACGGCGTCGGCGCCGCCCGTGAAATATACCCTGCCGTTTTCAGCGCGGACGTTTTCCATGCCCAGCCGTTTCAGCTCGTCCGCTATCGGCCCTTCCAGACCCAGCAGACAGGGCACGCAAAGCTCAAGCGTCATCTCTGTCCTCCGGTTTTTCCTCCGCCTCCTCAGCTGGAGCTTCGGTTTTTTCGGGTTCATCCTCGGTTTCCGTGCCGTCGTCTTCCGAAAGCTCATCATCGTCGGTTCCGCCGTCTGGTTTCTGTATTATTTCCACGGTAATATCGTCGCTGAATTTGCCGGCCTTAATAAGTATAAAGACGATAAGGGCGTAGACAAGGCACAGGGCCGCGGCAGCGGACATGGCAATGCACACATTGTCGCTGAAAAGTCCGGTGCTGTCCACATCTATATAATATGTAATCTCGGTCTGATCCAGGGAGTTGACGAAGCCGTACTGGTACAGGGCCAGCGCATTGGTGTTATACCAGGTCTTGTATTTGGCGGCTATGTCCTCGGGCGCTTTTTTGACAGTGCCGGAAGCCTCGAAGTAACTGTCGGCACTGGTGTAGCCGTAGAGCTGATAGTAGGTCTGCATGGCTATCTGGTCGGCTGAATCCAGATATCTCTGCGGGAAATGCACCACGGCCAGTCTGCCACCCACGGGAATTACCGCATAGCGGCCCACGGCCGTGCCCTGGTCCGTCTGAGTGTCGGTGGCGGTGTCCGCAGCACCGGTGACAGCCGGAGTCGCGGCAGAGGAGTCCGCCTTGTATTCCGTGGACAGGTAGTCGATTATGGTGTCGACCTTAAATGTGAGATACCTTCCTCCGGTGATGTTCTCGGCGGAGAGGTTTTTGCCGCCCAGCATGAGCTTGAACACACCGAATCCGGTGAGGCACAGCAGCAGCAGAGCGGCGCATACGCCGCAGGTGCAGCGGATCCAGGCCGCCCTTTTGCGGGGGCTCATCGGTTCGCGGCCGCCTGTAAAGTTCTCTTCGGAATCCGTCTGCCCGGACACTTTGCCGTCCGCGGCCTCGTCATTTTCCGGCGGCGCGCCGGCAGGACTGCCATCGGCATCCTCGACAGTCACAGCGTCGTTTTCAGGCGTCGTATTTTCCTTAATTGTCTCGTCGTTCTGTTCGCCCACTGCGCACCTCCGCAAAAATAATAAAAAATAACGTATAAAATAATACTACAAAAACCCCGGTGTGTAAATGAGAAAAAACACATCTGACGTCCTGATATGCCCGGCAAAAATCGTATTCATGCATTAGATATGCATAAAGTGACATGTTTTTATACAATAACTGGCATTGATATTGAGAATTGTTTCTCCAAATTACAAATCTTCCGTCATTTTTGTCCTATTCACTATTGATTTTTTATACAGGACGTAGTATAGTAACAAATGAACAAATTATTAACAAGCTCACAGCGAGGAGAATTCCGATGGCGGTTGATCGCGGAGAATTTATTGACGGACTTAAAGAATCATATGCCGTTTATTATGACATCCACACTAATGATGATCGCCCGGAGCTGCCTTTGGAATTTCGGGCGGACTTCCACTCCAAGGGAGAGAGCTTCTTTCTCGTAAAGAGCGCGAAGATCTGGTCCAACGAGAACAACGAATATGTCTACGTATTTTCCGCCCCTTCATTCGACGCGGAAACCGTGAACAAATGTGTGGACTTTGCCCTTGAAGACGGTCTGGCCATGGTGGTGCCCCACAAAGAGCACAATTATTCCAACGTCATCACCGTTTTTATTGCGGATGAGATCGGTCCGGAAATCAGGAAGCAAATTCAGAACCGCAGATTCAGCAAGAGCTACCATATGTCTCTTTACGGCTTCTCCCTTCTGAAAACAGGCTACATTGACCTGCGCACTTCCGAATACGGCACCAACAAAGAGGGACACGATCTGACTAATTTTTTCAAAAAATTGTTTCCCAAAAAACAATTTTTAAAAAAGTAAGGAGTGAAAAAGTGTGAGCGCAATTCTGATTCTGGTCATCGCACTGGTCTGCCTTGCCTTAGGTTACATATTCTATGGCAGCTGGCTGGCCAAAAAGTGGGGCGTGGACCCCAACCGTGAAACACCTGCCCATACGAACTACGACGGCAAGGACTATGTCCCCGCCCATCCCGCGGTTCTGATGGGACACCATTTCTCTTCCATAGCCGGCGCAGGCCCCATTAACGGACCTATCCAGGCTGCAGTGTTCGGCTGGCTGCCGGTCCTGCTCTGGGTTGTCATCGGCGGCATCTTCTTCGGCGCCATGCACGACTTCGGCGCGCTGTTCGCTTCCATCCGCCACGGCGGCCTGTCCATAGCGGAAGTTATCCGCGACAGCATGGGCTCCAAGGCTCAGAAGCTGTTCATGATCTTCGCGCTGCTGGTTCTTATCCTGGTCATCGCTTCCTTCACCTCCGTCGTGGCCAGCACCTTCGTGTCTGACTATAGCGCGGCTAAGATCGACGCCTTCCAGGACGGCGTGACCTACTTTACCAAATCCGATTCCGGCGCTTATCAGGCTGTCGCGTCCGGCACCGCCTTCGACGCCACCGCGAAGTACTTTGTACACAACAGCTTCTTCACCACCGGCACTGTGGCGGCCAACGCCTCCACCGCAATGACCTCCCTGCTGTTCATCGTCATTGCATTTATCTTCGGCTTCTTCGTGTACAGGAAGAACGCCAAGGTCGGTCCCGCAACTATTATTGGTATCATCGGCATTGTACTTATTGTCTGGCTGGGCCTGAAGGTCGGCATCAACATGAGCCGTACCGCTTGGGTCATCTTCATAGCAGTTTACATCACCGCAGCTTCCCTGCTGCCTGTCTGGATGCTGCTGCAGCCTCGTGACTATCTGTCCTCCTTCCTGCTCTACGGCATGATGATCCTGGCCGTCGTCGGCATCTTCGGCGCCAATGTGCATATGGAGATCCCCATGGTCACCGGCTGGACCGATACTCTGACCAAGACCATCGGCGGCAAGAGCAACCTGGGCACTCTGTTCCCGGCTCTGTTCATCACCGTGGCCTGCGGCGCGTGCTCCGGCTTCCATTCTCTGGTCGCTTCCGGCACCACCTGCAAGCAGATCTCCAGCGAGAAAGACGCCAAGATCATCGGCTACGGCGCCATGATCATCGAGTCTGCTCTGGCTGTCATTTCCCTGATCGCTGTCGGCTCCGTGTGGCATGTCGGCGCTGACGGCGCCATCGCCCTCACCGGCCTGAACGACGTTGCTTACAGCATCAGCGCACCTCCCACCATCTTCGCCGGCGGCATTGCAACCATGATCGCCTCCTTCGCCGGCTCCGGCACCTACGGTGTCATCTACACTCTGCTGACCCTGGCCGTCTCTGTCTTCGCACTGACCTCTCTGGATACCGGCACCCGTCTGGGCCGCTATATGTTCACTGAGCTCTTTGTTCCCGAAGGCAAGACCTACAAGGATCTCACCGGCTTCAAGGGCTTCCTTGCCAACCCCATTACCGCCACCGTCATTCTGGTCGTAATCGGCTGCGGCATGGGCTTTATGGGCCTGTCCCAGATCTGGGGCGTGTTCGGTGCTGCTAACCAGCTGCTTGCTGGTCTGGCAATGCTGGCCGTCGCCACCTGGCTCGGCAACGTGGGCAAAGACAACAAGATGTTCTTCTTCCCCATGATCTTCATGCTGATTGCTACCCTGACTTCTCTCGTCATGACCATCATGAAGAAGTTTGTCGCCATCGGCGGCGGCACTGCAAACTGGGGCGACTGGTTCCAGCTGATCTGGTCCATCGGCCTGGTCGTTCTGGCTGTCATCCTTGTCATCACCGGCATCCAGACCCTGTCCAAGCAGGGCAAGACTGCCAAGAAGGCCGAGTAATATCGGTTCTCGCTGACAGAACGGAAAAACATTTAACTGCAAAAAAGTACCGCCTTCGGGCGGTACTTTTTTTGTTGTCGCGGTTCTTGTCGTACGCCGTGCATTTTAAGTATTTTTACGCTTAACTTAACATTTTTTTAACCTTTGCGCTTTTCCGTGCGCTATAATCGGTGTATACTATTTAACAACTGTGTCTTTATCCATCTTTAAGGAGGATCACATATGAGCAAGAAGGCTCTTGTAGTAGAGGACGACAGCAACATCGCAGAGCTTCTGCGCCTGTATCTGGGCAAGGACGGATTTGAGGTCGCCATCGCGTCGGACGGAGGCAAGGCCGTTGGCATGTTCGGGTCTTTTGAGCCCGATATAGTCCTGCTGGATATTATGCTGCCCATAATGGACGGCTGGCAGGTCTGCGGCGAAATACGCAAAACCTCCAAGGTCCCGATAATAATGCTTACGGCCAAAGGCGAAACCACCGACAAGGTCACAGGCCTTGAGATGGGCGCCGACGACTATATCACCAAGCCCTTCGAGGTCAAGGAACTGCTGGCCAGAGTGCACGCCGTCATGCGCCGCACCGAGGGCGACGAGGCGCCTGCCGAGCACAAGCTGGTGTTCGACAAGCTCACGATAAATCTGGATTCCTACGAGCTGATAGTCAACGGCGAAAAGATCGACACCCCTCCCAAAGAGATGGAGCTGCTGTTCCACCTTGCCTCAGCGCCAAACCGCGTGTTCACCCGCAATCAGCTTCTGGACGAGGTCTGGGGCTTTGATTATTTCGGAGATTCCAGGACCGTGGACGTGCATATAAAGCGCCTGCGCGAGAAGCTGGAGGGCGTTTCCGACAAGTGGTCCCTGAAGACTGTGTGGGGCGTGGGATATAAGTTTGAAGTCGAAGAATAAGGTCGTGGCGCTGTGAAAAGCAGCATATATTTCAAAAACTTCATATCCACCGCGGCTCTTGTCATCGTGTCGTTTCTCATGCTCGGTATTGCATTTCTGTTTTTCGGCCGCAATTACCTTATAAACGAGTACAGAGACAGTATGGACCGCAACGCCGACGAGGTGGTGCGGGCGGCCGCGGCCCTGTCCATGTCGGAGTCCATCAACAGCTGGGATCTTCGCATGGTAATCACATCCATGGCGACCAGCTCCGGCGACCATATTTTCGTCACCGACAGCGGCGGCATTGTTTTGCTGTGCTCCGACAAGCAGCTGGTGTGTCCGCACATCGGCGTGCAGATGAGTCAGAACGTCATGTGGCTTCTGCAGGATAACGGTTCCATCGACCAGCTGACGAACCTTGACGGCTTCTATTCCGGCACCCGCTTCGTGGTAGCAAAGCCGATCAATCCCTCCGGCAGTCAGGTGCTGGGCTATGTGTTCGTGTCCTGCGACACCACCTCCATAGTGGGCGCCTACCGTTCATTTATCTGGGTCGGCATATCGGTTCTGGCGGCGGTAATGATGATAGCGCTGCTGGTCACTCTGGCTTACTCCAAGAAAATGGCGGAGCCCCTGGACGAGATGGCCGTTGCTTCCCGCAAGTTCGCCCACGGCGACTTCTCTGTAAGGGTGGACAACAAAGACAAGCGCACCGACGAGGTTGGCGCGCTGATTGATTCCTTCAATGAAATGGCGGACTCCCTGGAAAATTCGGAGGCCCGCAGGCGGGAATTCATCGGCAACATCTCCCACGAGCTGCGCACCCCCATGACCACCATCGCCGGCTTTGCAGACGGCATACTGGACGGCACCATACCTAAAAGCGAGGAGGACAAGTATCTGGCGGCCATAGCCGACGAGACCAGACGCCTTTCGCGGCTGGTGCGCAGCATGCTGGACGTATCCCAGCTCCAGGCACGGGTGTCCGACAAAACCCGCCGCCGTGATTTTGACCTGACCGAGCTTATACTTCAGACGCTTTTGAGCTTTGAAGCCAGAGCCAACGAGAAAAAGCTGGATATGGATCTTCAGCTGCCGGAGGACCATATCATGGTCTATGCCGACCCTGACGCCATCACCCAGGTAATATACAATCTTGTAGACAACGCGGTGAAGTTCGCGTACGAAAGCAGCGTCATCACCGTTTTGCTGTATAAAAATTCCGGCAAGGCATATGTCTCCATCAAGGACCGGGGCGACACCATCCCGGAGGACGATCTGCCGCTGGTGTTCGACAGGTTCCATAAATCTGACCGCTCCCGCAGCATGGACAAGGACGGCGTGGGATTGGGCCTGTATCTTGTCAAGACAATCATCAACAGCCACGACGAGGACATTGCCGTCACCAGCCGTGACGGCGTGACCGAATTTGTGTTCACGCTGGCGCTTTCGGTGCCGGAAAAATCTGATTCCAAGAAAGAAAAACAGGTGAAAGAATGAACGAGAACGATTATAACCGCAGATCTGACTGGTACGCCGCTCAGCAGTCGGCGGTGTATTCCGGCAAAAAAAGCGGAAAACACAAGACGCTGAAGATAGTGATGATCTGCGTATGCGCCCTGCTGGTGCTGTGCGCTGGCGCGTATCTGCTGTTCGGGAGCTCCTCTTCCGGCGGCGGATCACAGACCTCGGGAAGCAGCGGTAACGACAGCGCCCAGGGCCAGCTCCCCGACGACTGGCAGGATTACTTCGACGAGTACTATGGCAAAGGCACAGGCTACACCAGCGCGGAGATAGATCTGACCAAAACCGACTACACCGGCAGCTTCTCCATGTCTCTGGACACTTCGGCCGCCCAGCAGCTTACCCTGCAGCAGATATATCAGAAGTGCATTCCATCCGTGGTATCCATCACCGCCGATGAAAAGAACGACGAAGGTACCTATCTTGGCACCGGCATTATCATGAGCTCCGACGGCCTTATCATCACCAACACCCATATCATCGACGGCTGCGACACCGCCAAGGTTGCCCTTTACAACGGCAAGGAATACAACGCCAAGCTCATCGGCGCCGACACGCAGAGCGACATCACCATACTGAAGATCGAGGCCACCGGCCTCACTCCGGCCCAGTTCGGCGACAGTTCACAGCTGAAGGTGGGCGACAGCGTGGTGGCCATCGGAAACCCGCTGGGCGAAAATCTCACCGGCACCATGACCAACGGCATCGTCTCCGCCATTAACCGCGACATACCATATAACGGCCATACCATGACCCTTATCCAGACAAACGCCGCCATCAACGAGGGCAATTCCGGCGGCCCGCTTATTGACATGTACGGCCGGGTGGTTGGCATCACCAACATGAAGATGATGTCCTCATATTCCAGCATTGAGGGCATAGGCTTTGCCATTCCCACCTCCGGCATAAAAACTGTTGCCGACCAGCTGCTCACCGGCGGCGGCGTCACCGGCAGGCCCTCCATCGGCATCACCGTGGCCGCTGTCAGCGACATCGTATCCGAACACTACAAGATCCCAGGCGGACTTTATATCTCCGCCGTGGCAAAGGGCTCCGACGCCGAGAAGCAGGGCGTCAAAAAAGGCGACATTCTCACGGCCGTCAACGGCACCGCCGTAACCACCACCGACGACGTTAACGATATCAAAAGCAGTCTGAAGGTGGGCGACACCATTAAGCTCACAATATGGCGCGACGACAAGACCCTGGACTTTAATGTAAAGCTGGTCGAGTCGTCCGATATATACGGAGGATAAAGGGGCGCGTTGCAAAACGAGCCTCGATGAAAAACAATGAATCGGTCAGCCCGAAAGGGTTGGCCGATTCATTGTTTTGCGTTAAAATGAGTTATGCAGACACAATTAACGCAAGCCCAGTATAACCTGACAGAGCGTCACGGTCAACTGGTAATCACACTGAACAATGAAATAATAATACCGGAGAATGACCCTGTGCGGCTGCTGAGCGCCCAGCTTG
>Ga0160425_1000984_pt1 | contig 30835 bp, 30 predicted proteins | sample BioMet8_FD_108193 | JGI IMG/M metagenome (GOLD analysis project Ga0160425, IMG submission 108193) | Microbial communities from bioreactor (seeded with sewage sludge) at Lawrence Berkeley National Lab, California, USA - Biofuel... | ecosystem: Engineered > Bioreactor > Anaerobic > Unclassified ...
CGTTGACTATCATCTGTTGTTATCTTATCCGTTTACTGTTTTTTGGTACTTCCTTTGAAACTTCTTCTTTTTAAGAAATTTTCAGGGTTGTGTGTACTGTCTGTTCTTCGATTGTCAAGGAACGCTCACCGTTTCCGGTGAATGAAAGCTGTTCCCTCAGGAGAACAGCTTGAACATGATACCATATCAAATATCCCCTGTCAAGAATTATCCGAAATATAAAGCTTAAACTTTTTGCAGCTTTTTATCCGCAGGGGAAAACCAAAAAATATCTGTACTCTCTCCCGGAAATAAAGATAACAAAACGGATAGGACGGCAGGCAACTTCGACGCCGCATTGTTAAAGCATGCTGTTCAAAAGATCTTTCAAAAGATAACTCAGAAAATTATTGTTGAAGAGATACGACAGCCACTTGCTCTGCTGGATCAATGCGATCAGTCTTCCGCCGAGCGTTGTTCCGGAAAAAGCATTCAGGATAATAAGGGCAACCCATAAATAAGCAAGCGCCTCTACAATTCCGAGCAATGCTCCCGCGATCTGATTTAACCCGTGCAGGACGGGGAGTCTCGTAAAAATATCGGCAAAGCGGATCAAAAGATGCAGAAGAATCCAGATCAGGATAAACAGAACGGCAAACCCGATATAGTTCACCATGAGGCTTGTGAGATATCCGGAAATATACTGCTTAAACTTGTCCACGCCGAGCATGTTCCAGAATTCTTGGGTGTTGTTATTATTCAGAACCAGCTTCAGATTATCCGGAAGATTCAATTCGCTGATCGCCTGTTTCTGGGCATCCTCCGACAAAACGGAATCGCCGATATTGTCTATCCCCGTTTGTTTGAGCAGTATGCTTTCAACGCTCTGCTCCAGTCCTGTATGCGTCCTCAAATAAGATGTCACATGCGGAAGGGTAACTTTCACCAGATAAACCGTCAGAATGAGCGCAAACATAGAAACCGCGAGTTTCAGGAACCCGCGGTCGTGTCCGTACAGCATCATTCCGATCAGGTAAACCACCACCAGCAGAGAAAGCCAGTTTACGGTAAGCCAGTCTTTGATCGTTACCCACATTTTCAACACTCCTGCTAAAACATCAACTGATGAAATTCTCTTCTTTCAGAATCAGCAAACCGTCATGGTCATACTTCGGTGAAAAAAGTCCGCCCAGTTTTTTGATGAGCGGCGGTTTCTCCGCCTTGTCTGCCGCTTCTTCGATCAGAGCTTCTGCGTTTTTCCGTGTGAGTTTTATCCCGTCTTCTTCCATGATCTCCACACGTTCATAAAGTGCAAGCATACTCTTTCCGGTAATGACGCAGTCTATCCCGCGGGCGTAATCACTTGCATAGTTTGTGAATTCATCAATATCCAGTTCTTCCTCTGCATAGGCCGGGTCCTCCCGGACAGAAGAAACGTCTTCTTTCGGGCGCGGCTTTTTCTGTCCCGTTTTACGTGCAGCGCTTGTTTCCTCTGCCGGTCTCTCTGACGATCTTTCTATCGGTTTCTCTGCCTGCTTCTTTATCGGTTTTTCTATCGGTTTTTCTATCGGGCTTTCTATCGGGCTTTCTATCGGTTTCTCCGCCGGTATTTTCCCTTCTGCTTTTTTTGCTGCCGGCGCGGCCTTCACGGCAGGTATTTTCTGAGTATCTCCTCCGCCAGTAAGTTCTGCCTCTTCCGTTGTCTCCAGCGACTCAACCCGGAATACATCTGCAAGTGCCGGGTGGTTGGTCATGAGTTTTCGGATCTGAAGCGGATTGTCCGCAAGGATAATGCTGCGGCCTGCACTGTCTTTTGCCATCATGGTAAGCAGTTCCGAAATGCTGCGGTCATTCAGATCTCCGGCTTCTTCTATGATCAGATCCCGACCCTTTATTTTTTCCTCGACGGAAAGCACCCCGCTGGTATTCAGTTTTCCGGCTCTTGTTTTGGATACCGGATTATTCCTTCCTGTTTCCGCATGGATCTTTTTTATTTTGCTGACAGCTGCCTGAAAAGCTTTCTCGGGAGTCTTCCCTTCCACCGCACAGTTCCCGTCTCCGGATTGATCCGTTGTTCCGGTTCCTGTTTTTTTCTCAGCGGCCGATGCCGGCTTCTCCTGCTGCGCCGGAACCGTTCCCGGATCCGGGATTTTCTCTTTGGCTGCAGTCTTTTCTTCCGGTATGTCCTGTTCCGGCTCTTCTTCCGCTGCAGTCTCTTCTTCCGGTATGTCCTGTTCCGGCTCTTTTTCTTCCGGCGTTTCTTCTTCCGGTTCTGTTTCCTCTGATGCTTCTTCTCCGGGCATTTCCTCTTCCGCTGCGGTTTCTTCTTCTGTTCCGGCATCATCAATCCCGGAGATACTTTCCGGCCGGCCGGGTTCCTCTTCCTCATCTTCCTCTATGGAAATATTCCCGGGCTCTTCTTCCGCATCCTCTTCACCGGTCTCCGGATATTCTTCTTCCGCATCCTCCGGGTCCCCGTATTCTTCTTCTACCTTTTTTAATTTTTCTTCATATTTGTCACGATTATCGATCAGGCTCTGCTGATACTGTGTGAGCGGCTGGCCTTCTTTTTCAGTTTTCAGCTCGATCGCCTTGTCCACATATTTTCCGAGACCGAACATCAGCATGATGTTGTCGCACATCTTCACACAGTCTTCACTCCGGCCGGCCTCATGATAGAGCTCTGCCAGTTCATACATCCACTGTTCGTTCAGCTCCTCATGGTTATAGGTCTCCAGGGAATGGATAAGCTGATCAATAGGCGCGCCCTTTGCCTTGAGGATCAGATACCGGAGAATATACTGACGGGAATCTTCCGGAGCAAGGTCATAGAATTCCCGGTAATAGGCTTCCGCTTCTTCAAGGCTGTTATTCCGAAGCGCCAGTTTTGTCAGTTTGTAAAGAAGGCCTTTTCCGATCGGTGCGCGTTCAAACGCAATCAAAAGGATTTCCTTCGACTCATCAAAGTCTCCGTTTTTTTCATAAATTTCGGATACAAGAGAAAGCAGAGACACATTCTGGACCCTCCTCCAGTCTATGGCATCCGCAATCTTCATAGCCGTTTCATAGTCTCCGAGTTTTGCTTTCTTCTTCATCTGTTCGACTTTGATGTTAAATTCGTATTTATCCATATTCCTCCTGTCCGCTCTTTTGCCCTTTCAACAGATCAGAGTTCAGTCCTTCCTTCCAGTGCACGAAGCAGTGTGACCTCATCGATATTTTCCAGATCGCCGCCTACCGGTACCCCGCTTGCAATCCGGCTGACTTTAATTCCCGTCGGTTTTACAAGCTTTGCAATATACATGGCAGTGGTCTCGCCTTCCAGACTGGAATTAGTTGCTATTATAACCTCAGAAACGTCCCCTTCAAGCCTTTTCATCAATTCTTTTAATTTGATGTCCCCGGGACCTATCCCGAGCATGGGGGAAATGGCGCCGTGAAGAACATGATAAACGCCGTTGTATTTTCCGGTTTTCTCATATGCGGCAAGATCCCTCGTATTCTCTACCACCATGATCTCCCTGTGGTCACGCGCTGCACTTTTACAGATCGGACACAGGTCCTCATCGGTCAGGGTAAAACATTCCCTGCAGTAATGAACGTTCTTTTTGGCATCCACGATCGCGTCCGAAAGACGCTTCACATCCTCTTCCTGCATGTTCACAATATGAAAAGCCAGCCGCTGGGCGCTCTTTACTCCCACGCCCGGCAGCCGGGAAAGTTCATCGATCAGCCTGTTGATATGACTGCTGTAATAATCCATATCAGAATGAAAGACCTCCGGTCAGATTTCCCATGATTTTCTTATTCTCGTCTTCCATTTTCCGAAGAGCTTCATTGGTTGCCGCCATGATCAGATCCTGCAGCATTTCCACATCATCCGGATTTGCCGCTTCCTTATCGATCACGATCTTTGTCACTTCTTTTTTCCCGGATACGGTTATGCTGACCGCACCCCCGCCGGAAGTCGCCGTAAATTCCTTTGTCTCAAAATCCTTCGCCTGCTCTTCCATCTGTTTCTGCATTTTCTGAGCCTGCTTCATCAGGTTGTTCATGTTCCCGGGAATGCCTCCGCCCGGAAATCCGCCGTGTCTGGACATTAAAGATCCTCCTCATCTGTTTTTTCGATCGGGAAATGAACCGCTTCTCTCAGTTCTTCCTCTGTGACTTTGTAATTTGTCACGGATTCATCCCCGTTCTTTTTTGCTCTGGTCTGAAAAATAAATTCTTTCTGATAGCTGTTCCGGACATGATCCGTCAGGGCCTTGAGAGCCGGCTCGTTGCTCCCGAATTTCCACCGTGTCTCATTCGGAAAAACGACGCAAAGACTTCCCTCTCCGCCCGGTTCCAGCGTTGTCCCCGTAAATACCGCTTTGTAAAGTCCGTCCAGTGACGATGTTATTTTCCCCCAGTCGTTCCGGATAGCCATGAAGTCATTATACTCTGCCCTGGGAAGCGTAACCACCTTTTGCGATGCAGGATTTCCTTTTTTGTTTTTTTCTCCCCCGGATACGTTTGATACGGAATCTTCCGGCGGCATCAACCGGCGGTTTTCCTTAAGTTCCTTTACTTCTTTCTCCAGTCTTGAAATCCTTTCCAGGATGGCATCATTCGTTTCTTCCATTTCCGGTGTGGTAAGCCGGATCAGGGCAAGCTCCGTCAGAACTCTTTTCTGGGGGGAAAATCTCATCCGGTTTACAAGTTCCGCAAACACGCGGATATAACGCATGATGGTTTCGGATGAAACAGCCGCTGCATTGTCTCTCATGATCTGCAGATTCTCGCGGGAAGAATCAACAAAGCCTTCCGCATCGTCCGTCGATTTGATGATCAGAAGATTCCTCAGGTACCAGAGAAAATCGCTGACAAACTGGCCCATTTCCTTGCCCTGCTCAAAGGCCTCTTCCAGAACTTTCAGTGCCGCACCGGTATCCGCCGCCGCTGCCGCTTCAAACAGCTTCCTGAATGTTCCGATGTCCGCCGCGCCCAGGATTTCCAGCACCTGTTCATAGGTGATTTTTCCGCCGCTGTGAAACGCCGTGCACTCATCTAAAAGGCTCAGGGCATCCCGCATTGCTCCGTCCGCGCATCTTGCAATATAGGTAAGTGCCCGCTCTTCAATTTCAATATTTTCCGCTGCCGTAAGTTCCTTCAGGTGGTTCGAAATGGACTCGACCGAAATCCGCTTGAAGTCATACCGCTGACACCGGGAAAGCACGGTCACGGGAATTTTATTTACTTCTGTTGTCGCAAGAATAAAGATCACATATTCCGGCGGCTCTTCCAGTGTTTTTAACAGTGCGTTGAATGCACCGACGGAGAGCATATGCACTTCATCAATAATGAAGACCCTGTATTTTCCTTCAGTCGGCGGATACTGGACCTGTTCGCGGATATCGCGAATGTTGTCTACGCCGTTGTTGGATGCCGCGTCGATCTCCTGTACATTCATGGAACTTTCCTGCAGAATAGCTCTGCAGGATGCACATTCGTTGCAGGGATTCCCGTCCTTCGGATGCTCACAGTTTACCGCACGCGCAAGGATCTTGGCAACCGAAGTTTTACCGGTTCCCCTGGTTCCGCAGAAAAGATACGCATGTCCTATCCTTCCGGATTTGATCTGATTCTTCAGTGTCACGCAGATGGCGTCCTGACCTTTGACTTCATCAAAAGTTTTGGGACGCCATTTGCGGTATAATGCCATGTAGGACATTTATATTTCCTTTCCCAATTAATCTTCGCCTTTCCGAACCTGCACTTTTTTATCTGTTTCCGAATCCTTTACTCATCCCCGAAGCTGATTCCCAATATCTTTGCTTCTTTGATAACGGAGGACTTCGGATCCACGGTCTTCAGTTTTCCGGCAACTTCCTTTAACGGAATGTCCGAAATATCATTTCCCTTCACAACGACCATGCGGCCGAATTTTTTCTGCTTGATCAGCATGGCAGCCGCCGCTCCGAGCCGTGAGGAGATCACACGGTCATAGGCGCAGGGTTCCCCGCCTCTCTGCATATGTCCGGGCACCGTAACCCTTACTTCCTGACCGGTTGCCTTGGCAATCTTATCCCCGACCTCATACGCAACGGACGGATACTGATTGTCTCTGTTTCTCTTTTCCGCAAGCTCTGCTTTGGAAAGCTTTGCATCTTCCTTCGAAATGGCGCCTTCCGCTACCGCCAGAATGGTAAAGCGTTTCCCTTCTTTGGTGCGTTCCCGGATTGCCCTGGTGATCACCTCGATATCATACGGGATCTCGGGAAGCAGAATAACATCCGCGCCGCCTGCCATGCCGGCAGAAAGTGTAAGCCAGCCGACCTTGTGTCCCATAACTTCTATGATAAATACTCTCGAGTGCGATGCTGCCGTTGTGTGAATGCAGTCTATGGATTTGGTTGCGATATCCATGGCGCTCTGATAACCGAATGTAACATCCGTTCCCCACAGATCGTTGTCTATGGTCTTGGGGAGCGACATGATATTCAAACCTTCTTCACTTAAAAGATTTGCCGTTTTCTGGCTTCCGTTTCCGCCGAGGACACAGAGGCAGTCCAGCTTCAGCTTTTTATACGTGTCTTTCATGAGTTTTACTTTGTCGTTTCCGTTCTCATCCGCAACCTTCATCAGTTTGAACGGCTGCCGGCTTGTCCCGAGCATGGTTCCTCCCGTAGTCAGAATACCGGAAAAATCACGCGGACGCATTTCGATATAGTCACCGTACATCAGGCCTTTGTACCCGTCACGGAATCCGTAGATTTCCACTTTGTCGTACAGATTGTAAAGTCCTTTGGCAATTCCCCTCATGGTCGCGTTCAATGCCTGACAGTCTCCGCCGCTCGTAAGCAAACCAACTCTCAACATATGATTCCTCCTTGTCCCTCTCGGGATTAAACCGTTCGGATTCAAAACCGCGCTTTACTGAAAGTATAATACAAAACAGGCTTTTGAGCAATAAAAGCCAATCGGTCTTCCCATTCTGCATAAGCTGCATCAATTCATGGGAGAAGATCGATTTATTGTTTAAGATTCTGATTAACCACGAAGAGGTGCGGATCACAGCATCCTGCGGATGGAAGGTCGATTTATTGTTTAAGATACTGATTAACCTGCAGTTCCAGAAGACGCATGGAACTATCTATATCATCATTATTATCGATAGCTCTGTTAACCGTGTTTTCCGCCTGGGTCAACGCTGCGTTGTATTTTCGGAACTGTGGTGTGGAAACACCCTTCTCCAGAACACTGCTTAAAAGCTCATTGTCTATGAATTTCTCATTCTTTTCCATGTCCTGCTGGAGTATACCTGCTGCTTCACCGGAAAGAGTTACATCCTTTAAAACGGATGCGCCCTGAGAATACCGGAACAAGTCCATTTGCACAGACTCATCATAACACATCTGTTTTAAAAACTCCCACGCCAATTTTTCCTTTCCTGTTCTGGAATTGATCCCCATAAGAAGTGTATCAACTTCCGATACATTTCCACCGCTTTTTCCTGCGGGAAATGTAATACAGTCCCACTGAAACTGGCTGTACTTTTTAACCCGATACGGATACGTTTTATAGGTCCTGTAGGCAGCATATGATAAAGGCATAAATGCCACATGACCGCTGTCAAAATCATCCTGCGTGACCTGGTATCCTCCGTTCAGCAGTTTTAGCTGTTTTATGAACTTCACTGCCTCAATCACTCTGGGATCCGTAAGAAAAGCTTCCGTCCCGTCCCGGTTAAACAATTCTACCCCGTTGGAATATGCCGCCTCTGTCCAGTCGTAATTATAAACACCGTACTGATCCGTGCTCCCGTCTCCGTTTTTATCCTTTGTAACCTTGGATGCAATTCCGTAAAGATCATCCCAGGTCCAGTTAACGGAAGGAACTTCTATTCCCTCGCTGTTAAGCAGCGTTTTATTTACAAACATCAGATTGGGTACCGTCTCATAAGGAAGTGCGTACTGCCTTCCGCTGCTCTGACCGGCACTGATCGTCGTTTTGTAGTATTTTGTCTGATCAAACGTGCTGTCTGCCGCAATAAGCGGATTCAAATCCTTCAGAGCTCCTACCGAAACCAAACGGTTAAAATCATCGCTCAGCACCATGAAAACATCCGGCATCTTTCCTTCAAGAAGCTGTCTGGAAAGCCATTCCGAATAATCGTCCTTCCGAATTCCGCTGTAGTAATGCACCTTAACACCAGGATGATTTTTTTCAAAACGGCTTATTACCTGATCAATGATCTCGTAGCTGTTGGCATTTGCAACATTCCAATTACTTCCCGCGAATATGCCGATCTCCAGTGTTTTGTCCTGTCCGTTTTTTGTCCACAGCAAAAACATTGCTGCACAAAATGCCGCAAAACAAAGCAGGACCAAAACCGATCTTTTCTTTTTCATGTTTCCGGTTCCTTATGCATCCCGGTCTGAACCGCCCAGATCGCAAGCTGCGTGCGATCACGAAGTTTCAATTTATTCAGAATTGTACTGATGTAATTTCTTACTGTCCCTTCTGACAGGTTCAGTATGTCAGCTATTTCCTTATTGGCGGCGCCGTACTCCACCTGTTCAATTATTTTCCGTTCCGTTTTTGTCAGTTGCTCAACATCTGTTCTTTCCACCTGAATACAAAAATTGGCCTGTGCCATTTTGGAAAACAGCGCCAGCACTTTCGTTGCAATATCGGGATTGATCATTGCCCTTCCGCTGTAGACCGTACGGATTGCTTTTACAAGATCGTCCATAGATACGCCTTTTAAGAGATACCCGCTGGCACCGAATTTCAATGCGTTATAAACAAATTCATCATCATCAAATGTTGTCAGGATGATGATTTTGATCTGCGGATAATTTTCCTTAATGATCTTGGTACACTGCACTCCATCCATTTTTGGCATACGGATATCCATAAGGATCACATCCGGTTTGTTTTTTCGGACACATTGTATGACTTCCTGACCATTTGCCACTACATCGGTAACTTCCAGATCCTCTTTTGCATCGAGCACGATCTGAAGACTCTGACGAATCAGTTCCTGATCATCCGCAATAAGCACTTTAATCATAATTCTCTCCCCACCTGATTGGAATCGTAGCAACAACGGTAAAACCTTCTGTGCCGTCAAATTTTACTGTTCCGTTCAGCATCTCGATCCGTTCAATAATGTGTTTGGTGCCGAATCCCTTTTGCAGGTCCGTGCACCCGATGCCGTCATCATGGATCTTCAATATAATATCCGGTTTTTCTTTCGTCATGGTAACCCAAATCCTTTTTGCCTTCCCATGCCGTACCGAATTGGTCAGGCTTTCCTGAACCACACGGTAAATTGTCATTTCTTCATCCTCATCAAACTTAAGCTGTCCGACCTGATTCTGGAAAAAAATCTCCATGCCTGAAACTGCCTTCATTTCCGTGATCATTTCCAAGATAGCATTTTCCAGGCTGAGCCGTTCAAGTGCGTCCGGTTTTAATTCATTCACGGAGTAACGGATATCCTGAATCCCCTGTTTGGCAACCTTGGAAAGCAGTTCCAACTGCTTTTGCGTGACATCCGGTGAATTTTTGACCGTGACAAGACAGGCATCCAGTCCTGCGGAAAGACCGGTCATGGTATGGCCGAGGGTATCATGGATCTCCCGTGCAAGTCGGTTCCGCTCTCTGGTCTCCCCCAGATGTTCCGTGACCTTGGCATAATCTTCCAGCTGTCTTTTTGCGTTTTTCAGATCTTCATTGGCTTTTCCCAGTTCACCGTTGAGCATACTGACTTCATCAATGGTCCCGCGCTGCTCCTGAATAAAGAAAATACAATATATAATAAATAAGGCTATACTTGCTGAACTGAGTACGTTAAAGAACCCGAGCAGATACTGCTGTCCGGCAGAACTGTAATAAGCAATATAGGTCCGTACGGAATAAAGTTTCCAGTAAAGGGAAACGATCTCAAACCCGGTCAGCATAAAACAGATGATCGCACCGAAGATCAGGAAAAACCTTCCCTTATTGCCCTTGCTGTAGGAGATCATATCTGCAAAAAACAGAAAGAAAATCCCATTATAGTTAAAGTTCAGTACCACGACAATCGCAAACGCAGATAAAAACTCAACTATCAGGCTGATGTAGACCATCTTTGTTGTAAAGGGAATATTCAGAAGCCGCAGCATACAGGAAATAATAATCAGTACCAGAAGGAACGAGACTGTTATGATATTCTGCAGAGGATTCCACGGAATTGCATTAACACCATCCAGAAAATTGCGGGCATTATAATTTCCACGGATGAGTTCTGTTGTAATGTACACAAAGATTGTCACAAATAACGTGGCAGCGACATTTATAATCAGCATTGCCCATCGGATCATCTGTAATTTTTTATTGTTTTCCGCTTCTTTCTGCATGTTTTTCTTTCTGCCGCTTTTTCTCTGCCTGGCCTTTTTCACTGCCACCCTGAAATGTCAAACTGTTCAATATTATCTTTTGTGATCATTGTAACCGGAATGATCACATTTTTTTCTATTTCTTTTCCGTTCAGATAATCAAATGCAATCTGTGCCGCCTTGGAGGCAATCTCCAGCGGTCTCTGCGCACTGGTGCCCTCCACAATTCCTTCCTTGATCGCCGCTTTCACATCCGGCGATCCGTCCACTCCATAAACCAGAATGTTCCGGCTTATCCCTGCCTTCTGAAATGCCGCAAGGGCTCCCAATGCAGTCGGATCATTTCCTCCAAAAACTATATCAAAATATTCTCCCTTTTTCAGCAGTTCACTGGTGACCTGCATGCTGACTTCCAGTTCTCCCATGCCATGTTTGATATCTGTAATTTTAAATTCAGGGTGTCCTTTCAGCGTATCTATAAAACCGTTGACCCGGCTGTTGATGGAATCCTGTGCCGGAGAATCCAGGACCAGAATATTCCCGGAAGACCGTTTTGATATCAGATCCTCCGCGCATTGAACCCCCGCTCCGTAATTATCTGACACAATGGAAGAAACTACATATTCACCGTCATAGACCGGTGTATCAATATCAATGATGGGAATTCCCGCTGCTTTGCAGGCATCCAGCGCCGGCTTCACCGTTTTCCAGTCGGCAGGATTTAAAAACAAAAGTCCTATTCCTTCATTCAGCATATCCTGTATCTGCTCATTCTGTTTTCCCTGGTCCTGTGCCGGATCCCTGGCGATCAGCAAATCTCCATTGGCTTCCACCGTTTCCTGGAGTCTTGAATTCAAAGCCGTAAAATAGGGATTGTTCATTGTCATATAAGTAGCGCCGAAAAGCATCCTCTTTTTTCCCCGCGCATTTCCGGATACAGCCGTATTGCCTGTTTTCCCGGGCTGCAGCAAAAAGAAACACAGGAAAAGGATTGCGACAGCTGCCAAAATCCAAATTATGGTTATCTTTTTCCGGTCTCTTTTTTTCTCTTCCATTCTCTCTTTCCGATCTCCCATTCCCTATGGCTTTATCTTTGATCCGATATACATTTCCCTTATTAACTGAAGCAGACCCCTTCCAATAAAATGGAAGGAGTCTTTCCTCGCAATGTTATATATTATATTAGCACACATTTATTGCTTTTTTCCTTTGTTTCTGACATAGTCCACGTAAACAGCAAGAAGGATGACCACACCTTTTACCACATACTGCCAAAACGAGTTAACATTCATCAAGTTCAGACCGTTGTTCAGAATCCCGATAATCAACGCGCCGATAATTGTCCCGCCGATTTTACCGGAACCGCCTGCCATACTGGTTCCGCCTACAACAACAGCTGCGATGGCATCCATCTCACCGCCTTCTCCTGCTGTGGGCTGCCCGGAATACATACGGGATGCAAGTACAATTCCTGCCAGGCCTGCCATAAGTCCTGAATAAGAATGAACTAAGAATTTAACCTTCGCTACATCAATACCGGAAAACTGTGCCGCCTGCGGGTTTCCGCCGACTGCGTAAATATGACGTCCAAGCCTGGTCTTGTTCATGATGATCCCCGTTACGATAAGCACCAGGACCATGATCAGTACAGGGGTCGGAAATATTCCGATATAACCGGCACCGATAAACTGCCATTCCGTGGTAACAACTCTGACCGGTGAGCCGCCTGTATAAACATATGCAAAACCTCTGGCAATGTCCATGGTGGCCAATGTAACAATAAACGGCGGGATCGTGGTCCTTGAAATCACAAAACCGTTAAAGATACCAATCACAAGACCAATCAGAATACCTGCAAGAATTGCAAGGGGAATCGGCATATTGTAATGAACCACACATCCGGCTGCCAGACATCCGGAAAGGCCTATGATCGCACCGACCGAAAGGTCAATGCCGCCAAGGATAATGACCATAGTCATGCCGCATGCAAGAAACATGTTCGTGGAAATCTGACGGAGCACATTGAATACATTCTTCTGAGAGAGAAACGATGAACTGGTCAGCGGGCTCACTGACAGCAGAATGCACAGGACTGCCAGAGCAATGATAATTCCGAGATTGTCTTTAAAATAACGTTTTACTGCTTTTGACATTGCTTTTTCCTCCTTAAAAATCCTGCCGGCTTTTATGATGCAGCCAGTTTCATAATACTTTCCTGTGTGATTTCCTCTCGGGAAAGACACCCGGTCACAAGGCCTTCATTCATGACGTAGATACGATCGCTCATATTGATGATCTCAGGAAGTTCCGAAGATACCATGATAATGGAAAGCCCTTCTTTTACCAGTTCATTCATAATCGCGTAAATTTCGGATTTTGCACCTACATCCACGCCTCTGGTAGGTTCATCCAGAATCAGGATCTTAGGCTCTGTTGCAAGCCACCTGCCTATAATCACCTTCTGCTGATTTCCACCGGAAAGATTTCCGATCTGCTGATCCTGCGTGGGCGTTTTGGTCGACAACATGTCTATATATTTCTGTGTAATTTCCTCTTCCTTCTTTTTATCAACGGTAATGCCCTTCATGAACTGCGAAAGAATTTCGATGGTTGTATTGTACCGGACGCTCTGGACCTGATAAAGTGCATCCAGTTTTCGATTCTCCGGAACCAGCGCGATCCCATCCCGAACCGCATCTACCGGTGAATTGATTTGAACTTCCTTATCCTCAATATAGATCTTTCCTTTCCGATGTTTAGAAAGTCCGAAGATTGCCTGCATGGTTTCGCTTCTTCCTGCTCCGACCAGTCCGGCAAAACCTACGATTTCTCCCTTATGGATCTCAAAGCTTACATCCTTTGCCATATCGCCGTCCGATATGTGTTCACATTTCATAATGACCGGCCCTGTCTCCTGAAATTCTCTCGTATAATACTGCTTGAGCTCACGGCCTACCATCAGCGCGATCAGCTGATCCTTGGTGGTCTCCTTTACAACCTTAGTGCCCACCTCGGTACCGTCACGCATGACGGTAACACGATCGCAGATTTGTTCCAGTTCGCTCAGCTTGTGAGAAATATAAATAATACCTACACCGTTTTTAACCAATTCCTTCATGATTGCGAACAAGAAATCTACTTCTCTGTCCGAAATGGAAGAAGTCGGTTCATCCATAACAAGAATTTTGGAATTATAGGAGATCGCCTTAATGATCTCAACCATCTGCTGTTTTGCTATGGAAAGGTTTACAACCAATTCCGAAGCATTCACGTCCATATGATAATCATCCAGCAGCTTTTGTGCATCCTGCGTCATGGACTTTAGGTCCACGAACTTGCCGACCATTTTTTCACGGCCAAGATAAATATTTTCCGCAACAGTCATGTAAGGAACAAGCACCAGCTCCTGATGAATAATCGCGATCCCGTTCATTTGTGCATCGCGTACATTTTCGATTGTCTTTTTTTCTCCGTTTATAAAGATCTCACCGGAGTCGGCTTTATAAATGCCGCCAAGGACCTTGATCAACGTGGACTTACCTGCACCATTTTCGCCAAGCAGTGCATGTACCTCTCCCGCTTTGACTTCAAGATTAACATCATTCAGGGCTTTAACACCGGGAAAGCTTTTTGTTACATGTTTCATTTGCAGCAAGATCTGCTCTGCCACTGTATTTACCTTCCTTCCCTTAAAAAGTGCCGAGATATAAAGACGAGCCGGGCAGCAAAAGCTGCCCGCTCGCCGAGAAATTCATACTGCTGTGATTACTGCCATCCGTCCGTTCCGTATTTGGCAACATTGCTGGAATCAATCAGGAAGGTTTCAACCGGATATCTTGCCTCAACCTTTTCACCCTTCATGACTTTGTACATGATATCAACTGCAGAATCTGCGATCTTAACAGGGGACTGTGCACCGGTACCTGCAATCAGTGACTTCCCGCTTGCAATCTCTTTCTTGATGTCGGGAGATCCGTCAACACCATAGATCAGGACCTTCGTAAGTCCTGCAGCATTTGCTGCTGCAAGAGCACCGAGCGCTGTCGGGTCATTGCCGCCGAAGATTGCAACTACATCTCCATGTGCCTGGAGAAGGTCTTCCGAAATGGTCATGGATTTCTGAAGATTGCCCTTTGCATCCTGCTGAGCAACGATAGTAAAGTTATGTCCCTTAATTGCATCCAGGAAACCATTGGTTCTGTCAACAACTGAGTTCATGGTTGGAGAATCCAGAACAATGATATTTCCGCCGTTCGGGCATCTCTTAACCAGATCTTCGCCGCAAACTTTACCTGCGTTCTTGTTATCGGAACCGGTATAAGAAGTAACGTAACTCATATCTGCAACTTCTGTATCAAAGTTGATGATCGGGATACCGGCCTTTTTAAGTTCGTCCAGTGCCGGTAAAATTCCTTCTGCTTCTGCCGGGTTTAAGAAGATTGCATCTATCTTCTGTGTGATCATATCTTCAATACCGGAAATCTGCTTTGTAACATCGTTTGCCGGATCAAAGCTTACAAGATGGTCGCCGTTCGCTTCCACTTTTTTCTTGATTTCGCCTTCGATCGTAACAAAGAAAGGATTCGTTCCGTCCATACAGGTATAGCCGAATTTGTATCCGTCTGCCGGTCTGTCTTTTTTTGCTGCTGCTGCAGCCGCTGCTGCTGTAGTTGCCGCTGCTGCTGCCTTAGTTGCTGCTGCTGTGGTTTCCGCTGCTTTCGCTGCCGTTGTTGCTGCTGCTGTGGTTTCCGCCGCTTTCGCTGCTGTGGTTGCCGCTGCCGTGGTTGCCGTAGCTGAACTGCCGCCGCATCCTGCAAGTACTGACATTGCCATTGTTGCCGAAAGAATAATGCTTATCAGTTTTCTTTTCATAACTTAATATCCTCCCATTCTGTTTTTGATATTCCGGGCCGTTGCCATTGCTGACCTTATTGGATATTTTATCTTTTTCTCTTATCCCTTACATCTGAGTTTTGTAACCATTTTCATATTACATTTGTCACATCGTCCCATGAATTTAGCATATTTGTGTAAGAAAGCATATGATATTTGTAATAATATGTATGTTTTTCATAGATTTTGTAATAGGGGCATGCTATTATATAGCCACTTAAATCAAGCCATAAAAACTACAATGAGTAAAAAGGAGTTACTATGAAGCGTTCCAGAATCAATCAGGTTATTAAAGATATGGAAAAACTAATCCGTGATCACCAATTTGAGTTGCCGCCATTTGCAAACTGGACTACAGAGGACTGGTCCCATATAGGGCATGATGCAGATGAAATCCGGGATAATCGGTTGGGATGGGATATTACTGACTTTGGACTCGGAAAATTTGATGAGATCGGATTTTCTCTTTTTACGATCCGCAACGGCAACCTGAAAATGATGGAAAAATATAAAAAACCATATGCTGAAAAACTCCTGATGCTCTATGAGGGACAGACCGCTCCCATGCATTATCACTGGAGTAAAATGGAAGATATCATCAACCGCGGCGGAAATAATGTATCCATTACCGTCTATAACGGTTCTGCGGATAACCGGAAACTTGATACTGATGTGACTGTCCACTGTGATGGCGTGGAACAAACAGTCCCGTCCGGAAGCCGCATCCTGCTCCATCCGGGTCAAAGCATCACCATCACTCCTTATATGTACCATGATTTTATTGTTTCCAAAACCGGCGGTTCCGTTCTTTTAGGCGAAGTTTCCGCCTGCAATGATGATGAAAATGACAATAACTTCTTTGATCCGATCGGCAGATTCCCCGCGATTGAAGAAGACGAAGCCCCGTACCGTCTGCTCTGCACGGAGTATCCGTTATGCTGACCTCCTACAGCGGCAGGACCGCTCTCGTTACAGGCGCAGGAAGCGGGATTGGAAAAGCTGCCTGTGCCGCGCTTTCCGATATGGGGATGAATCTGGTCTTATGCGGAAGGAAAAAAGAAAAACTCCTTAATGCCGCGGAAGAAAGTAAATGTTCCGAAGGACATTTTCTTTTGGAAGCCGGGGATCTCACAGAACCGGTGCAGATCAAAAAAGCCGCCGATGACGCTCGAAGAACCTTCGGCTCCATTGATGTCCTGATCAATAATGCGGGAATGGCGCTTAATAAGTCTCTGGAAGAAACTACCCTTTCAGAATTTCGGGAACTCATGCAGATTAATGCGGAAGTTCCGTTCCTCTTCTGTCAGGAGCTGCTGCCGGATCTGAGAAAATCTGAGGTTCCCGCCATCATCAACATTGCTTCTGTAACGGCATATCACGGTTATAAAGATCAGTCTGCCTACAGTGCATCCAAACATGCTCTTCTTGGACTCTCTGAGTCTCTGGCAAAGGAAGTACAGAAGGATAACATCCGCGTTCATGTGATTTGTCCGGGCGGAGTCTACACGGACATGATACGGACCGCACGGCCGGACCTCAGCCCGGAGGGGCTGATCCTTCCGGAGGATATTGCCGAATATATCCGTTTTCTTTTAGAGCACAGGAGTAATGCCGTGGTAGACCGGATCGATATCCACAGAACCGGAAAGGAACCGTTCCTGTAATATCGATCGGAATGTTTTCCTTTGATTCACCCCCCAAAACCGAAATGTACCGGATGCCCCTTGTATTTTTCCCCAAAAAAATGATGATTTCTGCAGCTCGCAGAAATCATCAGCATGAATTCATCCGTATGGCGGCCGTTCCGACATGGCCGCAAAAAAACCTGAAATCTTTTCTCTTGAAAAATCCCGGAAAAATCGCCCGGCCGTCAGAAATATCCGGCGGAAATACAGAACCTTTTCGTATGAAACTTATAATCCGCACGTCTCGCTTTGAATGGGAATCATGAACGTTACCGCGGCAGCAAGCTCGATGGCGGTGATCCCGCATCACACGAACACATTCGTTTAGTGCTGCTGCATTCCTGCCCTGACACGGTTCGCAAAGGTCCGTTGCACGGGGGCCCCCACGTCAACACCGCTTTCCGCGGGCTGCTTCACAATCCCTGCACCCGAGGCGAGACATCACCCCTGCTAAAGCGGATTGCAGGTACAGGGCACCGCTGTCTCCCCGGCTGTGCGGAATTCAAGTATACCGTGAATTCCGGATTTAGGCAAGATTCCTTTCCGATTTCTGTTTCCCTGTTTATGACACACACTCAAACGGGCTGCTGCAGAATCCGGCATGGAAACTGCCTTTTTCAGCAGTTTATCATATCTTTTTCCGTCCTGCCTTTGGAATTCTTTGCTGTCCCACCTTTGGAATCTTTTTCCGTCCTGCCTTTGGAATCTTTTTCTGTCCCGCCTTTGGAATCCTTTGCTGTTCTGTCCTTGGAGCATTTCCCCGTTCTGCGCAAGTCCGAAAAAAAGTCCGACATCATCCGGGAGCACTCTTCTCCAAGAACGCCCTCCGTAACATTCACCCTGTGGTTAAATCCCGAAACATGCATGAGATCCAGAACGGATCCCGCCGAACCTGCCTTGGCGTTTCTGCATCCGAATACCAGATTCGGAATCCTTGCCTGAACAATGGCACCGGCACACATGGGGCAGGGTTCCAGCGTTACATAGAGCGTACATTCCTCCAGCCGCCAGTCCCCTTCTTTTTTACAGGCCTTCCGGATGGCGGCAAGTTCCGCGTGCGCAAGCGTACTCCTGTCTATGATCCGTCTGTTGTAGCCGCGGGCTATGATTTTCCCGTTTTTAACGATCACGCACCCGATCGGGACTTCTCCGATGGCATGCGCTTTTTCCGCCTCGCGGACAGCCGCTTTCATGAATTTCAAATCTTCTGTATCGTTCATGGTTTTTATTATACCACCGAAAAGCCGATGGATTTTTTCAATTTTACCGGTTCTTCAGGAATTCTTAAGTTTCCCGGCAGCTGCTTTTGTATCAGGGCGGAATTTTTCGTGTTATACTGTTTGAATCGGAAATAAAGTACAGAAAGGAAATACGCATCATGAAAATATCGGGTCTGCAGAAAACGACCCTTTTGGACTTTCCGGGCCAGGTTGCCTGTACGGTCTTTACCGGTGGATGTAACTTTCGCTGTCCATTCTGCCACAATGCGGAACTTCTGGACATCAATAACCTGCCGGCGGAAAATGATTATTCGGAAGAGGAGGTTTTTTCCCTGCTGAGAAAACGCCGCGGGGTCCTGACAGGTGTGGCGATAACCGGCGGTGAGCCCACCCTGCAGCCGGACCTTAAAGCTTTCATCAGAAAAATCCGCGCGGAAGGCTATCTGGTTAAGCTGGATACCAACGGATATCTCCCGGCGGTTTTAAAAGATCTGGTTCAGAATAGGCTTCTGGATTATGTGGCCATGGACATCAAAACCTGCCGGGAAAATTATGCGGCGGTCGCGGGGATTTCCTCTCCCGATATGTCCCGCATCGAAGAAAGCATTGCTTTCTTAAAAAGCGGAGCTGTTCCATATGAGTTCCGGACCACCGTTGTAAAAGAACTGCACACCGAAGAAGATTTTGAAAAAATAGCGGCCTGGCTTTCCGGTTCGGAAAATTATTTTCTTCAGAATTTTACGGATAACGGGACCGTTCTGAAAAGCGGTTATTCCGCTTACCCGCAGGCAGTTCTTGAATCGTTCCTGCCGATCTTACGAAAGCAGATTAAGAACGTACACCTGCGCGGCATCGATTACGATGATAAAACGGTATGACGGTTAAAAATTTGACAGCAAACTCATTTTCAAAACAGGGTAATTCAGATATTCCCATCAGGAGGTAATTCAAATGGCACAAAAAATTCTGGTCTGTGATGACGATAGGGAAATCGTAGAAGCGATCGATATCTATCTTACGCAGGAAGGATATGAGGTGCTGAAGGCCTACGACGGATATGAAGCACTGGAGATCCTGGAGAAAACACCCGTGGATCTGATGATCATGGATGTGATGATGCCGGGCTTAGACGGAATCCGTACCACTCTCAGGGTGCGGGAGACCAGTTCCGTCCCCATTATCATTCTGTCCGCAAAATCCGAGGATTCCGATAAGATCCTCGGCCTGAACATAGGCGCGGATGACTATCTGACCAAACCGTTTAACCCGGCGGAACTTGTGGCGCGCGTAAAGAGTCAGCTCAGACGTTATACGGAGCTTGGAAATATGGGAGAAAAAACAGATCTGCATATTTTCTCCGTGGGAGATCTGGAAATAAACGATGACACCAAAGAGGTGAAGGTTGCCGAAAATCTGATCAAACTTACTCCGATCGAATACAACATTCTCCTTCTTCTGGTCAAAAATGCCGGTAAGGTTTTTTCCATTGATGAAATTTACGAACAGATCTGGAATGAAGAAGCGATAGGCGCGGATAATACCGTAGCCGTACACATCCGTCATATCCGGGAAAAAATCGAGATAAATCCGAAGGAACCCCGGTATCTTAAGGTGGTATGGGGCGTGGGATACAAGATCGAAAAACAGGTCTGAAAAAACATATGGCTAACAACAATTCGAAAAAGAGCTGTACCTTAAGAAAAGCTTTTCTGCTTATCCTGCACCTTGCCGCTCTCCTTATTTTTGTTGCAGGGGTTTCTTTTATTTACTGCAATGACAACTTCAAAAAAGGGATGACCTGGATGAATTCCGAAACTTATGAGGATTCCCCTGCCTTTTCCGCGCTCTTTGAGAAGGATACCTCTGTTCTTTTTGATTATATCCGGTATCGGGATGTATTCGAAACGAACGGGGAACTGGACATGGAAAAAGAAATGTTCAATTTTGAAGTTTCCCAGGGGACCGAACAGGTCTACACGCTTCAGGATGTTCTGGATTACGCAAATGAACGCGGCTATTATCTGGATAATGATTACCGGGTCGTTGCCAATCCGAATGTTCAGAAGGACACTTCTTCCGGAACCGGAACCTCTTTTCTGGTCAACTGGCGTTCCTACAAGCCGAATGTGACCCTCCGGGAGCCGGGGGATGCATACATGACTCTGGATGCGCTTACCGCGGAGACCATGTCCTGCCTCGGAAAGTTTTCCGCTGCCAAAAATAAATTCAATCAGGGCACCACGAATCTATTTTATTCCGTCCGGTACAACTCGGCGTCCTTCACCAACCTGGATGGACTGGATGCATCCGCCGCTAAAAATTACGGCCGTTATGCCATCTGTACATCCGACAGTGTTCTTCCCGAAAACAATCTTTCGGAAACCCCTGCGGAACTTTCCAATCTGGTGCAGGACTGCAGCCCTGATTCGGATAAAAGTTCTTCCTATTCCGCTGTGGTCGTCATCGATACTTCCTATCCGCAGCAGGACGACTTCTATGCCGGAAAAATAAATTACGGGATACAGCGCAATCTCTATTTCTACGGTCTTATCCTGATGATCTCCGGCCTTCTCTTTATGCTGGTCACCCTGATCCTTCTTGTCCGCCTAAGCGGTCATCGTTTTTTCAAATCTCCGGAAATCACTCTTGCAAGAATGGATAAATTCGGACCGGAATCCTGCATCCTTCTCACAGGGGTCATGATCATCCTGTGTCTTTTCCTCTCGGAAAAAATAGGTCACCGCCTGCTGCATATGACCATCCCGCAAAAGTACTGGCCTTTCTCCGAGATGATGCTTTCTTATGCGCTCGTTTACCTGTGCATCCTTTTTGCGGTCTTTTCCCTGATCCGTCAGTATAAAGGCAGGATCCTCTGGAAAAATAGCGCCCTGAATCATTTTCTCCACAATGCGGCAGAATTTTTACGGACCGTCTCTTATTCCAGAAGAAGCGCCCTTTCCTTTGCTTTTTATCTGCTCGGGAACGTCGTTCTGATCAGTGCTGTTGTGATCGTGATATTGACGGAGCATACTCTTGTTTTCCGTTTTATCGCTCTGGCCCTTGTGGCTGTCCTCATCATTTTCAATGCCTTCCTGTACCGGACAAAATACAGCCGCCAGTCACAGATGGACGATATTTCCGATGCCATCAAAACCATTGCCGCAGGCGATACGGACTATCAGCTGGACCTTAGCAGCTTCAGCGGCAAGGAAGCGGATATGGCGAACAGCGTAAACCACATCGGCCAGGGTCTTCAGACCGCTCTGGATGACCGTGTACGCAGCGAAAGGATGAAGGCAGACCTGATCACCAATGTATCTCATGACATCAAGACTCCCCTTACCTCCATCATCAATTATGTGGATCTTATCAAAAGAGAGCATCCGGAAGATCCCAAAATTCAGGAATATCTTTCGGTGCTCGATCAGAAATCCCAGCATTTAAAAACCCTTACGGAAGATCTGGTGGAAGCAAGCAAGGCCTCTACCGGCAACATCATCCTCGATAAATCGGATATTGATTTTGTGGAACTGGTGGAACAGACCAATGGGGAATTCGAGGAGAAATTCTCTTCCCGCGGTCTGGACCTGCTCGCGGAGCTTCCCGGGGAACCTATTTTAATCCGTGCAGACGGACAGCATTTATGGCGGGTTCTTGAAAATCTGTACAGCAATGCCTGTAAATACGCTGCCGAAAAATCCAGGGTCTATGTGAATATGGTAAAAAAAGATGACCGTGTTTCCTTCACGATCAAGAATGTTTCCGAGCACGAACTCAATATCAGCCCCGAAGAACTGACGGAACGTTTCGTGCGGGGTGATTCTTCCCGTACCACAGAGGGAAGCGGTCTCGGTCTTTCCATTGCCAAGTCCCTTACGGAACTGATGGGAGGAACCTTTGACCTTTCGATCGACGGCGATCTGTTTAAGGCCACCGTCTCATTTTCCGTTCTGCAGGATGAGTCTGGCGCCCCCGTAAATTCCGGCGTCGTTTCCTAACTGTGCAAGCATGATCTCAGATTTTTCTCTGGAAAGCGGCAGATATTCTTCATAGTAGGGCTGAATCATTTGAATCAGAAAGGTCCCTGCTCTGGAAACCCCTCCGCCAATGACAAAAACTTCCGGATCAACGGTCATGGCCGCATGGGAAAGGGCAAGTCCCAGATATCTGCAGGATATCTGCAGGGCGCGGTTTGCAAGATTATCTCCTGCTTTTGCAAGATTACATACATCCCTCGCAGCGAGACGATCCCCGAACGCTCTCATTTCCGAAGGCTCCGTACCCGCAGCCATCATCCGTTTTGCTTCCCTGACTATTCCGGTCGCGCTGGAAACCTGTTCCAGGCATCCTCTCCCGCCGCAGCCGCAGATTTCCGTTTCTTCATCACGCACATGCGTATGTCCGATCTCCCCCGCCAGTCCGTGTTTTCCGTTTCGGATTTCTCCGTTTAAGACGAGTCCTCCGCCAATACCGGTTCCCAGGGTAACCAGCAGAACATCCTTGTATCCCTGTGCAGCGCCTTTCCAGGTTTCCCCGAGCGCCGCCACATTCGCATCATTTGCGAGAATCACTTTCATCCCGCCCAGGTATGCGGAAAGCTCCCTGGAAGGACACGCATCCTTCAGTTCCAGATTCGGACAGATCTCCACATACCCCGTCTCATCATTGACCGGACCCGGTATCCCCATTCCTGCACCGATTATATTCTCTTCTCCTATATTTTCTTTTCTCAGGGTTCCCTTTACGGATTCCGCAATATCATGAAAAATAAAATCTCCGTTATGTCCTTTCCTGGTTTCGATTTCCCATTTTTTGAGCAGGCTTCCATCATTTGAAAACAGGCCCATTTTTACAGAGGTCCCGCCCACATCGATCCCGACTGCGATTTTTTTCATCTGCGTTTCCTTTCTCTTCTGTGTTCCGGTGTTTTTCATTTTAACCGGATGCCTTTCATGGTCGTTGGTCCCGCCATAATAAACTCACCGGGCAGGGTTCCCTTGATTATTTTCCGGACAGAAAAGTCCAGGCTCCCGTTAAATTTTTCCGTTCCGGACAGGTTATAGATCAGACAGTGGTCCGTGCTGTATATAAAAACATATTCTCCGTCTATTCCCGCATACTGGTACGGTTCATCAAATTCCTTTTTCAGCACCGGGCTTCCGTTTGCCCTGTATACCTCCAGACGGTAGCGGGAAGAAGCGCTCTTTAAAATGACCCCGGCATATTCCCCTGAATTGAAAATGGTCTGGATTTCATCTTCTTCCGGAACTTCTTTAATAAGAGCCGGAGAAGCCAGGTTTTTCGATGAGAAGAAATAAAGGCCGGTATCCGCTGCCGCATAAGAATAAACCGGAGAAAAATAACTTACCTTCGCAAGCAGGCTCTTGCTGAACTGTTCATCAAATCCGCCCACCAGCCGGTTGGGAATATTCTTTCCGATTTCGGAAAAGTCATAGAATACCACTCTTCCCTTCATCGCCTGGCCGTCTATATATTCATAACACACCATGAGTCTTGATCCGTCCGGTGAAAGCGCAAGATCCGTCGGGTAACCGGTCTGTCCGGAAAGTTTTGCCTTGATCGTGATATCCAGTGCAGATCCGTCTTTATTGAAAAAAGCAATGTAGCTGCCGGAAGTATCTTCTTCGATCACGGCCGAAACACCTGTTCCCGAAACAGCCGCTTTGGTGATCGGAAGAAGTGTGGTTGCCTCTCCCGTTTTCCCGTCTTCGCCGAAAATGATCAGTTTGTTTCCCTGCTGGTCGGCGATCGCCGCAAAATTTCCGTTCACGGAAATGATCGGCGCTTTCATTTCATAGCTTTCCACCCAGCTCTCCTGCCCTTTGTCCGAAAGAAATGTAACCCCGTCTTTCGAATATTTAAGCAGCCCCTTCAGAAACGGTTCATATCCCGTAAGGCTCCCCTGGTTCAGGTCTTTTTCCCAGGAGACTTCATAACCTGGATATTGAAAAAATCTCTGAAAAAGATAAAGGGAAACACCCGCTGCCGCGATCACGATCAGAATGGTCAGAAGAATGATGCGTCTGGTCTTTTTCTGCTTTTTACTGCGCCTTAAAAGATCCCGTTCTTCTTCCTCAGGATCCTCTTCTCCGGAAATCTTATCGCCTCTCAGCATGCGTTTCCGATACTCTCTGCTGCTCTGTTCCGTCATTAATTATACGTCTTCCTTACGTTTTACTTCATCGATCGCTTCCGACAGATTGACCACGGTGCCATGTTTCATCACCTCGGAAAGCGCATCGATCTTTTTTGTATTCATGAATTCCTTTCCCAAATATACTTCATAGTTATCGGAAAGGGAAAGCTTTTTCTGCTGCTGCATGGAGCGGATATCCGAAAGTTTTTTTACGGTATTTGTATAGTTTGAGCTCAGTTCATCCAGCCTGGGTTTAGCGTTGTTTGTCATCTCATCCGCAATGATGTTCCGGGTGACGGAATTAAACGTATTCAGCGCTTCCTGTTTCTTCATGGTCGCATCCGCGAGCCGCTGGTTGATGTGCGCGATCTCATCATCAAAGGATGCCAGATTATATTTGTCTTCATTTTCATCCCGGTTGATGTTGTCCGTGATCTCTTTGATCTTCTTTTTGTTTGCGGCGATCTGATCCCGTGTACTTCTTCCCTGCCGGAGCATTTCCATGTGCCTGTTTTTTGTACTGTTTCCTATGCCGGCATAAAGACCTCCGAAAACAAGGATATCAATTACATAAATCAGGATCAGCAGAATGCTTTTCTGGGGAACAAAAAAATGATAAACAAAAAACGGAACCGCCAGAAAACAGATCAGAAAATACAGGACTACCGTCAGCCACTCCGAAAGAAAATGCGGAAAATACAGCGCATAATAAAGACCGGTCCTGCAGAATACCGGAACTCCCTGTTCGGAAAAAGCCTTGTCCATATTTCTCTTAAGTTCCGAATTGCCGTTATACAGCTCACAGGTTTCTTCCTTGATCCGTTCCCGTATCCCTATGGATTTTGCCTTTTCTCTTTTTACCCTTACTTTCTTTAATTCATCCTGTGCTTCGGATATTTCGGTATCATAAACAGAGGTGACTTCCGTCATCCTTTTTTTCACAGTCAGTTCAATGGCATCCTTCAATGCCTTTTGCTCGGATTCCAGAGAATTGCCGAATGTATTCTCCTCCTCATGCAGCTTTTCTTCTTCCGCATTCAAAGAATCCACTTCGGCAATAGCCTGCTTCGCATTCAAAAAGAACTGAGGATAATCCGTAATCGGCCGGATCATGGCAGCAAATCCCCCCTTGGTTGATAATTCGCTTTGAATCAACTATACTGAGGTTTAAGAAAAAACCGGAGGAAAACTATGTTCCGCATGTGGGGAAAATGCATTCAGGACACGCATCTTGTCCGCGATACCGTTGCAGAGGATATCAATTACAACAAGAGCCGTACCCGAATGGTTCTGGATGCTCTCTCCGGTATATGCCGTACCTTCGATCTTGCGGAACCTATCTGGCTGAATAAGAACATTTCGGAGTTTCAGCTTCGGAACAAGACCCGGTTCACGCAGGATAATTTCGTGGAGCCTCTTGATTTTGACTATCTGGAAATCGAAGTGCTGGAGGAATAGGCTTATTTCAGTCTTTCATTCAGCGCTTTCTGTTCCTTCTCAAATCCCGGCTTCCCGAGAAGCGCGAACATGTTGTGCTTATAGCTTTCCACGCCGGGCTGGTTGAACGGATTTACTCCGAGAACATACCCGGAAACGCCGCAGGCAAATTCATAAAAATAAAACAGCTGTCCCAGGAAATAAGCATTCTGTTCCGGGATATGGATCATCAGGTTCGGAACCTGTCCGTCCGTGTGTGCAAGCACCGTACCGTTCATTGCGGACTTGTTGACAAAATCCATGTCCTTTCCGGCAAGGTAATTGAGACCGTCCGTATTTTTCTCTTCTTCCTTTAAAACCAGCTTTGCCGGACTCTTGTCTATACAGAGCACCGTTTCAAACAGCGTCCTTGCGCCGTCCTGAATAAACTGCCCCATGGAATGAAGATCCGTGGTAAAGTCCACCGCTGCCGGGAATATTCCCTTCTTGTCCTTTCCTTCGCTTTCTCCGAACAGCTGCTTCCACCATTCGGCAACAAAGTGCGCGCTCGGTTCATAGTTGGCTGTAATTTCCGTGGTTTTCCCCTTCCTGAGAAGGATATTCCGGACTGCGGCATACTGCAGGGAAGGATTTTTTTCATACGGCGCGTTCAAAACGATTTCCCGCATATCCGCTGCGCCTTTCATCATCTCATCGATGTCGATGCCGGCTGCCGCGATCGGGAGAAGACCCACTGCGGTTAAAACCGAATATCTTCCGCCTACATCGTCCGGAATCACGAAAGATTCGTATTTTTCTTCCTTTGCCAGCTGCTTAAGGGCGCCCTTTGCCTTGTCCGTGGTTGCATAAATCCGCTTACCGGCTTCTTTTGCTCCGTACTTTTTGATCAGCATTTCCCGGAATACGCGGAATGCGATGGCGGGTTCCGTGGTGGTACCGGATTTGGAAATAATGTTAACGGAAAAGTCCCTGTCCTTTACCAGTTCCATCAGATCCGTAAGGTATTTCGGGGAAATGGAATTTCCGCAGAAAAAGATCTGCGGTGCCTTTCGTTTGTTTTGGTCAAGACAATTATAAAAACTGTCCGTCAGAAATTCGATGGCAGCGCGTGCTCCCAGATAAGACCCGCCTATCCCTATGACCAGGAGGATCTCTGAATCCCTGCGGATTTTTTCAGCCGCTTTTTTAATCCTTGCGAATTCTGTTTTATTATATTTTTCCGGAAGATCTATCCAGCCGAGAAAATCCTTTCCCGCGCCGGTTTTTCCTGTCAGTGCTTTTTTCGCATTCTCTGCAATGCTCTTGAAATCCGCTATCTCTCTGTCCGCTATGTAACATTTTGATTTTGAAGAATCAAAGCTTACATTTTTGCTCATTCTTTTATCCTCCGGTATCAGACTGTATTTCTTTTTTCTGTATATTTCCGTCCGTTTCAGTATATCACAATTTACTGAAGACCGCTCACCATCTCCAGCGTCATATCCACAAAATTGCCGATCGCCTTTTTCTCAAAAACATCGTACTGGCCGGATGCGGTTCCGTCCGCTTTGTTCGACATCGCACGGATGATAATAAAAGGGATGCGGTTGATGCTGCAGACCTGAGCGACCGCCGCCCCTTCCATTTCACAGCAGAAAGCGTCAAAGGTTCGGGCTATGTTCTCCCGAACGGTATTGTCCGCTATAAACTGGTCTCCGCTCACTACCCTGCCTATAAAAACGCCCAGTTCCGGATGCGTTTTCCGGCACGCCTTTTCCGCCTCCCCGATCAAAGTTTTATCCGCCTGAAATACGGATGATTTCATCCGGGGGATCTGTCCCTGACGATAACCAAAGACCTGTACGTCCATATCGTGCTGGACGGCGTCGGAAGAAAGAACGATGTCGCCGATGTTGATCTCATTCTTCAGCGCACCGGCAATCCCGGTATTGATCACACGGTCTGCATGAAAACAGTCGATCAGGATCTGCGTGCAGGCCGCTGCATTCACTTTCCCCACGCCGGAAACCACGATCACGGTTTCCCTGTCTTTCAGGAATCCGTTGAAAAATGTCATGCCTGCCTTTTCCTCCGTACAGACCCCCGTCATCTTCGCTTTCAAATCCTGTACTTCCTCATTTATCGCTCCGATGATTCCTATCATTGCTTTTTTTCCTCCTGCGTTTTATGATTTAACGGTAGTTCAGACAATTCAATTTTACGGAGCCCGGAGACTTATGAAAAAAATCGTTCTGACCGGCGGCGGTACTGCCGGACATGTTACACCGAATATTGCCCTTATCCCTTCCCTGAAGGACCTGGGATTTGAGATCCTTTACATCGGATCCAAAGACGGGATGGAGAAAAAACTCATTGCCCGCGAAAATCTTCCCTATGAAGGGATTTCTTCCGGAAAACTGCGCCGTTATTTTTCCCTGAAAAATTTTTCGGACCCGTTTCGGGTCATACACGGCTGCGGAGAAGCAAAAAAAATATTACGGGATTTCCATCCGGATATTGTTTTTTCCAAAGGAGGCTTTGTTTCCGTACCCGTGGTTCTGGCTGCGCACTCCCTGAAAATCCCCGTCATCATCCACGAATCGGATATGACCCCCGGCCTTGCAAATAAAATCTGCTACCGTTCTGCTGACAAAATCTGCTGCAGCTTCCCTGAAACCATGAAAATGCTCCCGGCCGGCAAAGGAGTTCTGACCGGCTCCCCCATCCGGAAAGAACTCCTTTCCGGCAGCCGTGAAAAAGGAGCCGAACTCACGGGATTTCCGCAGGGGGTCCCCGTAATCCTGGTGATCGGCGGTTCTTTGGGTTCCGTTACGGTCAATACCTCTGTCCGTGAATGCCTGCCGGAACTCTTAAAGGAATTCCGCATCATCCATATCTGCGGAAAGGGAAATCTTGATCCTTCTCTCACCGGAAAAGACGGCTATCTTCAATATGAATTTGTTTCGGACGATCTGAAGGATCTCTTTGCGCTTTCGGACCTCATCATCAGTCGTGCCGGTGCAAATGCAATCCTGGAGATTTTATCTCTCCGGAAACCGAATGTCCTGATTCCGCTTTCCGCTGCCGCAAGCCGCGGAGATCAGGTTCTGAACGCGAAATCCTTTGCATCCTCCGGCTATTCCTATGTACTCGAAGAGGAAAATCTGACAAAAGACTCTCTTCTTAAAGCCGTACATGCCACTTACGAAAACCGGCAGACCTATATTGCCGCAATGGAAAAAAGTCCCCTTTCCAACGGCGTGGAAAAAATCATCTCGCTTATTCAGTGTATGCTTCCTGCCACCCCGTCCGTTTCTTCGGATGATACATCAGCATCGAAAGGATAAAGCCGATCAGAAGTCCCCCGATGTGGGCGGCATTGTCCACATTCCCGTCCAGAAAACCGGCATAAATCGAATAAACAGCCATGATGGCAAGACGCCCCGTAGAAAGTTCTTCGAGGTGTCCTTTGTTTCTGATGACCGCCCACAGGAGCCCTCCGATCACGCCGAAAATGGCGCCGCTCGCTCCTGCCCCCACCGCCTGGCTTGCTTCGTTGATATGGATCAGCATGGAAAAAATATTCGCCCCCACCCCGCAGACCAGGTAGAAAATCAGATACTTCACATGTCCCAGCGCACGTTCCAGATTATCCCCGAGAATAAACAGGACCAGCATATTGTTGGCAATATGGCTGATGCTGAAATGCATAAAGACCGCCGTCAGAAGACGCCAGTATTCATGATAGCCGAGTATGTACGGTGTATAGGCGGCACCCCACCTCACCATATTGCCGATATCATCCGTGGTGCCGTTCAATTCCACAACCAGATAATAAACCAGGTTCAGAACGATCAGAGCGATGTTGATCTTGGCTCCTCTGCCTTTTTCCATTCCATGGCCTCAAATCTCTGTATGTCTTTGCATCTGCTGCCCGGCCGCATGTTTATACCTGCAGGTTTTCTGAAACAACGGCTTTTTCCCCGGAAACCCTCTTGGGAAACTGTTTTGTTCCCCGCTGCCTTCTCAGAAAATAGCCTTCTTTTCGACAGCCTTCTTGGGAAACGGTTTTGTTCCCCGCTGCCTTCTCAGAAAATAACCTTCTTTTCGACAACCCTCTTGGGAAACGATTTTGTTCCCCGCTGCCTTCTCAGAAAATAGCCTTCTTTTCGACAGCCTTCTTGGGAAACGGTTTCGTTCCCCGCTGCCTTCTCAGAAAATAGCCTTCTTTTCGACAACCCTCTTGGGAAACAATCCTGTTCCCCGCTGCCTTCTCAGATAGCCGCGTGGATTTTCTCCGCCGTTTTCTTCAAGCTTTCCGGTGTGGAAGTTCCGGGCTTCCAGGTTACGATTGCCGCTGCATTTTCATAGCGCGGAATCATATGGATATGAAAATGGAATACGGTCTGCCCTGCGGAAAGGCCGTTGTTCTGCACCACGTTGAACCCGGTGCAGGAGAGACCCTTCTTCATGGCACTTCCTATTTTTCCCGCGAGGACAAAGGCCTTTGCCGAAAGGTCCTCGGGGAGTTCCGTAATATCCCTGTAGTGCTCCTTCGGAAGAATAAGAGCATGTCCGTCCGATGCGGGATTCAGGTCCAGAATCACGCGAAAATCATCATCTTCATAAACCGTAGCCGACGGGATTTCTCCATTTGCGATCTTACAGAAAATACAGTCTTTGTCTTTCATATTCTGCCTCCGGAATTTTGTACCCGGCAGCCCTTTCAGGCAGGGCTGCCCGAAAGGGAATGTGCCGGTTATCTGCTTTTGTCCTCCGCCGTACCGGTGCCGCGATTGTGCCGATCGTTAAAGGTGAAACGGGATATACAGACTGCATATATTCGCCTTACGCCATAACCTGTCCGGCCGGATTTCCTGTTATCCAGTATAAAACGAAAAGAATTTCTTTACAAGAACGAACCTTTCGTGATACCTTTTTACCTTATATGCCGAAAACTTTTTCACTACATTCTCACTGTTTCCGCTTATCCGGTTTGTTTATTGCATAGTAGAATTACCCAAAGTTGCAAAACAAAAATGGACATAGTTGCATGTCCAAATTGGACATAATTGCAAAGCTTTGTATCATGACTCTATGGAACGGTGTTGCGCCTAA
>Ga0160425_1000989_pt1 | contig 30729 bp, 27 predicted proteins | sample BioMet8_FD_108193 | JGI IMG/M metagenome (GOLD analysis project Ga0160425, IMG submission 108193) | Microbial communities from bioreactor (seeded with sewage sludge) at Lawrence Berkeley National Lab, California, USA - Biofuel... | ecosystem: Engineered > Bioreactor > Anaerobic > Unclassified ...
AAAACTCATCGGACAAATGGTCTGTGGCTACTGCCTCACGCCCGGTGTGCGTGATGTGGAGGAGAACATGACACGCATGGTCTTCGGCTACCAGTCCGATGTTCTCCAAGGGAAGAGGGCTGCTGAGCATGAGTTCACCGTATATGACATCCTCAGGTATCTCGGGCCTTCTGTCCAGAGCGTCCTAAGACGGATTGACGGGGATGGCTGCGTGGGGTTCGTCAATGCGCTTTGCGTCTTCGATGCCCTTGATTTCGGCTCGCTTCTTTCCGTTGAGGCGGTGAGGATGCCGGGAAGCGGAAAGCTTGTCCTGACCGGTGGGATCTTTTAGGTATCTAGAATACAGTTTTTTATTTGTATTCTCATATTGTGCACCATTAACATTTTTTGGGGGAGCATAAGGGGAACACAAAAACCTGAGTGAAAAGGTCTTGTTCCATTGTCAAAGCCACAACAAAAACTTTCTATATAATCTGGGTATTATTTATTTGTTGTGATACTAACTCTCTCAATCTCATTCTACTGTAAGAATCAGCTAAATATTAACCCGTAAATATTGAATATAGTAGGTCTGGCTAGGAGCATCCGTGGGCATTGGATTGCTTGATTCTCCTATCACAGAGATCTTGTTTCCTTCGGTTCGAACCCAGCAAAGGGGAATGAGAGAATCTTCTAGGCCTGTGAATATACGACAGTTTTTGATTAGTATGGATATGATTCTTCCCCGTGTCTGCGACATGTTGTTTAGCTACTACTGTAAGAATATAAGACTGTCTGACAAAATGCAAGTTTTTTATTGACAGATTGTCTGAAAGTCTGATAAACTAATAATCAAGGATATGTTGTACCCGTAATCAAAAAGGAGGAACGTTATGAAGAAGATTTTACTAACGTTGTTGGTTATCGCATCGATATCCATGCTATTTGCAAACGGCGCACAGGAAGTTGCCTATCCTACCAAGCCTATTGACCTGGTATGTGCAGGATCCGCTGGTTCTGGCGGTGACACCATGACAAGGGTCATAGCCATGTATCTTGGCCGGGAGCTCGGTGTCACGGTGAACGTCATCAATACGGCCGGTGGCGGTGGAATACCTGCTGTTCAGAGTGTCCTTGATGCCGCTCCTGATGGCTACATGCTGGTTGCCGACCAGGGATTGAGTTCCTCATTCCAGCTGGCCATGGATCCAGGTGCGGTTCCATATGATATTATGAAGGATAGGAAGTTCATCTGCAAGGTCTCCAGCGGACCACAAGTCTTGTGCGGTTCAACCAAGATGGGTTGGAACGATATTAGTGACGTTGGAAAATACCTGAAAGAGGGTAATTACAAGGATTTCTTCTGGGGCGGAATCGGAGCCAATTCAGCCGCGAACTTCGCAGTGCTTGAGTTCTGTCAGGCTTACGATATCGATAGGCAGAAGATGACTGAGATCCGATACAAGGGTGGTGGAGATATCCTGGCTGCTATCGCTGGTGGTCATATCATGATCGGAAGCTGCGCTGCTTCCGGTGTGCCATCATATGTTCAGGACAATATGGTAAAGCCGCTGGTGATTTGCGGAGCATCACGTCTTGATATTCTTCCAGGAGTCCCTTGCGCTGCTGATCTGGGGCTGAACAATCTGACGGCTGATTTCTGGATAGGCATTTCCGGAAGGGCAGATCTTCCTGCGAAGGTAGTTACCACGATTAACGAGGCTGTGAAGAAGGTTATCGCCAATAAGGACTTCCTAGCGGCTCTTGGAAGGATCGGCGGTGTTGTGAATTACATTGGACCTGAAGAGATGCCGGCCGCAATCGAGAAGGAAGGTGCTACTGTCGCTGAACTTGTCGCGATGGGCAAGTAATTTAAACCCTGATTTGGAGATGCTCAGATGAACGTAAAGAAAGAAAAGTTTTTATCGTTGCTGAGTGAGGCTTTTTTCCCCCTGCTTTTCGCAGTGGCAGGGGGACTTCTCATTTCGGAGAGTTGTCGCCTCACAGCCAAGTATAATCCCAAGGTCTGGCTGATCGGACCCAGTGGATTCATGATGATAATCGGCTTGTTGTTGATTCTGCTTACGCTGGTGGAAATACTGAAGACAGTATTGAAAAATCACAAATCAAAACCAATCATGGGAAAGCTGGAAGATGAAGACTCCGAATCAAGTGATATTACTGCTGAAACAATAAACAATTATGAAACAGCTGAGGATGTGCAGACCGAGGAAAACAAGAAGCAATCAAGAATCAGGATGCTGATAAGCTTTGGCATGCTGGTGGTCTATGCTTTTCTGGTCAAGCCACTGGGGTTCGCGATTGCTTCAACCCTTTTCATCGGTGTGGATTTGAAGATCCTTAGGAATTCTTGGAAATCCACGATAATTACATCGGTGGTGGTTTTTATTGCGCTTTTATATGGCGCACCCGCGATGGGATTGTCGTTGCCGCGCGGAGTATTCGGGTTTTAGGAGAGAATCAGATGTTTGAATACATACTTTCTGGTTTTTCTGCGGTATTAACCTGGCAGAATTTGCTTTTATCGGTTTTCTCTTGTTTCATGGGAAATCTGGTCGGTGTGCTTCCTGGGTTGGGACCTACGGCCGCTGTCTCCCTATTGTTTCCGTTTACGCTTAAGCTTCCTCCGCTCGGTACCATCCTATGTCTCGGAGCGATCTACTATGGAGCCATGTATGGAGGATCCATAACATCGGTTCTACTCAATATTCCGGGTGAGGTAGCAGCGGTTCCGACAGCAATGGACGGTTATCCAAGGGCTAGGGAAGGGAAGGCTGGATCGACCCTGCTCATGTGCGCATGCTCATCATTCTTTGGAGGGATGATCTCCCTTACAATTCTGGCATTCTTCGCTCCCGTGTTGGCTAGGCTTGCTCTCTCCTTCGGGCCGTTTGAGTATTTCGGATTGATGTTCTTCAGCCTTTGCTGTGCATGCGGCCTGTCGGGAAAGTCGATCTCCAGAGGCCTGGCTGCTGCTTTGATCGGCGTGGGGATCTCAATGGTTGGAATAGACTCGAGTACTTCTGCTTTCCGCCTGACATTCGGTCAATCAAAGCTTTACAATGGAATTGATATCATACCAATCGTTGTGGGAATATTTGGAATCACTGAGGTTCTTCAGGGAATACTTGACGATGCGAAATCCGTATCCAGTCCAACACAGAAGTTCGAGAGGAACCTGCCTGAGAAACGTGAGATCAAGCTTGGGTTTGGCGCAGCTTGCAGGGGGACTCTTTTCGGATCCCTTTTGGGCATACTTCCTGGACTGACCCCTTCGTCCTGCACGTTCATCGCCTACTCGCTGAACAAGAAGATGAGTGTTGAGAAGGAGAAAATTGGTAAGGGAGCGGTAGAGGGCTTCTGCTGTGCAGAAGCGGCGAACAACTCTTCAGCCATGTCCGGTTTTATCCCTTTGCTTGCCCTTGGAATCCCGACAGGGCCTGTGCTTGCGATAGTCATGTCTGCATTGATTATAACAGGAGTAGTTCCCGGTCCGCTTATGTATAGCTCCAATATCGGGCTCACAGGCCAGATAATCGCGGCTTTTTTTGTTGGAAACTGTATTCTTCTGATAATGAATGTCCCTTTGATAAAGATCTGGGTGAAGATCGCATTCCTGCCATATAGATGGTTGGCTCCAGTGATACTGTTTCTTTGCATGCTGGGAACCATGGCCGTCCGTTTCCAGGTCTTCGACCTTGGAATGATGCTGATCTTCGGTCTTCTTGGATTTGTTGCCAAGAAGAAAAGCTTTCCTGTCGCACCTATGGTGCTGGGAGCCGTACTTGGACAGTCTTTTGAGACTTATTTCAAGCAAGCGGCCACAATTGGCTTTGATAAGCTTGTGAGCCACCCAATCAGCATAGTCGCTTTATGCCTTGGAGTTTTCATGCTTGTGATATTCTCGGTCTTCAAGGGGAGAGTAGACGATTAGTTTTCTTGTTATTATGATGCTAATTACTTGGATTGGAGGGACGATGAGTTTAACAAAGATCAAGAATACGAAATTAACCGATCAGATAGCGGAGGCTTTATACGAGGAGATAGCCGAAGGAAATTTCAAGCCGGGAGAGAAACTCCCGACTGAGATTGAGATGAGTGAAAAACTGGGGGTGGCCAGACCCACCGTACGCGAGGCTGTGAGCCGTTTGATCGGACTTGGTCTTGTGGAGCGTGGTGATTACGGAGTGTTTGTCGCAGCAACTTCCAACACACTTGTCCATTCAGCGCTGGTGCCTGTGTTGTTGAACCAGTGGGAGATACGCGAACTATATGAGGCCCGAATCCTTGTTGAAAGCGATCTTGTGGCACTGGCTTGCCAGAAAGCAACGGATGAGAGCATATCAGAATTGAACAGGATAAATGACAAGATGCTTAATCGCGATATGACGGCATCTGATTACTTCAAATATGATATGGAATTCCACTCATATGTTTCCCAGATATCAGGCAACTCTGTGATGCAGTCTATCAGTAAAATCATCAATGACATGTTTAAGCGGTATGAGAGGCGTGTTATGGAGTTCCATGAGATACAGGCCTCAACTTATCTGGACCACAAGGAACTCATCGAGGCCATCAGCAGGAAAGACAGCCAACAGGCGCGAGCCATTGTTGTAAGAACACTTTCTAAGTCTGAGAACGCCATGTATCAATTGAAGGAAAAGGAGAAGGCTGATTAGGAACTCAGTGTTTTCCTTAAAAAGGAGTAATGACCTATGATTACCAGAATTCACGGATGCAGTGTTTTCAACGGAGAGAATGACAAGCTATTGGATAACCAGAGTATCTATATCGAAAATGAGAAGATACTGCATGTCGGAGATGAATTGCCGAGTTTATGTCCTGATCTGGATATCGATGGTACGGGAAAGTTCGTAATTCCAGGCTTGATGAATCTTCATGTTCATATCAACAGGAGGCACCTTTCCAGAGGTAACGGGGTTTTCCGCCAGGGAGCACCTGCTGTGGAAAACTCAACAGACGGAAGGAGAATGCTTTATGCTGTGCGAAACGCATGGTATGAGTTGTTTCAGGGAATAACCACGATGAGGGATTTGTGTTCTGTCGGAAGGACTGCCAGCCAACTTCGGGATGCCATAAACGAAGGACTGATCCGTGGACCACGGTTGATAACTTGTGGAATGGGAATAGCTGCCACAGGTGGACATGAGACCCACAGATATGATGGGGCGGTCCAGGTAGATGGGGCGGACGAGGTAACTAAGGCGACCAGAAATGAGATAAGGCTGGGCGCAGATTTTATAAAGCTTATGGTTAGCGGAGGGCTTGGGGGAATGCCTGAGCATGAGCATCCCGGCTGGAGTGAGCTTAATGTGGACGAGATAAGGGCCGCATGCGATGCCGCCCATAATCACAAGAGGGGTGTCACTGTTCATGCGATGGGTGAACTTCCTGTTCTCAATGCCCTCAAGGGTGGTGTAGATGGTATCGAACACGGAGCTGTTCTGACTGAGGAAGCTTTGGAAATCATGTCTGGGCGCGGGGTTTATTATGTTCCCACTGCCAGTGGGATTACTGCTGTAGCTGATAAGGAAGCAAAGAATGGAAACGCAGAATTGGCTGAGACCATGAGGGCTTTGGTAGTGAGGCCACAGCGAGAGAGCATTAGAAAGGCTCATGACCGAGGAATCCTTATCGGAGCTGGCAGCGATACCTTGGGTAGCGTATTGGGAGAGTTGTTGATTTTTTCAGATTGCGGCTTAACCAATGCTGAAGCCTTGAAGACAGCCACCTCAAATGCGGCAAGGATCCTAGGAAAGTCTGAATGTTTGGGATACATAAGAGAAGGTTATCTTGCTGACTTGGTGATCCTTGATGATAATCCGCTTGTAGATCTTCATGCATTGGAAAAGGTCGATGCCGTTTTTCATGATGGCCAGAAAGTGTCTTATGAATGGGCATGCAACCTTCTGTGAGTAATTGGATGGGAAAGAGAATTGTTGTGATCGGAAATTCCGTCTTGCCGCTGGCACTTGCTGGGCAGATTGCAATGAGAAATTCCGAGGTCGTTTATATTGATGTCTCAGGTACAGGATTGTTCCGAAAACTGATGGAGCATGATTGTCGTCTGGTATACTCAGGCGAAGTTGATGCTGAATCCGTGTTGAAAGCGGCAACAGATGAATTTGATGTGATCAAGGATGCCGAGATACTGATGATCGCACCTGCCCCCTCATCATATGATGCTGTTTTCAACAAGATAATTCCATTTCTCGGAACAGTGCAGCATATTTGCTTCTTTCCTGGTTCCTTCGGAGCAATAAAGTTGAAGGAAAAGCTTGATGAATGTGGAATTTCTGGGATCATTATTTCCGAGGCTGTATCGTTCCCCTGGGTTTGCCAGATGAGAAGTGAAACTGAGGTTGTAGTTTGCAGCAGAAAGAAAAGCCTGAAACTTTCGGTTTATCCACAAAAGAGTTTGAACAAGGAACTTGAGTTATACAACAGTTTCTTTGATATTTTTAAACCTGCATTAAGTTTCATAGAAACAAGTCTAGAAAACATCAATATTGTGTTGCACCCCCTTCCTGTCCTGTTGAATATCGGTTCCGTTGAACGAAACCCCAAGACCTTCAGACATTACATCGATGGTGTGACTGCAACTGTGGGGAAGGCATTGGAAAGAATGGATCAGGAGAGGTTGTCTGTGGGGCGTGCCCTCGGCATGGATTTGGAATCCACCTTATCCCAGTTGAAGACATATTATGGAGATAATGAGTTCACTACGATACGAGAATATGTGACTGATGGAAATGGTCCATATCCTTTGGTCTCAGGATTTGGCATAGATAGCCGTTATATCAGTGAGGATATCCCATGCCTCGTTTGGCCGATGCTGCAGATTGCTCGTGAGGTTGGAGTTACTGTTCCCATGACTAAGCTTTGCATAGATATGGCCTGTCTGTTCTTAGGTGTCAAACTCCCTGCAGATGGTTCTTATAAGAAGTATTTGTCTATTAGACATTAGTATCAATGACAATTCTCAATTTGTCGACATCATCTTCAAAGGCCTTACTGATGCGGCCCTGGCTTGTGCCTTGTCCAAGGCGGCTTTGAAATCGTCGATGGTCGGAAGCTTGACCACCTTGAGCATGATCACATCGCCAGTGGAATACACGGCAAGCTTGGTTCCGTTTCCTATCGACAGCTTCTTTCTTATCTCCATGGGGAGGACCACCTGACCCTTGGAAGATACGGACAATACTTGCATATCCATAAGAACACTCCTTGTAAGAATTCCTTACATGTATACTCTTGCATCAACAACAAGGGAAAAGCAAGAGCCATCATGGCAAGAAGCTTTCGACCCGGAATGGCTTGTGGTGTTGCTTGCCGTGAACAGGCTGTCGAAAATCTTTCCGGGGTCTGTGTCAATAATGTTTCCAGAAAGCAGTGTCTTTGTCCGTTCGGTTGTCTCTTCGGCGGAGGATGTCTTCAGAATGATGTTCCCCAAGGGGAAGGCACGCTCCAAATAGGGGCTGCATCCCTCTCAGACTCCGTCGAGAAGCTTCTCGAGCGGCTCTCCAAGCGCATCAGCGATCCTGACAAGGGTCGAGACGGAAAGCGAGACTTCCTCGCGTTCGATCCTGAGAAGAGTGGCAGGGGAGATGCCCGCTCCCTTCGCCGTCTTCCTGCAGGAAAAGCCTTTCCCCATCCTCGCCGACCTTATGTTGTTTCCGATCCGTTCCTTTCTCGAACTGGAGAACAGGTCATCTTCGGGTGGCGCAGCTGCTACAGACTTTCTCTTCTTCTCCTCCTTTTTCTTTCCATTCTTTGCCTTGACTGGATTCATTCTGTTCCGGGTTCTCGGTTTTCTGGTGATTGTGCATTCTTCCCCGATTTTGAAGAGGTCTTTCAGGTCGGTGACGTACAGCGCTTCCGCCATTCCTCCCAGAGTACTGATCGTCGGGTCGGCCTGGCCGTGCTCGATCATCCAGAGCGTGCTCGTGGAGACGCCCATGGTCTTCGCAAGCATGGCGGTGCTTGCGTCCATCCCCATCCTCATTCTCCTGATGTTTCTCCCGACACTGGTCTGTCGTGGATCGTTCATGTCGATCTTGTGCTTCATGTTCCTCCCATGATTAAGGTTACCAAGGTTCGGCCTGAAAGTTAAACCAATGGAGGTTTCTCTGCTTGGTTTCGTTGTAACAGGAAAGGAGACATGCATGTTTGGGATGTTCCTCAAACCGATGGACGTTCCATAAAGCGATGATTACAGTGCTTCGGCAGGAACGAAAGAAAGCCGGAAATGTCACGGATATGGATGATAGGTGATGTTTCCGTCAGCCAAGGTTGCGGAGAGACATTGTGTGGGTTGTATGCTGGTGGTATCATGGACAGTAGTCAGGAGGCGCCCGCCCATCGTGCCTGCCTGCTTCCTGCTTACGGACGCCTCATATATTCTTGCCCAGCCGTTTACACGTTATACCATGCGGACAGAATATGGTAATCCAGGTCGATGATAGATTCGAATCATTGTCTGATACGAATGAGGGATAAACTCGCAATATCAGAATACTTGGTTCATGATCAATGTGGTAGACTGTTTTAGGAGGTCAGAGGTGTCAGGCGGAGTATCGCAGTCAGTATTGAACAAAGGCGCCCTTTTTTTTCTAAGGAATCCGGGAGTCTGGTTTTCAAGGGAAGACATCCAGAAGGCACTTGACGTAAGCAAGCCGACAGCATGCCGCCTTATGAACGAACTCACCTTCCGTATTCCCATCACTGAAAGAAAAGAGGGAAAGGTCTCGTATTATCGTATCCATGAGGACGACGCCAAGTCGTTCTCAGGTTCTGTGGACATGTTCCTGAAGATGACTGATGCGGAAAGGATGGTGATGTCCCTGCTGTTGAGTTCCGGGAAGGGGAGGGAAATCCTTGAACCCGAGTCGACGGACCTGATCAGCAAATTCAATGAGGTCGGCATGCTGACGGTGAAGAATGGGATCATTCCATTATATTCCTTGAAAGGCCTTCCCCAGAAGATTGATGGCGGCAACAAGGCCTTTGTCACTCGGCTCTACAAGGCCATTGAGTTCTGCAATCCGGTCAATCTCACCTACAAGAGCCCTTGGAACAAGGAACCAAAGACCTACATCATATGGCCGATAGGCTTGTACTTGAGGGAAGGCAACCTTTATCTCTACTCATACAACCCAAAACACGGGAACGGACAATCCAACGCCTTCAGCAGGATGCATGACGTGGAGGTTGTCGAGGAAGAGCACTTCACTGTCCCGGAGGGGTTGAGTTTTGAGGAAGCCCTGGATGATCCCTTTGGAATCGCCATCGATCCTCCCCAGCGGGTTACTGTTGAGGTCTATGGCAGGCAGGCGTTCTTCGAGAAGGAGAAAGTCTGGCCTGATGACACGGTGATAACCGATCTTCCGGAAGGTGCCATCCGCATGGAGCTCACCATCCGGGATAAGTATGCTTTCATGCGGTGGGTGATGAGCCTGAGTTGTTTCGCAAGGATAACCCAACCGGAGAAACTGATATGTTGGGCCATTAATGAACTGCAGAAAACAATAAGCTTGTATAAACAAGGGATATGATATGAGAGGAGTGGCGTAATGAAAAAAGTAGTCTGGTTGTTGATTGTGTTGATCTCAATGACATCATCGATGTTTGCGACAGGATGGGATAATAGTTTGCTTCCTGAGAAGACGGCAATCGAGTTGTTGAACAACATCCAATTCTCCGTGTCGAAAGTAGTCAATTCACGTAGCAAGGGTGTCCTTGAGGATGAATTCTCAGGAGTTTTGAATACAATCTCTCCTGCCTCATTACAAGATGGAAATATTATTGAGGCTTATCAGGCTCTTCTCAATAACCTTACGGAATTGAAACTGTCAGAATCAGAGAAAGAACAACTGTTGAAGCAGCAAGAAGCTCAACGAAAGAATGCAGTGTTTGGAGTTTTCAATTCTTTTGGGTCAATATTGACTGGCGTGAATCCTGCCCAGATTGCATATGTTGCTTTGAATGCAGGATTGAATTATGCACGGGCGGTAAATGACGCCAATATGCAAGCATCTGAGAAAAACTTCTCCATTGATCAGGCTGAATTAAAAACCATAGATGATATGCGTTCAAGTCTTTTCATCTCAAGCGCAAAAGTATTCTCGGGAAAGACCAACAGTGTGTCGGGGCTTATCAGCGAAGTGGAAATGAAGGACTTTGCAAAAACTGCAATCATTGTTGAGCAGGCTGACAAGGCGGAGGTGTCGCGGAATCTGGCTTCTCTTCAAAGCAAAAAAAGAAGCTTTGAATCCTTTGCGCCATATTGGGCCACTCTTGGTGATGCGTATAAGAAATTGGAGATGTATTCTTCAGCGCTGGAAGCTTATGACAAATTTGAGTCATTGATGGCAGACAACAAGGTTTTCAGAACAAATCCATATTATCTTTCTGTTGCGAAAAACAGGATTGCCATCATGCTTCAAGAAGAAAGCACTGATTATACCTTGATCAATCAGTATGCACAGATAGTGAAGGAAAATACTCCCAATGTGCAGACAAATCTTGATGATATGTATTATTTCCTTTGCTCCGTATATGCGTATACCCATAATGATGCGGAGGCATTGTCTTCGATGAAGTACCTTGTAAGTCGGGGTTTGGAGAAAAAGCCAAATGATGGTCTGCTTGCCACGTTCGTCACCGCTACTTGTGATTCAGGTAAAGAAGGCCTTCAATCGAGACTGGTTTCTAAACTGATTGGTGGGATTGAGCCGGGTATGAGCGAGACTGTCCAAGAGTTTGTAAAAGCGAAAAAAAATTAGTATTGGTAACTCGGTCGTGATAGTCTCTGCTTTTCCGCTTGAGTCTGCCTCATTTACCAATCGTAAAGGAATGACAACAGATTCCGTTTATCATTCGTATGATATAAAGGGATCCCAACAAACGCTTTATATCTTCGACAAGGTTAACTGGGCAGATGTATTAGAAGACAAGGCACGTTTGAAACTATGCTTCTTGGTAATGGATCATTCTGTTACCATGGAGTTCAGGTTTTCTAAGAATAAAGCCTCGGAATCTGAACTTTGGCAGCAAGTACTGATCGAGCCCTCACTGGGAGAGAAACTCTGGCCTGGAAACTGGGGGAAAAAGATGAATTCTTATGTTTCCTTGGCTTTGGTTTCCCTAAAGTGAAGACGAGCGTATGATAAAACGTAGTTCTTTCCTCATAATCCTTTTCCTTGCGATTATTCCTGCATTGGCTTTTGCAAAAAACGGAGTGTCGCATGGAAAGGATATGGCCATGGTCCTAGGGGTGTATTCAGAGTCGGACAAGAAAAGCAAGGAAAGCCTGCAAATTGTTCAACCTCTGCTTGAGTTGATCAATCTGATGATAGATGACAGTCACACGCCAGAATACTATTCGAGAACAGACGATCAAGCACCGACTTCACCAGATAATATGCTACAATTTTCTCCTTCATCCTACTATATACTTGGGACTAACAGCAGAGAGTATCATACGTTGAAAGAACGTTACAACTTTTCATGGGGATATTATGGACACCGGTTGATGTTTCACTGGGGGTTCGATTATGGAAAGCCGATAAACAAAAGTGCCCTAACAACTGCCTTGTTGAGAAAGAACATAGATTTTAATAAGGCTGAAACCCGAGGTTTGATAGATAGTATTAAAGACTTACAGAAAGACCGAATGGAACAAATGCGTAAAGCAGTCGATGATTTTTTTGATTTGCAAGGCGCTAGAAAAATTTCAAGGGGAATTGCTGGAATTCTGTACTATGTTCACCTGATAGGCGATCATATAGAATGTGCAAATGATATGACTTCAGAGGCTGTTTTACCAATTGAAACAATACAGAAGAACTTGATGCCTTTGATCCGTGACATACAGATTAGTCAATTTGCCAAAGACTCAACAGCAAAGAGACCACATGAAGACATGAAGCAACTCGACAAGGAAATGAAAGCGTTGAATAATAAATCTGACTTGGTTGGGAAAGAATATGCGCAGAGATTGCTGGATTTACTGATCAATTATCTTCCTTCAACAATGAAATATTGGTTGTCATCATCCGCTAAGGAGCGGGGATTCTCCTTTGTGGTTTAGTATCAGCAGTGCTGATGATTATGATCAGTATGTGAAACCAGTGATGCTATTTCACTGGTTTCACGATAGAGGGAATCACTGTAATAAGTCACAAATACGCTGGTATTCAACTGTATTATTAATGGCCTTATTGTCTTTTAAATGGGACAGTGCAGTATTGCCTAGATTATCCGTTGCCTTTACATCGGCACCATTGTCAAGAAGCATATTCAAGACGTCAAAATTACTGTTGTATTGAGCGGCAAACATCAGCGGAGTCATTCCAGACTTGAGTTGCCGAGCGTTTACATAGGCTCCAGCATCAACAAGAACCTTGATTATGGCTGGTTCTGTGGAATATGATGTGGCATACATCAACGGTGTCTGATCTTCATTGCTGCGATCGTTCACATACGCGCCACACTCTATAAGGGCCTTGATGATATCGGGATTGGTGTTGAATGAGGCAGCATACGTCAAGAGGGTCCATCCCTCATATCCAGTTTGTATCATGTCTTGATACGATTGTGATCTACCATACATGCAAGGAGATTGCAGATGGTAAAGAAATCGTTGTTGCTCATTGTCCTGGTTTTGGTCTGTTGTTCAGCTGTGTTTGCGAAGGATGCTCCGTATTACGGGTCATATCAGATTGGTGAAGCTGCCTATGATCTGTTTCTCGAACAGTATGTGCAAAATTACGGTATGGTTCCCGGTTATTCAGTGCAAGAAACAGTCAGCTTGATGAAACTTATCATGCCCTATTCCGATTTTATTTCCACGTATGGGACAGGTATACCTAAACTAACCATAACGCCACGGTACGTCCTGATGGATGATGAGAAAGAGGGATTACCGTACAAGGTCGATGATAGAAGGAATTTGGTTATCGTGGGGAAGCAGGGAGAGAAGATAGCAACATTTGGTACTTTCTCCAAAGATTTCAAATTCCTTGACATGCCTGATCGTTCGGGACAATCATCCTTGATATTACGCTATGAGAAAGTGACGGAGTAAACGTAATCAGGGCCTGCCTCATTGGTAGTGTAGAGAAAAGAAGAGCACAGTCGAAACTGGAATCGACAGTTCCGGCTGTGTGCTTCTTTGATTCCGTGAGTTGCCAAGAACTTGTGGATGATTTCCTCTTGAGGACTGCTAAAGCTGAGAGAGGGGAGCCATGGTCCTTTCATGTCGGATAGATACATGTCTGTGGGTCAAGCCGAATGAAGGATCATGCATGTTTAGGGATGTTCCATAAACCGATTGCTCCGGCGTGGTGGCAGAAACGAAAGGAAGTCGGAGATCCAGCGATGAAGATGAAAATCTTCAGTTGTCTTTCTCTCTTTTCCTTTGTCGTGTTTCCTTGATCATCTTGCCGACATCATCTTCAGTCAGGCCTGCTGATGCGGCCCAGGCTTGTGCCTTGTCCAAGGCGGCTTTGAAATCGTCGATGGTCGGGAGCTTGACCACCTTGAGCATGATCACATCACCAGTGGAATACACGGCAAGCTTGGTCCCGTTTCCTATCGCCAGCTTCTTTCTCATCTCCACGGGGAGGACCACCTGACCCTTGGAAGATACGGACAATACGTGCATATCCATAAGAACACTCATTGTAAGAATTCCTTACATAAAAAATGTAGCATTAATTATTGCGGAAAGCAAGAGCCATCATGGCACGGATGGTTCCGCTTCTGTCTGCGGTTGTTGATGGCCCGAAGTCTGGGAACTGGGTGCATTCAAAGGGCCTGTGGCTGTGTTGCCTTGGAGGGTGGCGCTGCCGTCACACGACGTTTGCAAACCATGCCAAATTACAACTAAATATTATTGGTAGTCCAGAAATAAGATGATGTCCAATTGTAAGTTTTGTCCCCCTTTGTGCCACGATTCATAAGAAAAAACTTGGTGACAGGGGATAATATATATAATAAACATGTGCAAAATGGCTAAAACAAGGATAATTAGCAAGAAATAGTGTATCAAAAAGTCTAGTAAATGAGTGGGAGTAGTCCCGCTTGGCTGAACCTGCATCTGAAGCGTGAAGCCGCTTGGAACGCTGATCTTAGCGTGGCTTGAGATAGATTGTTGTCCTTGACAACTTCTCTGGAGGTGATAAAGAAAAATTTCATAGTTATATTGAAAAAGCAAGAAAGGAAAATGTTCAAGAAGCCGCGCAACTCATTGATGAGTTGGTGCATGAAAGGAACTTTGTTTGCACGTTTCCCTCCGAAGGTAAAACGGTTAAAGAATGTTGTGATTTCCTGTTTTCTGCTCTCTATCCTAATCTATTACCTTTGAGTGGAGATGGGTTTTCGGATGTTTCGGGAACTTGTATGAGCACAATGAAAGCCTTGGTAACCACACTCGTCTTGGATGGTGTATCTTGGAATTCATTCCAAAACCTTGGCTCTCAATTAGTCAATCGTTCACGATCACTCCTGATTCAGTCCTGGAATGTCTTTTCAGAAGGAGGCCAATTGGTTGAGATGCCTGGTAATCCCAATTTATCGAAATTGTTCTCCCAATTTGACGAGATAGTCCAGCAAAACAGTACTTCCTTTTATGATTTATTTGTCCTGATGCAAAAACCTCCTTATGGAGCAAATTCGACGGTTGCAAGTATCATCGTTTTCTTGTTTTATGCAATGAGAAGTTCAAAATATGGTTGGAAATGCAATAATCAAACAATCTATAACGAGTCGCTTTACGTGTATATAAATCAGATGGACAAAGCGAAAAACCTATTCATTTTAAAGCAAAAAAGTGTTGACCCTGATTTATTGAAACAACTGTATTTGTATGTTCGTGTTGACAACAGCTATGTGTGGAAAGATTTGATGGACAAGTACACAAAAGCAAAGACAAACAGAGGTGTTCTTGAGTGTAAACGAAAAGCCGATTCCTTGATTGCGCAGAATATTGATTTGCCATCAAATTACTCAACTCAATTATCTGCCTTGGATCAAGCGTCATGTAAAGCGGAAATTGCTATCAAGAAGTATGAGGATGTTCTAGGGAATTATAATGTCACAAAAGAGAAAGTTGATGGAACGAGCGGATCTCTCAAGCTTTTGTTTGTAGCTTATGACAACTTGTATAAATTGAATGATGAAATGAACTTTTTGAAAGAGCAGTGGTCTTCTTTTGATATTCGGGAAGTCCAGAACGATATGAAAGATGCTGAAGACTTAATAGGCTCAATGGTAACTAACTGGAATGCGAATAATCCCATTATCCCAACAGAAAGGAATGACAACTACAACACCAAGGTTAGTAATTACAAATATGTGATAAAGTTTTTGCATAACTATAAATTCAATTCATTGGCGTCTACTCTTGAACGGTATTTGGATGAAAGTGTTGAACAACGTAAAATAGTTGTTTCTCTACAACAAAAATCCAATACCTTTGTGAGCCAAGTTTATACGCTGGAAGATGATTCAAAGATGATTGATGGTTTGAATTATCTACGGGTTGCACAGGATATGAAGACATGTAAGAACCTTTTGCAGGAGATACAAAAAAACCTTCCTGACTGTGAAAAATGCCAATATAATCCTTTTGACAAGTGGGAAGATCGCATTCAAAAAGTACAGGTTTTGTTCCAGGACTTTGATGATAAAAAGAGAAAGGAACTGGATTGTATTTCTTCGATGACTCTTTTGGATGATGTGCAGATTGGGGACCTAAGGCAGAGGATTGATGGTTTAAGAATCTATTTTTTTGGCACTGAAGGGCAAGCAAAGCTTGAGAGTTTGGAAAATGAGCTGAAAATACTTGAACAGATCCACTTGTCTTTCAACTATGCTACTTCCAGCAAGATGTTGGAGAATGAGAGTGAGTCTGCTAAAAAGAAGATTGCATCAATCAAATCTCCATTGCTGGATGATAAGGCTATTGTAGATAAAATGATTGCATCCCGACAGAAGGGGTTTGTAAAAATTAGTCATGAATGGGCTATTCAACAAAAGAACAAACTTAACGAAATGCATTCATTGAAGGAAGCTTTGTGGCTTCAGGCCACTCTTCAGAATCCTCCTGTTTCTTTGGTTGGAGAAGATCAAGAGGAAGCTAATGGTATGTTGAAGATGGTTTGTGCCTTTATAAGCGAAAAAAAGGTCGAAGCCCTTATCATGCAATTCAAAGAACTTTCAGATACCGAAAAAAATGAATTTATAAAGGCTTTGAAAGATAACAACTGAAAGCCAGACTTCTGGTTTTCTAGAAAGAAGATGCTTTCCAGAAAGGCTTGAGGTAGCTTTGTTCTTCCGGGCAAAGGATGGTTCGTCGTATGTTCACAATACTTATCCTATGATACTACCATTCGACCATGCCTCTTTCCCGTTATCGGTTCATCGTTTCTAGACTCTGTTAGAAGTCCGATTAATCCCATAAAGCAGCAGCTGCTTTCCCTGCATATGGCGAAGAGCAACTATTTCTATCAAGGCCATGCGATGATAAGTATGAGCTTGTCAGGAAAGACCTGAGAGAGGCATTCGCTGAAAAACGGCAGGGTTACGGCTATCGCAGGCCACATGCAGTCCTGCCTTCCGATGGAAGCATCATTTCTGATAAGGTGATCCTTCGCCTCATGCATGGGGAGAGCCTTGTCGTACCATCTGTGAAGAGAAAGAAATACAGCTCATACAAGGGAGAGCACAGCCCGGAGATCGAGAATCTGCCCAAGCGCGGTTTCCATGCCGGGAATCCCAACGAGAAATGGCTGAGCGACATCACTGAATCCAGAATTCCCGTCGGGAAAGTGTATCTCTCTCTTATCGTTGACTGCTTTGGCGGCTACGTCACTTCCTGGACCCGGGGGCCGAGCCCCAATGCGGAGATGGCAAACTCGATACTGGATGAGGTTGTGGGTGAATGCCCTTTGGTGCATACCGATTGTGGATGTCACTATCGTTGGTCTGGCTGGATTGAAAGAATGGATAATGCAGGATTGGTACGGTCGATGTCGAAGAAAGGCTGCTCGCCGGACAATTCGGCTTGCGAAGGCTTCTTTGGCAGATTGAAGAATGGGATGTTCTCTATCCGTTCATGGTTTGGAGTATCGATTGAGGAGTTCTGTGCACTGCTGGATGATTACATCTATCGGTATCATGAAAAGCGTATCAAACTGTCATTGGGAGGGAAGAGCCCTCTTAGGTACCGTAGGAGTTTTGGTCTAGCATCATAGAAAAGTCCAACTTTTCGTCCACACCCTCCTTATAAAAAACTGCTTGACATTTGCATTCTCCTCATCGCCAACGACGAGTCATGATGCATGACAAATGGCAATACTATGTCCGGAGGGGCTCCCTTGCCTGGCCCTTACTTCTTCCAGAAGGGAAAGGAGAACTCGCCACGGTAATTCGACGCATTGTACCTGGCGTACTTCTCCGGGGTGTATGCACCTCGGCTCTGTTGCACCATGGCTCGGTCCTGCGTGTACACCGACAGGTGTTTCCTGTCCCAGCAGAGAATCTCCTCCCTTCCATCTCCGGTAACATCCAGGACTTCGCTGCAAAGGACTGGATGCCCGTCGTCCGGCAAGGTGGCGACCACGTCTCCTTCACCATCCATCAAGCCGACAACCGCATTCATGAGCATGAGGTCCTTCCCTGAACCGTCCCAGTTGATCGGCGAGATGATGTTGCCATTGCATCGCATTTCCTTATGCCAAAGCTCGTTCCCATCCCCGTCATGCATGTAGATGATTCCGTTGTTTCCCCAATACGTCGTCGTGCATATCTGAAGTCCTTCCATGCGGGGGATGTATGAACCGATGCTGATTCTCTGCCCATGCCCGTTGATGTCCCTGACAAGGATGTTTCCATGGACATCGAGCAGCATGAACCCCTCCCAACCGGAGACGATGGCTATCTTGTCCTCTTTATCCGCTGGTGAGAATTTGCCGATGATGATCTCATCTGTATGGTCCGTGGTGATGGGAAGGGACCACAACAGCTTCCCGTCGTGATCGACCATGTTGTAGCAACTGAAAAGCTCATCTTTCCCGTCATGGTCGAAATCATACCCGTAAGGGAAATGCCCGGTATTGTACTTCGAGAACTTCCACAGGAAATGCAGGTCCTTGTCGTACAGCCACAGGCGGGCGTACCGGTCTTTTATCAAGATGTCACTGGGTCTTGCCTTTCCTGTGACGTTGACGATGCGGATGGCGTCGACATTGAGACGTTCGAACGCGAACCTGCCGAATTCAAGCCCGGTCACATCCTCCGGCCTGTCTTCATTGCGCGGAGTCGGGATGGAAGCCCTTACCGATCCCGTCGGTCCATCAAGGATCATCAACGTGAAGTTCCATGAACAGATGACTTCGTCGATGCCGTCCCCATCAATGTCATAGACTTGGAAGGGCAGGTCTGTGGTCAGCATGATGACATCATCGTCATCCCTCGGCTCGCCCTTCTGCCATAGAACTTTCCCTGTTTCAAAACTCACCGCCGTCATGCAACTGATGAACGGATAGCGGTCCTTGTAGACCCTCCTTTGGTGCTGGCAGACGACAAAAAACAATTCGTCAGTTCCCGTGAGGTGCCCGAACCTCATTTGCCTCCCGGCCCCAAAATCCTCCAGATCATAGGTTTTCCACAGGACAGGCTTGGGAAGTCTGTCGGACTTCGCCTGCCGCCTGCACGCCGCCTGCTTCCGTTCGTCCTGTAGCTTTTCATAGCTTTCATCAGGCATGGAGACTTGGACCGAGCGGTATTGTGCGGGCATCGCCGAAGAGAGCGCGATGCATCCATCTCTGTACATGTTGTCTGTGAAAGAGAAAACATGCTTGTCATCGGCGAGACACGTGAATTGTCCGCCCTTGATGGACACGCACAGCGTATGGAAGGTGTCGGTGGACCAGTCGAAAGGCGCTTCTGCGAGGACCTTCCGTTCCGTCTTGCAGACCCGCTCTGCGACGACCATCCCTTTTTTCAAGTAAAGTCCATAATGCATCATGCTGGTCTGGTAGCGGAAGAGAAAGCCGGATATCTCGTCGGACGACAGGGGACGGAACGTGATGGTCGCGGTGTAATCCGTCCAGTCTGTCTGTCCTGCAACCAAAACAGGAACCGCTTCCTTCTGTTTCGGCGTACACATCCGCATCTGTTCCATGCAGTGCCTGTTGTCAAGGAGCGGGTCGGTGATTATCCACGAGGGGCCTTTGTAATCCCAATTGGAGATTGGGTCGAACCATATGCCTTTATACCCGGTTTCCGGGTAATACTGGTATTCCCCCATGGCGGAATGGTCATGGTCGTAAGGGAAGTCGCCGAGTTTGAACGATGAGAAATCCTCAGACAGGAGTTGATGTCCATCCATATCTTGCCTCTCACCATGTGACCAAGGATGATACGTCTACAGGCAGGCCTGATGCGATGGACTTGTTCGCTGCAATGCCCGTGAGGGCTGATTTGATGCCATCACGATAGTCGGCGGCCCGATGGAACACATCCTCAGGAGGAACCTCCAGGAAGATGTCATCCAGAAGGGCGGGGTCCCCACCGCCATGTCCTCCCGGTTTTGTCTCGATGGGGACTTCGTAAGCGGCGCCGAACATCGGGCATACCCGGATTTTGTGGAACACTGTGGCGCCTTCCGCACCCTTGTCCCCTCCAGCATTGATGTATGGCTTCTCCAATGCGGTGTATTCGATCCTTCCCTTGCTGCCGTTGATGGCCACATTGAATCCTTCCCAAGGGAGGTAGGAGTTCAGGGAATACGACATCTGTACGCCATTACGGTATTTGACCAGGACGTTCATCGTGTCTTCGATGGAGATGTCGTCCCGAAACACGCTCCGGTCGCGGATGTATCCGCTGTCCGCCTCGGCGTCCAAGTACAGGCCTTTGAGTTGTGGGTTGTGCTCGATATCGATCGCAAATGGATCGTTTTTGGCTGCCTCGCTCCCGTAACAGCGGTAGTAGAAGTCCTTGACCCCACGTTTCTCTGCTGCTGCGCGTCCATAGAAGTTGAGGGATCCGAAGGCGAATACGGTTTTCGGCTCCGTGTCCAGCCAGAAGTTCACCAAGTCGAAATGGTGGGTGGCTTTGTGGACGAGCAACCCGCCGCTGTTCGCCTTGTTGCTGTGCCACCGGCGGTAGTAGTCCGCACCATGGACCGTGTTGAGGTTCCACTCGAAATGGACGCTGAACGGCTGTCCTATCACTTGTTCCATCAACAATTTCCGCATCATGGTGTGGTGGGGGGCGTAGCGGTAGTTGAAGGCCACCCTGATGTGTCTTCCTGTACGCTTCTGTGCATCGATGATTCTCTGCGCTTTCTCTTCATCGATGGTGATGGGTTTCTCCGTGATGACGTCACACCCCTTGTCCATCGCACGTACGATGTAGTCGTCATGCGTCCTGTCGATGCTGGTGACGATGATGATGTCCGGTTTCGTCTCGTCGATCATCTTCTCGAACGAAGCGGCTTCATAGGTGGGCACTTTGTGATATCCCAGGTCTTGCAATGTGGCGTTTGAATAATCCATGCGCGTTTGGCTTTGGTCGCAGAATCCGACCAGCTCACAACTGTCCTTGTACGTTGTCGCAATGGCTTCGTAGTACATCCGAGCTCTTCCACCCGTCCCGACCTGCGCATACCGTTTCTTTCCCATGATCGACTCCTCAGCTGAAAAAAGTTAACATAAGGATTCACTGGATCCATGAGGAATTATAGCTTTGGAATAAAGGAAAGGTATTGTACGAATGGAAACAATAGGTTGCTTTTTTCCGTATGTCAGTAGTCGATCCTGATCGTGCTCCGCACCTTGTTGCAATAATCGGACGGGGAGGTGTGGGCATGTTGCCGGAAGAACTTTGAGAAGTACTGGATGCTGTCAAACCCAAGGTTCCATGCGATTTCTGAGAGTGAGAGTTCAGTGTGTTGCATCAAGCGCTTCGCTTGGTCGAACCGAAGCTTGTTCACATACTGGATGGCAGAGACTCCATATTCCTTCTTGATCGCGCGATACAGGTAATCTTGGTTGTAACCACAGCCGGCGGCAAGGTCGCCAAGGGTGAAATTCTTGTCCATGTGCCGGTAGATATACTCGTTTGCAGCTTGGATCGCCAAAGAGGCAGGTTGGCCTACCGGGGACTTGTTCGGTTCGTTTTCTGTATGAACGATGGCATTTCCTGAACTCAATCTCATCATAACTGCGATACTTTCCATCAACAGGGCATCGCACATGGTTCTATAGGCAATTACTTTTCTTTGTCCCTCTGCGACAATCCTGGTGAAAAGATCGAACAGCTGGTGGTTCTCGTCATGGAACAGGGTGTCGATGTGCGAGAGCATGGAGACGACATCCTTGTCTTCCGTTACGAATTTCACCTCAAGCGTTTTCATCCCTTCAGGACCGACCAGGAACGAGTGGCTCGCTTTCCTGTGGACGAGTACCACATCCCCTTCTTTGATGGGAAATCGGGTGTCGTTCACGGCGGTGGTCCCGCCGCCTCCGTACACCAGTTGCACCTGCCAGTCGGCGCTGTGGCAATGGAGGCTCACTCCTCCGCCTTGTCGGTAATGGAAACGTGCGGAAAAGGTGATGTTGCAATCCATATGTGCCTCCGATGTGCTGTTTTTCCCCCATGATATCATGGTTCCATTTTCCTTGGAACATTCATGGTTGGTTTTTTTCGAAGTCATGATTCGTAGTTTTGAGATACGGAAAATAGCAAGTTATTTGCAAACAATGGACAACCACCACTTTGCAGAACAGTCCTATACTTTTTTACGTATACAACAAAGTGTCCGATAAAAGGAAACAGGTTCCAAAGAGGAGGAAACAATGAAATCCCTATTGAAGAAGTCATTGACGGCATTGGTGCTTCTGGCGGTCGTGCTGGATGCGGCACCCGCACAGGGCAAGGCGGAGCAGGGGCCGGTAAAAGAGACGGTCATCTCACTGGCGACGGCAGACAACACCTACGGCATCAGCACGGATCCCGAGCTTCAGGACAGTGTCTCGCAGCTCATCAAGGAGAAAACCGGATATACCATCAACCCGATCATCTCTCCACTCGCCAGCTATTCGGACAAGGTCACCACACTGGTCAACAGCGGTGATGCGCCGGACATCTTCATCGTGGCGCAGGCGATGGTGAAGATCCCGCAAATGGCAGCCCGTGGACAGTTGCTTGACTTGACCGGTTATATCAAGAATTCAAAAGCCCTGTCCGTCATTGATCCCGAGTTGTTCAAGACCCCGTATGTCGACGGCAAAATCTATTTTGTACCCTACAACTATCCAAAGTCCAAAGGCATCTACATCCGGAAGGACATCATGGATAAGTATGGCATCAAACTCTCTCAGGCTCCGACCACCGAAGAGTTCCGCACCGAGATGAAGAAACTGGTGGGCAGCGGCATCACGCCGTTTACCTTCCCCAAGTGGATCGACAACTTCCAGTTCTTCTTCAATTCGTTCGGCGCCTGGGGCGGGGTGTGCAAGGTTGATGGGAAGTACTTTGATGGATTCCAGACTCCAGAGATGGAGGAGGCCCTCACGTATCTGCACCAATTGTATGAAGATGGCATTCTGAACAAGGAATTCATCACGACCGAGAACAACCAGATGCGGGAGAAGACGTACACGGCACAGACTGCATCGGATATCGACTACATCACCAACTACATCAACTACGTCCAGCAGACAATCGCCGCAAAGAAGCCGACCGAGGTGCAGCTCATCTACAAGCTTGTCGGACCTCGTGGGGATGGCGGTACGCTCAACGAAGCGACCCAGACTGCATGGCTGGTCTCTTCCAAGACGAAGAACCCGGATGCCGCATTCAAGGTCATTGAGACCATCGTCACCGATCCTGTGCTCTATCCTGCGTTCTACGGCATTGGAGTGGAAGGAAAGCATTACACTCTGGATGCGAACGGGAAAATCACGCCGACAGCGAAAGCCCAGAACTCAGGGTACAAATACACGTTGAATTACCTGTCGGATTCGTTCCTGGACATCAATCTTTCCAAGCTGTCGTTCAAGCTTGATGATACGCTTATAAAGGGCATCAACCAGCAGAGGGCTTGCATCAAGGAATCAGCGAAATACCTTGGCCCGAACCATTCTGCTGATGTGCCAGTCGGCGTTTCAGAAGCCTATGACCGTGTCGCTCCATCAATCAAGTCGACCAGGGAATCCATTGTCTCCAAGGTCGTCATCGGCAACCTTACGGTCAAGGAAGGCATGGCCGAGTACCAGAACTTCTGGAAGAGCATCGGCGGACCGAAGATCCTTGAAGAGCTGAACGCATCATTGGCGAAATGATGTTCCGTTTTTCCGGTCCCCGAATTTTCCCGGGGACCGGTCTTTGATTTCAGGAGTCATATGGAACGATCGGCATGGCAGGATGCGCGGCGAAGAGCCGAAGCACTTGTCTCAAACATGACCACAAGCGAGATGTGCGGGCAACTGCTCCATGACGCACCCTCCATCCCAAGGTTGGGACTGCCCGCCTTCAACTGGTGGGGGGAAGGTCTCCATGGTGCGGCGCGCTCCGGTACTGCGACAGTGTTCCCTCAGGCCATCGCCTTGGCGGCGATGTTTGATGAACCAATGATGCGCCGTATCGGTGGCATCGTCTCCACGGAACAACGGGCAAAGCACATCGCATTTGCCAAACAGGGTGACCGTGGCATCTACAAAGGCTTGTCCGTGTGGTCTCCGAACGTGAACATCTTCCGTGATCCCCGATGGGGACGGGGACAGGAGACATACGGTGAGGACCCCGTGCTCACCTCCATTCTGGCCGTCGCATTCATTGAAGGTTTGCAGGGCGATGACAAGAGGACGTTGCGATGCGCCGCATGCGTCAAGCATTTTGTGGCGCACAGCGGACCGGAGGCGGTGAGACATCATTTCAATGCCGAGCCTTCGCAAAAGGATTTGGAGGAGACGTATCTCCCTGCTTTTGAAGCCGCAGTGAAGGAAGCGGGCGTGAGTGCGGTGATGGGGGCGTACAACGAAGTGGATGGCGTCCCCTGCTGTGCATCAAGCCTGATACGCTCGCTCATCAGGGATGCGTGGAATTTCCAAGGCATGTTCATCTCCGATTGTTGGGCGTTGAGGGATTTCCATGAAGGGCACCATGTCACCAAGACGCCTGTGCAATCGGCGGCGTTGGCCTTGAAAAGTGGTTGCGACTTGAATTGTGGTTGCACCTATGCATATCTTCCCCAGGCGCTTCAGGAAGGCCTCGTGGGGAAGGAATGTGTAAAAGAGGCATGCATCCGGGTGATGACCATCAGATGCTTGCTGGGTTTTGGGGACGAGCATGCCGCATACCAAGACATCCCGTTCTCCGTCGTGGATTGCCAGGAGCATGCTGACATAGCGCTGAAAGCGGCTCAGGAGAGCATCGTGCTTTTGAAAAACGATGGCGGATTCCTTCCCTTGGTGGATGTGAAGGTGCTTGGCGTCATCGGGCCTGAGGCGGACAGCAGGCTTGTCCTTATGGGAAACTATCATGGGACTGCCAGCAGGGGGGTGACCATCCTGGAAGGGCTTCGACAGGCGATGCCCGATACCCGGATTTTGTATTCCCAAGGGTGCGATGTGATGGGGATGCATGTCGAGCGGCTTGCCCGTGACGGGGATCGTCTGAGTGAGGCCCTTGCCGTCTGTGATGCAAGTGATGTCGTCATCCTTTGCCTTGGGTTGGATGAACGGTATGAAGGGGAGATGCATGACGATGGCAACGGCGGCATCGCCGGCGACCGGGAAGACCTCCGCCTCCCGCTTTGCCAACGCCAGCTTTTGGATGCCGTCAGCCAGAGTGGCAAGCCTGTGGTCCTGTTGCTCTCCTGTGGAGGCGCATTGGATCCTGAGATTGGAGGGTATTCTTCTGTGAAGGCTCTTTTGCAGATATGGTATCCTGGGCAGGCCGGAGGAAGTGCTGTCGCTGACATCCTGCTTGGAAGGGTCTGCCCTTCGGGTAAACTGCCGGTGACGTTCTACAAGGCGGAGACGAAACTTCCTCCGTTCACTGAGTATTCTATGAAGGGCAGGACGTATCGCTATCTGGAGGAGGAGCCCCTGTATCCATTTGGCTTCGGCTTGTCATTCACCAGGTTCCGTTACCACGATGTCGCATTCACGTGGAATGCGGATTCCGTGGCGGTGCAGGTCATTGTGGACAATGATGGTCCGATGGATGGGGATGAGGTCACGTTCGTGACGCTGTCACAAGGACATCCGCACCCGTTCCTGGCATCCTTCGCCAGAACGATGATCCCCCGCGGGAATCATAGGGTGGTCTCGCTGTGTATCCCGTACACAAGGTTCCGCAGAGTTGGCGAGGATGGTTCCGTGCATGTGGCAAAAGGCGATTGGATGCTCTTCGTCGGTCCCGGGGTGCAGGAAGGGGAGCAAACGGCATCCGTGTGTCATTCTTTTGGAGAGAGGGGTTCAAGATGATGGGAAAAAGGCAAAGCATTGGAAAGTGGAAGGCGTTTCAACGCAAGGCTCTCCGCCAGAAATACCTCATGGTGATGGTGCTTCCCGGATTGGTCTGGTACATCTTGTTCAAGTACCTGCCCATGCTTGGGTTGGGGCTTGCGTTCACCGACTATGGGTTCAAGGCGAAGGTGTCGTTCATCGGTTTCGAGAACTTCCACCGCCTCCTGACCTCGGCGGTGTTCTGGAAGGCGTTCCGGAACACGTTGGTCATCAGCATGCTGAACATCCTGTTCTATTTCCCCATGCCATTGATCATTGCGCTTTTGATCAACGAATTGAAGAGCTTCAGAGCCAAGAAGACGATCCAATTCCTCATCTACATCCCGTATTTCTTCTCCTGGGTCGTCGTCGGTTCCATCTTCGTCAATCTGCTTTCCCCAACCTCGGGGCCGGTGAATGCCTTTCTTGGGTTGTTTGGGGTAGAGCCGATCTATTTCATGGCGAGCGCAAAACACTTCCGCTCCGTGATCGTCACCAGTTACATCTGGCGGCAGATGGGCTATGGGGCTGTCATCTACATTGCGGCACTCACTACCATCGAGCCGCAGCTGTATGAGGCTGCGACCATCGATGGAGCCGGTCGTTGGGGGCAGTTGTGGAACATCACGCTGCCTTCGATGAGACCGACCATCGTGACGATGTTGTTGCTCAATCTCGCCCATGTGCTGATGATTTTCGAGCAGATTCTTGTCATGTACAATTCAGCGGTGTATGACGTCGCGGACGTGTTGCAGACCTATGTGTACAGGGAAGGCATCCTCTCCGGCGACATGGGATATTCCATTGCGGTCGGCATGTTCACCTCGGTCATCAGCCTGATCCTCGTCCTGTCGACAAACAAGATCAGCGCAAGGTTCCTTGAGGAACCCATTCTGTAGGAGGCGCTTCATGAACAGAATCAAGGAATCATCCGGTAGGAAGGTGTTCAATGTCTTCAACAAGATCATCCTCGGCTTGGTGTGCCTGTCGATCATCATCCCCATCTGGAACGTCGTGATCACTTCTCTGTCCGAGGACGTCGACGTGATTGGCAACAACTATCTGCTTGTCCCGAAATCCTTCACGTTTGGAAACTACGACAGGGTCCTCCACAGCGGGTACATGCGGGCGTTCCGGAACTCGCTGTTCGTAGCAGTGGCGGGCACACTGCTTTCCATGGTCATTTCCATACCTCTGGGGTATGCCCTTTCCCGCAAGGATTTGATCGCACGCAAGTTCTTAATGGGCATATTGACATTCACGCTGGTGTTTGATGTCGGCATCATGCCATTCTATGTCGTGGTCCGCTCCCTGCATCTCCTCAACAAGACCGCCGCCATCATCGTGCCTGTGGCTGTTTCCACGTTCAATGTGATCATTATCAAGAACTACATGTCCTCCATTCCTGAATCGCTGGTGGAATCAGCGAAACTTGATGGATGCAACGACATGATAATCCTCTTTTCCATCATCATCCCACTGTCGGTTTCCATCATCTCTGCCGTCACCCTGTTCTATTTCGTCAGTTACTGGAACCGGTATTTTGAAGTGATCATGTTCATCAACGACAGCAGGAAATACACATTGCAGGTGGTGCTCCGCGGCTTGATCTTCGAGGCCGACGATGCTCTCGGTGGAGGTCATTACGTCTACAGCAACACCAAGATGGCGGTGATGGTCCTTGGAATGCTTCCGGTGCTCATCATCTACCCGTTCATCCAGAAGCATTTCGTCTCCGGCCTGATGATCGGGGGCGTCAAGGAATGAAACGATGGCTCAGACGGGACTCATCGAAAACACAGTATACGTAATGGTCACGTCGGCGTTGTGCTCGCTGCTGACGAATGATGATTTCAAGCAGAATCCCGTCGACCCTTCGATCCAGAACGTGTAGGTGGCCGAGATGCCTAGGATGGAGAAGCCAAGTACACATACTTGGTTCAGGACCTTCCTCTGACCATCTCCGTCTTTGCTTGGACGAAATCATCGGGCAAGGAAGAGTAGGTGAGATGGTAGGTCAACAGGTCGAAAGCCTGTTTTCTTGTAGCTGTCGATGTCTTCTTGGGCTTCCACCGGAGATACGGTGTCGCTGGGGGGGGCCGGACAAAAAGGTGGACTTGTTTAGGCGGTTAATCCGAACTTCTTCCTGTAACCCCCTAAAGAGAGAGACCTTGATCCTCTTCACATTATACCAATGAAGACAGGCGTCCAGGATCCGAACGAATCCTTCTAGAGATACTCCAATCCATGTATGATTGCAGGACATCTCATGTTCCAGTCTTCCGAAGAAACCTTCGCATGCGGAATTGTCCGGGGGACAAGCTTTCTTCGACATTGGCCTTCTTCTCGTATATCGCTGGTGGTTTTGGCAAGAACATCGAGGCGAATATCCACACCCTTCATGAAGGTACAGGAGTGAATGGTTCTGCTGCAACGGTCAGTACCATCATCAAGATGGTTGACATGGTACAGAATGGGCATAAGGTGCTTTCCCATCAGACCATCAAGGAGATGTTCTCATGCAACGGCCTTGTCCGGTTGCCAGAGAAGTAGCCGAAATGGCTTTTTACAGAAAATGCTCGAACACCTTATCATTATGGTATTCGAGGAACTGTGTTTCCGGATATCTATCTGGATTATAGGGGAGATGGATTATCTGACCCTCGAATGGACTCAACCGGTTCATTATCTCTTCATCCTTGATGGAATGGGAAACCAAGACGGAATAATCTTTTGCATCAACCGAGATGTAGCCTTTGTCGAATGCCTTGTCGAGGAAGACGTTCAGAAGAAGACCGTTTCGTGGATTGAGGCGGTTCTCCTTATCATGACACCAGGGGACGATATGGCTGGCAATCAGGAAATCCGGAGTGGAGATGCCTGTCAAGCAACACTTGCCGGCAAAACCGGTCATAAGTGATTGTCTGAAAGCCCACTGTTTCTCTCGGATGTTTTGGAGGCGTTTCTTGTCTTCTTCCGAGAAGTCTTCGGTCAGTCCAATCTTTTCCAGCTCCATCTCCGGGAGTATCCGTAGGGGAGGAGCTTCAGCAACACCATTTATTGAACTGTCAGCAAGGATTTGGTCTTTCCGTGCAAACATCTCATACGGGTGGTTCAGGTATTTGTTCCAGACGATACGATCCATCGCTGCACCGTGGGAAAAGCCAACGCCGTTCTGGCTTGTATCCAGCGCCTTCAGATTTCCTAGTTTGTAGACGACACTGCCGACAGAGCGTCCAAGGAGGGAGGCGAGTTGCTTCACTTGAGGTGTGTTCTTGTCATGGAGACGGGGAGGAAGCTCGTAGTAGAGGCATAAGGCAAGTACCTCTTCATCCTCCGTCCAGTCTTTTCTTTCCATTAGGTTCCGCCTCTCTGCAATGCCAGGGTAGCATCAATTCCATCCCTCGTAAAGGCGATGCTCTATGTCCTGTGAACCAGATAAGGGTTTTTGACCATACCATCCAGAAAAGTACTCGTTTCAGCTAAAAAGTTTGTTATGGTCGTTCCATCTCCTTCGTATTCCATGCCTGTTTTCCTTCTGGAGTATGTTTCATAGACTTTGGATTTATATACCAAGGTAATCCCCTCTTACTTCAACGGTATCTGAGCATCCACAGCGGTTGCTCAAAAAACACATCATCGTCTTGCGACGAATACCTGTCCCAATATACACCCTGCATCAGTTATGGAAAGGATACCGTTGTTGTTCGGCGATCGCTTGCATGGACATTCTTCTTTTCCCTGAAAACCGATGCGTCATGCTCCCGCATTCCCCTCCGGTTCCGTCCATGCCACCTTCCCCAAAACGTTGGGGATGGGTTTTGAATCAGGAAATGGAAAAAGTGAAAAAAAGTTGAGTTTTTTATTTGGTTTTTGGGGAGCAACCCAGAATATAGAAAGGTGGAGACAAAACGGCAGTCCGATGGAACTGCAATTCCACCGGACCAGGACGGGTGAAGCAAGCACTTGCCCAGCGACGTAGTCGCACCATGACCATCCTTCTTTCCAAGAGCGTGGAAGCCAAGAAGGAAGAGAAGGTGATGCTGATGAGAGGCCATCGGGTCATGGAAAAAGGAAAACCAAGGAGGTTGCATGGCGAAGGGGAAGACGGAAGCGGATGGCGGGAAAGCCAAGGACAATGAGCTGGTATCCGGTGGTTACTTCGTGAGTCCATCGGGTACCGTTTCCGCTGACCTGAGGTATTTCAGGAAGGCATTCAAGGGTGATCCGGAAAGGTATCAGTACCTGAAGAGTCAGCTGCACGGCCAGAACGATGATCCCGATGAGGAGAACACGTGGGCCAAGGCGGTGAAGTGGACGATCGAGGGTCGGGACCTCACCCTCATCAGGCGGTATGACGCGTTGAGGGCGGAGTTCAAGGCGAAGAAGACCGAGAGCAATCGGATACCGGATGCCCTGGAGATCAAGGACGTCATGGATGTCATCGGAAAACTCATCGCGCTGGACGTGAGGAAACCACCATGCGATATCGCCTCTGTCCGTGCCGAACTGGACGCATCCAACTATGGCATGGAAGAAGTGAAGGAAGCTGTTCTTCGTTTCATCACGATGAAGAAGAACGCTCCCGGCTACAGCGGCAAGTCGATCTGTCTTGTCGGACCGGCGGGGACGGGAAAGACAAGCATCGCGAAGGCGATCGCAAAGGCGATGGACTGCGGGTTCTACAAATATTGCGCCGGCGGTCTCAATGACTCGTTTTCCCTCAAGGGCGTATCGAAGGAATACCACTTGGCGCATTGTGGCCAGATTGTGAAGGGGCTTATCGCTTCCGGAAGCCGGACACCGGTGTTCGTCATCGATGAGGTCGACAAGATGGCCCACGACAACTCCAATGGCGATCCTGCCGCTGTCCTGCTGGAGGTGCTTGACTGCCAGCAGAGCAGGGAGTTCGTCGATGCCTTCATCGATGTCCCCATCGATGTCTCCGGCGTGCTGTTCATCCTCACCGCCAACGACGAGTCATGCATTCCGGCCCCCCTGCTTGACCGGCTCGAGATGATCAGGGTGCCCGGATACTCGATGGAGGAAAAGCAGCGGATAGCCGAGGACTATGTGCTTCCCAAGCTGATGGATCTCATGAGGAAGGGAGTGTCCGTCCCGTTGTTTCCGAAAAAACTCATCGGACAAATGGTCTGTGGCTACTGCCTCACGCCCGGTG